>Ga0209121_10004609_pt1 | contig 12810 bp, 9 predicted proteins | sample Cruoilmetagenom3_FD_187292 | JGI IMG/M metagenome (GOLD analysis project Ga0209121, IMG submission 187292) | Oil polluted marine microbial communities from Coal Oil Point, Santa Barbara, California, USA - Sample 3 (SPAdes) (version 2) | ecosystem: Environmental > Aquatic > Marine > Oil seeps ... | reverse complement strand
TACAATTTCGACCGGCTTCATTCATCGAACAATGATATGTCACCGGTTAATTATGAAAATTTAGCAAATTAATGTGTCCGGTTTTGTTGACCAGAACATATGTAGGCACTAATAAAAAATCATTAAAGGCTCCAATGACAAACCAAAAGCTGCCAAATATCGCAGCTCCAAAAAATGCTGTTCTAGGTTTTGAAATATATGCTGACATCCCATTCTTCATTGACTTTACCCGTAGGTTCATAACGCTGCCAAGACGCGCAGCTTTGCAGTGAATCAAAAGGCGCAACGAAAAAAACTGTCGCTATGCTTAACCACTCTAGGGGAAACCACTCTAGGGGACACCCATAAAAATATCCATAAAAAACAAGACTCTAACCCAGCTATTACCTTGCCGCCATGACCGATATCTTGAATTTTTCGTTTAATATATGAAATCACGCATTGGCCCACAATGTTTCCAAGTCGAGTAAATTTAATCAATTTTATTGGGTGTCCTTAGGATTTCCGCTTCTGGGAGTCTCGATTCAAATCTCAGGCCTAGTTAAGCGAAGAAGCCGTATTATCCTGCATGGCATACGTTGATTTAAACCCCGTTCGCGCGAATATGGCTACCACACCCGAAGCATCTGAATACACCAGTGTTAAAGAACGCATTAAACCGCAATTTAATCCCGACCTGGCGGTTAAAGAACAAATTGAACACCAAAATCTGCTCCGTTTTACTATTGCTGCAAAACCCTTAGCCCGATTTGAGGGCAACGAAAAAAATGGCCAACACAATGGCATTCTATTTTCCCTTGTTGATTATCTAGAACTCGTTGATTTTACTGGTAGAATTATCCGGCCAGACAAACGTGGTGCTATTCCAGACAATCTCCCCCCAGTACTGGAACGCATAGGTATCGACTTGGAAACATGGCACACCAACGCCACCGAATTTGATTCCATTTATTGCAAACGGTTTACCAAACCACGGGAAAGGAAACGCTTAGCGAATACTGCTTAGCTTTTAAACATCTCCTGCTGAAATATTCTTGAAAGTGAGATTACCAATGATTTCGCGCACCTGACTGTTGAGAAAAAGGGAAACTTTTATTCTTTTTTATTAGTATTCCGCCGATTTAATGCCTTCCGCTGAACGCACGCATTTATTTTAGTGGCTATCCCTCAGCCTTCGGTTTGGATTTTTTTGTTTTTCTTAGCAATGCCTGTCCTACCTATTTTATTCAACGGTCAGCAGAATCGTTAATCGGTCCGACTGATGTGGCATAGAAAGACCTGACCCTACTTTTTTCCTTTTGGTTAATCTATTAATATCAATTACTCTGACCCCCTTGATGGGCGCTTTGAGTGTCCCTAGGCGGTGTATTAATAAATAAACACCGCTCCTGTTAAATCCGCTTTTTCAGCGCTCTCAAAATCGACATCACCCATCGCACGCAAACCATCAATTAATCGGTGATCACTGTAGCTACCTGCAATAACACTTTGGCCGCTGCTGTCGATTGCCAAAGACTTATCACCTCCTCCTTTAACAAAAGAAATCTTATTCCAACTGTCTTCCTGTAGCTTGTAAAGATGATGCGCGGACCAAGAAAACGGTCGGTTGTCATTTGGGCTTTCCTCCAGATAAAAGCCTCTAGCCCATTGGCTATATTCACTTGAAGAGATAACAAGAGTGTCGCCAGGCCCATTAAGAGCAATAGCCACTCCAAATTTTATATGATCAACAGGATTATCTGACGCTAACTTAACGTGGAGTCCAAAATTGTCACCCTCACTACGTCTATAGACGTAAACTGCTCCAGAGCTGATGCTGGACGATTGAATATCATCTTCCCAGGGAGCCGATACTACTACAGTGTCACCACTATCACTTATCGACACTCCAGCTCCATATATCAATCTTTTCTGACTTACTGGCGAGATAAACTTGGCTATTTCCACCCAGCTATTATCTTTTAGCTCATAAGCATAAGCGGAACCAATTGATAGAATGCCCGCGTCTAGGTCACTTTCTCCTGGTGCACCAACAACCAGAGCACTACCAGATGAAGTAAGCTTTATTGAATCTCCAAAGCGAAGTAAATCGTTCTGGTCTTCAGGTTGAATAAAAGCGCTTTGTTGCCATCCAGTTTGACTATATTCAAATATGTAAACCCCGCCAATTCTAAGGCTTGAGTTCCTTAAGCTTTCTTTTCCTCGCGCTGATACAGCAAGAGTGTCCCCTTGTGCATCCAGACTGACGACTCCCCCAAAATAGTCGAATTCATTGCCATTGGGGGCCTTTAAATAGTATTCAAAATCCCATTTCAATCCGTTGAATCTATATACATAAACAGCACCGCTAGACTGCTTGCTATTACTATCCGGTAGGCTTCGTAAGCCATCCTCAGTGTGTGCACCAACGGCTATCACACTGCCGTCCTGGCTAAGGCTAATGCTCTCACCAAAAGCATCTTCCCGCTCCCGATTGGGTGCCTGAACTAAACTTGCAAATTGCCACTGATTATTGATCTTTCGATAGATATAAACCACACCGCTACGGTAAAGCTCTTCGTTTTGCTCTCCATGCGGATCATCTGACATTAAACCATCATTGACTGCCGCGACAGCCATTACTCTACCATCCATTGACAAGGCGACAGCATTACCAAAAGCCTGACGTCCGGATGCCCTTGGTGCTTTTAGATATCCTACGGCATCCCAAAGTTGTTCGGTTGCAAAAAATTTGTCGCTATCGACACACCCTGCATCATTACAAGCTCGAACAACATACGCCTTCCCCACCTGTTGATGAAGCGCTACATCGCTTATTGTCACCGTGCGGTCACCGCTTGCTGGAATTTTGCTTCCAATATTGATAAACCCTCCCTCCTGGCCGAATTCCTCCATAACCTGATAGTAAGATGCATATTCAGAAAGGGACCACGAAAAACTCAGCAACCTTAAACCAGTTGATACATTAACCTCAGATACGGCCTCTGGCGGCAGCGCCATCGTGGACAAGGTAATTATATTGGATGGTAAGTTTAAATTTCCTGCGTCATCCGAAAATGCTGCCGAGTGAACACTTGCAACCATCTCTTCTTGCTGTTGCGAAAAGTTTACAACTGCCGTGTAGCTTCTGCCAGAATTTGCAGTGAATGCAGTAATCTCCGCACTTTCAAGGTCAATATGCTCAGCCGTAAAGCTAGTAACATCTTCTGAAAATGTAATGGATAGCTCAATTTCATTGACAGAGTGGTCGCTATTGAAACTTAAAACGACGTGAGTCAACATCGGCTCTGGTGCCGTTGTATCTTCGCCTCTCACCGTTAGTACTGTGGATGCATTGTTTCCCAGGCCGCTTTGTGTTCGAACGGCATCTTTGGGTATGAAAATTACAATATCCTGCCTTGATCCATCTGGGACAACCGAAAACGTATACGAGCCGTTATCCGGCAGACCTATAGAGCGAACCGTCGCATTAGTTGTACTTAAGGAAGAAGTAGAAACAAAAGAAAGGTCTTCATTAAATGAGGCTGTAACAATAAATGGTTCAGGTGACTCCAAAAACTCGTAGCTATCACTTTCTATCGAGATGGAAGCATCAACCCGCTCCACGGCCTCTACATTATCGTATGTTTCCGATAGATCAGGCTCCCTAGGGCCTTCACTATTTCCATCGCTGCCGCAAGCGGTTAACAGTAATGCGATTACACAAAGCTGCAGGTACTCTAAGAAAGTTTTTGTACCTATATGATGAATTACCATTTCTGGCTTCCTTATTATCAGTAGTTCACACACTACAACAGGATGCCCAAGCTCAAAAGAAAGCAGTAAACTCAAGCAAAATTAGGGGATCTATATCGGCCAGCTAGTCCTTGAAGGTTTCTGTGCCCGGTGCCTGAGCAATGGAATAAGTGTGTTTCCAATTTTGAGACGCGATTCTATCAAAGGGAGTTCGGCGACTACCAGGGAAAACGCCCAAATATCAGTCATGGTTACAAAGTCTATACAACAGGCGGGAAGTCCAGACATACAGTTATTATAAAAAAATCGATTACTTCAGTGACAGGGCTCCGCCACTCACCGTACCTAAGCACCACGTCTTCATCTCATCTTATTTTGCTAAGCCCTAGGAAGTCCGCCCCACCCGAGCCGCACCCGTATGAGCGAAGGAGCTAGAGAGTCAAGGAGTCAAGGAGTCAAGGAGTCAAGGAGTCAAGGAGTCAAATTAAACCCTAGATACCGACCTCTTGGGGTGGGATTACTCTGACCCCTTCAATATATTTACTTTATTGTAGCTTTTGTTCATCTTCTTGATTTGCTAAATTCGGCAAAGTGGCTCTAATTGTTGCCTTCAGGTCTTCACCTGCCTGAAGCGGATTCTCAGTATCCCAAGGTATTGTAAGATGGTGATTTGTATCAAAGTGTGTTTTTTCTTTTTCAAATTTTGATTTTTCACATGTGTAGATTACTGGCTTACCAAGCCCTTCAGCATACCCAGCCTCCCAATATGCACCAAGATTATCATGTGTTAAATCGGCTACTATGAAATCAGATGCTTGTATTTCAACACGAAGTCTATCATCGATTAATCCTGCCTTTGGTTCATCGCTAAGAATTTGAAGTTCAAATCCTGTTTGTTTGACTGCGGGTTTAAATACATCCTCCAATATCTCATTTAGCTCCTTAACACCAAATTTCATTGCCATAAATGCTTTTCGATATGTTCCTTCACCATGCTGTAATTTTTCAAAATACTCCCACCCTTCAAATGACAAGGTAACGTTGGCTCTACCAGGCGCACCTATTGTTTCAGATAAATTACCAGCTACTAACCCAACATCAAATAAATGACGAAGAACAAGAGTAAAACCTTCGGGCGATTTTGCCCCTATTATTGTTCTATGAGTGCTTGGTTCAACCCAGATTGCTTCTCCTGGGCTTTCAACATTTTCAGCTAGCCAACGGATAAATAGGTCCGCCTGCTCTCTTGGCTTTGGTAAAGAACGCTTTAGTATTTCATCTACAGTATTTGTATAAAGCTCAGGACAATCTTTGGCGTTTTGCATGAGCCTTATAGCATAACTTATTTTTGTACTTGCATCCTTTTCAGTTTCAATAGCGTGGGGTAAGCTTGCTACCAATGACCTTGAAAATACGAAGTCACCACACAATGGACATGAATAAATTGTTACATCCTTACCATCAGGAGCATCATTTTTACTCGTTAGTTCAGATGCACAAACTGGACATTTATCAACCATGGTTATTTAGATCCACTTAAAGATATAACATTTTCCTTTGGTGCAGCCGAAACAGAGCGAAGCAGCGTTTAGGCTGCCCCAGCCACGCAGCGGCAACAACAGCAACTTGTTAAGTGTTTGACGCACTAGGCGCACCCATTATTTACACCTGCAATTCCGCAGAAACATTTCCCCACGAAACATCGGAGGAAACGGCGAGTTTACAACCTTGCTCCAGTGCTGCCTTTAATATTTGGTGATACCAATCGAGACAGCTCCATTTACGAGGAGCACCGCCAAAAAGTAACCACGCTCTTTATTCCAGCGCACTTCCATGGCTTCTCGATAAATCATTGGAAATGATGTGCAAGAAGGCCTGAGATATAGCCGACCTTCATCATCAGTCCCTATTTCTTCGATTTTATCTTCCATACTCGTTTAGACACTTAACAGTAAGGTTTCCAGCACCAGACGTAAAATTCCGCGTCATATGACGTATTGCGTCCAGCCGGTCAAAATTCAACCCTATTTTACCCAATAAAAAAACACCATAAAAACTTGGCTATTTTCTATACCCTGCTTCCACGTCACCCCATGTAAAACTTTACGCCCGCTTCCCTGATCCCACTACCAAGCTACCGCACTTCGCGGCTTATTTTCACCCTCGCTAACCAACAACTCAAAAAGACAAACTCAACTGCAAGCTAGCATTAAAGCGTGGGGGCAGTATTAACAAATCTTCCGCAAAAGGCACGTTTGTTTCACCCAGACTCGGCCTAAAAACTCCTTCATCACCCAAAAACCAACCCATAGATGTAGACAAAGCCAGGTCACGAAAAAGCTGTGTTCGATATACCAGTTGCGTTACGCCGGTTTGATCATCAAGGTTTGATATTGCTATTACGCTAATGCTTTGGTCTTGATCACCTCCCAAGCCGTTGATACTCAACCCCACGGCAGCATACTCTTTGCCAAAATAAAGTGGATTGAAGTTCGTCGTACTGCCGGGAATAAAGCTATTTATAATTATAGAAGGCAGCACATCTCGATTTGTATACCCAGCTTCGTTGTAAAAATATTCGCCATTAATAATCAGGGTTTTATTGTCGAAAATAGTGCGCGTGTAAAGAAATCCGGTGGAGGTCTGCTGAAACCACTCTTCTGATCTATCGATGGTTTGCGAGGCGTCAAGCAGGTCAGCAAGAAGAAACTGTGCTGGGCCAAGTGCTTCGATAACAAATGGCCTTGGGTCGTTATGAATGGCGGCGGCGGATATTAACCAGTCAAAATATTTGAATCCAACGGATGCATCAAAGCCGAGGCGCAGCTGGCTATCCTTGCTGTTTTTTAGCGATAAGGCATATTCGCCAGATTTGGATAAATACTCAATGCGTAACAATGCGCCGATTTCATCCAGTGTTTCGGTGTCATCTAACTGGGCAATGGCGTAGATATTCAGGTTGTTATCGGGAAGGGGGATTTGCAGTTTGACTAAGTTTACACCTAGGCGCTGATCAGTGAGATCAAGAGGGTTGTATCTGTCTACGTTGAGAAAGTCAGTCGGTTGCCATACAAAGCCTGTACCGAGTTTGGTGGGCTGTTTACCTAAGGTAAAATAGTAACCCTGATCAATACTAAATTTTATCCATAATTGGTCAACATCATTTTTTTCACCTAGCTGAGAAAGAACAAGCGGGACAATGTTTTTCTCGCTGGCAACGGAGTTGGATAGCTTTTGCTGGAAATAGAAGCGCAGATCATCATCTAAACGTGCATCAAAATAGAGGTCGACTATTCCACTGGTGCTTAGTCGCCCATCACTGAGCTGGCTATTTTCAGGAATGAGAAGAGAGTTTGTATAATAAAAACGCCCGCCAATATCCAGGTGTTTTTCTTTTTGTTGCAGGGCTTCTTTAAGCGCTAATTTAAGGGATGAATTTTCTCCCTTGGCCTCGCTGTCTGCTTGCTCGCTAAATAAGGTGGTGTCTTCCTCACCAAATAAATCGTCTTCCCGTTCATCAGCATTTGCAGCTTGATAAATAAGAATACAGCAGGCGAATATGGGAAATAATAGTAAGCGCAGAAGGTGCTTCAACGGCTTTTAGCTTCCAGCCAGGCTTTTGTGAAGATTTCTTTGGATAATTGTCTGAGGGCAATTTTATCAATCACCATGATGGTTTGATTACCTTTTTCCACTTCATCATAAATGCGGGTTTCCATTGGGATGAAGCGCTGGGTTTCGCCTTCATCCCCTACCTTGCGCCATTTGGTGCGATAGGTGGTGCGCAGTAGTCGGCCAGATTGCGCGTATTCCTGCACTTTTAGGGCGAAACTTTTGCTAGGTTCGATCCACAAGCCGATACGCTGGGCTTTGACTTGTATGCCTGGTCGGGCGGTGAGCGCAATATGGTAAACAGGAAATTCCCCAAGTTTCTCCAGGGCTACGAATTCGGCGCTATATTCTTCTGATAAATTCCAGTCATCAAAATCGGCCAGGTTGGTATCCGTGCCACTGATACGGTCTTCACTCACGCGGGTCCAGTCTCCCGTATTGGGGGTGTAGAGGAAGAGGTTTTTATCCAGTACGAGATAGCCCTTCCCTGCATCCGTTTTGGGTTTGAGAAATAGCATGGTGAGGTGGTTGCTCTGGTCTTGTCGAAAAACCGCCATTTTATATAGCAAGTCGCCTTTTTCACGGTGTTTTTGCTGAAGGAAAATTTCGGCATTAAAGTCGGTTTCGAAACGACTTAATTCATCCATTTTCTTAACCAGCGTATTGACCTCCGTTTGATTGAGAGATGTTGGTAGCGTATTGGCGGTGACGGCTACGGGAAAAAGGAGAAACATCAACAACAGGCGTGCTAGCGTAATGTTATTGCGAATATGCTTACGAATATAAAGAACTTGTCGAATCATAATTATTTTATTCAATATGGTTGATGGCTTGTAATGGCTGGATGTGAGCCGCTTTTATGGAAGGCAATAACGCGGCAAGAGAGGTGACAGTGGAAAAAATAAAAATGGCCCGCACAATCTCGAATAAACTGATTTTCAAATTCACCTGATTAGCAAACAGAATAATACGCATGGCTTCGTTGTGTATGGGAATTTCCAGTGCGGAAATCAGGCCCACGCCAAGAGCGCCTGCCAGCCCCCCAATCACGGCACCCACTAAACCCAGCAACATGGCTTCTATCATAAAGAGCAGCAATATACCGCGAGAACCCATGCCGATAGCGCGTAGACAACCAATTTCGTTGGTGCGTTCGCGTACGCTAATCCACACTGTATTCATAATGCCGATAATAATAATGATCGAGAGTATCAGCAGTAATACATAACTGACGCCGCGTATGCTGTCCACAACGATTTCCGCTTCTTTGATATCGTCTTGCCAGGTGGTAAGGTCGAGGCGTTGGCCGAGCCAGTCTTGTCTTTCGAGGTTAGGCCAGCGCCGAAAAAGGGAGGCGGATTGATAATCAGTCAGTTTAAAGTCGGCTGCTTCAAGCGCTTGACGTAATTTAATCAGTTTGGCATCAGCACTTTCTCTATCTTTTAAATACACCAATACTCGGGTGCCCACATGTTCATCAATTTGCATCAACTCCTGTACCACGGGGCGCGAGGTAAAGGTGAAAAACTGACTCACCATGCCCACATCTTCCACAATAGCGCCTACGGTCAGGCTGGTCACGTTGGTGCCAATGGCGGTTTTTGCGCGAAAAGAAATCACGTCGCCCACGCCAACACCGAGTTTTTTAGCCTGGGTTTGGAATAATATTATATGGTAGGGTTTATCGAGGGTATTTAGGGAGCCGAGGTTTTCCTTTGTGCCATCGGCATTTGTAATACTCACCGGGCGTAATACGCCGCGCAGGTTTTTTTCGGCGTTTAGATTAATACCCTGTAGAAATAAGTAGACGGAACGGTTCTCGCCGATCATACGGCCCATAATACTGTTCCGGTCCACCATGGAGTCGAGGTCGTCACCAAGGCTTTCTGCGATCACTGCTTTTACTTTGTCGCTGTCATTCAGCAGGGGGGACATACGTGAGATATTATGTTTAAACAAACCCACGACATTAATATGCCCGGCTGCAACAGCGGTTGCCCCCCGTACGAGGCCCTCCATATAACCATTGGAAATACTCTGCAAACCGATATGGATAAACGTGACCAAGGCCACTGCAGAGCCTAGTAACAAGGTGCGCCGTTTCGCCTGAATTAGATTTCGAAACGCAATAGTTAAATAGAGTTTCATGGTTAATCTATTATTCCTTATTCTCGAGCGCTCATGGCAATAATGGGCGGCACCCTGGTTGCCAGTAACGCTGGATAAAAAGTCGCCAGAACGCTAACGGCTAAGATCACCAGCGGGCCTAAGTAGAGATCGTAAATATCAATATCAGGAAATAAACGCGGCCCGCCAAAAAGAAAATAAAATTCAAATCTTGGTGCGGCAATTCCCACTGCGTGAAAATACTTAACGGTGATAATGCCCGCAATGGCACCAAAGAACGCTGCAACCAGGGTGAGCAGCGTGCTTTCTAATAAGAAGATACCCATGATTACACTGCGCCCTGCACCAATAGCCCGCAGTGTGCCGATTTCGCCGTAGCGGTTAATGGTGGACATCAGCATGGCGTTGTTCACAACCACCATAGAAACAAGGAAAACAAAAACGATAAATATCACCAGAATGATTTTCATAACGGAAATCATTTGCCCCACATAACCCGATGCCTTTTGCCAATCAATCACTTGCACTGGCAGAGATTTATTTTGAATGATCGCTTCAATTTCTTTGCGGCTCTTTTTTATTTGGGTTTCATCGTGCAGAACAACGGCAGCACTTAAGACAGCACCTTGATCAATTTCTATTTGGCTGTAGCGTTTTGTGAGGCGTCGGGCTTGTCGTTCTGCCCGGCTTAAATTTTGACTGCTGCTTAAAGTAATTTCCGCTTCTGGTATTTCTTTTTCTGCTTCAAGGGAGATTTCTGCAATTAAGCCTTCTTCAGAGGAAAACAGCTCATCTTCTACGTTTATTCGTGCCCACTCGACGGTGCTAAATTCTTTTTTTAGTTTGTTTATTTCTATTTGTTTTTCTTCGGTCATAAAGCCATAAAGATCTCGAAAGGTCGTCATGTCCACCAGATGAAACAGGGCACTAAAGCCGCTTTTTTCTACCCCTTCAAACTGGTAGGTGCCATAAAAAATAACTTGTTGTGATTCTCCCTCGCCAAATTTCCTCAGGGTGATTTTATCCCCGATATCAATAGGATAAAGGTCCAGTTTTGGCGCGATATGGGTGTAGAAAAAATCGTATCGGGCTAAGAAGTTCTCATCGCTCAAAGCAAGAAATTCTGGTATAAGCGTGTCCAGCTCAGCCTCGGGGGCATTCAAGAAAGTTTGTAAAGCCTGCTGAATATCCAGCCTTGCTTCACTTTCGAAGGATAACAACCACTGTTTGTATTCTTTCGCGCGTCTTTCTACATATTGACCTAGTTCTTTGTCGTCTTTTATCAAAATGTTTTCTTCGTTACGTTTTTCCCATACACGATCGAATACGCGTGCAATGCGATCTTTAATCACCTTTTCATATTGGGTGTCATTGACCAGTACACCGCGCTGGCCAGAGGGGACCATGCCACCTTTGACGATTTTAAAACGGGGAAAGGTGTCTTTAAACCTGTCCAGGTCGGTGCCGATCACTTCCATAAAAACGGGGTTTTCATCATCCATCAAGGGGGCAATGTGGGTTTCAAGGAATTGCAGATTAGGCCCCGGCTCCAGCATTAATTTCTGCCAGAATGTTTCCTTGCGGGCTTGCTTTAAATCCGCCAGAGCTAGCGCAGTTTTTGTTTGCTTGCCACTGAATTTGATAATCAGTTGGTATTCACGATGCAGATGGTCGATTAGATCTTGCAAATGCTGTTGATGAGCGTGTAAGTGCTGTTGTTTTTCCTGCGCTGTTAATTCGGGAGGCAGTTGCTTCAAGGCTTGTCGTATTTCTGCTGCCGCCTGGTCGATGCGGTTTCCACCGTAAACGATGGTGGTGTCGGTGCCCATGGGGATGAGGGCTTTAACGTTGGGGTGTTTTTCTATTTCATTGCGCAAGGTTTGAAAGTCGGCAACGTGGCCAATATGGGGTTTACTGAGGAAGTTCCCCATCATGCCCATCATAGAGAGTTGATCCTGGGCATCTTTATCATACAGCTGCAAATGGCCGGTGATGCTGGCGGTGATGCTGGATTCCATGCCCCGACTAACACTGTCGAGCATGGCATTGGCTGTTACCAATAGAAAAACGCCAATAAAGATAATGCTACCCACCACCAGGTTTTTAACGCGGTGACTCCAGAGGCTGCGTATAGAAAGCTGAAAGACCAGTTGCAGAACGCCCTTATCCACTGAGCGCGACCCCTTGAGTTTCGCCCTGCGCGCTAGATTTCTGCTCGATAGGCTCTTCAGGTAATAGCAAGCCATCCTCAATGGGAATAACGCGATCAACACGGGAAACCACCCGCTGGTCATGGGTGGAAAAAAGAAAGGTGGTGCCGTCGCTTTGATTGATGTCGTGCATCAGATCGATTATTTCTTTTCCAGTGCGAGAGTCGAGGTTGGCGGTGGGTTCGTCGGCCAGCACGATTTTTGGCTGCCCCACGAGAGCCCTGGCGATGGAAACCCGCTGCCGCTGCCCACCCGACAGCTCATTGGGCCGGTGTTTAAGGTGACTGCTGAGACCCACTTGATTGAGTAGTTTTTCTACTCGTGCTTTTCGCTCTTTAGCGGAAAAGCCACCTTGCAGAAGCAGGGGCATTTCTACGTTTTGGTAAACAGTAAGCACGTTGACCAAATTAAAGGATTGAAAGATAAAACCAAGTTTGTGCAAACGTAAACGGGTGAGGGCTTTGTCTGATTCCTGGGTGACGTCTACCCCATCAATGAAGACTTTGCCTTCACTGGGAAGGTCAACGCAACCAATCATATTAAGCAGTGTACTCTTGCCACTGCCAGAAGCACCCACAAGTGCAGTGAACTCGCCTCGGTGCAAGGTGAGATTGATACCCCGCAAGGCAGGCACCGAAACTTTCCCCAGCGGATAGTTTTTAACAACATCTTTCAAGACGACGATTTCGCTACCGGACTGACCTGATTCCATACTGGCTGGCCTGTTTTAAACGTGAGGAATTATTATTGATTTCTATCTTAACTGAATAAGCGATAAACGCTTGTAGAACAATGGGCTTAGTTTTACGAGTGTTGCACCATTTTGCAATAGTTTGACGCGACGCAGGCACCTGACTTATGGGTATGAACGCTACAGATCAGCTTTCGCTGAACAGGATTAACAATGTCCATCGAATTGTTGAACTTACTGATAAGAGTGTGGCCGATATTGTAGAATTTCTGCACGCACTAACGGACCCCTGTGTAAAAGACCGCACTTGTCTTGCCCCATGGATCCCTGATGAAGACGAGACCGACCCCAGCGGCCTTCTCTTGCATGCTATCGATAGTAATGGTGATTTACTTTAACCCTAGAAACCGATCTCTTAAAAAGAATTAGGTTTAC
>Ga0209121_10004608_pt1 | contig 12810 bp, 16 predicted proteins | sample Cruoilmetagenom3_FD_187292 | JGI IMG/M metagenome (GOLD analysis project Ga0209121, IMG submission 187292) | Oil polluted marine microbial communities from Coal Oil Point, Santa Barbara, California, USA - Sample 3 (SPAdes) (version 2) | ecosystem: Environmental > Aquatic > Marine > Oil seeps ... | reverse complement strand
TCCAGTAAAGAAGTGGGCCTGTAGCTCAGTTGGTAGAGCAACTGACTTTTAATCAGTAGGTCTCGGGTTCGGATCCCGACGGGCTCACCATTCTTTTCAGTAGCTTAGCCAGAAATCCACAAGTCCTTGATTTCCCCTGGCACACACATGGCACACACCAGAACTGATTTCGCGGCGCTGGGCGTGGTGCTGGGTAGAATAGAATCAAGTACACCGCGCGCCCTTGGGGCGCAGGCGGGGCACCCGTCGCGTAAATTTTCGATGTTTCACCATTTCCGTGAAAACAATGATGGGCAAAACCACCCCGATCCGACGCGGCCAGTTGTGGGGAAATGAGGAATACAAAAACCAAAGTCATTCAAAAAGCCTGTAACTTTTGTAACACCAGATACCTATATAAATAACTTATTGTTATTACTTACTTATTGCTGATTTTTCGGGTTACAAAACAGGTTACAAAAGTGTTTTGTGTTTTGTAACCTGTAACGCCTAAGTCATTGAAATTATTGAATGTGTCTGTTTTAGTGCTTGGAAAAGGGGCGAATTTGGTGCCGATTTCGGCAGGTTTTGTGCACCAGCGCACCCAAGCCCCTCACGGGAAAAAAGATTTGGAAACCGCATTTTTCACCCCTGATCGGGCGAGTTATCGACCAGGTGGCGATCTGCGGTTGCAAGCTATTGAAATCATGAACTGATTTGGCTGCGATATTTGCTCGTCATGGTTCGCAAGAAATGGCACCAAATGGTTGAAAATAAATACAAAATACAGGAAAAAAATCTCCGGATGGGGGGGGAGCGGGTCTGCGACATTGGAGGCTGACAGGTATTACACCCCCCCCTATGGCAAGGCGCGCACATAAATCTGATTACACACGCCGGTGCCCATTCATGAGGTTATGAAGATTCAGACCCCCCGGCCCAGGTGAACAACAACCACAACCCATTCACCCACTCTGCAACCAAACCATAAACCCGACCGCAACGGGGTGCGAATTACCCCCGTGCTACATGCGCAGGAAAGGACCCAAAACGCTTACTGGGCGGGCTTTGGGCCTATTTTCGACCAGGCCCCGGCCTCAAACCTGCGGGCATTCATAAGCCTTCATGGCCGCTGTCAGGCCAATAGATAGAATGCGGGGGAAGGATAGTGCGCGACACAGGCCAAGCCCATGCTGGGGTGCGGGGATAGGAAAAGCCCCGCTGCGCTGGGCGGCGGGACTCGATCAGGTGGATTGATTGCATTCGCTATGGCTGTTGAAACTTCAAAGGCCAGTTCTGAGAGGTACGCTTGTAGGTCTCAAAGGCGCGGGCATCATACACCGCGAAATTGCGCCGGTTCTCACAAGGCGGCACGTCTATGCCCAGAGCTTCACGCAACTGGCCAGCAATATGGGCCTTGATCCAGTGCTCAGACACCGCCTGATAACCTGGTGCGTTTTCCAGTTCCGTTATCAAGGTCAGAATCTGCGCCCGCTCTTGATTCTGCAAGGGCGCGGCCAGCGCCGTGCTGGTCATGGCAACCGGCAGGATCGCAGCACCGGCCATAAAGGCGCGGCGGCTTGTCAGTCTTGCGCCTGTCATAGCTCACCCCATCCAGTCAGGGCGCGTGCCTCGATCCAGAGCGCGCCGGTCTTCCAATCTGAGAACATGTTGCCACGCGCCGTATCCACGATAACCTTGGCCGCGAAATCCGCCGCAGTCAGGCTGGGCAGGGCTATAAGCCGATCCTCGATCGGATCGCGCTGGGCAAACAGGACGCCCAGAACCTTTTCCTTTGACATTGCCAGATCGTCTGCACATGCATCTACTTGACGTGTCAGCCTAAGATACTCGGCAAATTCAACCATGACAGATGAGGCCGCATCCGCTGTGCAAGGTGCCGCCAAGCCTGCCTGTGGTACACCCCCCAACCCGTTCACAAAGGTGCGGCGGTCCATTCTCGGATTATTGCTCATTGGAAACCTCATCGTATCCACAAAGCGCGGCAGAGGCGCGCTGGGCCTTGGCCGCATGATCACTCATTAGAACAAACAGGCCTTCAATAATGTCACCCTCGCCCCATAGATTGGTGTTCGCCTTTAGGCGTGAAAACACATATTCGGCGGCATCTACCAAATTCCGCAACCGGTTCACCTCATAGTCAACCTCATCGGCCCAATTTACGCCGGGGAACGGCCCTTCCTTGGTTGCGCCCGATCCTTTTGGTTGATCCATCATGCCGCCCTCAGGACTGCGTTAAGTTCATCGCTGCGCTGGTAGTCAGATGAAACCCAGTGATCTTTGTTCCGCAGCATGAACAGGCTGTATTCGGCTTGTTCCTTGGTCATGGCGGGACGGGCCACTTTGGCTTCTGCCCAGGCTTCTTTCAGCATGTGAGCGAATGCGGCGCGCAGCCCGCCCATTGCGGATTGAAGGGCTGTGCCCAGAGCGCGGGTTTTGGTCCAGGCGGTTTTCATCAGGTTTTTGCGATTTACAGTCATTTGCTTGCCCTTACTGGTAATGCTTGATACACACAGTGTGTAACAACTGCCGCACAAAGTGTCAACACACCATGTGTAGCTTTATACACACAATGTGGTGAAAATGATAATCAGCAAACAAATGTGCAAAGCCGCGCGCGCTCTGTCGGATTGGACTGCCGTTGATTTGGCAAAACAATCAGGTGTATCCCACGATACAATCAGATCCTTTGAAAGCGGGCGCACCGCTACATTGAATGCGCGCAATCAAGAAGCCGTGCGGGCCGCATTCGGAGCGGCAGGCATCCAGTTTCTGGCGGGCGGTGAAGTTGCCCAGGGCGCGGGCGTGGCCCGGATCGACAAAGGCACGGCGGACACTTGAAAAAGCCTGTCAAAGACTACGGACTGCAATTTCACCCAAAGGCAGGAACGGTTCTGATCTGCGATTTTCGCGGCAACATCATACCGGAAATTGTGAAGCGACGTCCGATTGTTGTCATCACACCCAGGCTGGCGCACCGAAACGGGCTGTGCACAATTGTGCCCCTAAGCTCAAAACCGCCCAGTCACCCACAACCGTTTCACGTTCAGATGAGCCAGGACTATCTGCCGGGTGACAAGGGGCCGGATGAAAGCTGGGCCAAGTGTGACCTTGTGTGCAGCGTCAGTATGAAGCGGCTTGACCGGGTAAAGGCCGGGCCGCGCAAGTTCATTGCCCCGATCATTTCTGACGCTGACCTTGCGGCGATCCGCGCCGGTGTTCTGGCGGCGCTGGGCTTTCCCCACAGGGAAACATAGCCGCAGCCATTCATTGCATTCTTGCAATATTCATTGTTTCCCCCCATATATTGGGTGTTCCCGTGTATCGGGCTTGCAAGACCATTTTCGGATGGCAGGTCCCGCGAAGGCGATAACAAGCCGCGCGGGACTTTCACTTTCCCAGGTGTGCACCCCTGTCGATAGCAAGGCGCGAAGTTGCTCAATACTCATTTTTCAACCCAGATTATTGAAGCAATAGCCAAAGCCCTTGGCGACACAGATGACGGGTTAACCAACCCAGAAATTGATACAGTTGCGATGGCCTGCAAGCTTCCACCCGAAGGTCCTGCCACAAAATGGAAACGTGTTAATAACCTGCTGGTGAAGGATCAAAATCGGCGTGGGAACAATCGAGGAATAATTGCATTTATCCAGGCAGCCCTAACCCCGGCACTCTATGTCAAAAAGCCCGAGAGGTTCGAAACTCTCCGAGAGAACGTGAATCGGGCCCTTTCCTTTGAAGGCTTGCATGTTACCGCAGGTGGAAAGGTTGAGCGGGGCAAGGCAAGCGAAACGATATCAGATGCCCTTGCCAGGGCCGCTGAGCTGCGTGGCGCGTTGGTCGACCGGGGCGTGCACCCGGACGTATTGGATTTTTGCCGCGAAGAGCTGCTGGCAGACAACTATTTTCACGCTGTTTTGGAAGCCACCAAAAGCCTTGCTCAAAAGCTAAGGGACAAGTCAGGTCTGACAGAAGATGGCGCTGAACTAGTCGACAGGGCTTTGTCAGGGAAAACACCCATGCTGTGCATCAACAATCTGGCCACACCGAATGAACGGATGGAGCAAACCGGGTTTGCCTCATTGTGCAAGGGCGTGTTCGGGATGTTCCGAAACCCAACGGCTCATGCCCCGCGAAAGATCTGGAAAATGGAAAAGGTGGACGCTGAAGATTTGATGTCAACTTTGTCGCTCATTCATAGGCGATTGGACAAAGCAAAGTTTGGTTGAACAGCGTATCCCGACATTCGGGCTTTCGGACCTAGACTTTCCGGTAGGCGGAGAAATCTCAGAAATTGCTACTCGTAAACCATTCCGATAAACATTTTTGTCACGCTATCTGAACGAATGTAGTCCCGAATTTGTTCACGCGTGGCGGCACTAGATTCAGAAGTTAGTTTATCCAATACATTTGAACAATCAGCAACGTGTTGATTGAAGATGGTTTCGTCTGACAAGATACCTCGAATGTATGAAGCAGATTTTGATTGTAATTTCTTGGACTGATTGAAGATGTTGGAGTTATTAGTTGCCTCGAATCCAAGCGCATAGAGAACGAAGTACTTGTAAATCCGCCACTCCTTGGGAACTCTGTTATTGCGTATTGCGAACTCGAATTTATAGTTCGCCAAAGCAGCCAAATGATAAATTTCAACGTTGTGATCGTCCAAAAATATCCGATCCTGGAACTCCGACCTGATTCCGCGATAGTCTCTGGCAGCTCTGTGAGGTTGAAATAGGAACATTGCGGCTATGGACTTCATTAGCTCGCTCGGTTTCACTATTCTTGTTCGCTCCACTGACGCATCGCGGTATTGGTTTTCACGCCTTTCAATGAATAATCTGTCTTCTTCTTGTTTAGATTGGCAATATTCTTCCAAATCTTTCATAAATGGCTTTAGCGCCCAAAATTGATCATCTCTTACTTGGTTTTGACGATTCGTCCCTATTATGATACTAGATACGAATTCTGCATCTTTACTTCCTATGAGTCTGAAGGGGACGGCCACCCCTTTTGCGGTGTCGCCAGCCTCAAAAATAATATTACTGGTCTGGCACCCGTTTACGATTTGGTAGTCATCAAGCTGAAATTTATCCGAAGTGCGGTTTATTTCCTTCGCAACAACTGTTATTCCATTGTTCTTGAACACAAAAGATTGCTGCCCAGTGTCCTTTAAGTCCCGCAGTATTTCCTTATTGATCGCTGACTTGGTGTCGTAATCTCGAATGTTATCATAAAAAACGGATCGGTTTATTTGCCTAATCTCTTCTCCATCAGATTGCACCGTAATCAATTTTAGAAGTTCGCTAGCGGTAATCACGCCAAGAAACGCCTCTGATACTGAAGGATGTTTCGGAAGCGTCACATACTTTTCGATTTCAATGCTCGTCGAAATAGATTGTGTCGCGGAGCGGTACCCAGACTGAATGCTTTTTGCCCCAAGGATCCTTATCTCAACATTTTCAAATAAACTTAACCCCTCCAAGCGAGTTTCAGTCAAGGAGATTAGCTTCTTGCTTTCATTTGAAACCTCCGCAGGTCCAGTCGTTGAGAAAAAGCATTTAATATTCGGGTTGGTTCGTAGATCCTTTCCGTACGTCATTTCCTTTACGTCCATTAGGTCGGAAAGTTGATCGGTGGGGTTCAGAAATGTGCCATCGAGAAATGCAAAGATTGCATCAAAGAACTTTGAAAGCGCTCCGTAATCAAGATTTTCACCGGTTTTTGCTTGAAAGAAGTGAAATTCTACACTGTGTCTTTTCCCAGTGGAGAATGCAATTTCCGCTTCATCAATGTCCCTGCAAATTTCTCCCTGGATTAAAATCGCCACCCCATCAAGCCCAAATTCAGATCCTTTTAGATGAGCAGAAAACGGTTCAATATTTTCCGTTAACAGCCCATTTTCAACTGCATGAATGGTCAACACTTCAAACGCTTCCGCTTCAGTCAAATCCTCATGTGGGTTGGCTTTTAAAAATTGGTCTATTTGTCCTTTTATTACTGGATTCATAGAGGCCTACCTTTCCGAGTTCTCACAATTGATCCACTTCGGCGCACCAGCCCCAAGCCAAACACCGCAATACTTTTGGTCACACGATTTCCGTTGCATTCCTGGCGACCATTCCACATGTGCCTCCGTTTTGAAAGCCCAGTTTCGATTGAGCACATGCTTTTGGGAATGCAGTTATGAAAATTGACCAGATCCTCATCGGCCTGTTCTTGAAGGGTGGATGAAAAACTATTGTGCGCACAGCTACTATTTGAATCAGTCAAACTGATACAGACGCTTTGAGTAGGTAAGGCTGTTCTCGCAAATCTAATCGAATCCGTAGAACGCTACTGCCTCAGCCTCAGCACGGCCCATACCAGCATCATATTCACGGATTGCCGCCCGCTCTTGCATCAGATCACGGGCCAGCCAACGGGGAATTTGTTCCCCGTTATAGACCACCGTGTCAGGCTCAGGTTCGCGCTGGGCGCGGGGCTGGAACACCCTGCGCAGCGCGTCCCAGTCAACCGGCTTAGTCATCGACTTTGGCCGGAATTGCGTCCAGTTTGGCGCGGTCTATCTGGTACAGGCGAAACTTGCCGCCGCCGCTGGAAACATGGCACACCTTGTTTGGCTTTCCAGACTGGGAAACGATCACGCCCAGCGCCATGAGTTCGCCAACCATGCTGCGACGGTCCAAGCCCGCCAAGAGTTCCCTGAACGGCTCAGCCATGAAGTAGAAGGTGCTTTCGGTTTCCTCAATATCCGGGTCGCCCTCAATTTTGACAAACCCCATGCGGTGGGTGATTACCATGCGGTCTGAACTGCTTTTCGCCCAGCGCTGGAATCGGCTTGATCCGTGCAATTGGATAGTCTCTGCAATTCGCCGCTTGGCCTCTGCCACCTCACTGGAACCGTGTCCGCCGCGTTCCTTTAACCAGTCCTGAAAACAATGCCGCGTGGCCTCAACTACGGCCCCAGTCGGCCACCCTGTCAGGTCCAGCACCGTTGCTATCTCGCCAGCCGCTGCCACGAGTGCAAAGCGATCCGCTACCCGCCGCACCTGACCGTCAGCCCCATCGGGAACAACATCCTGCACAAACATCCGCCGCAGTTCGCCCAGGCGATCCCGGTACTCGGGAAGATCCTTTGCCAGCGCTGCAACAAAGGCCCGCCCGGCGGCACCATAACAGGCATTGGCAGACTGCCTGAGCGTTTGCGAGAACGCGGCAGGATTTGTGGCACCGTGAACGTCCTCAAACAGCCCAAGGCCCGCCCCAGCATCGGCCCTCAGGTCTATCACGCGCACTTCCATGCCCGCCGCGATCTGTCCGCCACCTTCTTTGATCTTGTCGCCAAGCCCCATTTCGCCACTGGACAGAAACAGTAGCCGCCATTCCAGAACCTTGCGGGCCTGCCCCTCGCGCCCAGCGCGGGCTTTGCCCCGGCCATTCGCCAGCATATAGGCCGCTGCGCCCGCCGCCCTTGGATCAACCTGCGATAACTCATCAAGGCAAAGCAGATTGTCACGGGACATGGTGGCAATTGATTCAAGGGCGTTATCTGTTGTGCGCCAGGTTTTCTTGAAGCCACCCGTTCCACCGCCACCCCAGACACTACCGGCAACGTCCAGCGCGGTGGATTTCCCAGATGATGAAGCGCCGCGAAAATGAAAGCCACCGCCGTCATCCCCTGACAGGGCCAGCATGGGGGCGGCAAAGGCCGTTGCAATGGCCAGGACAAGACGAGAGTTGCCCAGCGCTGGGCGTGCTACCTCTGTTTTCCAGTCATCCAGAGACCCCGCAACATTGTAGGCGTGATCCGGCTTTTCGGCAGATTGCAAAATAATGAGTTCATCACCATCCCGCGCGCCGATCGGGCCATCCGGCAACACATATGTTGCCCCATGCCAGCCGATTCCATCAACACACCGTGCGCGCTGGGCGGTGGGAGCGGTTAACAGGTATTCCAGTGTCCAGGCCTTTGCTTCCCGCCGAGACTCTGGCTCGAATCCCAATCGCAGAAGTTCGCCGCGCAACTGATCCCCAGACCCGGCAAGTAACGCCGCAGGCATCGCCCAAGCGTGCCGCGTTCCGTCCCGGTCAACAATCTCCAAATACCGACCCCAATTTTCGTTTTCACCATTTCGGGTCAATCCGAGAACGTGCAATTCTGTCCCGAACCGAACCCATTGCATACTTGCCGTCCCGTCATCGTTATCGCGCCGAACGCGCTTCCACACGCCGCCCTCATCCACTTTGAACGGAAAGTTCTTTGCGGCCCCAGTGCGCTGGGCCTTTCCGTTCTGCCCAGCGCCGGTTTTGGCCTTTGCCTCAGCGGCTTTGACGCCACTTTGCACCGCGTCTTTGATATCCTGTTCACTCATGGAGTATCACCCCGCAGAACGTCATTGAAATCGGCGCCTTTAGCTTGTGGGGCGATCACAGACACCGCGCGCCCGTCAGCTTCCAGCCGCGCCGCAGTGGCCTCAGCCGCCGCAAGCCCTGCGTCATCGTGATCTGCACAGATCACAACCACCTCAGCCGTTGGCATGGGCGGCAGGATCAGTCCTTTTAGCCCGGACGTTGACAGGGTGGCCCAGACCGTCAGGCGTGACGCCCTGCCAATGCTCAGCGCCGTTTCTATCCCCTCTGCCAGGGCAATAACCTGCTGATCGGGGCCAAACCGCACGGCACCACCGGACGCGGGGCCAAGCATCATTTTGTTGCTCGGCACGTCCGCCTTTCCGGTCCCATCGGGGCGTAGAAAGGTGCGGTGCAGCCCCATTGCGTTACCGTTCGGCCCCCGAATGCGGGCGATCAGCGCGGGAAGGGTTTGTTTTGAAGGGCCATGATACAGGCCAGCGTGAAAGCGCAGGGTATTGCGTACTTTACGGCCCTGAATGCCACGGATACCGCGCCCCTCAAGATAGGTCGCACCGGGTGTGCCATCAATCGAAACGGCTTGGGAAAACGTCTCATTGCAGAGCAGCAAGGTTTTCTGGGCTTTGCGCCGCGCCTCATCCCGTTCCCGATCAATCTCAGCCTGTGAGCGCTGGGCAGCAACGCCATGTCCTTGGGTGATCCCGCGCGCCTTGAGGTCGCTCAGAATATCCACCGCCTTGCAGCCTGACTTGTGGCAGGTCAGCAAGGTGCGACCAGCCGCATCTTTTAACGACAGGCCGCGTTGATTCTTGCGGGCCTCGATTTGGCAGACCGGACAGGGCGCAAGCCCCATACTGCCCCGCCAATCACCGCCCAGCGCGTGGGTGATTTGTTCAGCTTCACTCATCGCCATCACCCAAATCCGGGCCGAAAGAGCCGCGAATTTGCATGGCGATCGATCTGCAAAAGGCGTCAACGCCAAGCCCTACGCTTTCTGAATATTGACGCTGGGAAAACTCATCTCCTGTCGATTGCAGGCAAAAGTCACTCAGGGCCTCATACGTCAAGGTGCCCAGGGATTCTGCTTGTGCGGCCAGTTTGTCGCCAGTTAAGCGCCGCACTTGGGGCATTGTCGCCATCGTGCCAGGCGCATTGAACGTGGAAATCCGGGCCAGCTCAGCCTTGAGTTCCTGCAAATCACGATTTACGGCAAGAGCAATATGCAAGCCATCATCAGGCCTATCCTCAGCGCCTTTGGCCCGGGCCTGCATGTTAGAATTGCTTTTCTCATCAGCCCCGCTCATTGCGTCACCTGCTGTGATGTGGACGTGACTTTTCGCGCCGCGATCCATTCCCGCAGATCAGCCACGCGGTAGCGGACCGATCGGTTGATCTTGATGAAAGGCGGGCCATCCCCACGAACGGCGGCAATCTCAAGATAGCGTTGCGTCAGGCCGAAAATGGTGTGAACTTCTGACCGGCTCAAAAGACGGTCATCATTTAACGTGTCTTGCATTGGTGCAACTCCATGTAGCGTTTACATGGTCCCAGTCACACCAGGTTTTGTTGATTTGTCATTTACACTTAATACAGATCGTTTACATTTAATTCACTGATTTATCATGAATGGACATTTGGTTTCTTAAACGTCGAAATGCCGCGTCAAAGTCAGCGCCCCAGGCAAACTTGGAACCCCGAACCACCTTGTTTTCATCTAGCGAAAATTCAAAACGACTCAAAATCTGTTTGAGCGCCCCAGATTTATTGCCCATATTCAGTGCCTTTGCCGCTGCCAATATTTCTAGGTCAGTTTTTGCCTTTCCGGTTCCCTCTGGCCTACCGCGCGGGCGAGTATCAGGCGGGTTAACCAAATCTGATACCAGCAAGGCAAAGAGGATTTCCTCTTTTGAACGTCCTGTTCTGAAGCGGCGTTCGCCATTGCGTAACAGGTATTCAGCATCTTCGAGAAAAATTTCCAGTAGCGCAGATGAAATCGTCATCCCATAGCCAATATCAATGACCTTTGTTGATGAATCGTAAGTAAGCTCAAGATTAAATGGCTCAACCCAGCCAGGAAGTCGCGGCTTCAAAAATACTGCTAAATCCCAATGTTCATACAGATGCCACCAATCAAACTGAAAATCTGCAATCGTTACATCTCGGGCCAGCTTGAAATGAGATAGGGTCAATCCAAGATGCAAGCCAAGCTGCCTGATTTTCGCTGTGTTGTTGGCTAGTTTTTGTTGCGGACGAAGGAAGTGTGTTTGGGGGGCGGGGCCAAGATACCTCATGAAATCGCCGTACTTTTCATTGTTGGCCAGTTTTTGTGCCCAGCGTCTTTCAATTCCGTGCTGAAGCAACAGTGCCGCACACAGGACCTTTAGGCCGTTAAGGTCAAGAGAATGCTTAGCTGCCCAATCCTGCCGATTATCTTTCTTTGGAGCCATCACAACACCCTCGCAAGGCTGTCGCACAGATGAATGACGGGGCGGTGTGGTGCGAAATCACACGTTCAGCCGCTAAGCCTAGCCCCGCACAAATCAGCATAAATTGTTGTAACGCGATAAGGCAAGCCAAACACAACATCTTGTGTTTCGAGTGTGTGCAAAAACCATAAATTCGGGTATCACATAACGCACTTGGAATGCGTTTCCGAGTTGATACAGCATTGCACCCACCTGCAATAAACAGCATTGACGCCAGAAAAACGTTACAAAACCAAAATTTCTGTAACTCACGATGAAACTTCTGTAACCTAAAAATATGTTTAATATCAAGTGATTAATAGAAAAGTTACAGAAGTTACAAAGTTACACAAATTTTGGACATACAGAGAGAAAGAAACAGGAAAAAGCTGCCCGGTGCGACACAAGATATAGTGGTGTACAACACCTCACTTTTTGCGCAACTGCACCACCTCAGCCCCGCCCAAACTGCCAGACATGGCGGCTTTGATATGACCGCTGATCTGATCAGCCGCCGCCTTTTTGGGGTCATCCGAAAGGTGCGCATAGCGGGCGGTTGTGGCTACATTCTTGTGACCCAGCAAGCTACCAATCAGCACAAGCGACATCCCACCAGAGGCCGCGACAGACGCGAAGGAATGGCGCAAATCGTGCAGCCGCACATCTTCCAGACAGGCCGCTTTTCGAATGTTGTTCCAAGGGTCTTTGATATTGACCAAAGGCACCGCCGGGTCAGAGCCATTCCCACCGCGCACCACATAGCCTTGACCGCTTTCCGGAATTTCCAGACCGCGCAATAGTTCCAGGGCGGCGGGCGGCAAGGAAAGGTGTTTCTTACCTGTCTTGCTGTCAGTGAGTTCGGCCCGCTGGGCCTCCCAGTTGATGCTTTCCCAGCGCAGGGCCAGTATTTCCCCCACCCGTGCTCCCGTGAAAATCAACAGGCGAAGAGCGGTGATGGCTTGCGGATTAATCCGCACCGGCAGCCTGCGCCCTTCAACCTCTAACGGGCCAACCTCAGCCTTGGCCAGAATGTCGCCTAGGGCGGCAAATTCCTTGTTACTCAGGAACCTTTCCCGCCCTTCCTCATTGTATCGCTGAATCCTATGGCATGGGTTGGTGTTGCCAGGGCGCAGCCCCCAATCTTCTGCCAGTCCGAAAGCCTTGGAAAGAAGCGCCAGGACGCGGTTCGCCCCATAGGGTGTGTCTGACATAGCAGAATGCAGCTTTGCAATATCGGCGCGGGTCACGTCCACAACCTTCAACTTGCCCAGTGCTGGGCGTACATATACATCAATCTGTCTGGCCACCTCAGCTTGTGTGCGGGGCTTGTTCTTCTGGCAGACATGCTCCGAATGATACCTGCCAAGAAATTCATTCATACTAGGGGCGTTTCGCGCAGCTTCTCTATCTCCAGCCGGATCACGGCCTTGAGCAACATCAGCGGCAACTCCCTTTGCAATGTCGCGCGCCTGATCGGCAGTAATCTTGCCGTGAGGGCCGATAGTGAACCATCGTGATCGTCCGTTACGACCACCGCCCGCGCGGTATCTGAACCCATAGGACTTTCCACCAGTAGCGGACACGCGAACACAGAAGCCGGGCACCTCTGTATCACTGACCGCATATCGCTTGCCGGTCCCCTTCAGGGCGTCAATTGCCCGTTTGGTCAATTTGATCCGTTCAGCCAAACCCAATTCCCCCCTGGCACACACATGGCACACACAATTTGCCGGTTGGCACACACATGGCACACACGCGAAAAGAAATTCAGTGCAAACCGATGCAATGCATTTACTAATTTTCTGCTGTAATTACAATGCTAAATGCAAGCCAATGCAACAGTGTGCAAAGTAGGGTCAAAAGCAAACCATCAGACTTTTAATCAGTAGGTCTCGGGTTCGGATCCCGACGGGCTCACCATTCTTTTCAATGACTTAGGGGATATGATTTCAAGTTGACCGATGTAACAACA
>Ga0209121_10004607_pt1 | contig 12812 bp, 9 predicted proteins | sample Cruoilmetagenom3_FD_187292 | JGI IMG/M metagenome (GOLD analysis project Ga0209121, IMG submission 187292) | Oil polluted marine microbial communities from Coal Oil Point, Santa Barbara, California, USA - Sample 3 (SPAdes) (version 2) | ecosystem: Environmental > Aquatic > Marine > Oil seeps ... | reverse complement strand
TTCCCTCGACACCTCCCGCCCACGGCCGCCGCCTTCGTCAGGACCGACGAAGCCCTCCTCCTCCAGCAGTTCCATCAACCGCGCCGCACGTGGGAAGCCAATGTGCAGCTTGCGCTGCAGAAACGAGGTGGACACCCTAGCGTGGTCTCTGATGAGTTCGAGCGCCTCGTCAAACATCTCGTCGCCCCGCGCCGCCTTCTCCAGCAGGCCCATCCAAGGATACGCTCCCTCGTCCGACGGCACCGGGCCTCCTTGTTTCCGCCAGCAGTTGACCACCGCACTGATCTCCCTGCCGGACACGAAACAGCCCTGCGCGCGCACCAGACTCGAAGCATCCGGAGACATGAAGAGCATGTCGCCTCGACCCAGCAGTCGCTCTGCCCCCGCCTGATCGAGGATCACCCGGCTATCCACCTGTGAGGTGACGGTGAAGGCGATGCGAGCGGGGAAATTGGCCTTGATCAGCCCTGTAACCACGTCCACGCTAGGCCGCTGAGTGGCGATGATCAGGTGAATCCCTGTCGCACGGGCCATCTGCGATAGCCGACAAATGCTCCGCTCCACCTCGTCGGCGGCGATCATCATCATGTCCGCCAACTCGTCTATGACCAGCACGATGTTGGGCAACGGATCCAGGTTCTTGCGCCGCCTGGCGATGCGGTTGTAGTCGTAGATGCTGCGTGCCTGGACGGCATGGAACTGGCGAAAGCGCTCGTCCATCTGCAGCATCAGCCACGTGAGCGCACCGACCGCATGCTCCAGTTGCACCACCACGGGGGACAGCAGGTGAGGGATGCCGTTGTAGGCGGGCAATTCCACCATCTTGGGGTCCATCAGCAACAACCGCAGCGTGTCCGGCGTGTTGTTGAGCAGCAGGCAGGTAACGATGCTGTTGATGCAGACCGATTTACCCGACCCCGTGGCCCCGGCGATGAGCAAGTGCGGCATCGTGGCCAGGTCCGCCGCTACCGGCTCGCCGGAGACGTTGCGGCCCAGGCCGATAGTCAGATTCGACCCCTTCGACAGGCGGCGAAACCCAGGCGATTCCATCACGCCCCGCAAGGCGACCAGCGATACTTTGTCGTTGGGCACCTCGATGCCCACGTAGGGGCGACCCGGCACAGGAGCCTCAATACGGATGGGAGAGGCCGCCAAGGCCAGCGACAAATCGTTGGACAGAGCTACGATGCGTCTCACAGACACCTTGCGCTCGTACACGCTCCCATCAGACCTGCGCCGGGTGATCGTTAGCGGCCGCACGCCAAACTGAGTCACCGTAGGCCCCTGCTTCACATCTACCACCCGCACGGGCACGCCAAACTCGCTTAGCGTCTGCTCGATGACCTCCGCCTTGTAGTCGGCGTTTGCATCGCCGAACTCCAGGCTGCGATCAGGGTGCAGCAGATCAAGCGGGGGCAAGCGATCGTCGCGGGGCCACTCGCGCACCTGTTGGGCCTGCCTGGGCTTCTTCGCCGCGATGGGCTTCCTCTTCCTCTTCTTGCTTGTCGCTGGACGAGGAGCAGGTGCTGCTTCCATTGAGCGAGGCCCCACTTCACCAGCTGCGTCTTCCATCCCGTGGTCTTCCTCGAGACCACCGGTACCTAGCATTGCCAGACCCGCAGCCACGAACGCCCACACATACTCGCGCCAGGCGGCAGGAGCCCAGTGCCACATCATCCACGCGCCCAGCGCGACAAAGAGAAGCAACAGTATCCGTCCCAGCAATGGCCCTGGCCACCCGACTAGCACGGAGCTGATGGCCCAGCCCACCAGTCCACCCCCTCGCCCCTGCTCCGCCCAAGCCAACGACACATCGCCGCCTTCCCAGCGATGCGTGAGGCCCAGCAGAGCCACCAGGGCGACCTCCAAGCCAACCAGCGGCTCCCAACCCAATGCGATCTGCAGTCGCTCGCCGGCAAGCATCACGCCAGCGCCAACCACCAGCACCAACGCCAACGGGTACGCGCCCCAACCCAGGAGGCGGCGTGAAACGGGCACCCAAGATACCCGGACCGCCGCCAGATCAATGATCACCAATACAGCCAGCAGAAGCAGAAGAAGCCCACCCTCCTCTCGGCCAAGTCGGCCAAGCGCCGGTGGCGACCAGCCGAAACGCTTCCTGCTCCGTGTAGACTTCTGCTTCCGCTTCTTGCTGTCTTCTCGCACACGCTGTGGGCTCATAGCTCACCGCTCGATTCGTACGAGCTCCGTTCTGTGTGACCAGGCTCCTGTGGTTGGAGTTCCCGATCACCAATCGCTGCCCCCTGTCGCCCAGGGGAGTGTGCTCGGCGCAAGCTCAATGCCAGACGGCGGTTGGCACTGTCAATGTCCAAAACGCGAGCAGTAACCTTGTTGCCCTCTTGCACCACCATGCGGGGATGCGTGAAGTTGCCATTGGCCAACTCCGAGATGTGAATCAACCCCTCCAACCCCTCTTCCAACTGCATGAAAGCCCCGAAGCTGACAACGTTGGTGATCACGCCCTGCACGAGCTGACCCACCGAGTAGCGCTCATCCACCAATGTCCAGGGATCCGGCGTCAGTCGTTTCAGGCTGAGAGCGACCCTGCGCTCCTGTTGGTTGACCCCGATGACGTACACCTGCACTTCAGCACCTGGCTGAAGCAAATCGGTCGGATGGGAAACCCAACCCCAAGACAGTTCGGAGATGTGGATCAACCCATCCACGCCGCCCAGATCAACGAAAGCGCCGAAGGGCCGAACATGAATCACCTGTCCGTTGCGGATCTCGCCCGGACGCAACCGGGCCAGCAACTCAGCACCATCGGGGCCTTTCTGCGCAGCCAGCTCAGATAAGATCAGGCGGCGACGGTCATGGTCAACCTCGATCACCTGCAGCTTCATCGTCTGTCCCACTCGCTCGTGGAGCACCCGCATCCGTTGGTCACTGCTGAGCAGCCGCGGCAAGCCAGAGAGTTGGGAACAGGGTACAAAGCCGTTCAAGTTGCCGAATCTCACCAGCAGCCCCCCTCGATTGAACTCCGTGACAGCCAACTCCAATTGAGCGCCCGACTCCAGTGCCTCCTGAGCGCCACGCCAATCCTGGTTCACAGCGGCTGCCGATGCCGCTGCCCCGGCAGCCGAGCCATTCTCTACTTCGTGAGGAGCTGTCTCCGCCGACTTTGCTCTTTCCTCCGCTTCCAACGATTCCGGCACTGCGGGGAGGGCCGACTCGTCGCTCAACAGCGCTTTCCAGTATGCCTCGTCCGTTTCGTCACTCCACTTGGCCGCTTCGTCCCATGCCATGCTGCCTCCTCCATGCACCTCTGAACATACAGTAAAACATGCCCACCAATCCTACACCTGACCAGTACCCAGTTGCGAACCGTTAGCTTGCAGAACCTCTGATACCTCCATGTCCACCAGGGCCCTGGCGACCTCGTCTATGGCCAGACGCTGTTTGCGATACAGATCCGATTCGCTCATCGCCAGGTTGCGGGCAATCTCACGCACCTGTCTACGCTGGATGAAGCGCAGTTCCAGGATGTTGTAGAGAAGCCACTCAGGCGCTGTCATGCGCTGCTGGTCATCGTCCGGCCGCAGGTGCTCCACAGCTCGGCGAAGCACTGCCCGCAGCGCCCGCACGGGATTGTTGTCATGCTCCTGCAACGCCTGGGTCACGACGCGCAAGCCGAGCAGCGGACTACGGGCCAGATTCGGGCCGCCCCAGTAGTGGCGCAGGGCATCGCGCACCCACTGCCGGAAGTCCGACTGAGACGCCAAATCCCCTTCGGGAAAGAGAGCACCCCGGGCAGCAGAGCCAACGTAGCGGATTTGCCCTTGCCACTGCTGGATGCGCTCGATCTCGGGGATGATGCGCTGCAGAGCCACGAACACGCCCTGTTGCAGATGGCGATCCTCCAGCGCCGCCTCGGCGTGGTTAAGCAATGCATGCACGGCCTCCTCTTCCTCAGGGGAGAAGGTTGCCTCTGGCCAACCCGCTTCCACGCCCAGCAGACCCAGCCGTTGGTCGCTTGTGCTACTGCGCAGGCGCCACACCCGATAGCCATGCAATTCAACGTATCCATTCGCGCCACTGTCGCTGCTTTCGGCAGTGGCAGGGGTGATGAGCAAAGACAGCATCTGCCCATCGCTCAGAGATCGTTCGATCTCTTCCCGTGACCCGCAGAACACCTCCACCTGCATGCCACCTTCGGAAGGCACAACGATGAACCCTCTCTTCACTCTTAGCAGATCGCAGAGCGCTATGAGCACGTTCTGCAAGAAACGGCGCAGGTCGCTGCTGGTCAACAGCCGCTTGTCCAACTCTTGAATCCAAGTGATTTCCTCCCGATCCTGACGGTAGATGATGCGGTCAATCCAAGGCTTGGCCAGCTTGATGAGAAGCTGCAAGAGGACGATTTCGCCCACCACGGCGAAGATGAGCACGGTGTCCCGAGGCAAGCCCAGGATCTCTTCCACCCTGGGGATCACGAGCATCACCACGATGACGCAGATGCCGACGAATGGCCCTCGCAGCAGGTAGTGAATGAAGCTATGCTTCACCACCCGATCGGGCGTGAGCACCCCGTAATAGGCCACGCTGTAGGCCATCACCACCAGCATGGCCGCGACGCCAAGGTTACCTGCCAGAGTGAGGATCAACACCACCTCAGAGGAAATGAGCCCACCTGCGTCGGAGAAGATGAGGTAGGGGAAAACGCCCAGGCCGGGAGCAGCGAATGAGATGGCAAGATAGGCCATGCGGCGTCGCGAAACTGCCGTGAGACAGCGACGCCACGCCCGGTAGAGATTCCAGGCCCCGTACAGCGCGGTTAGTACGAAGAAGAGCGTGAAGAACCAGAACAACGGGCCAGCCGCCAGGTGGCTAACAGGTGGAGCGAAGTGTCCATCATACACCACCAGATCGGTGAAGGCCGCCAAGCCAAACAGCAGTGCACTCAGAAGATAGCTGGCGACGACGAAGTGACGACGACGCGCGGAGCGAGCGTTCGTCGTGCGCAGCAAAGCGTCGGAGAAGTGCAGATAGGCGGCGGGCACGAAAGCGATTCCCAGCCACTGGAAACGCAACCACATGTTGGCGGCAGTGGCCGTAGTCACCCTGGGCACGATGATGTCGCCGCCGTAAACGACAAGCACGCAGGACAACAGCGCACAGAATCCCCGCGCAGCCTCGCTGCGCAGGTTGTGGGTCAGCATGTAGATCAGTTCAGCAAAGGCCAAAATGACAATGGCTGCGGAGAGGATGAGGTTGCCAAACGAGAGGAAAGAAGCCCAGGCCGTCATCATAGGTGTCATAACATCCCAGCGCCCAAATTATCCCACAGCTACAGGGAGACCGTTCTTCCTCTCCCTCTACAGCACGCTACCAGCAAAGAAGATCGTAATATCCCGATTGGCGAAATACCGGTCGTTGAAACCACAGAAGGCAAAACCAAGGTGCTGACAGAAAAGAACGGCAGGGTGGTTCTTGCTCTGGAGAACAAACATCATCCGCCTCACCGACCGCTGCTGCCCCCACCGCGTCGCCTCCTGCACCAATGCGGTTCCCAGTCCACGCCGCCTGTACGAGCGATCAACCACCAGATTGTGCACCCATCCCAACTTGTGGTCTCGCTGCAAGCTCATGTCCACGTAGCCACGCACCTGACCATCGAGTTCAGCGACCAGGACGCATCCCCCCTGCTCCCAACGACTCAATAGCTCCCATCCCAGAGGTGGATACGTGACCCGCGCCGGCCGCGGCAGGCGCACCTTGCGCAAGGCCACCGAGATACCAGCCTCATCCTCACGCTGCTCCAGTTGCCACACGCAGTCGGTCTCGTAGGAGCTATCCAGACCGATGCAGTCATGTAGGTCGTCTCGGAACGCAGAGCGTATGAACATCAATCCTCTTTGTCCAAGAACACGGGCAGATTGCCCAAGGCAATGATGCCCTCCCACTTCTCAGGGTGGTTGCCCTCCGTGAACACCGCCGCTTCAGCTACCACTATGCCACCAGCCCTCCTCACCAGACGGCGCATCCCTTCCAGTGTGCTGCCGGTGCTGATCACATCGTCCACAATGATGACCCGCCCGCCTTTGAGCAACGGCAGGTCCTTCTCGTCTAACCACAGTGTCTGCGGCTTGCCGGTCGTGATGGAGACGACATCTTCGCCCAACGCCTCGCCCATGTACGGCTTCCGGCTCTTGCGGGCAACGACGTAGGGCAACCCGGTGTCCACCGAAAGCTGATAGGCCAGCGGAAGGCTCTTCACCTCGGCGGTGATCAAGACATCGGCATCCAATGGCAACCGCTCTGCTAGTGCCCTCGAAGCCACCTGCACGATCTCACTGTCCCCCAGAATGTTGAAGATGGCAATGCGCACGCCCGGAGCTACCTCGAAGAGGGGCAGGTGCCGTGTCAATCCGCCGATCTCGACGGCATAGGTCTCTCGCTTCGTGATCATACTAGCTGCGTCTCCTTGACAAATCAGTCAGATTGAGATAAGGTAGGTGCGCTCCAGCCAAAGCGTCACAGTTCCACACCAGAGCGAAAAGATTGTATCAGAACTGCCCATTCGTGTCAAACCTTGGAGGGACACCATGCCTCGAAGATTGCTGCGCCTAGCTAGCCTATTCATCCTGATCGGACTGCTGGCTCTAGGACTCACTGCCAGCGCTCGTGGGCAAGAAGGCAAAGACCCCCTTGAGTTCTTCGCCGTCCAAATCGCCGCGTCCACACGAGAGCAGCGGACGGCCATCACCCGCCATGGCCTTGCCATCGACGCCGTCAGCGACGATGCGGTGATTGTCACCGTCAGCGAGGAAGAACTGCAGCGATTGCGGGAGCAAGGCTTCCACCTGCTCGACGTTCGGCCTCTGCAATTCCCCATTGACGACGAGGACTACCACGACTTCGCCGAGATGGTGGCCGAGATCGAACAGGCCGCCGCTGACCATCCCGACATCGTGCAGCTCTCCGTCATCGGGGAGAGCATCGAGGGACGTGACCTCTACGCGGTGAAGATCAGCGACAACGTGACCAGCGACGAGGCAGAACCCGAAGTGCTCCTTTTCGCGCTCACCCACGCTCGCGAACACCTGACCACTGAGCAGGCACTGGACCTCATCGCCTACTACAGCGACAACTACGGCCTCCGGGGCGACATCACTAACCTGCTCAACGAGCGGGAAATCTGGATCCTGCCCAACGTCAACCCCGACGGCGACGAATACGACCGCATTGGCAGCGGCTGGTACCGGAGCTGGCGCAAGAACCGGCGGGACAACGGCGACGGCAACTGGGGCGTAGACCTCAACCGCAACTACGGCTACCGCTGGGGTTACGACAACGACGGTTCAAGCCCCTACACGGGGAGCCCAACCTACCGCGGCCCGGCCCCCTTCTCCGAGCCGGAGACGCAGGCCATCGGCGACTTCGCCCTCGACCACCCCGACCTGGTGACCTCCATCAGTTTCCACACCTACGGCGAGCTAATCCTCTGGCCCTACGGCTACACCCTCGAGGACGTGCCTGCCGACATGGATCCGGACGACCATGCCACCTTCGTGGAGATGGGCCGGGCCATGGCCGCACTGAATGGCTACACCGCCCAGCAAGCCAGCGAACTCTATCCCACCAATGGCGACAGTGACGACTGGCTCTACGGCGAGCAGGGCATCTTCGCCTTCACCTTTGAACTCTATCCCCCCACCGCATACCCGGGCTTCTACCCGGACGACAACGTGATCCCCGCCGAAACGGCGCGCAATCGCGGAGCGGTATCCTACCTCATAAGCGTGTCCGATAACCCGCGCAAGGTCATCGGCCAGGGAGGAGATGTCACACAGCCATCGGTGGAGCTGGTAGCACCCACGGCGGGGGCAGAGATCAGCGGCATGGTGGAGCTCAGTGCCACCACCGACGATGATGTGGGCGTCACGCTGGTGGAATTCCTGGTGGACAGCGCGATCACCATCGGCCTGGACGCCACCGCACCATACACCATCACCTGGGACAGCAGCACCAGCCTGGGACAACACGTGCTCTCCGTCCGCGCCTACGACCACGGCCACAACGTCGGTGTCTCGGCGCCGGTCGCCGTCACCGTGGTTGTTTCCGAAGCGACGCCCACGGCCACCGCTTCACCTACGCCGACGGCGACGCCAACCATCATACCCACACCGACGGCCACCCCGACCGCTACACCGACCCCAGCCGTGCTGCCCCGCGTGTTCGTCCCCCTGGTTTGGGCAGGCGAAGGCCAAGCCTCCACACGGTTTAGATAAGCCGTTCTGAGGCAGTTGCACTGCCGAGGTCGGGAGCTCAACTCCCTCCCAACCAGAGGGAGCCAGAGGGAGTGTGAGAGCAGGGTGTCACTGGTCACTTGCGGGCGTGGGGAACACCGCTTGCTGTAAGAGAAAGGCCATGCGCACTCTGGCCAGGGCCGTCAACTCCGTCTGGCCTCGCTCTTCCGCTAACCGCGATGCCTGATCGTAGGCGGCCGCCGCCTCCCCCACCTCACCCTGGGACTCGAGGGCGGCGCCAAGCAGGAAATGACCTTCGGGGGAGCGAGGATCTTCCTCCAGAACCGCCTGAGCCTCGGCGCGGGCCTCTTCGACCTGCTGCAACCGCAGGTAGATCTGGCCGCGAGCGATGTGGAAATCGGTCGCTTCGTCGAACAGGAGGCGAGCCGACTCGAAGATCTCCGCCGCCTTCTCCGCTTGCCCGGTGATCTCGTACAGCGCACCTCGCCAGATGTGCATCTCGCCATCGTAGGGCCTTAGGGTCTGGGCTTCTTCGAACCTCGCCACGGCAGATGCGTACTCCTCCTCATCCGCCAGTCGCTCGCCCTCAAATTGCAATCCCTGCACCCGCACCGTCAGCGGATCGGGCGCCAGGAACCGCCGGTAGAGCAAAACCCCGACAGTCAGCAGAGCAGCCACCGCCACCAGAGATAGCAGCAGTTTCCTCACGCCGCGACGACGCGCAGCACGCACCTCCTCATCCAGATACCACCACCAGCGAGCACGGTCGGGCTGCACAGCCCGCCGCGCTGCGGCCAGCCCGCCGCTGGCGCGCAATTCCCGCAACAGTTCACCTGCTTTGCGCCGAAGCTGCGTCTCTAGCGTGGCCAACCGCGTCCGCTCGGGCCGCAAGTCTGGACCGCTGGTCTCCAGCTTTGGCAGCAGTTCGGCCATGCGGTCCAGCCCATGCAGGATGCTCAACGCTGCTTCGCCAGAGCCCCGCAGCTTCCCCAGCGCCCGCTCGCAGTCAGCTAACACGCCCCGCAGATCATCTGCGGGAGTCATCTTCACTTGCAGCAATGTCTTCACCATGATGAACCACAGGATGCGGGCTTCGTAGTAGCGACTTCAGTCGCTTTCCCACCATTTGGACGACTGAAGTCGTCACTACGAGCACAATCGCCAATGTCCAGCCCAGAAGAAGACCGCCCCCACGCGAAGTTCATGCCTTCTTCTCTCGCTTAGCGTGCTCTGCCCGCGCATTGTCCGCCCGCCTGAACTCCTCGTACGTCCTGCCCACGCCGGACTTGATCTGCGAATGGATTTTACTTCGGCGGTTCTGCGGCACGTTGAACCAACTGCGCAGGTCCTCGACCAGGGCAGTCCCCGTCTCGTGCTTCCCGATCCCCTTCTGATAGAACTCCCACACCCGCTCCCGCATGTGGCGGAGAAACGATATCATGTAGTCCACTTCCTTCAGGCCGCACAACGGGCCATGTCCCGGAATGATGACCGCGGGATCGATCTGACGGATCAACTCCAGCCCAGCCACCCAGTCCCGTGAGCTCGACTGTGCCATGTAGGGATGTTCCTCGATCCAGACCGTGTCTCCAACGAAGAGCACTCCCTCCACCGGAAGCCAGATGATGGACGTGGCCATGGTATGTCCACCGATGTGGATGAGGTGCATTTCCCTGCCCGCCTTGCGCAGCGTCAACCGCTTGGAGAAGGTGATCTGTGGTCTAACGATGCGCATCGTCGAGAGGGAGAACTGCGCTTGCAGCTCTGGTTCGCGCTTGAACGAATCGATCACCCGCTGTTTGAAATTGTCGCCGTAACCACGCATATCCCGCCACGCTCGCTCGTGGGCGATGATGGGCGCGGGCAGGAAGTACTGATTGCCCATGATGTGCCCACGGTGATGATCGGTGTTGATCATGTAGAGAACCGGCTTGCTGCCACTCAGGCGGACCATCTGCCGCCGCCAGTGCTTCGCCTGTTCAGGCAAGATGGGTGTATCTACAGCAATAACTCCTTCATCAGTCACCACAAAGCCGACGTTCGCCCCTCGATACTCCAACTCCACATAGACGCCCGGCGCGATCTCTTGCATCAATTCAGCCTCCCAATTGAAGTGACTTCCGCTTGATGCTGCAAGCCCTGAAACATGAAATGACTCCCCTGACAAAAGGTCATTCAGCCACAGAGACACGGAGTACACAGAGGAAAAACCAAGGTGGAACTCAAGATTGTTCAGCAGCAAACGCAAAAGGCATAGATTCCTTGAGAGATACCTTAAAACCTCTGTGCCTCTGTGGCAAGTCTGGCAGTTTCTTCGGTAGAGTCATGAAACGTGAAACGTAATTCCACTCACTCCGCCCGCCAGCCTCAGCGGGAGGATCAGGTGGTCTGTAAGGCTTCCAGTGCCACCGCCAATCCCTCTGCCAAGGGAGCACCTCCCGGCCCTCCCCCCTGCGCCCAATCGGGCCGGCCGCCGCCCCGCCCGCCGATGCGCTCGCAGGCCACGCGCATCAGCGCCCCCATGTCAGCCGAAACATCGGCCGCACAGGCGAAGGTGAGTTGCGATTTCTCGCCCTGCCAGCCCAGCAGGGCCACGCAGCGAGGCTGCTCAGCCAGGCGCGTCGCCAATGCCTTCACTACTGCAGCGTCCCAATCGGGCCCACTGAAGAGCGCCTTCACGATGCGCACGCCGACGACGACCTCCGCTTCGGCGACCAGCCGCCCCGCCTCGGCACCGATCAGCGCCTCTTGTGCCGCGCGCTGCGCACGTCGTGCGTCCTTGACTTCCTGAGCAAGCCGCTGCACCGTCTCCAGCAATTCCTGCTCGCCGGTGGTGAAGTGGCCAACCAGCGCCTGCACCAGTCTCTGCTTGCGGTCGTAATCGGCCAGCGCCCGCCCGCCGCAAAGGAACGTCACCCGCGTCGTCCCGCCGCGATGCCGTTCAGCGGAGCGTATCTTGATCAATCCCACCTCGGCGGTGCAGCGAAGGTGCGTGCCGCCGCAGGCCGAGCAATCGAAATCGGCGATCTGCACCACCCGCACCGCCCCCTCCACCTGCGGCGGGCGACGCATCGGCAGCCCCGCCAACTCCTCCGGGGACACGAAACGGGCACTCACTGCACGGTTCTCAGTCACCACCTGATTGGCCAGAGCCTCGGCGACTACCATCCCTTCAACAGGCACACCAGCCCGATCGAGATCAATGGTACATACCTCCGCCCCCAGGTGGAAACCCACCGTCTCCGCGCCCAGCGCTCGGATGCAGGCCTGGGAAAGAATGTGTTGGCCCGTGTGCTGCTGCATGTGATCGAAGCGACGGGCCCAGTCGAGCCGCCCGCGCACCTCATCCGCCGTCAGATCGCCTGCCAGAACATGCAGCGGCCCGTCGTCGGCCGGTTGCACGTCCAAAACCGCCATACCGCTCAGTTCGCCGAGATCACATGGCTGCCCACCGCCCGTGGGGTAGAAGGCCGTGCGGTCCAGTACCACCGCCGGCCGTCCATCCACCTCCAGCCGCCGCAGGATGCGAGCATCAAACTCCCGCATGTAAGGATGATCGTAGTACAAGCAGTGCGTCATGTGCTGATTGTCCCTCAGAACCCGCTCGCCGCACGAGCTTCTCTCCAACCCAGGGCCAAGTATAGCAGGAAAGTGGAATCCTGTCAATGCGCTATTGCCGCCTCCAAACGCCTCCCTCATACTTGACAGGATTCATGATGTGGTATATGATGTCCTATAGGACATCGCCAGTAGAGTGACAGGCGATAGCCTATCTTGGATATCCCTTGGTTGATCCTTCAGGGACAGAAGGCCAGGCAAAGCAAACCGGAGATTGACAAACCTTTGAGTTCAATTGGGAGACGGGTATGGCGCGATATCCTTTGAATCTACCAACCGGGCTAAAGAAAGAAGCAGAAGAATGGGCCACCCATCAGGGCGTCTCGCTCAACCAGTTCATCCTGTGGTCTGTGTCTGAAAAGGTGGGGGCTCTAAAGCAGCAGCTTGATGATCCCGCTTTCCCGCACGTCACCTATCGGCGCGGGGCCAGTGGCTGGCCTGTGCCTGTCCTGCGCGGCACCGGCATTCGCGTGCAGACGGTGGCCGTAGCCGCTCAGCAATGGAAGCTGTCCCCAGGTCAGATTGCCGCCGAGTATGGCTTGACGGAGAGACAGGTGAAGGAAAGCCTGGCCTTCTACGAAGCTCATCGCCAGGAAATCGAGGCGGGCATCACCGCCGAGCAAGCCTTGGAAGAAACCTGTGCCTGAACCACGGCTGCACCTGGGTGCAGACGCCTCCATCAAGGCGCTGCATCAGGCATTGGTGGCAGGCGGCCACGATGTGACGCCTACGCCAACTACGAACCGGTCTCAGGTTTCAAGGTTGCCGGTTCCAGATTCTCTCAGCGAGAAACCCGTTTTCTTCAAGAAAACGGGTTTCTGTCCTGCAGGACTTCGCTCGTTCTTTCGGCGACGGCTTCAGCTCCGGCCAAACTCCCGCGCCAACTGCTCGGCACTGAGGTGAATCATCGTCCGGCGACCATGGGGATAGGATTATCCTCCCCTCCTTGGCTTGATGGTCTCC
>Ga0209121_10004606_pt1 | contig 12812 bp, 13 predicted proteins | sample Cruoilmetagenom3_FD_187292 | JGI IMG/M metagenome (GOLD analysis project Ga0209121, IMG submission 187292) | Oil polluted marine microbial communities from Coal Oil Point, Santa Barbara, California, USA - Sample 3 (SPAdes) (version 2) | ecosystem: Environmental > Aquatic > Marine > Oil seeps ... | reverse complement strand
AACATGAAACCGTTCTCGCTTCTAATTAAACCAGCCTCAGCAGATTGTAACCTTAGATGCGAATACTGTTTCTACATAAATCACATAGAAAAAGCAAATAAAAACCCTCGAATGTCTGATGAGATATTGGAAATCATGATTAAAAGTTATATGAATACGGATCAGGAAGGACAATATGCTTTCGGGTGGCAGGGTGGAGAACCTACTTTAATGGGTCTTAGATTCTTTAAAAAGGTCGTTGAGCTCCAATTGAAATACGCCCCACCTGGTTCTTCAATTAGTAACGGCCTTCAAACCAACGCTACTTTAATAACAGAGGAGATGGCTAAGTTTTTTGGAGAATACAAATTTCTTGTGGGGGTCAGTTTAGATGGGCCGGATTATCTTCACGATTACTATAGGAAAACCATTGGTAAGAAGCCGACCCATGCACTAGTGATGCGGGGTATAGAGCGCCTAAAGCAACATGGTGTAGAATTTAACATATTAACATTAATTAACAACCAGACCGTAAAAAAAGCAAAAGAGATTTATAAATACCACCTTAAAAACGGTTTTTATTTCCATCAGTATATCCCTTGCGTTGAATTTGACGAAGGGGGTAATTCTAAGCCATACTCTATTAATGGAGAAGATTGGGGTAAATTTCTCTCTGAGTTATTCGAAGAGTGGATTAAAGAAGATGTTAATCGGGTTTCTATTCGTTTGTTCGACTCAATTATGGAATATTTAGTTTACGGACGCTATAACGTTTGTTATATGGGAGAAAGTTGCGTTCAATATTTTGTGGTAGAATACGACGGTAGCGTGTACCCGTGTGATTTTTTTGTACGCGATGACCTGTTATTAGGAAACGTTAAAACCGATTCATGGGAAGACCTTTTCTTATCTAAGAAATATCAAAGCTTTGGAAATCAAAAAGCAAATTGGAATAAAGAATGCGATTTATGCCCTTATCTTAATTTATGTCATGGAGATTGCCAAAAATTTCGCTTTGGAGCGCCTAGCTTTTCAAAAGGGTTAAGCGTTCTATGCAAAGGTTGGAAGATGTTTTATTCTCGTACGTTACCTCGTTTTAAAATTTTAGCCGAAAATTTTAAAGCTGAGCACCAAGTTAACGCTCCCACTCCCTTTAAAACAAAAAAAATTGGAAGAAACGAGCCGTGCCCATGTGGAAGCGGAAAAAAGTATAAAAATTGTTGCGGAAATAAATATTTGAAGTAATGAATTACAAATAAATATATATAATTTATAGATATTATTCTATTATGGTAAATAAAACTATTTCATTACCCCTTGAAACATATGATAAGTTACGTAAAGAAAAGCGGAAAGGGGAATCTTTTTCTGATCTAATTAACAGATTACTAAAAAGAACAAAATCTAAAATAAAGTTGTTAGAGGATTTAGCTGGAGTTTTCAAAGATGATGATGAATGGGATAGAATCATTGAAGAAATCTATGAAGATAGAAAAAGACCAGCGAGAATTTAAGGTGATTAAAGATGGTTGTATTAGATACGGATGTATTAATTTACTATCTTAGAGGTAAGAATGAAAGCTATTTGAAGATTAAAAGGCTTAAAAAAAAAGAGGAACCTTTGAACACAACGATATTTAATGTAGCTGAATTATTTAAAGGCTGTTATTCCATGAAAAATGTTGCAAAGGGATTAATGAAAGTGAAATCTGTAGTTGAAGCCTTAGATGATATCTTTTTATTTGATAATAATTCTGCTGAAGAATATGCCAAAATATCTTCAGATCTCAAAAATAGAGGACAACCTATTGGAGTAATGGATGAACTAATTGCTAGTATATGTATAACGCATCAAGAAACATTATATTCCGGAAATATCAAGCACTTTGAGAGAATAGATGATCTTAATATAAAAGATTGGAATAAAATTTAAAGATTATTACGATTTGGTTTCATTAAAGGTAGATTTCTTACTTCTAAAGTCGTTCCAGTAGCTTTGATAAGCTTTCGAAATTCTCCACCAGGAATTTGCAAAGTCTCTGTATTGATGTTTGGATGACAACAAATTTCATCCGCATTCCAGACTTCTTCATCAATCATGAATATTACCTTATCATCAATATCATTTACTAACCCTATCGGTGATACTGCGCCAGGAGTTATACCTAATGCCTTATATAGCTCCTCAGGTCCGGCAAATCGTCTCTTTGGAGCACTTATTAATTTACGAAATTGGTTGAGATCTAGGCGTTTTTCATGGGGAATCGTAACTAGGTATTATTGATCAGTTTTTTTATTTTTAAGAAGCAAATTTTTGCAATGTGTTCCAGGTATGTGCCCGCAATGAATTTTCGCCTCTGGTACTGTATAGACTGCGGGATGAGTATGCAATATATGAAGAATATCGTGGTTAGTTAACCATCGCTTTAATGAATCCTTCATATTAAAATAAGTGATATAATAATTTCCCAGCTATTCGTTATTTTCATTGTATTCAATTAAAGCTTTCTTATAAGTAAGTATCTGATTAAAAAAGTGATTGAAAATAAAATAATAATGGAATGGATCTCGACGCTAAATTAAGCTTTGCGTTTGTTATGAATAAGACGGTGATTGCAATCACAGACGACCCTCGTACAACTAAACTTGGTGAAGCACTTTATAAATCGTTATAATTCTTCTTTTTTATCTTTTAAGAACAAATACTTCTAATTATGTTTCAAAATTTCTCATAACTAATTAGATTTATAAATAAAAAAATCAAATATATTCACACCATTATTATTAATACAAAAAAAACTTATTTTAAAATAATGATTTTTAAATGACAGTACCTAAATGGTATGTTGATGATAGTAAACCTTGGCTTAAGAAATACCAAGATGGCGTCCCAAAACATCCAGAGTTCCCAGTAATAAGCTTAGGTGATTGGTTTGACCAAAAGACCGAAGAATTTGCTAAGAATAAGGCTATATATTTCTCAAAAACATTCATGAATTATCGAGTATTGCGTAAACATACAGATTCTCTTGCTACGTCATTATCCCGAATGGGGGTAAAGAAGGGAGATGTTATAGCCATTCTATTACCAAATTGTTTTCAATTTACAATCACATATTTTGCTACTGTTAAACTGGGAGGAATTGTAATCCCTATTAATCCAACATATAAACCTATAGAAATTCTCCATGTACTCGAACAAGTAAAACCAAAAGGACTGATTTGCATGGATGTTATGTATGGTCTAATCAAACCTATCCAGGATAAATATAAATTTGATTTCGTAATTTCTACATGTATAGTCGATTTAGCAGCTATTCCTCCTGCCGTTAAAGAACAATTAATTGCGGACGGAACTATTCCTAAAGGAGAAGTTCCTGGAGCTATAGACTTTTTAGATGTATGTCAAAAACGGGGTGAAGTCGATATTCCCGAAGTAGAAATTGATCCTTTAAATGATACGGCTGTTTACTTAATGACTGGAGGAACGACGGGAGTCCCCAAACCCGCTATTATTACTCACTACAACGCTGTAGCTAATGCTAAACAAAATGTTATGTGGATGCCTGATGCAACTCACCCAATGGCTTGTATTGGCATCCTTCCGTTTTTTCATGCATTTGGAATGACAATCGTTCAAAATGTTGTTATTGAAGCGGGCGATTTTAACATTCTTTTCGCAAAAAGAGAATTGGAATTAAAAGAAGTGGTAGATACGATAATAGAAGTTGGTCCTGAAGGTGGAGTTATTTTACCAGGAGTTGAAAATCTTTTCATTGGTCTAACTCGCTATTTAAAAGCGAATCCCGAGCCTAGATTGGAAAAAATGTTTCGTTTGTGCGTTAGTGGTGCGGGATCGCTTCATAAACCCGTAAAAGATGCATTCGAAGCAATCAGTAATGGACACCTTGTTGAGGCTTATGGACTTACAGAATGTACAACTGCAGTAAGTAACGGTCCTTTCAACGGAACAGATACCCCAGGCACCATTGGTTTACCCTTACCCGGTGTTGAATGGGCAATTTTCGATTCAGAAGATTTCAGTAAGGGACAATTAAAAGGTAACGGAATAGATTTTACTGGAGAAATCTGTGTATGTGGTCCACAAGTAATGAAAGGTTATTTAAATAACCCTGAAGCCACAGCAGAAACCTTGAGGGAGTGGGAAGGACGAATTTGGTGTTTAACTGGAGATATTGGATACATGGACGAAGAAGGACAAATGGTTATTCGAGATAGAAAGAAGCAATTGATAAAATATAAGGGTTATTCCGTTTTTCCAAAGGAAGTAGAAGACCTATTAGGGGCTCACCCTGATGTAATGGAAGTAGCTGTTTCTGGGTTGCCTGATCTTGAAACGGGAGAACTAGTAAAAGCTTGGATCCAACTAGAAGACGAATCAGTGGGTAAAGTTACTTCTGAAGAGCTAATAGCTTGGAGTAAAGAAAATATTACGCATTATAAGTGCCCTAAACAAATTGAAATTATAGACGAAATTCCAAAATCTATGGTTGGAAAAGTACAGAGAAGGGTTTTGCAAATCAACGATCCTATCTGGAAAGAGAAATACGGAGAAACTAAATAAACCTTATTCAATTTTTTTTTAATTATTTCTTATATTTTTTAAACCTATATGTATCAGTTATTCTTTAAGAGTGTAAATTGTATCACAATGTGAATCTCCTGCCGCAACAGTTTTTAGAACCTTAAGTTCGATCTTATCGCTAACTGCTTCGCGAAAGTACTCGTGGTCGATTGCCATAACGGCTTCGCATAACGCCCTAGATGTATTTTCAAGACCAAAAGGGCACTTGGTGCCTTGAATGTGAAATTTTTCATCTGAGACAGAAATTATCTTAACAAAATTAGGATTAAAACTCTTTGAAAAAGCTGGTGCTACAGTTGTTAATTTATTATCTGGTAATTTTTTCATCACTTTTAAGCCTAAAGCACGACCTTGTCTTCCACAAACATTTTCTATAATAGGTAACGCTTCCTTTCCGAATTTTTTATAAAACTCTTTTATCAATATACCTTGAGCTTCTATGGGATTATTTGGCAATTTTTCCGAATTTTTTTGAACCATTATCTTATCAACCTTAGTTAATATACATAAGGATTCCATTTAAAAATTTTTTAAAAGAAGAAGAAAACAAAAATCTGATGATGTATATTATTATTGAAAACGAAAAAATAAAGTAAAGAATGGAGACTAGACCCAATGTATTTGAAATTCTAAACTTAATTTTTGAATTTATCTAGAATCTCTTTTGAGATATTTCGCAAATTATTATTAAAATCTAATCTAAATCCTTTTAGGATCTCTTTAAAATCGCTTTCTAGATCCATCCTTTTTAATCGAAAACGAAGGTATTTCCAATCTAATTTATCCTTGTTCGCAATTATAATTTTTAAGATATCACTTATATCGATCGAACTACGATCAGATCTCCCAAGTTTTGTCAAGATATAATCTTCAACGGCTAGCACATAAACATTATCAAAAAATTTTTGTGTTTTTCCGAGCATTTGTTCATCCCAATGAAAAGCATCACAAGGTTTTAACCATATCTCTGCTTCCCCGAGCTTTCCGAATACTGTAAATAAATTATGACTTATTTTTGGTTTTTGGACAGTTGAAATCTCGTTTTGGTTCAAGGTTTCAATAAATCTGTCTAACTCTTCTTGAGATATAATATATATACAAATATCAATATCTAGCGTTGTTCTTGCTACGCTATAAGCTGGAAGAGCTAATCCACCAATAAGAACGATAGGAACATTACAATCGGTAGCTATTTTTAAAATTGTTTGAAGAAGATCACTTATCAACTTGAATCAACTTGAGTATATCTTTAAAAATTTGTTCTGTGGTTTTACCTCGCTCAATTAAGCGTTGGAACTCCTCTACTTTTTTATATGCCCGTTCTACATCTGAAAGAGTAACGTGAATAGGAGCGCGGGTTTTTTTTTTCACGACCATGTTCGTTCTTATTACTAAAATAAATTTATTCCTTTTTATAATTTTACATAAAAATCAAAAATCTGATTTATCTGTAAATGTATCTATTTCTTTTACGTTTTTCTATACCTACTGCTATGCCAATAACAATAAGTGGAGCACCTATTAAAATTAAAAACCCAGTTAAATTTAAAGGCGAGATTTGAAGAATAGTTATTTTGATAGTACAAGAACAGAAGTTATCGAACGGATCGTAAGCTCGTATTTCTAACCAATATTCTCCTACTGGTAAGTACAAAGATTTAGCAATTACGCCACTTTCATCTATACTGAATTGATCTGTATTATTGAGCCACCAATGCTCAATCCCAAAGAAATCAGTAGCTTTCAATCCATAGTGGAAAGAATAACTATATGTTATAGTCTGATCTTGAGGAACTTCAACCCAAGTTGGAGGAACAGTTTCTTCAATCTTAACGCAGATGTCATCTACAAGCCACCCTCGATAATCGTTAACAGATGTATTATAAACATCAAAACAAAACCTAATACGAATGTTCTCGTTTCCAACATAAGAAGAAATGTTTAAATTCACATGTTCCCAAGGTGAAATGTTAGAATTATTAGAATAAATTAGGTCCCAATTACTTCCATCAGTAGAAATGTAGACATAGGAAAAATCGTTTGAAAACTTAGTCTCTCTCCAATGATCAAACTCTATATATGCTTTTTCAGCACCAGTTAAATCGATTGTATCAGATATCAAATTACCCATTTGTTGAGCTCCCGAATAGCACTCACCTGTTGATTCGTTACCAAACCATATGGCGTGCGAAGAAGAATGATAAGGATCGGACCATGCACTACTATCATCGTTGATGTGCCATAAACTTGTGTTACAATACCAATTTAAGAGCCCGTTTTCGAAATCGTCTTTGAAAGGGGTTGTTGGATGATTAATTGTAATTATTTCGGTAAAAATGTTGTTGCTCCAGCTAAATTCGTCCATAACTGGCGATGCATAAGCAGTAATGTTATAAATTCCATATTCTGTTGGTATCCAATTATAATCAATAGTTACTTTCTCGCCAATAGAAAGATCTAAAATATTTCTTGAAGCAACTGGAATATCGTTAACACATATTACAATATCAACATCAGATTCCAAATTAACGCCGTTGTTTATTACTGATGCGTTAATATAATAAGCTGTATTTATTAATCTTTGGTTAGGTATTTCTAAATCGACTTTTAAATCGTGAGGAAATTCAATTATAGATAGCTCTGGATCACCAAAAAGATTAAAAATCTCGAATTGGTATTGAGTTTGTTCAGGCGTTAAATAAGTTTTTCCCCAACTATAATGATAGCCATCTGCTCTAGTTAGGCCATATTTATCGAACATAAAATGCTTTCCATAGTTTAAAATTGCCCCCAATTTTGTAGATTGTTGTACCGGATTCCTATAACCTGGATAATAATCTGGCCAGATTGCTGAAAAAAACCCTTTATTCAATTCGTCGTTAGGACCGCTATAACTAACTCTGCTTGCGCCTAAATAGCCAACAACTCCTTTATCTTGTGCTTTAAGAATCGCTTCTCCAAAACAATCTACAGTAGGTTCGTCGTAATATTCGCTTAAGCAATTGACAGAAAACATAGCAGGTAGCATATCACTATTATTAAGAGATGGTATGTCGCTTATAGTTAATGATGGATGACCCCAACCATTAATTCCACCGTGATTCCTATGATTAACTATAAAAGTACCCTCGTTAATTAAATCTATAACGTCTTGCGTAGTACCCGTATATGAACCACCCGTATAGACGGTATTACAAGTGTAACTCTCGTTTACAAGAAATTGCCGAATTGATTCGGAAGTATCTATATAATATCGTCCAAATTGTTCATAAGCTGCCAATATAATATTTTGGCGCCAAGTTTCGTTTTGATTAAAATTATTTTCGTAATCTAAAGTTTTATTGACAACAATATCCAATTCATTTGACGTTTTTACAGGGAATCGCCCTACGTAAATATCGGGGTAGTAATCATCGCCTACTACAGTTGCGTAATATAAATCCGTTGCGGGACCGCCATTCATGTAGTGAGCGGGTAAAAATTCAACATCACCTATCAATAATACATAGGTCGGAGCAGGATTCCAAGTATCGTACGCATTTTGGATGTATTTGCTTATGTTTTCTGCGCTCGGACTAGTAGCAATATCTGTTAAATTCACTACTTTTGTAAGGAGCCCCTTATTTTCTTTGCTTTGAGCTAAAGGTATTATATTTTCGTAAAACACCTCTGGAGTTATAATAAGATAATCCGTTCCATTTATTTCAGGATCGGCTTTATTTGGCGTCTCGAAGAGGTTTTTAATACTTATTGGTTCTTCGTAAGTTTGTAAAGAAAAATTGTGATTTCCAAAGGCAATAAGTAAAGGAAATGTTGTAATTATTAAAATATAAATAACTAAACCGAAAGACGCTAAAGACTTGCATTTTTTCAATTGAGAACTATTTAGTATTACCATCTTTGATCCTTTTTTATCGTACTTCATTGTTATTTCTAATATTAAATTATAAGATGTTTTTCGCTTATAAATCCTTTTCAAATCTCTCCTAATTGGATCTTCTTTAAAACCATTTCAATCCTTTAAAAGGATGATAATAGAAGGAGAATAGTTAATTCTTTTTACTCTAAATTTATTCGTTGTATAATATTTTTCTCTTTTATAATCTTAAAATCTTCAAAGACAGTTGGCACTTTTTGTTTTAATATATTTAAAATTTCAATTGCCATTATCCTTATTTCCCATTGAGCCGCTAAATCCCCTCTAAGTTCAATTATATGTCTCCATTCTCGTAAGTTTGCTGTTAATACTAATTGACTTTCAGTAGCATTTGGTAAAACAAATCTAGCGTCTTCTTTTTTAATACCCAAATTTTTTAACTCTATGTAAGCATTCCTAATCCTTTCCATCAGACTAATAAATAACGCATGAGCGTCACTATTGTTCTTAATCGAACTAGGTTCAATATAGTGAAAATTTTTTTCGTCTATATATCTCTGCGATTGTTGCGTAATTGAACAAAATCTATGTCTTACTAATTGGTGCGTCAACGCTCTTGATATTTCTGAAATTCTGAAAGTAGCATAAGCATGTTCTAAGACGGAAGTATGACCTCTCTTTATAAGCATTCGAACGAACCTTTTCTCGGAGTCATTCCCTTGCTTATCAAATGATAGATACGACGTGCGCCCAGCAGATTCTATTAATTTTTCTGCTTCTGGAGTAATAAATAATAATTCAATTTTCATAATTACTTCTTAGGATATTCTTTTCTTTAATTAAATTAGGTGTTATATACTTAAAACGAATATTATTACTCTTTAAATAACTTAGCCTAAAATCCTCTATTCTAATAATACTTTTTTTCTTATTCTTAATTTTATGCAATGGTCATAAAATTGATAATTTATAAACAATAAACTTAATTTTTTTACATATCTCTCAAATAAAAGCTAATTCTGAACGTAATTTAATAAAGATGTGAAGACTTATTTGTTCGCCACCAATTGATCAAAATCGAAAGTTTGATAAACACCTTTTAATCGTTTTCCTGATTTTATTTACGGAAGTTTTAGGGTTCAGCAGCGTGATGCCTATAATCCCGTTTTTAGGGTTATCTTTAGGTTTGAATGCGTTTCAAGTTGGTTTAATTCTAAGTATTTTTAGTATATGCCAGCTTTTCGCTAGCCCAATTACTGGAAAACTTAGTGATAAATTCGGAAGAAAACCATTGCTAATATTCAGTCAAACGAGCACTTTTATAGGATTTCTTCTTCTTGGAATTGCTGATAGCGTTTGGTTATTAGTTTTAGCTCGTCTTGTAGATGGACTTTTAGGAAGTAATATGACAGTTAGTCATGCGTATATTAGCGATGTTACTAATCCAAAATATCGAACCAAAACTTTTGGTTATTCAAGCGCTGTTTTTGGTGCTGGTCTAATTTTTGGACCCGTGATTGGAGGGTTATTAGCATCAATTAACTATTCAATTCCCATGTTTTTTGCTGCCGGAGTTAGCCTTCTCTCCATAATATTGGTAATAATTTTTTTACCCGAATCACTAAGTAAAAAAGAGAATAAATTAGATTTCAAGTTCGGAGATATAATTCCTATCAAGGAAACTAAACGATTTTTTAAATCAGTCAAGATTCGGGGTATTTTAGTTGTTTTTTTCATCTATAATTTCGGATTTTTTTTATTTATATCAACATTTGCTTTATTGGCTAAAAAACAAATTAATGTTGCGGTTCAAGAAGTTAGTTTTTATATGGCTTGGATTGGAATTCTCAGGGTCATTTTTCAAAGTGTTCTCATCAATCCATTATTGAAGAAGTTAAGTGAAAACACAACTCTGAGATTAGGTATATTTGCTATGATTTTCACAATGACCTTTCTTATTTTTTCCACTAGCTACTGGATAGTGTATCTTCCTCTTAGCTTTTTAGCGTTTGGATCAGGTGTAGTTCGCCCCATTCTTACTAGCAAACTAACGAAAGCCGTTAAAAAAGAGGAAACTGATAGTTTACTAAGTGTAAGTAACGCGTTAACCAGTATTGGTCAGATTATAACCCCCATTCTCGGTGGATTCATCTTACAAGTTCTACCTTCACAAATGCTCCCAATCTCTTCAGCAGTTATATTCACACTCATATTTCTCATATGGCGATGGGCATTTGTTAATTCAGTTCAAGAAGAAAAAGAGCAAGTAATAAAATCAAAAGAACAAGTTATTAATTCATAATTGTTCCATTTTTCTTTTTCAATTCTTTATAATATCACGGTAATATTAAAGTAATATTAGTATATACATATATGATCGTGAAACTCAGCTTTCACGATCAAAATATCTTGACTTAATTGAATTTTAATAAAAAACTAAGCAAAAATTATAAATACTTAGTATTTCTTAATTTTAATTAGTGAAATATAATGGTATTAGATAAAGTTGTTAATGAAAAAGAAGTTACAATTACTAACCGTGGTATGATTACAATTCCAGCTGCGTTTAGGAAAACCTTTAATTTAAAAGACGGGGATAAAGTTTTAATAATTGAAGACGAAGGTACTCTTAAAATCATACCAATTAAAGATCCTGAATCTTTACGCTTAAATTCTTATAATACTGAAGAAATGAAAAAAGAAATGAGTAAATCTCGCAAAGAAGAATTAGAACGGGAAGCATAAATGAAGAAAAAAGCTTGTATAGATACAGGGATTATTACACAATTATATTCTAAAGAACCTCCTAAGAGTATTTTACATTTTATGGACTCAATTAAGGCAGGAAAAATTGAAGCGTATGTTCTTTCTCCTATAATTGTGGAGGCATTTTTTCATATATGTAAATTGAAAGGAAAAGCAAACGCGGAAACAATGATTGCAACATTTCTTAAAATGTATCCATTGAAAATTGTGAATTTTAATCGATCACTTATTTTTAAAGCAGGCATATTAAAATGTCAGCATCGAGCAGAATTGTCCTATAATGATTGTTATGCTATTGCCTTTTCCTTAAATAAAAAAATTACATTTCATACAACAGAAAAAAGCCTAAGTAAAATACTACCAACTCTAAAATTAAAAACTTATAATTTTTAATCTTTAATATTCTTCAAAGTGTTAATTATGAAAAAGAAATGGTATAAAGGAAAAGTATTTGTAATTACAGGAGCGAGCGGTGATATCGGTAGCGAAGTGTGTCGTCTTTTTGCTCCTTTAGGAATGAGAATGTACTTATTAGATTTACCTAACTCGCCTTTAGAGGGACTTGTAGATGAATTGAAAAAATTAGGAGCCGATCATGTGGAAGCAATTATCTTAGACGTAACAAACCGAGAACAAATTGAAGTAGTTCTTAAAAATATTGGTGAAAAAGAGAAGTATCTTGATATCATATTTAATAATGCCGGAATTGGAAGCAAATGCTCGATAACAAATAAAGGAATGTTTGAAGAGTACAGAAAAATAATGTCAGTAAATGTTGATGGTATGTGGCTCTTACTTCAAGCAGCTCTCCCTTACATAGGACGACCTTCTCCAACCAAAAAATATCCAGATAGAAGGGAAGGACAATTAATATTTTCTTCGAGCGCTGCGGGAAAAACTGGTGTCCCTAACATGGCAGCATACGCTATGAGCAAAAGCGCAATTATAACCTTAGCAGATTCGATTCGGTCGGAATATAAAATGAACGGCCATAAAATTGATGTAATTACTTCGTTATCCGCTCCTGCTAATACTAAATTTTATAACACTCCAGAAATGGTGAACTGGGTGAAAGGTTATAAAAAGAGAGGTTTTTTATTTAAATTTGTTGAACCACAAGATGTTGCTAAACGAGTCTTAAAAGCTTCACGCAAAAGTAAGAAAGAGGTATACGTGCCAAGGTTTTGGTGGTTAATAGGCTTTCTATTCGTTTTCAGCCACGGTCTAATAGGGAACTTACTCATTAAAATTGAGAAAACCCAGAAATAAGCACCAAAGAGTTAAAAAAATTAAAAAAATTGTTTTTTACTTTATTTTTATTGCTCATATTTTAGCATAAATTCTATAAAAAGCATAGCAAAGACGAAATCTCCGAATGCCAGCACAACGAAAACAAGTGTGAGATCCCCCATAAATAAATATATAAGGTTACATCCAAAATAAGCAAGTTTACTAATTATTCCGAGTATGACAATTCCACTATTGTTATCTATATCCCTTCCAACGATAAAATACCCGATTCCAAACGTAAATATTAATATCAAAAGAGCGTGCAAAAAGAAAAGGGTAGGTGGTTTTGTTATG
>Ga0209121_10004605_pt1 | contig 12812 bp, 9 predicted proteins | sample Cruoilmetagenom3_FD_187292 | JGI IMG/M metagenome (GOLD analysis project Ga0209121, IMG submission 187292) | Oil polluted marine microbial communities from Coal Oil Point, Santa Barbara, California, USA - Sample 3 (SPAdes) (version 2) | ecosystem: Environmental > Aquatic > Marine > Oil seeps ... | reverse complement strand
ATCTATGAAAAAGAATTTGACTAATCTAAGTAATACCAAAAGGAAAAGAACTCACGGCTTTCGCGCCAGAATGGCCACCAAGGGAGGTAGATCGGTTCTGAGCAGGAGAAGAGCAAAGGGAAGGAAAAGACTGGCCGTTTAATCGAAAAACCCTTAAGTTAAAGTGAGGAGGTTATATAAAAACCTGTATCTTAATCCCCCAAAATGGCAAAACAATCTTTTGGCAAACATGAGAGGATTCGAAAAAGAAAAAACTATTTAAGAGTATATCGTAACGGGGATCGGGTTTATTCAGAAAACTTCATCATTGTATTAAGTGAAAATCGGTCAGGGGTAAAGAGGCTGGGATTGACGGTCAGTAAAAAGGTAGGAAACTCTGCAAAAAGGAATAGAATTAAGCGTCTCTTAAGAGAATTTTTTAGATTGAACAAAAACAGGTTCCCTGCTTCGCAAGACATAGTAATAATTGCGAAAAGAAATATATCTTCACTGAAGTATCGGGATGTGAGCAGGGAACTTGATAGTCTCTTAATACGAAAAACCGATGGTTAATACAGTGCTTACGCATATTTTAAAAAAGATACTCATCGGTTTTATAAGATTTTACCAGATATTTATATCACCTTTCTTTCCCCAATGCTGTCGTTTCTACCCATCCTGCTCTGAATATGCAATCACAGCCATCAGGCGCCACGGTCCCATTAAAGGTTTGTTTTTAGCCTTGGGGCGCCTGCTTCGGTGCCATCCTCTAAACCCCGGTGGTTACGATCCTGTAAAGTAATCGAAACAGAAAAACCTGGAGAAATCAAATGGACAAAAGGACATTTGCTGCCATAGTCCTATCTTTTATCGTAGTTCTAATTTATCAATTATTCTTTGCACCCACACCTCCATCACCAAAGCCTCAGGCTGTTCAAGAAACGAAGAAAGAAACTATCGTTGAACCTGTCAAGAAAGAGGTAATAAAAGAAACTTTAACTAAAACTATTCCGTCCCGGCAGGAACAGATGAGCGGAAAGGATATCAAGGTTGAAAGTCCACTCTACACCGCAACATTTACCACAACCGGTGGAGCCCTGAAATCTTTCAAGCTGAAAGATTATCGCAAGACCTTAGACAAAAATTCCGAACCTATCGAATTAGTGAATGTTATGGATGGTATGGATTATCCCCTTACCGTTACTTTTCCCGAATCAAACATTAATATTCACCCTGAAGCGACCTATCAAACAAATACAGATTTCATAGATATTACAAAAACAATGGATACCCGGAAATTGATATTTACCTGGTCATATCCTGGGAAGATAAAAATAGAAAAAGTTTTTATATTCTATCCTGAGAAATACTCCTTTGATCTTGAAGTAAAGGTTCATAATCTTTCAGGGCGAGCCCTGAGCGAGAACGCTCTTCTCAATTGGTATCAATTTGTTGATCCCGAAGCAAGCACAAGCAGATACAGCCATACCGGTCCAATCTCTTTTATCAAAAACAGCACTCGTCGTGAAAAGGTTAAAAAACTTGAGACAAGAAAATTTATGGGACCGGATGTATCCTGGGCAGGGTTTGAAAACAAATACTTTATCGCTTCAATGATACCCCAGAAACCATCACTGACCAGTCTTATCCTTTCTAAAAATTCCAGAAACCTGGTCTCTGTAAGTCTGGAAGGCCCAAACAATCTTATTCCTCCAGAACAGTCAGGGTTCTTTAATTACTCCTTGTATCTGGGTCCCAAGGATTATGATGTTCTCAAGGCAGAGGGAGTTGGTCTTGAAAATTCCATCGATTTCGGTTCCTGGATAAAATGGCTGGCACTACCACTCTTGATAGCACTTAAATTTTTATATCAATACGTTCACAACTACGGCCTCGCCATTATTGTTTTGACCATCTTGATAAAAATTCTTTTCTGGCCCCTTGGCAACAAAAGTTACAAATCAATGAAAGAAATGCAAAAGCTTCAACCGATGTTGAGCAAGCTTCAGGAAAAATACAAAGATGACAAAGCAAAAATTAATCAGGAAACGATGGCAATGTATAAAAGGCATAAGGTAAACCCTATGGGTGGATGTCTTCCTATGATCATTCAAATCCCCGTTTTCTTTGGCCTTTACAAGGCTTTGCTATATTCGATAGCACTTCGTCACTCACCATTCATCTGGTGGATACAGGATCTATCAGCAAAAGACCCTTATTACATAACGCCGATTATTATGGGGGGTACCATGTTCTTACAGCAAAAAATGACCCCCCAAGCGGGAGGAAATCCTATACAGCAAAAGATGATGCTGTGGATGCCTGTGATCTTCACTTTTTTATTTTTAAACTTTCCCTCAGGACTGGTAATCTACTGGCTATTCAATAATGTCCTGAGTATCGGACAGCAATATTACATAAACAAGAAACCATCATAATACGAGGCACCCGTTATGAAAATTTTAGAAATTGAAGGCAAAACCATTGATGATGCCATTGAAAAGGCTTGCAAAGAGTTCAACGTACCAAGGGAAAAACTGAACTTAGAAATAATCTCAGAGGGCGCTTCCGGATTCCTCGGCCTGATAGGATCCCGGAAAGCACGCATTAAAGCCAGTATCATGTCAATCGATGTTGGACTTGATACCTCCTTCGAAAAAACAGAAGAGGCAGCCCACGATATATCAACCAAAAGCTTAAATCCCGAAAAAACTGTCGAAGATGAACCTGATGAAACTGTGGCAACAAGAGCAAAAAAGACCCTTGAGGGGATATTGGGACGAATGAACTTAGATTTTCCTGTAACCATAGAAGAGACGTCAGAAACCATTACCCTCAACATAAAGGGGGCAGGTAATGGGTTACTGATAGGGAAAAAGGGCCAGACCCTTGATGCTATTCAGTACATTGTAAACAGGGTATCCAACAAACATGGGAAAAACAGAAAAAGAATCATAATAGACACCGAAGAGTACAGAAAGAGAAGGAAAGAATCCCTTATCATGCTTGCTGCAAAACTGGGGCAAAAAGTGAAAAAAACAAACAAGCCTGTTACAGTTAGCAACATGAATGCCCATGACCGTAGAATAATCCATCTGGCCCTTCAAGACGACAAGTCCCTGACCACAAAAAGCCGGGGTGAAGGGACATACAGAAAGATTATCGTACTGCCAAGCAAGAGTAACTAAAGTTAACTGATTAAGATCCTCAACTTTAGGCACTTTAGATCACTTCAATCAATCCACCGTGAGATTAAAAGACACCATAGCAGCCATATCCACCCCTTTAGGTGTGGGTGGTATCGGAATAATAAGAACAAGTGGGCCAAAGTCGGAAGAGATCGGCCAATTACTGTTTAAACCCAGAAAAAAAGTTGACCATTTCAAAAACCATCACCTCTACCACGGAGATATTGTATCACTCCAAACTGGTACCGTCCTTGACGAAGTCTTGATCACAATAATGAGAAAGCCCCATTCCTATACCGGAGAGGACATTCTTGAGATAAACTGTCACGGCGGTCCGGTAATCTTGCAAGCCATTCTAAGCGAGGTAATAAAATCCGGCGCGCGCGCCGCAGATCCTGGAGAATTCACCAGAAGAGCTTTTCTGAACAACCGTCTCGACCTCTCACAGGTAGAAGCAATTTCCGACATGATAATGGCCAAGAGCAGAAAGGGTCTTGATCTGGCCATCTCTCACCTCAAGGGGAACCTGTCAAAGAAAGTACACACTCTTCGCTCATCCATTATAGATGTCCTTGCAATCCTCGAAACATCAATAGACTTTCCAGAAGAGGATATCGAAATACTGCCCATTTCCGAACTTGGTGGAAAAATTCAAGTCACAATAGACGACCTGAGAAAGCTTCTTTCAACGTATTATGAAGGGAAAATTTACAGGGATGGTATAACCGCAGTTATTACAGGAAGATCGAACGTTGGAAAATCGAGCCTGTCGAATAAACTCCTCGGTGAAAAACGGTCCATCGTTACTTCTACCCCGGGAACAACGAGAGATTTTATAGAGGAAGTAATCAATATCAAAGGAATACCTCTAAGGCTTACTGATACAGCCGGGATAAGAGATGCCGAAAATATCATAGAAAAAGAGGGTATCGAACTGGTCTGGCAAAAGATTTCATCGGCTGATATAGTTATTATAGTTCTTGACGGAAGTGAAAAGCTAATCAGTGAAGATCTGGAAATAATCAAGAAAAACAGGAATAGAAATTGTGTTCTGGTTATAAACAAGTCAGACCTTCCACATGTGCTAAATGTTCGAGAGCTTGACAATATTCTCCATAGTGCTATGCGGCCTCTGTGGATATCGGCAAAATATGGTGATGGTCTCCCAGCTTTAAAAGAACATATCCACTCCTTAATTATCAGTAATACAGATGATCGCCAGTCAGAAATAATAATAACAAATCTCCGCCATAAAACCGCCCTTGAAAAAACTGCCGGGCTTCTCTCAAAGGCCAGAGAAAATATTCTTGAAGGCATATCTCCCGAACTCGCTGCCTTCGACCTGAGGGAATCACTTGAAAGCCTGGGGGAAATTGCCGGGGAGACGATAAATGAAGAGGTGCTGGACAGGATATTTTCAACCTTCTGTATAGGCAAGTAGTGGCCAATGCCCTCATCGGCCCGACTACCCCTCCATCTCCATTCCCTCAATCAGGGCCATCACATTCTGACCCAAAACCTGATGGTTATAACCACCTTCCAGAATAGCGAAGCAGCCACCATTATTTTTCCGGCTTGCCCGCCTGACCATTCGACCGATATCACTGTAATCAGAGGTGGTAAGAAGGTTTCCCCAATCTTCTACATGATTGTCGAAACCGGCAGAGATACCGATTATATCCACCTCCTCAGAAAACAGTTTTTCCTCCACCTCTTTAAGATACTCACTCCGATTGTATGAATCCGGATTATAAATAGTCACAAATCCAGTCCCTCCCAGGAGATTTACCGTTCCATCTCCGAAGTGAAGATCAATATCCAGAACAAAGGCCTTTTCAATCATACCAGCACGTTTCAGTTGCTGTATGGCAATAGCCATGTTATTAAAATAACAAAACCCCCATGAGTGATCGAATGAGGCATGATGTCCAGGTGGTCGGATAAGAGCAAAACAGGGTTCTTTTAATCCTGTCACAGCTGCCTGAATGGCTCCACCCGCCGCCAGGGCCGATATGTCGTATAAACCTGCTATGTTTACATGATTGATGTGGTGATCACTGTGCACTATTGCAATATCTTCCTCCTTGGCAGGAATCGCCTCAACAAAGGTAACCCTGTCACGTATTACATTTACAACGGCTTCTATCCGACCTGAAGCCGCCGCAGGATCAGAGCAATACTCCTGAGTAAAATCTTCATGATATATTACTTTCAATGTTGCACCCCCTGATAAATTATTGTAGAATCCCCAAAAATTATTTTGATTCTATCAGTAAATAACGATATGAATCAAGAAAATTAGATATCGCACTCTCTTTCCTCTTGACACTCCACTACACTGAAGTATATTAAGAACAACAAGTAATTACCTGTCACGACCCTCCTCCATCATGATAGCACGGGATGTCTTAAATATTATGGTACCACAAAACATAAAATGCCTTATTGCAACTGCCTTCACTTTGCTTTTTTTGTTCCTTTTTGCTTTTTACTCACATGCGACAACACAAGCTATCCCAAAGCAACAAGATGTTCCTGATTGTCTTGTTGCTCTATCCTCCGAATATGCAGTAGTTGTAGATAAAAGGGCACAAAAATTATTTGTCTATCATTATAATGGACACTTCAATAAAGTATATGAAACTGAATGTTCCACGGGTAAAAATCAGGATGCAAAAACAGTGGAGGGAGACGGAAAAACACCTGAGGGTATATATTTCCCCACAAAACTATTTACCGACAGTCAACTTTCTTCCACATATGGCCCCATGGCCTTTCACATTGACTATCCAAACTTGCTGGACAGAAGAATGGGAAGAAATGGCAATAACATCTGGATACATGGAACAAATAAGCCCCTGTGCCCATTTCAATCAAATGGATGCATCGCCCTGACCAATAATAGCATAAAACATCTTTTCAACTACATCAGTCTGAACAAAACACCCATTATCATAGAAGAATCAATAAATTGGGTGCCACAAGATACCAGGTTGGTCACAAAAAACGGGCTGGAACATTTTCTGAATTCATGGATAAAAACCGCAGTAGAGGGCAATACGAAAGCCCTCAATTCGTTTTATGAAAATCCTGAAACAGATAAACAAAACTGCAGACTGTTAATGAGACAAGTTCATAACTGGGGGAAAAACAACATCCCATTTTCTTTACAATCAGGCGATGTTTCCATATTAAGACATGGAAAATCCGCCGTTATTTTATTTGATCAAATACTTTCTGTGAATAATATAAGCCGTCACGCCGGCTACAGAAAGCTTTTCCTGAAAGAAAATCAGAACAGGTGGCTCATTGTTGGAGATGAATTCCAGCCCCCGGCAGCGGAAAAACTCTTCGCCAGCACCCTAAGCACCCTGAACAGAACCATCATGAATCATGAAGCCATCAAAGAACTGATTGAACGATGGGCAAAATCCTGGGAATCGGGAAATGTGGAAAATTACAGATCCTGTTATTCACCAAACTTCAGTACCCGCGGAATGAACTTAAACAGATGGATATCTTGCAAAACCGAGCTAAAAAAGCGTAATAAAAATATCCGCATCTGTATCGAAGATATTAACATCTCTTCAGGAGAGAAACGGGGCCTCGCAGTATTCACGCAAGAGTATAATTCACCAAACTATAATGCCACTGGAATTAAAAAACTTCGCTTCAAAAAAGCAGGTGGTGAATGGAAAATTTATAGCGAAACGTGGACCGCACAAAAAGAATGATGGGACTAAATAAAAAAAGCGAAGAAAAAAGCTGGACCATTCTCGTAATCGGAGACAAAGAACGCATCCGTTCCTTCGAAATTACAAAAGCATTTATCATTATCTCGCTTGTAATCGCTCTCGGGTTCTTTATAGGCATCCCCGCTGCCTGGTGGTTCCACGACAGAGCGCAGATTCCAACTCAAACAGAACTCGCTGAAAAGCTTAAAAATTCTCAGAATGCCCTGAAGATTACAGAAAAAGAAAAGAGCGGTCTTAAGGCCAGGGTTCAAATCCTGGAAGATGAGCTTGTCCTGGCAAAACAAAAAGTTGAAAAGCTTAAAAATTCTCAGAATGCCCTGAAGATTATAAAAAAAGAAAAGAGAGATCTTAAAGCTAAGGTTCAAATCCTGGAAGATGAGCTGATCCTGGCAAAACAAAAATTGGAAAAACCCCTCATAGCAAAAGAATCTCCTAAAGTTACACCATCAACTGATACGAAAACACATATTTTACAGGCAGAAGAGGAGCTTCCAGCTCCGGAAACCGTTGACAAACCCCACACTGTAGCCATTGAAAATTTTAAGACAACCATTGATCGAACAAACAACACCTGCACTTTCAATTTTATATTGAGGAACAAAAGCGAGGGCAACATTACAATCTCCGGATATATCTTCGTTATCTTAAAACCAGATAGTTCGGATATAAAATCATGGCGTGTTTATCCCAAGACTACTTTTGAAAATGCGAGGCCACATAATTTCAAAAGGGGTGAGCGCTTTTCTATTACCAGATTTAGAAACATAAAAAGGAAAATCAGACAAATACCTGCACAAGAAAACTACGATTCGGTTTCGATATTAGTTTTTTCCGGCGACGGTGACCTGATCTTAGAAGAAGATATTGATTTAAAAACCCTTATAGAGTGAGACTTTTGAAAAATGTTCAATTTCGTTCAAGTTCAAGGAAGGCGAAAATTTTAACCGCAGGAATACATTTGAAACACACTTCGCGGGAACAGATTACGAACTCAATGTTTACAAGGCAAACATTTCCCTGGGTTCCATATTGCTACGCATAAAAGAGACACGGTTGACACAAATGAAAAAGGAGAAGTCAGTCAAGTGAAAGCCAAACGGGAAAATGTGTCCATCATTAACAGGAATTGTAAACTTGAAGGAACCCTCGTTTTCAAAGGCTATCTGATTGTGGTGGGAAGCATCAACGGAACATTAAACGCCGAGACCGTAATTACAGAGGAAGGTAGTCGTATCCTGGCCAAGGTAACCGTAAACTCCATGACTATAGCCGGATCTTTTGAGGGAGAAATACTGGCCACAGAAACTCTTACAATTTCAGGAACGGGCAATGTTAAAGGACAGATAAAATGCAACAATCTGGCAATCGAAGAAGGCGGGATTTTAAACGGAAATGTCAAATTTTTACGATAAAAACCGAAAATGCAAAGCCCTCACCCCTCAATGCGCCTCATCCCAGTTCCTGCCGGAGGATATGTCTACCTTGAGGGGCACTTTAAGTTCGATAACCCCCTCCATCTCCCTCCTGACCAGATTCACAATTTCATCCTTTTCATCCAACGGAACTTCAAAGACAAGCTCATCATGAACCTGCATGATCATACTCGCAGAAAAATTACCTTCCGCAAGACACCTCGCAATATTCAGCATGGCCACTTTGATCAGATCGGCGGCCGTACCCTGTATCGGGGTATTGACGGCAGTACGCTCGGCAAACTGACGGAGGAAGGCACTGCTGCTGTTTATTTCGGGAAGATATCGACGGCGATTCAGGAGGGTGGTCACAAATCCATCCCTCTTTGCATTTTCCAGAATCCTGTCCAAGTACTCCCTGACACCATGGAATCTGCGAAAATATGCATCAATATACGCCTTTGCCTGCTTCTGGTTTATCCCCAACTCCCTGGACAGCCCGAAGGGACTCATACCGTAAATTACGCCGAAATTGATCACCTTCGCCTGCCGTCTCATATCCTCGTTGACCATCTCAGGAAATATCCCGAAGATATCGGAAGCAGTTCTGGCATGAATGTCTTCACCGGACTTAAAGGCTTCAATCAAGATTCTGTCACCGGAAAGGTGGGCCAGGATACGGAGTTCTATCTGTGAATAATCCGCCGAGACAATCTCACAGTCCTCCGGAGCAATAAATGCCTGCCGTATTCTCCTTCCCTCTACAGTCCGTACAGGAATATTCTGCAGATTTGGATTACTGCTGGAGAGTCTCCCCGTGGCAGTGACGGCCTGGTTATATGACGTATGGATTCTCCCTGTCTCCGGATTGACAAGTATCGGCAGGGCATCAATATACGTCGACTTTAGCTTCGATATGCTCCTGTAGGCCAGTATCTCCGCCGGAAGCTCATGAATCCGGGCAAGGGCAGACAAAATCTCCACACCGGTAGAATAACCATCCTTCGTCTTTTTACCCTTAGGTAATCCAAGCTTATCGAAGAGGATTACCTGGAGCTGTTTGGGTGAATTGATGTTGAATTTCTCACCGGCAAGCCGATAAATCTTTTCTTCCGAGATGGCAATCAGCTTTCCAAGCTGAAGCGACATCTCCTTCAGCAACTCCACATCGATAAGAACACCTTTTTTCTCCATTGAAGCAAGTACTTCAACCAGGGGTATCTCCACATTGTAAAAGAGATCCTCAAATCCTCCACTCTTGATTTTATCGGAGAGCAGTGATGAGAGCTTAAGAATTGCATCCACCCTCCGGCATGAATAATCCACAGCCTTCTCCAGTGTGACGGCATTGAAGCTAATCGCTTTTGAACCGCTTCCGACCAACTCTTTTTTAGAGGTAAGTTCATAACCAAGATGATCCCTGACAATATCAGCCAGGTCATAGCTGTGCTTCGAAGGATTCAGGACGTAGGAAGCCACCATAGTGTCACAGCCTATTCCTTTTAGCTTGATCCCTTTTCTCGAAAGGACAATCAGAAAACTTTTGATGTCATGTCCGTGCTTTTTGATACGCTCGTCAGAGAAAAATGGAGTCAGACTTTTTAGTACATAGCCCATATCAAGCTGTTCCGGCACTCCTTCATAAGCGTGGGAAACCGGTACATAATACGCCTCAGTCACATCCGGGCAGATTGTAATCCCCACTATTTCGGCCAGCATCGGCACATCTGATGTCAGTTCAAAACTGAATGAAAACTCCCTGACTTCCTGAAGCCTTCTCAAGAGTATCTCAAATTCACCCTCTTTAAGAATTAATTTATATTGTTTCTCAACATTCTCGTCTTCTCTGATCTTCAACTCCTGGATCAAAGATGAGAATTCAAACTCTCTGAATAACCCTTTGAGAATATCCGTATCAGGCTCCGTATAGCGTGAACTCTCCAGATCAAATTCAACCTCTGCATTCGTCTTTATAGTGGCCAACTCCAGGCTCAAACGTGCCTGCCCGGCAAATTCCCTGAGGCTCTCCTTAACTTTCCTATTCCTCACCTTATCCGCATTCTTCAAAACTTCTTCTAACGTGCCAAACTCCTCGATCAATCTCAGCGCGGTCTTTTCCCCTACCCCCGGGACACCAGGGATATTGTCCGATGCATCTCCCATCAGACCAAGCATATCCACCACTTTCTCAGGACTTACCCCAAAGAATTTTTTGACTCCCTCAATATCATATCTCCTGTCCTTCATGGTATCTATCATCATAATATCGTCCGATACGAGCTGCATAAAGTCTTTGTCTCCGGAAACGATAACTGTTTCCATTCCCTTTCGGGCACAGGTTTTGGCAAGCGTTCCAATAATATCATCGGCCTCCAGACCTCCCTTCTCCAGAACAGGAATAGAAAAACCCCGTATAATATCCTTGATAAAGGGAACCTGTGGAATAAGTGTATCAGGCATTGGTTTCCGTGTGGCCTTGTACTGGTCATATATCTCGTTACGAAAGGTGGGACCTTTTAAATCAAAAACGACAGCAATATAATCCGGTCCCCAGTCACGGCATAGTTTCATCAGCATCTTGGTAAACCCGTAAATGGCGTTGGTGGGAAATCCTTTCGAATTGGAAAGCTCCCTGATGGCATAAAAGGCACGATAGACGTAATTGCTGCCGTCGATGAGAAATAATCTCGGTTTTCTTGTTTCCTTCGTCATTTTTTACCTGCGTAATTATGATGATTTTATAATAAGTCGAATTCCTGTCATCTTGTCAAAGCGTCCAGCGGGCTGACAACCGCTGAAATATCCTTTTCCATCACATGGGTATAAATTTCCGTTGTCTTTACATCTGCATGGCCCATCAGTTCCTGAACAACACGTATATTAACACCGTTCTCAAGCATATGAGTCGCAAAACAATGTCGAAAGGTGTGACAGCCAATCCGCTTCATAATACCCGCTCTGTCAGCCGCCGTCTTGACTGCCTTTTGCAAGCCCGATTCAAGAACATGATGCCGGCGCAAGGTATCCGTGCGGGGATCCTTGCTCAGTTTCTTGGAAGGAAAGACATATTGCCAGCGAAACTCCCTCGCGGCATTGCGGTACTTTCTCTCCAGTGCAACCGGCAAATATACCTCTCCGTAACCATGTAACAGATCTTCGTCATGAAGGCACTTCACCTTATCAACATGAATCTGCAAATCCGCCTGTACAGATTTAGGAAGAACCGTCACACGATCTTTCCCTCCTTTTCCAGAACGCACGTATAGCATACTCCTTTCTAAATCTAGATCCTGGACTCGCAATCGGATACATTCCATGAGGCGTAGGCCGCTTCCGTATAAAAGCCGCGCCATCAACAAATGGATCCCCTGCATCTGTGAGAATACTCGTTGTACTTCGTTTTGCGTCATCACCACAGGAGGACGACGATGCCGTTTCGCCTTAACATGCTCGACCATTCCGTTAATCTGTATATCCAGAACATTATGGTATAAAAAGACAATTGCATTCAAGGCTTGTTTTTGTGTTGATGCCGCAACATTTTCATGTGTGGCCAGGTTGCTGAGAAATGCCTCAATTTCACTCTTTGCCATATCCCTCGGATGTTTTTTGCTGCCATGAAATTTTATGTATCGTACAATCCAGTCACAGTATGTTTTCTCGGTACGATACGCGTAGTGATGATAGCGCATAACCTGGCGCACTTGATCCATAAGCCTTAACTGGGGATCGGGTCTGAATTTTTGCTTGTTTTCCATGATAAGGTGATATATAATCTCAACATGGAAAAATCAAGGTATAATTTTCCGTTTTAAATATATTAATATAAAAATAGATGGAATCCATTCCGTGATATAAAGGCAATATAAGGAAAAGTTTCTACTTATTGACAATGTTCGCATGAATGAAATGAAAATTAGTACATTCTCAAATCTAATATCTTATTTGCCAGTCTCTGAGGAGGCCTTTTGGTCAAAAAGAGATACTTGGGAAAATTCGTTGAAAGTCAAGAGATTACCAGATGAGCTGGAAATTATTTTTGGGGATGAAGAATGGGTGTTTATCTCAAGGAGTGACATTTTTAATGTAACAAGAAATAACGCACCAAATATCGAACGTGCATTATACATGACAATTCTATGGGGATATCCAGCGGGTCTGAGATCAGATTATTTGCCTTCGCTTATGCAACATAAGGATTACCTGATCAGACTCCTTGAGATCGGATATGAAGAAGGTGGAATCGAAGATTGGGATTATCATTTTTCTATAGTTAAGAATATTCGCGGAGTCGGGTTATCGCTATATTCTAAGCTGTTATATTTTATGAGAACTAAAATAGAACACCATGACCCGCTTATCTTAGATCTCAGATTAATAGATGTTTTAAAGAATGTAGTTTTTGAAGAATTCCAAGAACTATCACATATTCGGTATCACAACGCACCGAAGAATTACATAAAATATCTGAATGTTAT
>Ga0209121_10004604_pt1 | contig 12812 bp, 8 predicted proteins | sample Cruoilmetagenom3_FD_187292 | JGI IMG/M metagenome (GOLD analysis project Ga0209121, IMG submission 187292) | Oil polluted marine microbial communities from Coal Oil Point, Santa Barbara, California, USA - Sample 3 (SPAdes) (version 2) | ecosystem: Environmental > Aquatic > Marine > Oil seeps ... | reverse complement strand
CGTAGCCTGCTGGGCGATCTAGCCTTTCAGTGCTCCGATGGTAAGCCCGCGCTGGATCTGATTCTGGAAGATGGTATACACAATCATGGTGGGCAACATAACCATGGTGACGGCTGCAAACAAGCCACTCCAGTCACTTTGATAGCGTTGCTGGTGCTGTAAGAAGGCCAATCCCTGAGAGAGTACGTATTTCTTGCGCGAGGTCATCAGCACCAGCGGCAGGATGTATTGGTTCCATTGCCCCAGGAAATTGAAAATCCCCATACTCACCAGGCCATTCTTTGCCAGTGGGATGACGATCTGGAAGAACAATTGGTATTGATTGGCCCCATCGATCACCGCTGCCTCGATCAACTCCGATGGCAGCGTCTTGAGAAAACCCGTCATGAAAAAGATTGTGAACGGCAGAGAATAGGCAACGTACACCAGGATCAGCCCGATGTGCGTATCGAGAAGGGTCATCGACTGAAGCAGGAAGAAGAGCGGTACCAGCGCCAGTACCACCGGGAAGAGCATCCCCCCTGTGAACATAAAGAAAACCGCTCGGTTCCCAGGAAACACAAAGCGTGCCAGCACGTATCCAGCCATCGCGGAGAACAGCAAGGTGAGGAAAATTGCGGGTATAAGAACAACCATCGTGTTGAAAAAGTACAGCCCGATACTTGCTTCACTCCACGCACGCGAGAAATTATCCCACATTAGTTCCGCAGGAGGCAGCCAAGGGCTAAAAAAGATCTCTTTGCTGGTCTTGAAGGAGCTAACCAGGACCCAGATCATTGGGAAAATCACAATGACTGACCACAAACCCAACAACAGATAGATGATGCCATTGATCACCGTGCCAATGATTCTGTTTGTTGATTCGCGCTTCATAGTGTTTCTCCCGTGCCTAGTATTCAACTGTTTCGCGGCGGGTCATCCGCATTGTCAATACAGAGAGAGCGAGCATCAACAGAAAGAGCGTCACGCCGATCGCCGTAGCGTAGCCAAAGCGGCTAGCTTCAAAAGCCTGTTCGTAAAGATAGGTTGCCAGGACATCCGCGGGACGATTAGTGGCCGATCCACTGACGACCATGACCTTGGTGATTGCAAACATACCGAAGGCACCCATCCCAGAGTACACCAGGGCCGTCTGCATCGTGTCCCACAGCAAAGGCAAGGTAATACTCCAGAACTGATGCCAGCGATTTGCACCATCAATGATGGCGGCCTCGTAGAGGCTCTGTGGGATTGCCTCCATGGCAGCCAGGAACAATACCATGTAAAATCCCGCTGCCTGCCAGATGACCACCGAAGCGATCGCCCCGCGCACCGTGCGAGGATCACCCATCCAGACGGGAATACCTTGAAAGCCGAAGATCGCGAAGAACCATTCCAGACGCAGGAATTTGGCAATCGATGTTACTATACCAATTGTGGGGTGATAGATATAGCTCCACAACACGCCAATCGAGATAAGCGATATCACCTGCGGGAAGAAAAACACCACCCGGAAGAACTTGGCGAAGCGCACGCGTTGGTTGATCATAAAGGCCAGGAACAAGCTCAGGCTAATCGTAATGAGGGGTACGAAGAGCAGGTACTGCGCGTTGTGCCACAGAGCATTCCAGAAAAACTCATCATTGATCATACGGACGTAGTTTCTTAGCCCGACAAACGGCTGATTGGCACTGACGCCCTTCCAACTCGTGAATGAGTTGTACATCGAACGCCCGTAGGGGTAGATCACAAAAATCAGGTACAGGATGATAGCAGGGGCCAGAAACGGGATGATCACACGATATTTACGCTTGTTCATGGATTGCCTCTCTGTGATTTACGTACTCCGTGGCTGCGCCTGCAGACTCTTGGGAGCTTCAGCTATCGTACCGCAAATGGCAGAAAACAGCGTGAGATAGCGTAGTCCAGGATAGGGGGCAGCCCCTATCCTGGACACACAATCGTGATCCTACTGAACCTTAGCCTTCGCGGGTGAATTTCGTAACCTCAGGGTCAGCCTTCACTTTGTCGGCCATTGCCTGAACGGCCTCGACGAATTCATCCGGCGTGATCCGCTTGGTGAGCATATCACCCATTTTGGCACTTGCTTCCTTGCCCAGGTCGCTGTACCACCCACCGTAGCGCATACCGGGGAAGACATTGTCGCCGCACTTCTCGACCATCGCGACGGCCGATTGCATACCAGTGCTGATGGTGACTCCTTCAGTGCCACCGATGACCGGCATCATAGCGCTGACGTTGACAGCGAAGTTCTTGGAGCTTTCCTTTGAGATAAGGCACCGCAGGTACTCCATACCGGCCACGGTGTTCTTCGCCTTGGACGGGACGATGAACGGCTCGCCACCTTCGGCCCGGCTGGCATTGCCCTTACCCGGTGATTGATCGATCACCATGTCAAAGCCATCCGGGATCATGTCCTTCATCTCGTTCTCCAGCCAGATGCCGCAGGGGATGAAGGCTGCAGTGCCCTTGAGCCACTCGGCCTGCGACTCGGTGTGGTTCAGGCCCTCAGTGCCCTCCAGGATGTAGCCATTTTCAGCCAGCATGTACATCTCTTTGAGAGAATCCACGACGGCAGAGTTCCCCCAGGCGCCATCTACCAGGTTGTCGATATCGACCATCGCCTGGACGCCGCCCTTCTTGTAGATCAGGCCGGCCAACAGGCCAAAGATCATGTAGCCCGGGTACTTACCCTGGTAGGTCCACGGGGCGATGCCGGAAGCCTTGATCGTCTCGCACAGGTCCATCATATCCGGCCAAGTCTCCGGGTATGTCCATCCCTTATCCTTGAACAGGGAACTCGAATACCATACACCGGCGACTGAATAGGCGATGTTGAGCGCATACTGCTTGCCATCGATTACACCGCCATCCTGTGATTTCGGGAAGAGCGTCTCCGCCACGGTCTTGCCGGGGGTATCGAGTGAGGCGGCATTCATCAAAGGGGCCAGATCGAGAAGTTGGCCTTCAGAAACCAGCGCACCGAAGTCCATATTGCCGGCGCCACTGTTGTCGATCACATCCGGCGGGTTGCCACCCACAAAGCGCGGGCGGAGCTTTTCGCCAACGCCCTGGATAGGCTCCACGGTGACTTCGCTGCCCGGATGTACCTTGGCAAAGAGGTCGGCAGCAAATTGGATGTAATCGTGGCCGAAACCGCCGGAGAAAAAGATGCCCTCAGCCGTGACGGGCTCGGACATACCCAGGGGGTTGATAGCATCAGCAGCGATCTCAAATGGAAGATCGAGGTCGACGGCTGCACCAGGTGCAGTGCCTGGCCCCGCAGCGGGTGCGGGTTTGCACGAATTCAGGACAAGAGCACCGCTCGCAAGCAGGCTCGCTCTCAGAAATTCTCGACGGGTCAGTTTCTTCATTGCAGATTCTCCTTGGCATCACAATGGTGAGGTCTAGTGCATATGACCTCATGTCTCACGACGACATTCGATGAAAACCACTGCATTGCTTGATCGGTTGGCACCTCCTCTCTTGTCGCATTCCCCCAAGACTAATTGGGAGTGCGTGTTTATTCTATTGTCATACTAACTCGGGATTTGTCAACAGCCCGGGCAATACAAAACGTACATTTTCCGTCAGATGCGACGACTAACCATGGGACCCCCTCGAAGATGAACAGCACGCCCGCAGCCTATCAGAACGGGTGTTCAGAATCGCCAGGACGGTGCTGTCAGTGTTGCTGTCCTTGATCGGGTCGCCGGAGGTGCCCGGGATTTTGACGCTGATTTCTGTTCCCTACGCTGTCGTGCGCAGTGTCCATCCGGCTGTCTGAACGTCGCGCTATTGTGGGGGTCGGTCTCCATCTGACAGGATTTCTTTCCATTCTCATTAGCTAGAAAGCCAAAGAGCTGTCCCATATACGCTCATTGCCACCACTTCGAAAATAACCCCCGCAGAACCCTCACTGTAACCCTCTCCCATTCCGTCCGCGGAGTATGGGAGAGGGAGCCGGAGACGCGGCCCCGAAAGCCGCCCTCTGCCGGCCCAAAGCCCTTCACCGGATCTCAACCTGAGTCTGCTCAGGCCGAGGCTTTGGGCCGTTCTTCGCGTCACATTTTCCGTGCTTGCGTGGTGCGCGCGTGCGCACGTGGCGTCTATACCAAGATGTCCAAGTCGCACGGTTCAACCGCGTGACTTGGACATTGTCATATCAGGTGCTCGCACACCTACTTCGCCATATTGTATAGAAAGTGGATGGCGGTATCGATGTTGGTACCGAAGTACTCAAGATCGAAGTACTCGTTCGGGGAGTGGCCATTGCTGCCGTGGCCCAGCCCCATACTGGTCACGGGGATGTCCAGGACGTGCTGGAACATACCGATGATCGGCACCGAGCCGCCGGCGCGCCCCATCTTGGGTGCATTGCCCCACGTCGCGGTGTAGGCGTCGATCACGGCTTGCGCGACGGGGCCGCTGACCAATGTCTCGGCCGACCACGAGCTGGAGAGGATCTTCACATCGATCTTCAGCGTATCACACGTGAAGCTGTTGATGAAGATCTCGAACTTCTCGGCGATATCGTTGGGGTCCTGGTTGTCCACAAGTCGCATGCTCACCTTGAAGCCGGCTTCCGCGGGCAGCACGGTCTTCGCGCCCATACCCTGATAGCCACCGAAGATGCCGTTAACATCACAAGTGGGCTGGGCGGTTGCGCGTTCCAGGTAGGAGTAGCCGGGCACGCCCCAGAAGGTATCCAGGCCGGTCGTCTCTTTGGCGTGCTCTATTGCGCTTGGCTCATTCGCCTCGATGAGCGCCTGCTGGGCTTCTGAGACCGGCACGACGGCATCGTAGAAGCCGGGGATCCGGATGCGTCCCTCATCGTCGTGTAAGGCGGCGACCATCTTGCCTACCATATGCGTGGGGTTGTGGACGACGCCGCCAAAGCTGCCGGAGTGCAGGTCGCGTTTCGGGCCGTATATGTGGACCTCGCCCGTCACGATACCGCGGACCGATGCCATCATCCGAGGGATTTCATCGGACGAGCCTCCGTCGGAGATCACTGCGACATCCGCGGCGAGCAGCGCTTTGCGGGCCTCGATGAAGGCTTCCATCGTCGGCGAGCCGCTTTCCTCCTCGCCCTCGAAGATGAACTTGACGTTGATCGGCAGAGTGCCGTTGGCCGCCATAATCGATTCGAAGGCTTTGAGGTGCAGGAAGACCCCGGACTTGTCATCGATCGCGCCGCGGGCGAAGAGCTTGCCATCGCGGATATCCGGCTCAAAGGGTGGGGCGACCCATAGATCGAGCGGGTCGACCGGCTGCACGTCGTAGTGAGCATAGAGGAGCACCGTGGGCGCGCCCTTGTCGGCGTGGAGCCAGTCGCCGTAGACGGCGGGCTGTCCCTCGGTATCGAGAACCTCGGCGTGCTCGATGCCCAGGCGCTGCATTTCGCTGACAATCCACTCCGCTGCCTGGCGCACGTCATCGCGGTACGCCGGATCGGCGCCGATGGACGGGATGCGCAACAGCTCTTTGTACTGCTCGATGAACGCCTCGGTGTGGGCGTGGGCGTAAGTAAGGCTTGCCTCTAATGGTGCGTCATTCATTCGAACCTCCAAGTTGGGCTTTGCATCATGTGGGGTGACTATAGCACGGTTCGCCTGTCATCACAGCTGCGCTTCGATGCCGGCGAAGATGCGCTGTGCCGCAGCGGAAGGCACCATGACAAGCGTCCGGCTGGATGACCCAGCCGGACGCGTATCGATTTGATTTGTTCGGGTGAGACTTAGCGAGTTCCGCTTCTGCGGTTGCTGTTGGTTCGGTTTGGGGCGTTCCGACTAGCGCCGCCCCGGTTGGGGCCACCCCAGTTGGAGCCGCCACGATTGCCATTGCCGCGGTACGAGCTATTTCGTCCCGAACGCTGCCGTTGGCTGGGGTTGTTGTGACGTTGGGGGGCTGGAACGTTGTAGTTGAAGCCCTCCAGGTATTGTCGCTCGATGCGATGACCCAGCAACTTCTCTACCTGGCGCACCAAGTCCTCGTCGTCTCGCTCCACGAAGGTGAAGGCCTCGCCGGCTTTCTCGACCCGGCCGGTGCGGCCGATACGGTGTGTGTAGGCGTCAACAGTGTCGGGCATGTCGAAGTTGATCACGTGGGTGATGTCGTTGACGTCGATGCCGCGTGCGGCGACATCGGTGGCAACCAGGATATCGTGTTTACCACTGCGGAAGCCGTCCAGCGCGCGCTGGCGCTGGTTCTGCGACATATTGCCCTGGAGGGCCGCTGCGCGGTGGTTGCGCTTCACCAAGTCACGCGCCAGGTTCTTGGCCCGATGTTTGGTGCGGGTGAAGACCAGGGTGCGCCCAATGGCCATCTGATCCAGCATTGCCAGCAGCAGCGCCTTCTTGAGGTGCCGTTCGACGGGATAAAGTGAGTGCGAGACGGTCTTGGCCGGCGCGATCATACCGATCTGGATCGTTGCCGGGTTCTTGAGAATGCTGTCTGCCAGTCTACGGATGTCTCGCGGCATCGTGGCCGAGAAAAAGAGCGTTTGACGCTTGGACGGCACGAGCTTGAGGATGCGGCGGATGTCGGGCAGGAAGCCCATATCGCACATGCGGTCGGCCTCATCCAGTACCAACACCTCAACTTGGGTCAGATCCACATAACCATCGTTATGGAGATCCAAGAGTCGTCCGGGGCATGCCACGACGATTTCGACATTGCCTCTTAGTGCCTGTATCTGTGGGTTCTTGCTCACCCCGCCATATACGGTGGCGCTGCGTATTTTTGTGTGCTTGCCCAGCTCGCGGATGGCCTGATGGGTCTGCTCTGCGAGTTCGCGCGTTGGCGCGACGATGAGGGCACGCACGCGGTGACGTGGGCCTCGGGTCAGCCGATGCAGGATAGGTAGGACGAAGGCTGCGGTCTTGCCGGTGCCCGTCTGGGCGATGCCCAAAACGTCCCGATTCTGGAGGACGACGGGGATGGCCTGTTCTTGAATTGGGGTGGGGTCTTCGTACCCCATTCCCTGGACGCCCTTTACGAGGCGTGAATCGAGAGAGAAATGTTGAAAACTCACTGAAAGTACTCCTTGACTTCGCTGAGCCAAGTCGCACTCCTGGCCCTGACACACCTATCTTACAGACAGAGTCTGTCGGTGCTTTGAACGCTGCGACCTAACTGGCCACAGACACAATCATCCATTATAGGCGCATTGTTCCGCAAAAGCAATGCCGGATTATTCATTATTAGTGCACGTTTTTTGGCTAAACCCAAACAGTCCAGGCCCGAGTCAAGTGGGCCTGGACTGTTTGGGTTGTTTGTCTAGTGTCCACGCCTATTGCCTACGGACACCTGAAATGCGTTCGCTGGGACACTGCCCCTTCTCAGAAGACGAATAGGAACAGCAAAGCAAGGCGACGTTTCATAATTCTATCCGCAAGGGTCAGAGGTTATTGAGCGCCTGTTGCTGTTTTGGGGAACAGGTCCGCGTAGCCGATCCAAGCAATGGCGACGTAAGCCATCGTTTTCGGAATCATCAGCATCCCGAGCATCGGTGCACGCTGAATGAACAGAATGACGGGCAAGTAGAAGGTGTAGGAGGCGATGATCATCCATCCGATCTTGGTGAACGTGCGATCCTTCAGTGCCGCGGCATCTCTAAGAATGAGGTAGGCTACACCGAGCCCCTGAAGCATCAGAGGCAGGTTGCGCGCCATCGACCAGCCCCAAATCGGCACGGTTCGATTCCACTGGTTCTGGGGAAAGGCCATAATCACCAATCGAACGGCACCTGCGGCGAACAGCAGGAGTCCAAACCATCCATAGGGTTTCTCAACACGCTTGTGCCAGATCACTAAAACGAGGGCGTAGAAGAACGTAACCGTCGTTGCGGTGGACAGGGCGCCCAGCCCCACCAGCCCTGCCTCCAGGCCAAATAGATTGATTCTCGCTTCCAGATCTCCCAAAGCATAGGCGACCACGCGAAAGCCGACGTGCCCGAGGTCTCCCAATGTCAACAGGCCGAAGGCCCAGATGAATAGCCGCGTTATGGGCTGTTGCTGAGCCGGTACGTTGGCCTGGCGGCGCAGCATCGCGATGACAAGGGCGCAGACAGTGACCAGATAAGATATATCAAAAATGATCTCGACCCACATACGGGCGTTTTCTGACATGGATGTACCCTCCGATTGGTTATGTTTTAGTGATTGGGTGTGATATATTCCTCAATGGAACGATCCAGTCCGGCAAGGTTGTCGCGGACTCGTGTGAGCCATTGCCCCATCGTTGCTAACTCTGTTTCGCTGAAGCCGGCGTAGACATGAGCCTCAAACTCCCCCCACATCGCTCGCACTGCGTCCTGGATATCGCGCCCGACCGGCGTGAGATAGACGCGCGACAGCCGTTCGTCATTGGGATCATCGCGCCGTCTCTCGACGAACCCAGCCTTCTCCATACGCTGGATCGCCTTCGTGACCGTGGCCGGACGTACCTGTAGGCGTGTCGCCAGTTCTCGTTGGGTGAGTCCATCCTCACGCCATAGATTTTCCAGGAGCTGGGGCTGTCCGTGATGCAGACCTAGCTGCTCGACACGGTTGTGCATCCGGCTACGATTGAGGCGACAGATCTCCACCAGTAACCGACCGGCAGATTCGCCATGGATGTCCTTGGGCGGCATGCTTCCCTTTCCTGTGATGTTGTATACAAAACAATATAGCCGGCTACATTGTAGCCACCTACTATGGATCTGTCAAGCATTTTGCGATCAGTTCTGGTATCAGCGCGACTATCCTGATCACATTTTACCGGGGTTAGCAACAAAGCTCCCTCTGGCCTGTGTAGCGTAACAGTGTTGCCTGGCCAGGATGCCGGCGATCCATTATCAGGTCTGTGGGTCATTGCCGGAAGATCAGTCCATGCTTGAGCGCACTCGCTTTTGGTCTATCATCCATCGTGGTGAGTGTTGATCGGAGTGTCTTACCAACACTGAGTGCGAGTGGGAGATTGATGTGAGCTCAATAGAGCATAGCCAAGAACAACCTCGGGTATCCGCGGATGCGTTCTACAAGAGGGGCGCCTCCTTCTACCCGCAACGTTTGAGAGACGCAAAAGCCATCTGTCTGACGTCTGATGATTTCCCTGTGGGCGCGGATGGTGTTGCAGACGATGCCGATGCGCTGCAGCAGGCGATCAACCAAGCTCAGGAGGCCTCCGGATTCGGGATCGTCTTGATTCCGGAAGGGCGCTATCGTCTGGGCACGACTGTTCACGTGTGGGCTGGTATCCGCCTGATCGGGTATGGACCCAAACGTCCGGTCTTTGTTCTTGGTGAGACAACGCCCGGCTATCAGGAGGGCGAGGGCCGATATATGGTCCACTTTGTCAGTCGTCGCCCGACGGATGGAGGGGCCATTCGCGACGCGACCCCCGGCACGTTTTACAGCGCTATCAGCAACGTCAACTTTGAGATTGGGGAGGGGAATCTCGCCGCGATTGGGATCCGCTCCCATTTCGCCCAGCACTGCTATATTGCGCACGTCGACTTCGACATCGGCTCGGGTCGAGCCGGCATCGAGGAAGTCGGCAATGAGATCGATGACTGCCGTTTCTTCGGTGGCGACTACGGCATCATCACGACGAAACCCTCGCCGAGCTGGCCTTTCTTGATGATCGACTCGGTCTTTGAGAGGCAGCGCACCGCCGCAATCCGGACTGAGGAGGGCGGGCTGACCCTCGTGCGCAACCACTTTAAGCACGTTCCGAGCGCCATCGTCGTCAATCCCGACCGCGCGGAGGAACTTTGGCTGACCGATTCACGTTTTGAGGACATCTCCGGCCCGGCTATCGTCATCAGTGACGAATTCAACGCGCGCCCGCAGATCAATCTGGACAATGTGGTCTGTGATCGAGTGCCTGTCCTGGCTGCTTTCCGCAAGAGCGGTAAGAAGATTCTCGGTCCGAGTTCCATCTACCAGGTGAAGGACTTCTGCCACGGGCAGCAACTCGATGATTTGGGTGCAACGCCGGAGATCAGAACGACGTTCGAGATCGTGCCCTTGGACGTGGCTCCTGCTCCTGTCCCGTCGGATATCCCGGCGCTTCCGGCACAGGAGACGTGGGCCGATGTGACGGCTCTCGGCGCCAAGGGGGACGGCGTCACGGACGATACCGAAGTTCTCAAGGCTGCTATTGCCAACCATCGCACCCTCTATCTGCCGACGGGACGTTATCGTGTCACCGACTCGATTGTGCTGAAGCCGGATACGGTGTTGGTGGGACTCAACCCAGTAGCGTCCCAGATCGTGCTGCTGGACAATACGCCGGCGTTCCAGGGCGAAGCGGGATCCGATGCTCCGAAGGATCTGCCCCGCTGGGTACGGGCCCGACCGCCTTTGGTCTCGGGAGCTCCGAAGCCACTGCTTGAGGCGCCCCAAGGAGGATCCAACATCGTCACCGGTATCGGCCTCGACACCGGCGGTGTCAACGGATGCGCGGTCGCCGCGAAGTGGATGGCAGGCGCTAACTCAATGATGAACGATGTGCGTTTCTTCGGGGGGCATGGCACGCTCAATGCCGATGGGTCGCGTGTGCCGGTCTACAATGACAATCGCACCGCGGATGGCAATCCTAAGAGAGGGTGGGACTCGCAGTATTGGAGCTTGTGGATCACCGATGGCGGTGGCGGGACGTTCAAGGATATCTGGACCCCCAGCCCCTATGCCCAGGCGGGCATCTACATTTCGAACACGTCGACCGAGGGGCGGATCTACGCGATGTCTGTCGAGCACCACGTCCGAAACGAGGTGCAACTGCGCAATGCCTCCAACTGGAGGATCTATGCTCTCCAGCTGGAGGAGGAGAGTGGTGAGGGGCCGAACGCTCTGCCGGTGGAGATCGTCAACTGCAACAACATCACGTTTGCCAACCTCTACCTCTACCGCGTGATCCGGGTGGTTTCTCCCTATCCCTACGGGGTCAAGATTGCGTCCTGCCACGACCTGGAGTTCCGCGGGGTCCACGTCTATGGCCCGACCAAACTCTCGTTTGATAACACCCTCTATGATATGTCTTCGGGTGCTGAGGTTCGGTCGCGCGAGATCGCCAAGTTGATTGTCTCGGGCCGGGCCCCGAAGGCACGCCCGATCCGTCCGTCCCCGGTTCTAGCTCCGGGCGCGTGCGTCAAGAAAGTTGTTGGCGGATTCGAGTTTGTCGACGGGGCGGCGGCGGATCGGGCCGGCAACGTCTACTTCGTCGATGGGCGCCGGCACAGGATCTATCGCTGGTCCCCGGATTTGCGGACGCTGTCGCTGGTCTGTGACACGCCTATTGCTCCACTGGCGCTGGCGTTCGACCAAGCGGGTAACTTGCTTATTACGGCGCGCACCGATGACTTCACGTGCACTACGTTTGCCCTTGACACTGATGGGGATGCATCGGGGCTTCGAGTCCTGCCCCTGGCGCCGACCGGCTCGCGTGATGGCGGCATGGCGATTCTGCCCGGACATCGCTGGCGTGATGCCCACGACTTTCTCGCCGCTGCAACGCAGCCGAGCGACGGCGTCTATCTGTCACCCGACGGCATGACCTTTATCCCCAAAAGTGACGATCTGCGGAGAGCGTTCTCACTTCGAGTTGCCACGCCGGGCCAGCCGTTTTATCTAGCTGACGAGTTTGGGCAAAAGACGTGGTCCTTCGAGGTCGGCGCCGACGGTACGCTGTCGGCCCCGCAGCTCTTCGCGGAGGAGGGAGAGCTTGACGTTGCGGTGGATGATGAAGGCAATGTCTATGTCGCAGCCGGCGAGATCTTTGTCTACAGCCCTGCCGGTGAGTTGATCGACACGATTGCGGTGCCTGAGCGTCCGGCGAGCCTGGTCTTTGGCGGACCGGACAGAAAGACACTTTTCATCACCGCGCGGTCATCGCTTTACAGCGTGCGCGTCCAAGTGCCTGGACGTGTCCAGGTGCTCGGTCGCGCGTTGCTTCCGGACGATCAATGAAGCGACAACTATAGCCTCAGGAAGGATTCAGGATGGAATATCGACCACTGGGCAAGACCGGGCTGAAGGTATCAGCCATAGGGCTGGGCACCTCGCAACTGGGCACCATGCGCACGGAGTGCGCGGTGGAGATCGTGCATCGCGCGCTGGATTTGGGCGTGACCTATTTCGATACCGCACGCCGTTATTGGGATGCCGAGATCAACGTGGGCATCGGTCTTGAGGGGCGGCGTGATAGTGTCGTGCTCTCGACGAAAACCGGCGCCCGTACGCGCGACGATGCCTGGCGGCAGATCACAGAGTCGCTGACACGGTTGCGCACGGACTACGTGGACAACTGCCATCTGCACTGTCTCTCATCCGGTGCGGACATGGAGACGCGACTGGGTCCCGGCGGCGCGCTCGAGGCGCTGGTGGAGGCCAAAGAACAGGGGCTGGTGCGGCACATCGGCTGTACGGCGCATAACTCTCGCACGCTCATCGAGGCGCTCGATCGCTTTGACTTCGAAAACATGCTGATCTTGCTGAACATCGTCAATCGTGAGGCCCTGAATGAGCTGATTCCCCTGTGCCACGAGAAGGGCGTGGGCGTCACAGTGATGAAATCGGTGGCGACCGGTGTGCTTCCAGCATCGTTGTCCCTCAAATGGCTGCTCAACCAGCCTGTGGCTACGGTCGTGCCGGGTGTCAAATCGCTGGCAGAGGTCGAGGAAAACACGCGGATCGGCCACGGCGACTACCGCCTGACCCCGGAGGATGAGGCGCAGATCAGAGAGTGGGAAGAGGGACTGGCGCACACGCGCTGCCGTCTCTGTGGCGACTGTCAACCGTGTCCTCAGGGGATCCCTATCTCTTGGG
>Ga0209121_10004602_pt1 | contig 12815 bp, 12 predicted proteins | sample Cruoilmetagenom3_FD_187292 | JGI IMG/M metagenome (GOLD analysis project Ga0209121, IMG submission 187292) | Oil polluted marine microbial communities from Coal Oil Point, Santa Barbara, California, USA - Sample 3 (SPAdes) (version 2) | ecosystem: Environmental > Aquatic > Marine > Oil seeps ... | reverse complement strand
CTTTTAAGTTTCAAAGTTACAATTATTCGGCTTTATATAAATTGTAAATCACATTTTTTAGAATTACTTTTGTGCAAACATTACTAGATGTACAAATTATTACTAAGACCGATTTTCTTTCTTTTCGATCCCGAAAAAATTCATTATTTCACTTTTTCTTTAATTCGCTTTACGTGTAAAATTCCAGGATTTTCTAGCTTGTTTAAAAGCATGTATGCTATAGAAGATGCTAAACTAGAGCGAAAACTCTTTGGGTTAACCTTTAAAAATCCAGTAGGATTAGCAGCAGGATTTGATAAAAATGCGGTATTATACAATGAATTGTCAAACTTTGGTTTTGGGTTTATAGAAATAGGAACCGTTACACCTAAAGGACAAGCAGGAAATCCTAAAAAAAGATTGTTTCGTTTAAAAGACGATCAAGGGATTATTAATAGAATGGGCTTTAATAACGAAGGTCTTGAAACTGCAATTACACAGCTAAAAAAGAATAAAGGCAAGGTTATTATTGGTGGAAACATTGGTAAAAATACACAAACTAAACCTGAAGATTATACCAAAGATTACTTAGAATGTTTTAATGGTTTGCATCCTTATGTAGATTATTTTGTACTTAATGTAAGTTGCCCAAATGTTGGTAGCCATGCTAAATTAAATGATAAAGACTATTTGTTAGAATTGATTGGTACTGTGCAAAAAGCCAATAATACATTTAAAAAACAGAAGCCCATTTTACTTAAAATTGCTCCAGATTTAAATGAAGGACAATTAGATGAAATTATCGAGCTTATTGCAGAAACCAATTTAGATGGTGTAATTGCAAGTAATACATCTACAGATAGAACAGGTTTAAAAGCAAGCGAAGCACGATTAGCAGAAATAGGAAATGGAGGTTTAAGCGGTAAACCAATTAAAGAAAAATCTACCAAAGTCATTAAGTACTTAGCAACTAAAAGCAATAAAGCCTTTCCTATTATTGGAGTAGGAGGAATTCATTCTGCAAGCGATGCTCTTGAGAAAATAGAAGCAGGAGCAGACCTTGTTCAAATTTATACAGGTTTTATTTATGAAGGACCTAAACTTATAAAAGATATAAATAAAGCAATTTTAAAAATGTAATGCATGAATTATGATTTGTTACTTTCCTTTGTGTTTGCAACATCTGCTTTAGCATTTTCTCCTGGACCAGATAATATTTTTGTATTGATGCAAAGTATTACCAATGGTAAACAATACGGATTAGCAACTGTTGCAGGTTTAATAACAGGTTGTATTGTACACACAACGTTAGTAGCTTTTGGTGTTTCTGCAATTATAAAGGCCAATGATCATTTGTTTTTTACCATTAAACTTTTTGGTGCTTTATATTTACTTTTTTTAGCCTATAAGGTGTTTAAAGGAGATTCTAGAATAGAGTTTAGTAATACTAGTGCTCCTAAAAAAAGCCTATTACAATTATTTAAACAAGGGTTTATCATGAATGTATTAAACCCTAAAGTGTCTATTTTCTTTTTAGCATTCTTTCCTGGTTTTTTGTTTAGTGATAGCCTAAGTACAGTAACACAATTCTATGTTTTGGGTTTTGTATTTATGGCAGTATCTTTTGTAATATTCTCTTTAATAGCCATTTTAGCAGGATCTATTTCAGATTATTTAAAGCAGAATAATAATGTAGGAGTTGTTTTAAAATGGTTGCAGATTGTTGTTTTTATTGCCATTGCCATTTTAATCTTACTTTAAAATCTAAATCGTTTTCGTTACCACGAATCTTTTTTATCTTTGACCTATATGAAAAACAAACACGTTAAAGTTATTGAATGTCCTCGTGATGCTATGCAAGGTATAAAGCAGTTTATACCAACAGAGCAAAAGATACAATATATTCAGTCTTTATTGCGTGTAGGTTTTGATACTATTGATTTTGGAAGCTTTGTGTCTCCAAAGGCAATTCCGCAAATGGTAGATACAGCAGAGGTTTTAGCGCAGTTAGATTTAAGTACTACCAAGAGTAAATTATTAGCTATTGTAGCTAATCTTCGTGGTGCCGAAGCTGCTTGTCAACACCCAGAAATAGATTATTTAGGCTATCCTTTTTCTATTTCAGAAAACTTTCAAATGCGTAATACGCATAAAACTATTGCACAATCGGTGTTGCTTTTACAAAATATACTAGAAGTAGCAGATAAACACAATAAAGAAGTGGTGGTGTATATTTCTATGGGATTTGGTAATCCGTATGGAGATCCTTGGAATGTAGATATAGTAGGAGAGTGGACCGAAAGATTAAGCAAAATGGGAGTTAAAATACTTTCGCTTAGCGATACTGTAGGAACCTCAAATCCTGAAAACATAGATTATTTGTTTTCTAATTTAATTCCGCAATATTCTCAAATAGAATTTGGTGCGCATTTACACACCACACCAACCACCTGGTTTGAAAAAGTAGATGCAGCTTACCAAGCAGGATGTAGAAGATTTGATGGAGCCATTCAAGGTTTTGGTGGTTGCCCAATGGCAAAAGATGAGCTTACAGGTAACATGCCAACCGAAAAAGTACTTTCTTATTTAACTACAAAAAAAGCACATGATTTAAGTGCAATGTCTTTTGAAAGTGCTTATAATGAAGCCACAAAAATCTTTTCTAAATACCATTAAAGTTTAACAATATTATAAAACTTGTATTTTGGTTCTTACTTATAAATACAATATTTTTATAAATGCAACTTAAAATTTCATTCACTAGATAAAACAAATAGCATGAACACTACTATAGAACAACTACTAAACGACCAAATTAAATATGAAGCACAAGCATCTATGCAGTATTTAGCAATGGCTTCTTGGGCAGATGCTAATGGCTTTAATGGTGTTGCAGATTTTTTCTACAGCCAGTCTGATGAAGAACGTGTGCACATGCTTAAACTAGTAAAGTTTGTAAATGAAAGAAGTGGTAACGTAGTAGTTCCTGCTTTGCAAAAACCTACCGATTCTTTTAGTGGAATTATTGAACTTTTTGAAAAATTTTTAGAAAGTGAAATATTTGTTACCGAAAAAATTAACCAGGTTATTTATGAATGTCTTCAAAATAAAGATTATAACGTGCATAATTTTATGCAATGGTATGTTACCGAACAATTAGAAGAAGAAGCAATGGCTAGAACCTTGTTAGATAAATTAAATATAATAGGAACAGATAAATCTGGTCATTATTTATTTGATCGTGATATTAATGATATTGCATCTTCACACCAAAAAGGGTAGGTAAACACTTGATAATTATATCTTAAAAGATTCCTCTTTGGAATCTTTTTTTTATAAGTTTGCATTTATTTAGAATAAATTAAAATAATGCAAGCAGAAATATCTCCTAAAATAATCCCTGTTTTAATAACCTCAAGCGTTATTTGCTGCAGTGGTAATAAGAAATCGAAATGCTGTAAAAAGTATAAAAAGAAAGGAAAGTCTAATTGTAAACGCTGTCCTAAATTGTAATTATTAAGTTTATTTAAAATAAATCTAAATAAACTTGCACATACTATTATTCAATACTATTTTTGCGGACTTAAATAAGAAATTATTTATAACAAGTCTAAATAAAGATAAAATTGAATATGAAAAAAATTACTCTATTCTTCACATTGTTAGCTACTTCAGTAGCTTTTTCTCAAACGGTTGTTCAAGATACAACTGCTACAAAAAATCAACAAGCTAATGCTGTGCAGAACATTTTAAATGGTACTGCCTCTAAAGGAATTACTATTGGTGGTTATGCACAAATAGATTACAACCAACCAGAAGGTGATAATGGTACCTTAGATGTACATAGATTGGTAATGCTTTTAGGTTATAAGTTTAGTGATAAAGTACAGTTTGTAACAGAAATTGAATATGAACATGTAAAAGAACTTTATGTAGAGCAAGCTTTCTTAAACTACAGCCTAAACGATAAAATAAATATTCGAGGTGGTTTAATGTTAGTACCAATGGGAATTGTAAATGAGTATCATGAACCTACAGTTTTTAATGGTGTAGAAAGACCAAGTATGGATAAAAGTATAGTGCCAACAACATGGAGAGAAATTGGTGTTGGTCTTACAGGTAAATTAGATAACGCTTCTTTACGTTACCAAGCATATATTTTTAACGGTTTTACTTCTTTAAATGGAGACAGTACTTTAGGAGGTAGTAACGGTTTACGTAATGGTCGTCAAAAAGGAGCAGAATCAACAGTTAATACGCCTAATCTTTCTGCTAAAGTAGATTACTATGGTATTTCTGGTTTACGTTTAGGTTTATCTGGTTATTTTGGAAGAACGCAAGCAGAAGACGATATTCAAGAAACGCCAGGCGCAGATGTAGGTATAAATATGTTTGGTTTAGATGCTCGTTATATAAACAAACGTTTTTCGGCAAGAGGACAATACATTCACGCTTTAATTAGTGATGCAGATGATTATAATGCTTTATATGAAGCTAATTTAGGAAGTGAACTTAAAGGTTGGTACGCAGAAGCTGCTTACAACTTACTTCCTCTAAATAAGGAACAAAAATTAGATGCCTTTGTTCGTTATGAACAATATGATACACATGCAGCTACTAAAAATGCAGGTATTACTAGAAATTTAGCATATAACAGACAAGAGTGGACAGGAGGATTAAGTTACCACGTTGCAAATGGTGCTGTAGTGAAAGCAGATTATCAAATATTAGATAATGCAGCAGCAGGAAACGATGCAACAGGACAATTAAATATTGGTTTTGGTGTTTGGTTTTAATTCTATATTATAACTTTTTATATACCTTCTCTTTTTTTAAGGGAAGGTTTTTTTATTTAAAAGTATTGTAATAAATACCCAATGGTTTAATAACCTGCTTTAATTATATTTGTACTATGAATTTTAAACAGATCTTTTTATTATTACTTGCCTTAAGCATGCTTTCTTTTGGATTGCCAAAAAACATTCAGAAAAAAGTAGACAAAGAGATTAAAAGTGTTTTTGATATCGAAACATTTTCATTTACTCCAAAAGTAATTTCTACAGATATAGCAAATACATTACCTTCTAAATTTGAAGAAAACAACCTTTTTGAAATTAAAAAAGAGGATGCTCTTTTAGGCTACGCTTACGTTTCTAAAGCGGCAAGTAAAACAGATGAGTTTGATTATTTAGTGCTTTTAGATACCGATTTAATTGTTTTAAAATCTAAAGTGCTTATTTATCGTGAAGATTATGGAGGAGAAATAGGAAGCAAACGTTGGTTAAAACAATTTATAGGAAAAACCCAAAATGACCAATTGCGTTATGGAGATAATATTGTAGCAATTTCTGGAGCTACAATATCTGTACGTTCTATGACTAATGCTATGAATAATTTATTACAATCACTAAAAATACTTCATTCTAAAAACATTTTATAATGCAATTAAACGGCTTGATATATGCATTTCCTAAAGAGATTAAAGGGTTATTAGTAGCTTTTGTTATTGTATTAAGTGTTGGTTTTTATTCCGGTTTATTGTTTGTTTCAGAAACTTCTGGTACAAAACCTAACGGAATTCAAGAGCAATATTTAGGTAATGAAGCCGATGAGGAAGCAACGGTAATGAAGTTTAAAAAAAGTGAACAAGAAATGCTCACCTTAGTACATGGACATATTTTATCTATGTCTATTATCTTCTTTTTAATAGGTGTTATTGTAAGTACTACGAAACTTCATAAAAAATGGAAGCTGTTTTTAATGATTGAACCTTTTGCTTCTGTTTTATTAACCTTTGGAGGAATTTATTTACTTTGGAAAGGGTACCATTTTATGAAATATATTGTCATGTTCTCTGGTGCACTAATGACAATCACTTTTACAGTTTCTGTATTAATCATTTTAGTACAATTATTTTCTAGAAAACCAGCGCTTTAAATAATTTGTATTCTAGCCTTTCTAGCATGCTGTATTTATTTTAGTATCTTTTCTGAAATTATAAAGAATTCCGTTTTACTGAAAAAATATGAAGCAGCTTGTATTTGTTCTTATATGTAGTATTTCCTTTTCGGCATTTTCAAAAGAATGGAAAACCCTTCAACACTATAAAGAAGTAACCAATAAAAATACCTTAGCAACACAAGATTGGTTACGTGCTGACCGAAAACAAAACACTATCGTTTGGCAGAAAGCAAATATATTTAACCTTCAAAATAATATACCACAAGAATACCAAAGCATACAACAACGTCGTGATTTTTATGCATGGTATTACCAAGAATTAGATAAAAAAGGGCATGAAGTAATATGGCCAAAAATGGCACACTTTATTTCTAGTAAATTACAACTAATAAAAGCGTTTCCTTATAACATCTTCACCAAAAAAAGCATAAAAAACTATGCTTATCTTGGTAGTGAAACTGTTTTTAATCATGCATTTGTAGAAATGGAGAAATTATTTTTCTCTAAAACAACCTTAAAAGGAAAAGAAGCTTTGCAATGGGATAAAAGTATTTTGTTTAAAGAACAATATAAATGGATTGAAACTATTTATAACTCTATAGATGCTAATAGCTTGAAAATCATTAGTAAAATGGCGAAAGGGAAAGGTTTTTATGGTGTAATGCTAACAAAAGAAATTAGGTTTCAAGGTGCTATTTCTAGTGCAAGAGATAGGTTTGATTATGCTATACATACGTTAAGAGCCTATTGTAAAAAACGATATCGTTAATTTAATTAAAACTTAAAACTTTTATCCTAATTATTGTCGTATATTAGCATGCAATTAATTCTAATTGCAACATGACAGCACATAACAACAAAATTGTAGGAGAAGGTTTAACGTACGACGACGTACTTTTAGTTCCAGCGTATTCCGAAATACTACCACGCGAAGTCAAAATTCAAACAAAATTTACTCGTAACATTACTATAAATATTCCTATAGTTTCTGCAGCTATGGATACAGTAACAGAAAGCGCTATGGCAATTGCTATGGCTAGAGAAGGAGGAATTGGTGTTTTACATAAAAACATGACTATTGCGCAACAAGCAAATGAAGTTAGAAAAGTAAAACGTGCCGAAAGTGGTATGATTACAGATCCTGTAACCTTAACTATAGACGCAAGAGTTATAGATGCTAAGCAAAATATGGCAGAGCATAGTATTGGAGGTATTCCAATTATTGATGAAAACGGAACCTTAAAAGGTATTGTAACCAATAGAGATTTACGTTTTGAAAAAGACAATACAAGACCTATTGTAGAGGTGATGACTAGTGAAAATCTAGTAACTGCTCCAGTAGGAACCTCTCTACAAGATGCTGAAGGTATTTTAAATCAACATAAAATAGAAAAACTACTTATTGTTGAAGAAGATTATAAACTAGCAGGTTTAATAACCTTTAGAGATATTACTAAACTTACTCAAAAACCAATTTCTAATAAAGATAGTCTTGGTAGATTACGTGTTGCTGCAGCTCTTGGTGTAACAGCAGATGCTGTAGAACGTACAGAAGCTTTAGTAAAATCTGGTGTAGATGCAGTTATTATTGATACAGCTCACGGACATACCAAAGGTGTGGTTGCTGTTTTAAAAGAAGTAAAAAAGAAATTCCCAGAATTAGAAGTTATTGTTGGTAATATAGCAACAGGAGCTGCTGCAAAATATTTGGTAGAAGCAGGAGCAGATGCTGTAAAAGTTGGTATTGGTCCAGGTTCTATTTGTACAACACGTGTAGTTGCTGGAGTAGGATTTCCACAATTTTCTGCAGTTCTAGAAGTCGCAGCAGCAATTAAAGGTTCTGGTGTACCAGTAATTGCAGATGGTGGAATTAGATATACAGGAGATATACCAAAAGCTATTGCAGCAGGAGCAGATACAGTTATGCTAGGTTCTTTACTTGCAGGTACTAAAGAATCTCCAGGAGAAACTATTATTTACGAAGGAAGAAAATACAAATCATATAGAGGAATGGGTTCTGTTGAAGCTATGAAACAAGGTAGTAAAGACAGATATTTTCAAGATGTAGAAGACGATATTAAAAAACTAGTTCCAGAAGGAATTGTTGGTCGTGTAGCGTATAAAGGAGACCTTTTTGAAAGTATTCATCAGTTTGTTGGTGGTTTACGTGCAGGAATGGGATACTGTGGTGCTAAAGACATAGAAACTTTAAAAGAAAATGGACAATTTGTAAAAATTACAGCATCCGGAATTAATGAAAGTCATCCGCATGATGTAACTATTACCAAAGAATCTCCTAATTATTCTAGATAATAAATTCCTGTGTAAACAGAAATTTCATTGAAGAATAGATACATTATTAATTCCTGCGAAAGCAGGAATTTTTTTTTATACTAGCCTTTAGGTTTAAAACAGCTTCGCATTTTTCGTCTAAACGGCCACATTTGTTAAACTCTTGAGTATGGTTTAATAATAATTTTAAATAAGAAGAAAAAGAAGGTTTAGGTGTCTTATTTAACTTCTTGTTAATCAGTTTTATGCGTGCTAAAAACTGATAATTATCATAGTTTTTCAGGGAATAAATTAGTAACTTAAAGAATAAAAAATTATGTTATTATGAAACCAAAGAAAAACCCAAAAATAGAAGTTGGAAGAAATAGCAGCATATATTTCCTTATAGGAATAAATTTAATGCTCTTTCTTACTTGGCAAGGTTTTGAGCAAAAAACCTATGAAAAAGAAGCAATAAAAAAAGAATATATAGAAATTGCTCAGGAGATAGAAGAAGATATACCTATTGCCAATTTAAACACGCCACCTCCACCACCTCCACCTGTAGAGCTAGCAACACCAGAAATAATTACTGTGGTAGAAGATAGAGAAGATGTAGAAGAAACAGTTATTGAAAGTAGTGAAACCAGTCAAGAAGAGTATATTGAAGAAAGAGAAGTGGTAGAGGTTAAAGATGTTGTTGTTATTGAAGAGGTAGAAGAAGAGATTGAAGTACCCTTTGCTGTTGTAGAAAACGTGCCTATTTTTCCTGGTTGTACAGGAACCAATGCCGAACTTAAAAAATGCTTTAATGACAAAGTCTTAGCACATGTAAAAAAAACGTTTAGGTATCCCGAAGCAGCCCAAGAATTAGGTGTGCAAGGTAGAGTTTATGTTATGTTTGTTGTAGATACTAAAGGTAACATAAGCAATATTAGAACTCGAGGTCCAGATAACTATTTAGAAACAGAAGCTAGCAGAATCATTGATGCTTTACCAAAAATGACTCCTGGTATGCAACGTAATAAACCGGTTAATGTACCTTATTCTATTCCTATTACCTTTAAGTTAGATAATTAACTGTGCATAAAACCGTAAAGTATAATTAATAAAAGCGCTTTGTTATTCTTTTTTGTGCTTATCGGCAAAAATTAATTCTCCTTTGGTAATCCATGAAATTCCAAATGCCCAAAGCGCAATACTTTCTAACCAAAAAACAGGTTTTAGTTTTTGTAATTCAGGATATGCTTCTTGTAAATAAAAAAAGTATAATGCAATTAAAGCAATACAGGCAATCATAACATATCCGCAGATATGAAATATAGTATTTCGCTTCCTTTTAGGAGCTTCCATTTCTGATTTTGGAGTTTTAGATTGTGTAAATAGAAATAAAGAAAAGTAAATAAGTACCGCAAAAAACAAACCTGCAAAAGTAAAATGTACGGTTTTAATCCAAGGTTCATAAACAATACACTGTTCAGCACAAGTAGATAGTGTATCTACTCCTGTAGGAAAAAATGCAACACCAACAGCAAAAACACAAGCAAGATTTCCAGCAATACTATCTCTTATATCATAACCTTTATAGGTAAACATAAACAAAGCTACAGCACATAAAACACCAACTAGAATGTTTCGCATTTTGGTGTGGTAATAATCGCTTATAGAACTTTGTACAATTTCGCAATTGCCATAATAAAAAGCACCAACTACTAGTAGTATAGGTAATACAATACCAAACAGACCAACAAGTTGTCTTAATAGTTGGTAAGATATTAATTGCGGATCTTTATTACCTTTTATCTGTGGCATACCTTGAATTGTTTCTTTAAAATTAGGCATTTTATCTATTAAAAAAAATACGTGGAACTACTTATTTTTAATGTTTATACATCTCAGTAGTGATATTTTACAATTCGGTAGGTTTTAATTTCTAGTAGTTGCTAAGTGTTTCATATTTGTGACAACCAATTAAAACCAAAAGTAAATTATGAAAAAAGCAATCCTTGTTTTTATTTTTTTAATTAGTGTTTCCGTTTCTGCACAAAGTATAAAAGGAATTGTTACCGATGTTAAAAACAATCCTATACCACAAGCTAATGTGTATTTAGAAGGTACCTATGATGGTGCTACTACAAATGAAAAAGGGGAGTTTGCATTTAAAACCACAGAAAAAGGAACACAAACCTTAGTAGTATCTTATATAGGTTTTGAAACCTATACCATGATTGGTGATATTGCATATATGAAGGATTTAAAAATTCAGCTTCGTGAAGATGTTAATTCTTTAGACGCTGTAATTCTTTCCGCAGGAACATTTTCCGCAGGAGATAACTCTAAAGTAAATGCTTTAAAACCTTTAGATGTGGTTACAACGGCAAGTGCTTTAGGTGACTTTGTTGGTGCATTACAAACGCTTCCAGGAACCACAACAGTAGCAGAAGATGGTAGACTGTTTGTACGTGGAGGAGAAGCAGAAGAAACGCAGATTTTTATTGACGGAATAAAAGTGTTCACGCCTTATAGTCCTTCGGCAAATAATACACCTTCTCGCGGACGCTATTCTCCTTTCTTGTTTGATGGTATTACCTTTTCAACAGGTGGTTATTCGGCAGAATATGGTCAAGCTTTATCAAGCGTATTGCTTTTAAATACTACAGGAGAGCCAGACCAAGAAAAAACAGATGTTAGTATAATGACTGTTGGTGCTGCACTTGGTAATACGCAAAAATGGAAAAACAGCTCCTTAAGTGTAAATGCTTCGTATGTAAATTTAGCGCCTTACAATGCTATTTTTAAAGATAGAAACGAATGGATAAAACCTGTAGAATCTGCTTCTGGTGAAGCCGTTTTTCGTCAGAAAACAAATAACGGAATGTTCAAGCTATATACTGCTTTTGATGCTAGTAATTTTGAAGTAATACAAGAAGATATTAATACTCCTGATGGTGTGCATTTTAAACTAAACAATAATAATTTATATTTTAATGGTTCTTATAAAGGAATGTTAAGTGATTCTTGGACACTGCAAACAGGAATGAGTTATACACACGCAAAAGACAAAATTCATATAGATGATGCAGGAATTAATGACACGCAAAATGCTTTTCATGCTAAAGTAAAACTGAAACATAGATTTAATAATCGTTTTAAATTAAATTTTGGAGCAGAATATATGGCTACAGATTTTAACGAAGCTTATGAAGATGCTGTAACCCCTTCTGTAGATTACGGATTTAACAATAATATAAGTGCAGCATTTACCGAAGCAGATGTTTTCTTTTCTAAAAACCTGGCTTTAAAAGCTGGATTACGTTTAGAATACAGTGCTTTGTTTGAAGTAGCTACACTTTCGCCTAGAGTATCTATGGCATATAAAACTTCAGATAAAAGCCAAGTTTCTTTAGCCTATGGTGATTTTTATCAAAACCCAAATAGTGACGTTTTAAAGTTTGAACAAGATTTACAAGCACAACACACTTCGCATTATATTTTAAACTATCAGTATAATAGCAATAAACAAATTTTTAGAGCAGAAGCCTACTATAAAAATTATACAGACTTAGTAAAATACGATAGTGTGTATACCAGTTTTGATGCTAATTATAATAACCAAGGAAAAGGTTTTGCAAAAGGAATCGATTTGTTTTGGCGTGATAATAGTAGTATTAAAAATGTAGATTATTGGGTGAGTTATTCGCTTTTAGATAGTGAGAGAGATTATAAAAACTATGCCAATGCTGCACAACCAAATTTTGCAAATACACACAACCTTTCTGTAGTTGGTAAATATTGGTTAGAAGACTGGAAAAGCCAAATAGGTTTAAGTTATACTTTAGCTTCTGGTAGAACCTATACCAATCCAAATGAAACAGGCTTTTTAAACCAAAAAACAAAAGCATATAACAGTTTAAGTCTTAATTGGGCATACTTGCTTTCGCCTCAAAAAATTCTATACTTTTCTGTAAACAATGTGCTAGGTTTTAAAAATATTAACGGTTATCAATTTGCAGACCAACCAGATATAAACGGCAATTTTGCTAGTAGAAGTTTACGTCCTGCAAACGATCAGTTCTTTTTTGTAGGTTTCTTCTGGACCATTAGCGAAAAAGGAACCGATAACCAATTGAATAATTTATAACAATCTGTCCTTAAAAAATGACAGTTCGGTAGAACACTTTTTAAAAACAAACAGATTCCATAGATATTTGTATCACCATTAAAAAACAATCATAAAATGAAAACTCTAGCCATTATAGTAGTACTATTTGTAACCAGTATAGTTACAGCACAAACCAAATACCAACAAGGTATGCAAAAAGCTTTTGATCTATGGGAAACCAATGCCATAGAAGCCTCGCAACTTTTTGAGCGTATAGCAAAAGTAGAAACCGATAATTGGTTGCCTCCTTATTACGCAGCAGAAACTTTAATTTTAGATGGTTTTAGTAAATTAAATGATAAACAAGCACTAGAGGCACAATTAAATCAAGCACAAGACTTTTTAAACCAAGCAACAGCTATTTCTAAAAACAATCCAGAAATTATGGTAATGCAAGCTTTGTTACATACTGTTTATGTGGCAAGTGATGGTGCAACCTATG
>Ga0209121_10004600_pt1 | contig 12815 bp, 8 predicted proteins | sample Cruoilmetagenom3_FD_187292 | JGI IMG/M metagenome (GOLD analysis project Ga0209121, IMG submission 187292) | Oil polluted marine microbial communities from Coal Oil Point, Santa Barbara, California, USA - Sample 3 (SPAdes) (version 2) | ecosystem: Environmental > Aquatic > Marine > Oil seeps ... | reverse complement strand
CAATGAAGCCCTTTCCCCAGTATCAGCTTTTACAAATTGTAAAATTCTACCACCTTTGGTTTCAACAGCGCCATAATCACCGCTAATGAAAGTGGCCCATTCCCATGCCTGCGACCCAACGAATATAGCACCCCCGATAATAGTCAAGAACAAATACCAGATAACACTGTTCTGCTTCATTTTATGTCCTGCATCAACAGCAAGCACCATTGTTACGGATGACATAATAAGAATGAAGGTCATGAACGCTACATAGTACATTGGATAATTGCCGTGAAAGAAAGGCACGTGTGTAAAAACCTCATCTGCAATAGGCCAAGTCTCGATAAACTTGAATCTTGAAAAACCGTATGCGGCCAAAAATCCTGAAAATGTCAAAGCATCTGACACCAAGAAAAACCACATCATTAATTTGCCGTAGCTCGCACCTAGGGGACGGTTGCCACCACCCCATACGTTTTCTTCCGCGCCCGTTGTTACCGTAGAATCCATAAATTAATTATCGAATGAATAGAATTTTCACAAATTTACATTTTTTTAGAGGATACAAAAGTCAAATGCTAAGAAATCAAAAAAATATTGAAATTTTATCCGATCAATACCATGAACAGGATCAGATACACCCATAAAAGGTCTAAAAAATGCCAGAAAGTAGCACCAAGGGACAACCCCAAATATTCTGTTGCCGAGTATTTTCCTTTAAACTGATTGTACATTACTACCACTAAAGAAATAATGCCTGCAACAACATGTACGATATGTACTGCCGCGATAAGGAAAATGTAAGACATTTTTATACTACTCGTTGGCCCAGTAAAGTAATACCCTTGGGCAACCAATTGTGAAAATCCATTGAATTGCAAACCAATAAAAGTAATACCTAATCCCAAAGTGATCAACAGCCAATTTGTGGCGGCCTTTTTCGCATCTTTCTGAATGGCCTTTTTTGCCAATATATAAGTAAAACTACTTAGTATGATTATTGCCGTACTTATATAAAAAGATGATGGCAACTCAATATTGCTTAACCAATCTTCCCTTTTACTACTTACGATGTAGGCGCTGGTCCAACCGGCAAAGGCCATAAGCAGACTCACAATGCCGAACCATAGCATCATTTTTTTTGATCTATCTTTCTTTTCTTTCTGAGTTCCTTGAGTTAAGTCCATTTGTTTTTATATGAATTTATCCAGCACATAAATTATTTGAATAAGCGTTATATAGCTCACACTGGCCAACATTAATTTTTTTGCGGAAACATTATCTCTTTTTTCATATAGTTTGAAAGCAAAAAACAACATTACAGCGCCTATTAGAAATACAATCACAGCTGCAGGAATTGATAACTGCAATCGCCCGGTTATACCAAAGGCCGGGACTACGGAAATGACCATCATCCAAATGGTATACATAATTATTTGGAGCGCTGTTCCTGTATCTTTTTTACCTGTGGGAAGCATTTTGAATCCTCCTTTTTTATAATCCTCATCCAACATCCATGCTAAAGCCCAAAAGTGTGGAAATTGCCAAAAGAATTGTATCATGAACAAGGTTCCTGGTTCGATTCCAAATTCATTGGTTGCAGCTACCCATCCCAACATAAAGGGAATGGCCCCTGGTAAGGCCCCAACAAAAACTGAAAGTGGGGTAATGGTTTTCAAAGGCGTATAAACACTGGTGTAAAGAAAAATGGAAATAGCGCCGAACATAGCTGTTTTAGGATTTAAAAAGTACAAAGAAACCATCCCCAGAACAGTCAATAATACAGCGATTGTCATAGCTGAATTTACTGACATTCTTCCCGAAGGTATGGGCCTGTTCTTCGTACGGTTCATCAACGCATCCAAATCTTTTTCTATAATTTGATTAAAGGTATTCGAAGCACCGACCAAGCAATAACCACCAAATGCAAGAAGCAAAAGTGAGATAAAATTAATTTCAAATGCGCCTAGCAAATAACCCGCTATTGAAGAAAAAACCACACTGACAGCGAGCCTGGCTTTTGTAATCTCCTTAAAATCAGCAAATATCATGGACCATGATGTATACTTTGCTGGTTCGACTGCGGTCTTCATCATCATTTTTTATAAAAACGCAAATATAGGCGCAGAATGCTATTTGTGCAACCAATTAACAAGGTTTATCATATCTTTGAAACAACACCCTAAATAACTTCTTAAACACTTAATTATGAAGAGGATAAAGTTTTTTATGACATTAGTAATGAACCTTTGCTTTTTGGCAATGGTCTTGGCTCAGGAAAAAGAGGTGGTCATAAAGATCGACACACTATCAAAAGATGTATTTATGTTGACCGGTCAGGGGGGTAATATTGGATTCTATACTGGAGCGCACAATGTCTTTATGATTGATGATCAGTTTGAACGCTTAAGCGATAAAATAAAAATGGCCATAAGTAAACTCACTGACCAACCGGTTTCATTTCTTTTTAACACGCATATGCATGGTGACCATACTGGCGGTAATGCCAAATTCAATTCGAAGGCAACTATTGTCGTAGCCCATGATAATGTAAGGAAAAGTTTAGTGGATAGATTGGCCAAGGACGAAAAGTTGGATGAAAAAATACTGCCAGAAGTATCTTTCTCAGATGATATCACCTTTTATGATGGCGATGAAACCATAATGGCCTTTCATGTACATAATGCCCACACAGATGGAGATGCCATAGTTTATTTTTTGACTAACAATGTAATGCATATGGGAGATACTTATTTCTCGGGCAGGTACCCTTATATTGATTTAAAAAGTGGCGGTAGTGTCAATGGATATATTGAAGCTCAAAAGAAAGCACTATTGCTCATTAATGATGAAACCAAAATAATACCTGGCCATGGTGAGCCTTCGAACAAGGCCGAACTTGAGGCTTATGTTAAAATACTTGAAGATATCAAAAGCAAGGTACTTAGTGAGATTAATGCGGGCAAATCCTTGGAAGAAGTAAAAAGCAATACCGCTTTATTATCAGCCTATGATAGCACTTATGGTAACGGATTTATTAATCCGGTAAGGGTTAGAGAGATTTTCTATACGAGCTTAAAGTAAGTTTAAAACTAAAAAATCCCGAGCCTAGGCTCGGGATTTAAATAAATATGGTCTAATCTTTACTGCAATTTAAAGGTAATAGGAATACTGAAAGGAACCCTAACAGCTCTACCCCTTTGCTTACCCGGAGTCATTTTAGGAAGCTTAGCTATGATCCTTGCGGCTTCTTTTTCCAAGTTCTTATCTGGTCCACGCATTCTTACGCCACCAATACTTCCATCTTTTTGAATTACAAACATTACATTTACCCGACCTTGAACACCCATTTCTTGGGCGATTTCAGGATAGCGGAAGTTTTTGGCAATATGCTTTTGCATTTTTGATTGGAAACAATCACGCATTGCTTTTGCACCTTTTCCTTTTTCGCTTTCACAACCGGGAAAAATTGGTACATCTTCGATTACTGCAAAAGGAACATCTATATCTTCCATTACTTCTTCAACTTCAACATCATCCACTTCTATTATTTCTTCCTCTTGACTAGTTTCAGTAGACTCGATTACAGTTTCTTCAACTTCCTCTTCATCTTCAACCACTTCGATAATCTCTGGTGCTGCTGGCGGTGGTGGTGGTGGCGGCGTTTTAATCTGCTCCGTCATCGGAACTTCTTCGTCCAACATATCCTCAACATTCATAGAAACATCGTACTCATTTGATTTATCATACGTTTTCCATTCCAAACCACGCCAAACCAAAAACATAACAACGGCAAGCCCTATCACAAAGTAAGTACCGCTATTTCTTCTTAAATCCGCTTTTGGGTTCTTTTTTAGTTCCATATTTAAATTTTTTAATATTCGCTAATTTAACTAAATAATTAATAAAAAAACAAGTAATACTTTATTTTAACCCACTTCGTCCTTGAAATTGGGTGAAAATGCCGATAATACCTAAAATAACGCCTAAGCTATTGGCCAATGCATCAAACACATCGCCCGACCTATTAACCGTCATTGTCCCTTGAATAACCTCAATAATTATACCAAATAATATAAGCGATAAAGCTAATATTTTTAAGTATTTGATACGTGTCGATTTTTCCTCTTTCGTCTCAATAAAAAACAATGAACCTAATACCGCTGCCACAAAATAAAATATAAAATGGACCACTTTATCCACATTGGGAAAATTGAAATTACTTATATCGGCATCCTCAAAAGAATATAAGCTGGAAAATGTCACAAACACCATCCAGCTTATAAATGCAAATGCATATAAATGCCTTTTACGCACCAATCAATTCTTTGTAATCCATATCACTAAGTAGATCCCCAATTTCGGAAGTATTGCTTATTTTTATCTTAACCATCCATCCATCGCCATAAGGATCGGTGTTCACTTTTTCAGGCTCGTCTTCCAAAGCTTCATTGAATTCGATAAGCTCTCCACTTAAAGGTAGGAACAGATCGGAAACGGTTTTTACCGCTTCGACCGAACCAAAAACCTCATCTTTATCCAAGGTTTCGTCAACGGTTTCTACCTCTACATAAACTATATCCCCTAATTCGCCTTGGGCAAAATCGGTAATTCCAACTGTTGCAACATCTCCTTCAACCTTAATCCATTCATGGTCTTTAGTGTATTTTAAATCTGATGGTATATTCATTATATTTATTTTGTTAGCGAAACAAATGTAAATTATTTGATGAAGGTATTCAAGAAAAATAGAAGTAATGGATACTATTTGAAAGTTAGGCCCTTCTTCCCTTCAGTCCCTTCGTCCCTACCAAGGTGTGACACCTCCCCTTAACCAAGGGGAAAAGCTTTTATAAACCCTTTAATTTCCGAAATTATATTTAAGTGTAAAACCAGAATTAATAGTGGTTTGGGGAAATGCTGTGGAAACCGCAAACTTTGAGAATGAATGATCATAGAAGAACAAAGCATTCAAATTCTTACTTAAAGCGTAATCTGCCGTAAATTTAAGTGAGAACAAATTCTGACCAGAAGTAATTTGGTTGTTATCAATATCAAGGTTTCTGATAATTGTAATATTATCCCGTAATGTAATATCGCCCTTAAGGTTCAAATCGCCCTTTAAGCGTGTTTTATTGCCTCCAATATTGGTGACGAATTTCACATCCTTAATTCGATAACCTAATCCAAGTGTATATTCCTTGCCATTGATCTCAGTCATTAAGTTGTTATCAAAACTCATAGATAAGGCCCTATCTGTCCTTATTTCGGCTAAAACACTTACCGAGTTCTTCATTTCGAAATCTACTCGCATCAACGGATTAAACTGATCGGTCAATACCACATTGTTTAAAATCAAGTCTGGTAACAAATCACCTGTTTCGGGGTCAAATTGTGTATTTTCCTTTTCCAAATTGGTCTGGAATGAATTGATGCTATAGGAAGCCCTATACCCATGGCTTAAGGAAAAACGCTTGAATTTTTTCTTGAACCATTTATTGCGCATTAAACCTGTATATTTTATGTTCCAATTCGGTATGGGTATTTGCCTGAACGCATCTAAATTAACCCTATTTACATCTTGCCCTGTATAGGCGGCAAAGAAGGCAGGAAGCAATACATTCTGTTGGGTTTTACCATAGCGCTCAGGGAAACCATCTGCATCCAATGTCCCAGGCAATTCACCTCGATCAGAGATTATCCTATTAGCAATCGTAATCCTATTTTCCTTGAAGATCTCAAATATTTCTGAACCAAATTCATCACTTTTATTAAACGCAGTACCAATCATCATGGTAGAAATACTGAAATTCCCAAATTCATTGACTAAACCTCTTTCTTCTTGCAACCAAGATTGTAAATCATAATTTTCTTGGTAACTGTCAGAATATTGTCTGTCTGCAGAAAGATCTATGGTCAAGTCTCTCATAGGCTGTGCTGTAGCTGTAATGTTCAATTGTTTATTGGTACGTTTAATATGCTGCTCATTAAAATCTGTAAAACCAGTTAACCAGCCATTACGTGCAGCTTCAAAACGCACATCTGCCTGACTACCAAAAACAAAGCCAAGGGTAGGCCTAACTGTACCTATGAATCCTATAGATTGCGTATACCCTGGGAGTACAGTACCATTACTCTCATTGTAATTAACATTCAGCCTCTTGACCATAGTCAAAATATCAATAGCTGTATTAAACAATGCACTTGTTTTCTGCTTAGGCGCTTCTTTATCTGATGCCGCATTTCCTGCCTTATCCCTGCGTATCAGAGCTTTACTTACGGCCGCTTTACCACCCCTTTTCTTAAGGCCGATCAAATCATAGAATTTTTGCATGCTCAAAGCTGCGGTCAAATTATGGGTATTAGCATTTTGGACCGTGTTAATCGATTCTGGTCTACCCAACGCTGTACTCGCGACTTCACTCAAAGCATCACCGCCACGTTGCCAATCAAAATTACTGGTATAGGAATATTGGGCATTAATGAAGTCTAATGCAGGAATCTTATTAAAAGGTAATTCATAATTTAACTGCAATTGTTGGGCATGTCTATTGGGTTCACCCAAATCCCAGAAACCGTCCCATAATCCTAAAGCCTGATCAATTTCAGAATCTGGATTACCATCTTCATTAAAATAGTTACGGACAATATTATTATTACTTGCAGTCAGGTTTAAGCTTAATGATTTGCTCAAACTATAATTAATGGCATACTGCCAGTTGAACAAATAGTTCCGTTGTTGAAGGAAAGGCAAATCCAAAGATTCCACGCCTGGTTCAAAGACCTCCCGGAACCTTTGTTGGTTAAACTGCCTGTTTATATTTGAATTTAATGAAATACTTGCCGGAAGTAAATTAAAGTTCAAATCCTTCAACCATTGCCAATATTCACCTGTAAACAAGGAATCCTTTTTTGCAAACGGAGCAACTTCCACAGGTTTGAAGCTATGATTATAGACAAACCCAGTATTCACATTTTGATCACGAAGTGTTGCAATTTCAAAATCGCGATGATCCGTTTCATTATAAGAGTAATTGAATGTAAAATTCTCAACATCATAAAAATTGGCTTCAGCTTCTTCGCCCCTATCCTTACGAACCCCTATTAAATTAATGCTTGTTCTTTTGGTATAATCCTCGGCCTGTTCCAATGTCTTATCAGCTTCCTCTTGCGTTGGGGCCGATGCAATTAAATCATACAACTTTAAATCATCATAAACAGGGTCGAATTCAGGCGTAATCATTTGTTCCGAAATTCCGTAGTTGAAAGGAATTTGAACACCCCATTTCTTAGGTAGTAACTGACCCACGTTCACATTGGTGACCAAATCATAGGAAATTGCATCCTCTCGTGCACGCTCATTGGGCATTTGGTCAATGGCGCCAAAACCTGATGTACTTCTGCTTCCCGTAGCAGTAATGTTCGCAAAATCAGCAATATTGGCATCCACAGAAGCAACTGCAGCCCAACCCCCGTTATTGTCTAAACCTGCCAAGCGCAGTTCATTGAACCATACTTCTCCCCTTGCGGGTAAAATGTCAATATTCTTTATACCTACCATCATACTGCGTACACTACCCAATGAAGGGTTACCTCGAATACCAATTCGCAACCTGCCCAATGTTCGTGGGGCAAATTCTGCCACTGGAATTACTTCTCCGTTGTCAACCTCAAAAAATTGTAATTCATTAAGGGGCGTATTGGTTCTGTTCGCGATGCGAAGTGATTTAACTTTGTTCAAATCACTCAATAAAATTTCCATTTCATTCACATCGGGCCAAATCTCACTTTCCGATACCGATCCGTGAGCAGTAAACTGTAAAGGCAATTCCATTTGATAAAAGTTCTGGGACAAATCCGTACCCATTCTTAAAAACCCAACCAAAGGATTGGCATCATCCGAATAATCGCTATTGTTGATTTTTTCGGCATGGAGGAACATTTTAAGTTTTTTGTATTGACGAATATCGATATTCAAACTTTTGAAAACACCTCGGGAATCCTCTGATTCTAAATTATCTACCTTAAAAGATAATGATTGCTCATTTTGACGAATAATGGTATTGTTATTGTTCAATTGTTCCCGAACGACACCCGGAGGCAAAACATATGGGATAGGGGTTCGTGTATTGTTCTCCTCGATGTTTACCGTATTTACGTCAGTGATAGTTCCGTCATCCAAAGGATCATTATCTATCATCTCGTCTTGAAGCGTTTTTGTATAGGTACGCCAATCACCTCGAACCAAGTCCATTGTTGCAAATCGCAGTACAACATCATCACTAAACCCCGTTAGGTACATCCTCATAAAACTAATGGACCTAAAATCTGTGATACCGCCAACCGCATCTGTAAAATCGCTTAGTGGAATCTTATATTGGATCCATCTACGATTAAGTTGGGTACCATTAGGTAAATCTGGCGTTACACCTTCCTTGATATCAGTAACATATTGATCATTGATACCGGTGTTGGGTTTTATCGGAATTCTATACTCATAATAGCTATTAACCGTATTCATGGTTAGGTCACGGTCAATATCCTCAACATCTGGTAATGTGGTCGAACCTCGATTCGTATTCGTCACCTGTACCGGTGAGTTTCCGTCAGGGTTATTGAAATCCAGATATCTCTCCAATATGCCCCCTTCGCGATTCAAATAATATTGATAATTATCCTTTGCAGGATCTTCTCCTGGACCATAAATGTCAACTTCAGCAGCATCATCCAAACCATCAAATCCTACATCTTGCAAGACCCTATTACCCTCGTTTGCATCAAATGCATAAACCAAGGCCTGTGTTGCAGGAACTATACCCCAAGAGGGTTGATGAATCAAAGCATCTGCAGCTACTGGCAGCCCATTCTCATATTGTTTTCTACCGTCTTTTAATACATCCTCAGAGATATTTCCTAAGTTGAAAACCAGTTCTCCCGGACTAGTGGCCAACCCATCAAGATAAGGATCTAACACCCAAAACTGTACAAATTCAACATTGGATTGTTCAAAATCAGTACTGCTTAAAGAACGCATTATACCCGCCCATTTATTTTGGGAAGCCTCCGTTGAAAAATCTGGATTCGTATTATAAGGTCCTTTGGTATTGGGATAATACGCCAGATCCAAAGTTCCCTGCACAGTGGTTTGCCCTTGGGCAATATCAACCTGGGGAAAGACCTCATCAATAAATACCCTTCGAGTAGCATTGGTTGAGATATCACTATCATTTATTCCGACAGGTCTTTGATTCGTATAGAAAATAGGATCAATAGTGTACCATGCTATTTTTGCCCTACCATGACCATTGATCAAATTGGCAGGATCTTCAGGCGAACTTCCTGAAAGCACTCCACCGGGGGCAAATTCCAGCGGAGTACTAGCAAGAGACCAGCCCAAAGAGGACCGAATATCTATTAAGGCCTGAGCGCCTTCAAAATCATCTAAATACGTAGTGGTCTCCCCTTGAAAATCTGCATTTTTAGGGGAATTTGGTTTTAACCAAGCAACTTCACCACGTACCGATAAATTAGAGGGAACATCCGTATCAATATTAGGCAGCTTATTTACCAATCGCGTCAAAAATGGAATCTCTGTTGAGAAATTACCGTTCAATCCAAAGATCGTATTGTTAACGGGTTCAACTCCAAAGTTCGATTTTTGGGTCAGGGGCCTTTCATTTAGGTTTAACATCGTAGCTCCCAAGATAAAGTTCTTGTTCACTTCATGCTCAACATTTATTCCTGTGAATCTTCTGGTCTGCTGACCGAAGACCGCATTATTCTCTACTGAAATATTGATTGGGGTGTTTGAAGCCTCAAGACTAGGGTCTAAAATCTGTACTGTACCTGCCTGATAATTTACTGTATAATCAATACCTTCTTGTAAGGTCCTGCCACCAGCAGTAACCCTGACCGAACCACGTGGCACATTGAATGCGCCTATGGGTATGCCATTGCTTCCTTCAGATTTGTATCTACCCTTTAATAAAAACTTATTCTTTACAGGATCTTGCAAGGCTGCTGCCTTAGTCTGGGTATACATATCCCGAAAAACATATTTCTTCTGGTTCGCATTATATCCTTGATCATTAATCATATCATAGGTGCCGTTACCCAATAATTCGAACATATATTCGCCAAAAGGCTCGACCTTCGTGAATATTATCCTACCGCCTTGGGTATCAACTGTTAGCCCGGGTATAAAATCAAAGAATCCGTCGCCACCAGATTGTACGTCGTTGTATACATTCAATCTATCCAAATTGAAAACATCCAACAAAATGCGTTCCTGTAATGGTTTTGGGGAATCTGGCCATCCTGAACCGGGACCTTCCTCTACTGGGGTTATATAATTCCTAGGAGTTGGGTCGGAATAAAGGATATTCAATTTAAAATCTTCCTGACTTAATCTAAAAGCGCCAGTAGCATAAATATTTTTCATCATCAAATCCCAAATAGGATCTGTTATATTGGTAATATTACTTTTCAGAAGTTTAAGTACCAATGTATTATTATTTATCACGGGATTTACCCCTCCTGAAACCGTAGTTGCATCCAACCCTCCATTTGCAAATTCACCCACTTGGTAAACTTCACCATTATAGGTATACTGGAAAGCTACCGCCAATACCTCATCATTACTCAACCTTTGGTTCAATGAGACATAACCCAATTGGGTATTGAATTGATAATCCCTAGATAGTTCCAATTTACGTGCGTTTTCAAGGATAGCATAATCAAAACCTTGATTTACCTGATAACCAGGAATATTAAAGCCTGCTTCCACTGTCGCAATATCCCGGATTGATGTTGTTAAGGCTCCACCAGCACCAATTGAAGCCGGGTCATAATCATTGGCATTGTTTCTGGGTAAAGCATTACTTGGATTATTAAAGAACCCCACTGGGTCACCATTGCTGATACCAATTCTTGTTTTTTCCTCCAAAGATTCCCCTAAATCCTGGATGGCCACCACATTACGAACATTTAAGGTTTGTTGGCTTCTATTGGTAACCCAAACCTCTAATCGTGTTATTTGAACTTGGCTTTGTATATATGGGTAGTTAGTTAAGGCATCATCATAATTATCCCTAAAATATTGTGAAAGGAAAAAGTGCCTGTCCTCATCATAATCCAATGCTGTAAGCGAGAATTCATTTATAGTTCCACCACCCTGCGCTACAACCGTATTGTTTTGTGAACGCTGCTCAGAGAACACCGCTGTAACCTTTGTCTTACCAAATTGCAATTGGGTCTTGACCCCAAACAAACTCTGCGCTCCAGTAATCAAGGAACTATTCAGGGGCATATTAACATTACCCACCTCTATCTTCTGAAGTATATCATCTTCGGTCGGTGTATAATCGAGTTTTACGATATTCTGAAAATCGAAAGTTGCCTCTGTATCATAGTTTGCCGTTACTTGAAGTCTTTCTCCGATCTTGCCCAACATACTCAAACTAATGCGCTGATCAAAATCAAATGATAAATTGGTACGGTTTCTTGGCGAAAGCGATGGATTATCATTTTTCTGCCATATAACCCCCAAGTCCATTGCTACAGAACCCTGAGGAACAACTTCAATGGTATTGCCACCAAAAACGGACTGAAAAAAATTGTTGTTTACATAAAAATTGGGCAATAGATTTTTTCTGGCTTCTTCGCTGCCTTCTTTTTTACCTGAATAAGCATCTGATTTCTCTTTGAAATAATCTTTCATTCCCTCTTTGCGAACCAAATCCATGTATTGTTCAGGGGTGAGGATAATTGGATACCCTATGTCAAAATCGCCAACCTTCTCGGAATAGACATACCTGTCGAGGTTGGGGTCATAAATATATTTGGAAGTAATGCTCTCTGGATTATCGAACTTTATTCTCCCTAAGGAAAATCCGGTTTTCACAGAGTCTACCACTTGCTCAGTATCGGCTTCACCTTCTGTATCCTGGGCATGAGAAAATTCTGCAGTCCCTAAGAAAAAAGCGAATAGAATTATAAGCTTAAATGATGATTTAAGAAATTGTTTTGCCCCTATTTTCAAACTTATTACAAATTTTTAAGCGCAAGTTTAATAATGTTCTCCGCGCTTAGTGAAGGGTCTTGGTTTATTACTTTGTCCACAGCCTTTTCAGCCTGCCTACGAACAAATCCAAGAACCTCTAAAGCAGATAACGCTTCTTCTTTATTTGTATTGTTTGAATTGATGGAAACTTCGTCAATATCGTACACTTTCAAAATCTTGTCTCTAAGATCAAGAATCACCCTCTGGGCTGTTTTAGCACCTATTCCTTTAATCCCTTGTATTGTCGCAACATCACCGTTGGCAATAGCATCCCGTATTTGTGCAGGAGACAAGGAAGAAAGCATGATTCTGGCAGTACTTGATCCAATACCTGAAACCGAAAGTAATAACCTAAAAATCTCTCTTTCAGATTTCTCGGCAAAACCAAAAAGCGTATGCGAATCTTCCTTTACCTGTAAATGGGTAAATAAGCTAATATTTTCTTCGTCTTTTATGTTGGAAAATGTGTTTAGTGAAATATTTACAAAATACCCGACACCGGCACATTCGATAATGACATGTGTGGGATTTTTTTCAACTAATTTTCCATTAAGATGGGTGATCATGGGTTAAGGGTTAAGGGTTGATGGTTGATGGTTGATGGTTGATGGTTGATGGTTACCTAATATAGATAATAACTATGAATTGTTCAACCTTCTTTGTTTTTTGCATTTTTTCTCTTTTCCCGCTCTTGGGCATCTATAACGGCCACGGCGGTCATATTTACCATTTCATCAACCACGCTGACATTTGACATTTCCAAGTATCCCTG
>Ga0209121_10004598_pt1 | contig 12816 bp, 13 predicted proteins | sample Cruoilmetagenom3_FD_187292 | JGI IMG/M metagenome (GOLD analysis project Ga0209121, IMG submission 187292) | Oil polluted marine microbial communities from Coal Oil Point, Santa Barbara, California, USA - Sample 3 (SPAdes) (version 2) | ecosystem: Environmental > Aquatic > Marine > Oil seeps ... | reverse complement strand
TTTTCCATGTTTTTTATGACCAATTTTTCACCCTGAATTTATCCATGCACATACCTATATGCGGGATTTATTTCAGGGTCTCTGAAACACCAAGATTCCGAAATAAGCCTGTCCTGACGAAGGTCAGGATTCGGAATGACATTGTTCAGCATAAATTCATATTTCTCCAACCAAATCATAATCGGTTACATCCGTTATTCTAACGGTAACAATCTCTCCAACAGATGCATCTCCTTTTGTAATGAGAACTCCATTATCGATCTCCGGTGCATCGAACTCTGTCCGTCCATCATAGAGATACTTCCCTCCTATCTCCTCATCAATTATTACAGGTATTTCTCTACCTATAAATCTTTTGTTGTTTTCCAGACTAATTTCTCTCTGGATCTCCATAAGGAGTCTTTTCCTTTCTTCTTTGACCACTTTCGGTATCTGATTCTTCATCCTGTATGATGTTGTACCGTATTCTCTCGAATATTCAAAAACTCCAAGCCTTTCAAATTTCACCTCCTTGATAAATCCATAGAGTTCCGTGAAGTCCTTATCCCTTTCTCCTGGAAAACCCACAATAACACTCGTTCTCAGAAAAAATTCAGGGTATTTTTCTCTTATCTTCATAATACGCTTTCTAACTTCTGTACCAGATACTTCTCTCCTCATAGCTTTTAATATCTTATCCGATATATGTTGCACTGGAATATCGAGATATCTACAGATTTTTGGTTCTGCTACAATCATATCAAGTAGTTCTTCCTCCAGTTCACCTGGATAGTTATAGAGTAACCGAATCCATCTTAAACCATTTATTCTTAAAAGATTACTCAGAAGTTTAAGTAATTGTTTGTGCCCATAGATATCAAGTCCATAAGAGGTAGTATCCTGTGAAATTAAGATGATTTCTTTTGCTCCCATTTTCGCAATCTTTCTTGCTTCCTTCAATATGGATTCCATTCGTCTGCTTTTAAGCTTCCCTTTCACTTCAGGTATGATACAGAAACTGCATCCATGATTGCATCCATCCGAAATCTTCAAAAATGCATAATGCAATGGTTTAAAAAGTTTTCTATTGGAATATTCAACGGAAACAGATTGAGGAAGTTTCCCCACTTCAATAATCTTTTCAGCATTTATAACCCTTTTAACAACATCTTCAATACTTTTGAATCCATATGTTCCAACTACTGCATCTATTTCAGGTATCTCTTTCATAAGTTCTTTTCCATACCTCTGACCAAGACAGCCAACAACAATAATTTTCTTTTCCTCCATTTTGCAGTAATGAAGAATTGTTTCGATAGACTCTTGTTTTGCCTTTTCAATAAATGTACAGGTATTTATCAAAATGATATCGGCTTCCACAGGATTGTCTGAATAAACATAATTTTTATCAAGAATCGATGCAATTAATCCACTATCAACCCTATTTTTAAAACATCCGAGTGTCTCAATATAGAATTTCATTTTGCAAAATGCGAATTTTATAGTCGCATACTACACATTTTTGCTACCCATTTTTGGATAAAAATCAAAAAAGAAATAAATTGTTTTTTTTCCATTCTAATGCTTTGTATTACAACGACTTACAAAATAAAAATAATCAGTCTATTTTAAAAGAATGGCACAAAAAATGCACAATTATATAATAATATGATAATGAACAAAAATGCAATGTTGATATCGGACGACCCAAGTTTTTTATTTATGATGACTACCATCCTTGACCAATTTGAATTACAACTTCTAAATATAGAGAATGAAGAAAAGCTATGGGAAGAAATTAACGAAAAAAAACCTTCTATAGTAATCTGGGACTTGGAAAATAGACAAGATATTCAGAAAATTAAGAGGGAATTTTCTCACTATGTTCCTGAAAATTGTCATATACTTTTCTTCGTTGATAATATTTCTGAATTATCACACTTGAACAATGGAAAAATACACCTTATCGAAAAACCGTTTAGCCCGAATGAAATCTCTCAATTTTTGAAACAGACAATTGTTTAATGTTTGAAAAATAGATATTTATTGGTATAGCCCTAAATTTTTACTCATTATCCTTATCGAGTTGTGCATATTCCTTGCCTTTTTTTTTCATCAATTCAAGAAGTTTTTTGTTAAATATACGTGGTGTGTCGTAAGCATAGAGTTTCAATAAGTGCTCAAGTGCAACTGTTTCAGAAAGAACAGAAATATTTTTCCCAGGAACGAGAGGAATTATTTTGTAAGGAATCCTTACGCCCAGTATTGTTTTCGTTCTTATTTCTAAACCTGTTCGGTCAATATTCTTTTTCAGACCCCATTTTATAAGATGTACCTCAACTTCTACCCTCTTATGTAACCTTATTGCTCTTACACCAAATATCTTTGAAATATCAATAACGCCGATACCTCTAATCTCTAAATGTGAACGAAAGAGGTCTAAAGGTTCCTTCCCTACACCCATCAATATTTCAGGTTTTCTTTTTGTAACCTTGACTAAATCATCAGCAACAAGTCTATGTCCCCTTGCAACGAGGTCTAAAGCTGTTTCACTTTTCCCTATACCACTTTTTCCCGTAAACAGTATTCCGACACCATATACATCAACGAGTGTCCCATGAACATAAATATAAGCAGAAGTCTTCGACTCAATATAATCAATTATTTCATGTACGATCTCACATTTCTTTGTTTTTGTAATGAGTATGGGAATCTTTTTCTCATCACAGGATTTTATTAGCAAATGAGGAATCTTTAAATTGTCCGATACAATAAGACAGGGAACACTATAATTTAAGAGGAGACTAAGAGATTTTTTCTTTTCCTCTTTTGTCAACTGATTCAAAAAAGCGATTGTTTGTTTTCCAAGAATCTGTATTGCATTTTTTTCAAAATGCTTTTTGAATCCTGTTAATAAAAGACCTGGACAGAATAGAGAATTTGTTTTAATTTCATTATGCAAACCCTCTTTACCACCCACGAGTTTCAATTTTAGTTTATCTTTTTTGTCTTCCAGTAGATTTCTAACAGTAATCGTATCCCTTTTTATTTTCATCTTTTTTTCTCCTGTGGTATTTCCCTGCATGTTTTTTTATTCTACTTTCTGTTTTTTTAATACCCTTCTCAATTACTTTTATTAAATCATAATCTTCAGCCTGAACCGTTATGAGGGAACGATCTACTTTTATTTTTATTTCAACAGAGCTTCTATGATTATTCTTTTCAAGGATTACATCCGCATCGAGTATGTTGTCGGAATACTTCGTAAATTTCTCAAACTGCTCTTCTATCATTGATTTTATATTGTCGGCCAACTTAAAGTGTCTCGTGGTTATTGACACCTTCATTCTTCCCCCTATTTTTGGTTTTGGTTTTATACACTATTTTATCCTTTTGTGTTGATAAGGATAAAATTGTATCCCTTTTCCATTTTCTATCATCCTTTCTGGGATAATCGGTGATATAATGAAGTCCTCTTGATTCTTTCCTGATAAGTGCTGAGTGTGTAATAAGTTTAGCAACCTGAACCATATTTCGTAACTCTATAATCTCCGGAACAATAGGCGAGGAATAAAAAATTCTTTTCACCTCCTTCTCAATAATTTTTAACCTCTTTATTGCCTCTATCAACCCAATTTCTTCCCTTACTATCCCTACATAATTCCACATTATCTTCTTTATCATTTTTTTATTATTGCTGATAATACTCTTTTCTATTTTTACATTTCTTTTCTTTTCAATTGCATCAAGTTTTCCTAAAACGAAATCATACTTCTTGAATTCCCTCCTTGCACTATTAAATGCCCTTTCTGAGAAAACAAGGGCTTCAAGTAAAGAATTACTGGCGAGTCTGTTCGCCCCATGTATCCCTGTAAAAGCTACCTCACCTGCAGTGTAAAGCCCATCAAGAGAGGTCCTTGCATTAATATCAGAAACTATACCGCCACAAAGATAATGAGCCGCTGGAACAACAGGAATTGAATCACTATCTGGGAATATGCCCTTTTCAGAAAGCTTACCATATATATTGGGAAAACGCTCCTTAAACCTTTTATGTCCTATTGGTGAAGTATCAAGTAGTACATATTCATCACCATTTTTTTTCAACTCTGCATCTATTGCCCTTGCAACAATATCCCGTGGTGCAAGGGACCCCATAGGATGGTAGTTTTCCATAAAGGCTTTGCCATCTATCGTTTTAAGAAATGCACCTTCACCTCTCACAGCTTCAGAAATAAGAAAGGCTCTTTTATTCAATCCCCTTTCATAGAGTGAAGTGGGATGAAACTGGATAAATTCCATATTGGCAACAGGCACACCAATCCTATATGCCATAGCAATTCCATCACCTGTTGCAATTGAGGGATTTGTTGTATGAAGATATAGTTGTCCTGTTCCCCCCGTAGCCAGTAATGTAACCCGTGAATATATCTTAACAATGTTTCCTGACTCATTTTCATATATGTAGATACCAACACATTTTCTCTGTCGAGTGATATTATCGGGGATAAGGTCGATGACCGTATGGTTCTCAAGCAACTCTATATTTTTATCGTTCTTAACCTTCTTAAGGAGAGCTGTCTCTATAGTTTCACCTGTTAGGTCCTTTGAATGAACAATCCTCCTTTTGGAATGTCCTCCCTCCCTTCCTAAATCAAAATTTTTTTGCCCACTCTTTGTCTCTTTCATACTAAATGCCACCCCTAAATCCATCAATTCCTTAACAAGCCTTGGCCCTTCCTTAACCATAATCTCCACTGTATTCCTGTGGGAAAGACCATCACCCGTTTTTAATGTATCTTCTATATGTAACTTAAAGCTATCTTCCGGAGCAAAAACACTCGCTATACCACCTTGAGCATAGTTTGTATTTGCATCGCTTTTTTCCTTTTTAGTGACAATAATTACTTTGCCTTCCTTCGCAGCCTTGTGTGCAAAGGTCAAACCTGTAATCCCACTACCAATAACAAGAAAATCACATTTTTTCATTTATACATAAATAAACCTGTCTTTCTTTTACGAAAAACAGGTAGATTCACTCCTCATTACTCTTTTATTCATTCTTGCTTATATATAGTATAATTTTATTAAAAAGTCAAGCAAAAACTCCATTAATACACTTTTTCTCTTGACGATTTTTTATTTATGTGGTATATAGGGGCTATGAATTTATGTATCTTCGAAGATGAGAAATATGTAAATTTTTACCCTCTTACCCTATCACGACCTGTTTTTGAATTAAGAACAGGCACACGGAGTTTAAGGGAGAAACTCCTGCATTTCTTTCCCGCTAATAAGATTTTTATTTTAACACGTCCATACCTTGAGGATATTTTAATGGAAGGGCTTAAGAATATATCCTTTGAAATCCCAAAAGAACCGACACTTTTTATAAATGGTAGGGTTATCCCTACCCAATCACTTGAGAATAGTATCACCTTTAGAGGTGAAGAGATACTCTTCTTTAACAATGAAACCCTTATTGCTGCACATGTCAAAAACGGGAAAAGTTTTGAAGCAAGATTACGGAAGAAAAATTTTGAAGGTTACAAAAGAGAAGAAATAGATGCTAAAATAGTTAACTATCCATGGGAACTTGTGAATCAGAATGGTAGTGAAATAGAAAAGGAATTCAACCTTTTTGGAAATAGTATCCCTCCTCAAAGAGATGTGACAATGCTCCGTAAAGAACATATATTCATAGGTGAAAATGTGGTTATTATGCCGGGTGTTGTAATCGATGCAGATGAAGGACCTGTTATCATAGATAATGGAGCCAGGATAATGCCAAATTGTTATCTTGAGGGGCCACTCTATATAGGTAAAAATTCTCTTATTAAAGCGGGTGCCAGAATTTATAGTGCAAGCTCCATAGGTAATATATGTAAGGTAGGAGGTGAACTTGAAACTAGTATATTTCATGGATATTCAAACAAACAGCACGAGGGATTTATAGGACATTCATACATAGGTGAATGGGTAAACATAGGCGCTGATACAAATAACAGCGACCTGAAGAATAATTATAAAGAGGTTACTGTCTATATAAACAATAAACCAGTAAATACAGAACTTACCTTTGTTGGTTCATTTATTGGAGACCATTCAAAAACAGCCATAAATACAATGCTTAATACTGGAACAGTTATTGGATTTTCTTCAAATATATTTGGTGAAGGTTTCCCACTAAAATTTGTCCCTTCTTTTTCCTGGGGAGGAAGGAGAAGACTTAGTATTTATAAAATAGAAAAGGCTATAGAGACTGCAAGATTGGTTATGGCAAGAAGAAAAGTAAAAATGAGCGATGCCTACGAAAGAATGATGGAACAAATCTTTGAAGAGACTAAAAAAGAGAGAAACAATGGGACTTAGAACAGCAATCATCGGTGCAACAGGACTTGTAGGTGAAAAACTCCTAACCATTCTTGAAGAAAGAAATTTTCCTATAGATAAAATTTTCCTCTTTGCGACAGGGAAAGGAAAGACAAATGAATATTTCAGGGGAAAAAGGATAAGGGTTAAACCCATTGAAAAAACTGAAATTCCTGAGGTGGATATTGCTTTTTTTTCAGCCGGAACAGAGATTCCAAAAAAATTTGCGCGAGATTTTGTTAAGAGGGGAGCCATTGTAATTGACAACAGCCCTGTTTTTAGAGAAGACAAAACTGTTCCTCTTATTATTCCCGAGATAAATCCTAAAGCAGTAAAAAAAACTAAAGGTATTATTGCAAATCCAAACTGCTCTACAATCATTATGTTACTGCCCCTCTTCCCTATTTATAAAAAATGGGGTATTAAAAGAATTATTGCTTCTACCTATCAATCCGTATCCGGTGCAGGTAGAGAAGCACTCTCAGACCTTGTTAAAAAGAGGAATCCGCCCTTTTATTTCCCTCTTACTATAGAAAGGAATATCATTCCACATATAGGAAAACCTTTAAATTCAGGATTCTCTGGTGAAGAGAGGAAAATGCTTACTGAAACGCAAAAAATCCTCGGTGATAAAAAAATAAAGGTCTCAAGCACCTGTGTTAGGGTTCCTGTCAGGTTTGGACATAGCATTAGTGTTACGGCTGAACTGAATAGCACATTTACCACAAAGGAGATAAAAAAGGAACTTCGGAAATTTAATGGGGTAGTAGTTTACGATGAGCCAAAAAATGCTATGTATCCACATCCACGGTTTGTTGAAGATAAGGATGAGGTATTTGTGGGAAGAATAAGGATTGACCCCGTTTTTAAGAACGGACTCTCTATGTGGATTGCAGGAGATAATATAAGAAAGGGAGCAGCTACCAATGCTGTCCAGATAGCAGAACTTCTTTGCAACCGCAGATGAACACAAAAAACATATGAAACCGCAGATAAACGCAGATAAACGCAATTTACAATTTATAAAACACATATGAACACAAGTAACCGCAGATGAACACTGTTTATTTTGTAATAAAAATAGTTGAAACTAAATATGTTAGTAAAGAATTTAAAATATCTGCGTGTTTCTGCGTTTATCTGCGGTTTCAATAGGTGTGTGTAAATGAAATCTCCAAGAGACATTGAAAGAGAAAAACTAAATAAAGTATCGGAGAAAATTATAGAATGCGCTTACAAAATCCATAATACTTTGGGATGTGGATTCTTGGAAAAAGTTTATGAGAACAGTTTAATTATAGAATTAAGAAAAGCGGGGCTTAATGCTAACCAGCAAGAACCAATCAAGGTTCTTTATGAAAATACTGTAGTAGGTAATTACCTTGCTGATATTCTCGTTGCGGAAGAAGTAATTGTTGAACTAAAAGCAAAGAAAATTATAGATGACATTGATAAAGCACAGCTGTTAAATTATTTGAATGCTACTAAGCTGAGGTTAGGCATAATACTAAATTTTGGGATGCCAAAATTACAAATAAAGAGGTTAGTAAAAGGATTTTAATATCTGTGGCTATGAAAAGAATAAGTTTAACCGCAGATGAACACAAAAAACAGAAGCAACCACAGATAAACGCTGTAATTATTAAACACAAAAGAGTGCAGGAAAATTGTCAAAAACAAAATCAATAAATAAATTTAATATCTGTGGTTTCATATGTTTTGAGGAGGTGATAGAAATATAGAATTTGTGTTTCTCTGTGTCAATCTGTGTAATCTGTGGTTTCATATATTTTGGGTGGTGGGGAATTAAGAAATTATTGTTCTATCTGCGTTCATCTGCGGTTTCAATGTCTTGGCGGTGTGGGTGTGATAGACAATTATTGTTTCATCTGCGGTTGTATTTAAAATATTAATGTAAAGGAGGGGTTTTGTATAGTTTTCTTCAACTTTTTCATCCTTTTCCATTAAAGGTAGTAAGCGGGAGGGGTATCTACCTGACACTTGAGGATGGGAAAGAGTATATGGACCTTTTTAGTGGTCTCGGTGTAAATCTTTTAGGTCATAACCATCCTGATATTCTTTCTGCCCTCTCAGAACCTTTTCCTATGCATCTCTCACTACTATTGGAACATCCGTTAAAAGAAGAAGTGGCATCGGAACTTACAAGGCTCACGGGATTTGATAAGGTCTTCTTCACAAATAGTGGAGCCGAATCCGTTGAAGGTGCAATAAAGTTTATGTGGCTATGGCTAAAAAGCAGAGGGAATATTAAAAGAAGGGTCATTGCATTCAAGGATTCATTTCATGGCAGAACATTAGGCTCTATGACATTCACAGGATTAATGCAAAATCAAGGTTATCCCAGACTGAATATCGAAACAATCTTTCTCCCATTTGGTGATACGGATAGACTAACGGAAGAGATAGAAAATGGATGTGATTTTGTAATTCTTGAACCTATTCAGGGAGCGGGTGGAGTAAAAATAGCAGGAGAGGAATTCTATGATACCTTATCAAAACTACATCAAGAATTTGGTTTTGGACTCATTGTTGATGAAATCCAGGCTGGCCTTGGAAGAACTGGTGCATTCCTTGCCTCTGCCCCACTCGGGCTTGAGCCGGATATCGTAACACTTGCAAAGGGATTGGGTGGTGGATTACCACTTGGTGCAATCCTCCTTACCGAAAATATTGCAAATACTATAAAACCCGGTTATCACGGGACAACGATGGGCGGGAATTATCTTGCACTTCGTTTGGCAAAGGTCGTTATAAAAAAATTAGAAGAAGAACTTTTAGAACATGTCAGAAACCTCGATAAGCTGCTGAAGGATATGCTCATCCCAAAATTGGTCACCAATCCAGAGATTAAAGAGGTAAGACAAAGAGGGCTCTTTATTGGTATTGAATTGAAAAAGGATATAGCGGATGATGTGAAGGAAATACTTTTTGAAAAGGGTTATATTGTTAACAGCATAAGGAAAAATATTATACGATTACTCCCCCCATTGATAATCACTTTTGACGAACTCAGCGATGCCATAAACCAAATAAATACAATTATAGCTGGGTTTTAATTCCTAACGGTAGAAAAACTTCAAATTATCTTTCTACATTTCAATATATAAAGTGCAGGATTCATCAAATATCCGTCTTTTTTTACCTTTCTATAGACCATATCCACACTTTCAATTAAGGTATCTTTAAGATTATCCCAGGCGAGGTTCTTAATATCATTCAGCATTATCGCCTTCCACTCATTCATACATTCCTGATATTTGAAATTCTTCTTTTTAGGAAATGTCTTTTCAGCGTATACTTTGAATCCCATGAGTTGAAGGGCAAATTTAACTTCCTCTGGCAATGGTTCGGATGACCAGGTTTCTCCTTTTAGACAATAAATAGCCTTTGCAAGATTCCACCTTCGCCATTGTCCCTCATATGATGGATTTTTAATATGCTCTATAGGTATTTCAGATGTAATTATTAGGTCTCCAGAAGGCTTTAGCACTCTATGAAATCCCTTTAATACAGAAAGAAGTTTCAATGGCTTTGGATTTAGAAAGACGAGCGTATCATCACAATTTACAATATCTATTTCTTCATTTTCTAAAAAATTCAAATCAAAAATATCAGCTTTTTTAAGTTGGACATATTTGTTATACTTTCCAAGTCTTTTTTTAATTTCTTCTTTCCACTCCTTTTCACTTATTATAGGAATATCAAATGCATCAATGGATATTATCTTTGATGTTCCACCTTGCTCGTCAATCCTTTCAGCCCAGAAATAGGTGGATTCACCTACACCTACTGCAGCATCTAAAATAATCTTATTTTTTAAATCTAAATCCTTCAGCACAAAATCATAGAACTCATTCATTACTCAATTCTCCTGATTAATAAATTTCACTTGACGCTCTGCGTGTTTGCGAAATCACGAAGGGATTTAGCAAAGCGTCGCAAACACACTGTTATTTGCTGTATGACGCAGACAGACATTCTAAACATGCTCTTTCAAAGATTTAATTTCACTCTTTGCGTATTCGACGAAATTCTTTAAGGCACTAATATTCAATTGTTTATTCTCGTTAACATTTGAATAATATTGGAACGCAAAGTTAATGAGAGATGAGAATTCCTTTGGCAACTTCAATAATGCCCACTTTCCACCTTCTATTTTTGATGTGATTTTGTTGTCTTTTAAAAAAGCTAAAATTCGACAAAGATTTAGTATCGTATAAACAGGATCTTTTTCACTGTCCGTATAAATCCAATCTGCATCACTTAATAATGATTGAGTATAGATTGCTTTAGGTACTTCAGGAAAGACTTCCTTAATAGGCTTGCCAAATAAACAAATACCTCTATTTTTGGTTATTACAAAGTGTGCTGCAAGGTCATCATCGTAATTCTGCTTTGAATAATCTACTTTCCCACTTTTATATTGTTCATACCACATATCCGAGTAGTGAAGCTCAAAAGGAGTCGGATAGACGAAATTTTTCAAATATTTTTCAAGGACAATACTCATCTCTACTCCTTTCGTTGGAAAATTCTCATATTGCTTCAGGAGATAGTCGATTATTGTTTTCTTTTGTTCAACTGTTAATTTTCTTTTAACAATCACTATAAAATCCACATCGCTCGATAAGGGGTTAAAACAATTCATTGCTAACGAACCGTGAAGATAAAACCCAATAAGATTATCGCCCAGAACTTCTTTGAAATGTTCAAGGATATTATTGATTAATCTCCTGATTTGTTCAGGACAATTTTTCCAACCATAAACCGTAGATTTATCTTGGGTATGATTCATATTCTATCTTCCAAGCTTAAACCATCGAGTAATATAACAGATACCAGATGGGCATCCCGCCGATAGGCAAATGTCCCCTGTCTGTGTCTACCTGCGCCGTTGGCACGACAGACAGGTCGCTTACTCGCGAAGTAAAATAATACTGTCCGTGCGCTTCTTTTAATGAATTAAAGATTTCGTAGAGCATAACTAATCGTTTATAAGATTGATAACTATTTTAATCAAAATGTCTTTTTCCTTAGGGTCGCTCTCAGCAATTAAAAGCGCTAACGCAACTAAGGCATTGTCATTTATTTTCTTCTCTCCATTTCTGCGATAGAGATAATCGTTTTTATCCAAAAAATAAACAAAAAGAAGTGAACCAATACGTTTATTACCGTCAGTAAAGGGATGGTCTTTAATTATAAAATAAAGCAAATGTGATGCCTTGTTTTCTATTGTTGGATATAATTCTTTTCTATCAAATGTTTGATACAATCCCTTGATAACTCCTTCAAAACCTCCGCCCATTTCTTGACCAAACAATTCACTGGCTTCTTTTTTGGCAATCAATTCTTTTTTTATTTCTTTGACAATCCGCTGACACTCTTCATACTTCAAAATAAACTTTGCTTTCCTGCCCTTTGCCGTCCTCAATTTTCCTTTGTCGTATTCTTCAAGTAATGTGAGAGTTTTGGCATAACTTGAGAGTAGATTTAAAATCTCGCCCGCCTGTCCCGACAATAACTCTTTTTTTGATTTTTCCTGCAAAAAAATAATGGCAGTTTGCAATTCTTTAAATTTCTCCCGTGCCTCTAAAAGCCGGTTTTCATTAATTGTATAACCCTTAATCAAATGGTCTTTTAAAGTTTTTGTTGCCCAAATACGGAATTGAGTAGCTCTCTTCGAATTTACACGGTAACCAACAGAAATAATCATATCCAGATTATAGAGATTCATTTTTCTAATTTTCCCATCAGCGGCAACCTGTGCCAAAATGGAACAGGTTGATTTTTTATCAAGTTCGCCTGTTTTGTAGATTTTATTAATATGTTTAACAATTGCCGGACGATTGACATCAAAAATTTTTGCAATCAAATGTGCATCTAACCAAACGGTACCTTTTTCAAGCTTTACTTGAATTTTTGGTCCACTTGGAGATTTATAAATAACAATTTCACCTTTTTTGATATTATTTTCTATACTTTTATTTTTCATAAAATTTTCGGTTTATCTTCTTATCCTCTTCACTCACCCCGTACTCCTCATCGTCAATCTCGCTGTAATTTACATAAAGATGGTTTTTATATACAAACCAGTTCGGATATATCTCCCTATAGATGCTAAGATTTTTGACCCATCCATTATCCTCCCAATCCAGCTTCATAATTTCCCATTTCACAAACCAATAATACAAAGAATTAGTGACAAAGTCAAGGGGAAAAATCCGAAATTAAGAAATTCAAACCATACAAAAAGGTTTTAATGGTAGCACTATGCAATAGTGCTGTATTAATATGTGTTAGGAGCCATATGGCGCAACAACTTTTAAAATAATCTTCCTTGTCTCTGTTCGTCTTTCAATCTGTCCTTAGCGGTTTTACAATATTCCTCTGAAATATCTATACCAAGATATCTTCTTCTTAACTTATATGCCACCAATGTAGTAG
>Ga0209121_10004597_pt1 | contig 12818 bp, 17 predicted proteins | sample Cruoilmetagenom3_FD_187292 | JGI IMG/M metagenome (GOLD analysis project Ga0209121, IMG submission 187292) | Oil polluted marine microbial communities from Coal Oil Point, Santa Barbara, California, USA - Sample 3 (SPAdes) (version 2) | ecosystem: Environmental > Aquatic > Marine > Oil seeps ... | reverse complement strand
AGATCCCCTATTTATACTAAAAAATATTGATATTTGTAAACGATGTACATGTCCTTCTAATTGGTTAAAATCTGTAAGCGATGTTCATGTCTTTGACACCTAAACCCTAAGACCAAACACCTAATAATGCCGCAGATTAACGCAGATGAACGCAGATATAGTTAAACAGTTAAATGGTTAAGTAGGTTGGAATATTATACAGACTTTGGACATCGGACTTCGGACTTCATATACAAGTTCAACCCCAATTACCTATATCCTAACCCCTGAATTGGACGCTGATAAACATTGATATATCTCATTTTTACAAGGGTTCCTATCCCCCGTCCTCGGTCTTCGGCCATTTTCACTTTTCGATCTTTATTGTTAAGAAAGAAGTGACTATTTCCCATTGACATATTGGGTGAATTCTGTATCATATCTTTATGGCATTTGAACTGGATGACTATTGTTTTGCCTGTGGAAAGAAGAACGAAAGGGGATTACGCCTGAATGTGGAGACTATGGAAGGAAGTTCCCGCGCCAGCATAAATTTCCCTCGTTATATGCAAGGTTACAACGGTATTGTCCATGGTGGACTTGTGGCCACGGTTCTTGATGAGCTCGCAATTTATGCAGGTATGTCACTCGGAAGACAATATGTTACAGGAGAGATTAAAATACGATATAAGAAACCTGTTAGAACGGAATATGAATATATTGTGGAAGGTAAAGTTATCGAAGATAAGGATAAGGTGGTTACCGCGGAATCAATTTTAAGGGATTCCGAACATGTAATCTATGCACAGGCCAGAGCTAAATTGATAAGGGTTCATGGTTAGTTATAGAAAAACTGTTCTGCCTTCAGGAGTAACAGTTATCTCCGAGAATATACCTACAGCTCTTTCTACCATTATAGGGCTTTACGTGAATACAGGCTCCAGGGACGAAAACGAGAAAGAATTGGGAATATGCCATTTTATTGAACATTCGGTATTTAAGGGGACAAAGAAAAGGAACGAGAGAGATATTTCGACTGTTATAGAAGCCAGGGGTGGGACATTGAATGCTTCAACTTCAAGGGAATGGACATCTTTCTATGCTCACGTGTTGCCTTGCGAACTCCCACTTGCCTGTGATGTTTTGGCGGATCTGATAAGGAATCCCCTGTTTCGCAAAGATGCGATTGAAATGGAACGTCTTGTCATACAAGAAGAAATCAAAAGATTTTATGATTCTCCAGAGAGTCTCCTATTTTTTAATGCCCTGGGTAGCACTTTGGGGAAGACTCATCCGCTTTCTTCTCCGATATTAGGAACACCGGAATCTGTTAGTAAAATATCCACAAAAGATATTCAAAACTTCTGGCAGGAGAATTATACTACGAATAGGATGTTCGTTTCTGCGGTAGGAAGGGTAGAGCATGATGATTTGTGTAACAAGGTAGAGCAAAAACTGGGAAATAGGAGGGGTAAAGAATGTAAGAGAAAAGTAGTCAATGGGAATCATACACGGATTAATATGGTAAGAAAGCCCGAGTTGAATCATGAATATGTGGCCCTAACTTCAAGGTGTTTTCCCTATGATAATCAAGAAAGGTTTCCCTTTCTTATTGGACTTTCCATTCTGGGAGTGGGAATGAGTTCGAGATTGTTTCAGAAATTGCGACAGGAGATGGGACTGGTGTATTATGTCTCGGCCTTCACCGAGTTCTTTAGGGATACAGGTATCTTTGGTATTTACTTGTCAACAGATAAAAATAAATTATCGAAAACACTTAGTGCAATTGTTGATTTGCTTAATTCTCTAAAATTTTCCTCTGAGGAAATTAATATTGCCAAGGAAAGAACAAAGGGAAATATTGTAATTTCACTGGAAGATAACACTGACAAGATGGTAAGGAATGTTAAAGAGGAGATGTATCTTGGGGAAAGGCTTTCCGCTCCGGAACTTTTGGAAAGAATTGATAGTGTTAAGTTTGAAGAGGTAAGAGATTTACGGAAGCGTTTCTTTAAACCTGAAGTTTTTGATATAACTATTTTAGGCAAAAGTAAAGATGTTATCTGGTAATTCTTATGCGTCGAGGAGAGCGAATCTCTTCGAACCTTTCTTGTTCAACCTTTATAAGGAGAGATTTGAGTATTGGAGAGACAAAAATGTACAGATAATTAACCTTTTTACGGTTAAACCTATCACCCAGGGTATTTTAAAAGAGGTTAATCCAATGCAAATGGATGTTATTATAGAAGGATTAAAGAGTTATATGGGGGTTGATCCCTCCTATAAATTATTACTCTTTCCCAATCAATTTTCAGCCTACTATACTCTTTTCTTTTCTACACTGGATCTAAATGATGAAATTGTAACTCCTGCACCTGTTCCTTATTTCTTAACACAATATGCTGAATCTCTGGGTTTGAAAGTCCTTTACGTGGAAACAAGTATGGTGGATGACTACGACCTTCCATACAGGAAGGATGTTGAGAGTAAGATAACACCAAGGTCAAAGATGTTTTATTATTCTTCTCCAAGTTATTCTGGTAGTGTAACTTACTCTGAAGAAACCCTCGAAAGGATTCTCTTTATATGCAGGAATTATTATTTGTATCTTGCTGTTGATGAGACGCTCTCTCATCTAATAACAAATAAAGAAGAATATACTCCAATGCACAATATTGCTATAGAGAGTGAGCGAATAATCAGGATTTCATCACCATTGAAAGACTTTTCAATGGATGAAGTTACAGTTCTTCTATTTCATGAATCAATGCCACAAAAAATAGAGAGGACCGCTAAGGATCTATTCCAGGTATCTCCGTATCAACTTGCCTATCTAGATTATTTCCTGAAAAATAGGGAAGTTATAATAGGAGAGAGAAACGAAGAAATTAACCTGAAAAGGAAAATTGTTGACCACTTTATAGAAGGGAGGAAAGATATTTCAGCTTCCCTATCAGCGGTAACCGGAACCATCTTTCTCCGACTTCCGATTCCAAATACTGAATCCTTTACGGAGTGGTTATTAACTGAGTACAACCGAGATAAAAAGACAGTTTTTGTTGCACCAGCAACATACTTCCATTCGGAAAGTTATGAAGATAATGGGGAGATACTTATCGATTATCGCTATCTTGATTCTGAGATGCTGGAAGAAGGTCTTGAAATACTGTCAGATGCGCTTGATAGGTATCTTGGTTTAAAAAAGGAGGATTGATGATCTCAAATAGAGGGAAAACCATTCCTAAGTCACCCATAAGGAAACTTATACCTTATGCAGATGAGGCAAAGGCGCGCGGCGTTCATGTTTACCACTTAAATATAGGGCAGCCGGATGTAAAGACCCCTGATTTAATATTCGATCCAATACGGGATTTCAAGCAAGAAGTTTTAAAATATGGTCCTTCACAGGGGATTCTAATGTTACGAAAGGCCATAGCTAATTATCTTAATGAGGATTATTCCCTGACTATTGAACCCGATGATGTTTTTATCAGCACTGGAGGTAGTGAAGCTGTTCTTTTCTTAATGCTTGCAACCTTAAACCCTGGAGATGAAATTCTTGTCCCTGAACCGTTCTACGCTAATTACAACAGTATAGCTACTATAGGCGATGTTAATATCGTGCCTATTACCACTTCTGTTGAAGATGGATTTCATCTCCCTACCCGTGATAAAATAGAATCACTTATAACAGACAAAACAAAGGCTGTTCTTATATGTACACCCAATAACCCCACTGGTACGGTGCTAACCAAGAATGAAAAGGAAATGGTAGTGAAAATAGTTGAAGATAACAATCTTTGGTTATTTTCCGATGAGGTTTACCGGGAATTTGTATTTGATGGGGGACAATGTTCCTCTTTCCTGGAATTTCATAATGCACGAGATAGGATAGTCGTGGCTGATTCTATATCGAAAAGATTTAGTTGTTGTGGGGCAAGGATTGGATTCATTGTAACTAAAAATAAAGAATTGTACGAAACGGTTTTAAAATTTGGGATGGCACGTTTATGTCCTCCTACTATAGAACAATATGGAGCCACCGCTGGATTTGAACATCGACATGAGTTTTTATCTGATATGATAAAAGAATACGAACATCGGCGTAATGTTGTCTACGAAGAAATTCAAAAAATAGATGGTGTATTTACCTCAAAGCCAGAAGGGGCTTTCTATACGGTTATAAAGCTTCCTGTGGAGGACAGTGAAGAATTTGTTCGCTGGATGTTAACTGATTTTGAAAAGGGTGGAAAAACTACAATGCTTGCTCCTGCTGCTGGTTTCTATAAGACTTCTGGAAAAGGTAAGGATGAGGCAAGGATAGCATATGTTTTGAAGGAGGATGACCTTCGAGATGCAATGAATATATTAAAAGAAGGTCTTCATGCCTTTAAGAGTAAGAATTAAACGGCTCGATAAGACACTCCCGATACCGAATTATCAAACAGAGGGAAGTTCGGGCTTGGATCTTTATGCAAGAGAAGAGTGTATTGTTCGTCCAGGCGATTTCAAAACAATTCCCACGGGAATTACCATTGAGGTACCTGAGGGTATGGAAGGGCAGGTCCGTGCCAGGAGTGGACTTGCTGCAACTTCCGGAATAGGGGTCCTTAATTCCCCTGGCACAATTGATTCTGATTATAGAGGAGAAATAAAGGTTATACTCTTTAACTTCAGTGATAAGGATTTCAAAGTAGGGAAAGGGGATAGGATAGCTCAATTAGTTATAACTTCCATAGTCAAAGTTGAGTTAAAAGAAGTGGAGAATCTGGGAGAAACACAGAGAAACAAAGGAGGATTTGGATCCACAAGCCGCTAATATGAAGCAATTTTTAATGTTGGTTATGACCCAGATATCACGATTTACTACAGTTGGTTGTAGAGATGTTATTGCGAGGGGCATAGGTCTTCTCTGGTATCTCGTTGCCAGAGGCAGAAGAGAAGTAATTAGAGAAAATTTAAGAGTAATAAAGGGTGAAGCAAAAGAGAGGGATGTAAAGAGAACGTTTATCAATTTCACGCGGGTTTATAGTGATATGCTTAATGTTCCAAATATGACCTCGTCCTATTTACACTCTATGGTTAAACCCTATAATTTAGATCTTTTAGGAGAGGAGTTGAAGAAAAAAAAGGGGATAATCCTTGTTGCTTCCCATCTTGGAGGAATGGAGCTGGCAGGACCTTATCTTTCTTCTCTTGGTTTTCCTCTCTATTCTGTTGCAGAATCTAAGGGCCCAGGGATGGCATTCTTTCGCTTTTACCTGAATTACAGGGAGCACCTTGGTAATACTATTCTCCGCCTTGAGGATAGAAAACTTGTTTTTAATCTGGTAAGGTTACTTAAAAAAAATAAAATTGTTGTTCTGGTTGCAGATAGAGATATTCAAGAGTCTGGTGTTGACTGCGAGTTTTTTGGGAAAGTAGCATCAATTCCACGTGGAGTAGCACTCCTCTCAAAAAAGACTGGAGCACCTCTAATAGTGGGTTTTTTTGTTTTAGATACAGATACACCTCGTTATAAGTTTAGCATATTTAATCCTATTTATCCAGAAGATTATGATTCTACTGATGAACTTATGAAGGCAATGGTTAATTTACTCGAAAGAGAAATATCAATGTTTCCCGATCAATGGTTTGTGTTTCAGAGGGTCTGGAAGGACTAGTTCTCGCAAAGGCGCAAAGAGCAAATGAAGGATATAGAGAATATTAAAAAAGATAATAAAAGAGAAAATCAAATATCAAAGATAATAGTGGATTGTCGTTTTAAAATCTATAATAAATTAGGCCCAGGCCTACTGGAATTTGTTTATGAAAAAATTTGATTTTACTCTGCTGCCTTTGCGAGAGATAAATAAATGAAGATTTTATTTGTTACTGATATTTATTATCCGCATATAGGCGGTGTTAGTGAACACATCTATCATCTTGCAAATGAGTTTGAGAGGAGGGGGCATTCAGTCACGATACTTACTGCTAATATTCAGGGAGACTTAAAACCCGATGAAAATAGAGTGATAAGGATTGGGGAATCGATGATTATCCCTGCGAATCGTTCTTATTCAAGGGTTACATATGGAGTTGGGAGTGGTAATCTTTCCAGTATAGTAAATAAATATGAAGTCGTACATATCCACGGGACACTTGCCCCAACTCTTCCCCTCCTGGCGCTGAAGGTTTCCAGGAGGATAAATATCTTTACATTCCATCCAACATTTGAATCTTCTATCCCTCTTATGGTGTTTAAAAGATATTTGAAGAATTATTTCAAGCGTATTCATGGGAAGATTGCTGTGTCCAAGACTGCCTATGATTCCATTGCAATGTATTTTCCGGGGGTCTATAAAATTATTCCTAATGGCGTGGATACGGAACGTTTTACGCCTGGGGAGCTTTTTAAGGAGTCCTCTAAGGAGATTCTCTTTGTTGGGAGGATTGAACCGCGGAAGGGGCTACAGTTCCTGATTGATGCCCTTCTCAGAGTAAAAGAGGAAATACCAGAGGCAAGCCTTACCGTGGCAGGCGGAGGTTATAAGAAAATAAGATTGAAAATTCCTGATAAAGTCAAGGATTCCATTCGCTTTCTCGGTTTTGTAAACCCGAAAGATTTACCGGAAGTTTTCAGGAAAGCTGCACTTTTTGTGTCTCCGGCAATCAGCGGAGAAAGTTTTGGAATTGTTCTTATTGAGGCCATGGCCTCCGGAACTCCGGTTGTTGCTTCGGATATTCCCGGTTACCGGTGTGTAATAGAGAATGGGGTAAATGGTTTGCTTGTTCCACCCTCCGACTCTGGAGAGATTGCTAAGGCAATTATCCGTGTAATGAAGAATAAGGACTTACGAGAATCTTTAATAGGAGGGGGCCTTTCGAGCGCCAGGGGATATTCGTGGAGAAAAGTAAGCCAGGAGGTTCTTGATTTTTACCATGAAGTCGATCCTTCTCTATCATAATATAGCTCCTACACTTGCTCCCTATGGTTCTATTGTATCACCGGATACCTTTAGAAAACATATTCGATTCATTAAGAGTAAAGGACTAAAAATCCTCCCTCCGGATGATTTTTTCGAAAGCACTTCAGGTGTTCTTATAACATTTGATGACGGATTCTTAGAACTTTATAAATATGCTTTTCCAATACTCAAGGAGGAAGGTGTTACTGCGCTAATATTCGTCGTAAGTGGTTACGCAGGGAAGAGAAACTATTGGGATATAATACTTGGTAAATCATTTACTCACCTCTCATGGGATAATATAAGGGAGATGCATAAGTATGGTATTACTATTGGTTCACATTCTCATCTTCATCCAGATTATTCAAGGATTTCAGGGGGTTTGGTGGAGAGGGACTTAAGAGAATCCTATGATAGGATTTCAGAGGAAATAGGGGAGAGGGTTGAATATTTTTCCTATCCATTTGGAAGGGCAAAAAAGGAGGATTGGAGAATCGTAGGAGAGGTAGGTTTCAGGAAAGCTTTTACCTCCATTCCAATAGGAGACGAAAATCCTTTTTATCTTGGTAGGTGGGGGGTCTATACAATAGATAACATTACCACGTTGTCTTTAAAGTTGGGGATAAATAAAAGATTCAGGGGTTTTGAACGAATGAAGTGCCGGACTATTAACTGGTTTTCCAATGGAGTTGGGATAGTAAAGAGATGGAAGAGATTGAAGTAAAGATCTTAGAAATAGACGAAAAGGAAGTAATCGAGAGGTTAAGGGGTTTAGGTGCTCGGAAAATTTTTGATGGGGATGTTATAACCACCTATTTTGATTTTGAAGACAAGAGGTTGGCAAAAGAAGGAAAAATTCTTAGGTTAAGGAAGAAAGGCGACCAGGTTGAACTAACTTATAAAAAAAAGATAAGCAAAAAGGAAGCAAAAATTACCGATGAATATGAAGTAATTGTAGATAGAATAGATGCAGTTGTAGAAATATTAGAAATGGTAGGTCTAAAAGAATTCCATAAATCCATTAAACACAGAATATCTTATACTAAAGACAATATTCATTTTGAAATAGATACATATCCCGGTATTCCAGCATTTCTTGAAATAGAAGCTCAAAGTGTTGGAGAACTAAGAGAATATATTAATAAACTTGGATTTTCAATGGATGAAACGCTGCCCTGGTCAATTAAAGATGTTTTAGAGTACTATGGTAAGAAGTAAAGTAGGAGGGTTTCAAGGTTTTGGGGGGCCAGGTGTCTATATATTCCTTCAATAGGATATCTTATTTTACGCCATCAGCGTTACGCTATAAGCGTAATCTACTTGACATAATATAATTACTTTATATAATACTTTTATGAGAAATCCATTTATCTATGGTGGTGAAGTATCTGGAAAATCTTTTTGTAATAGGACAGAAGAAATAAAAGAAATACTTGGTGATATAAGAAATAGTGCAAATGTTGTAATTTTCTCTCAAAGAAGATATGGGAAAACATCACTTATAAAAGAAATATTAAGGAGATCTCAACGACAAAAAATTCTCACCTTTTATATTGACTTATATCCTGCAGTAACAAAGAATAAATTTATAGAAGTATATGCAAATGGGATTGCAAAAGGGATTAAAGGTAGTAGAAAGAGAATTTTTGAGTCCATAAGAGACCTGCTTCCGAAGATTATTCCAAAGATGGTAGTAAGAGAAGATAGATTGGAATTCGAGATAGAATTTGATAGGACAAAAAGTCCTACCCCTATTTTAAGTGATCTATTCGAAGCTGCAAAGAAGAGAGCAGATAGGGAGAGAAAACTTGCAGTTGTAGTCCTCGACGAATTTCAAGAGATTGCAAATTATGAAGATGATGAAATAGAAAGGATGATGCGGTCTTCTTTTCAATCTCATCAAAATGTATCTTATATATTTATGGGAAGCAAAAGACATATTATGATGCAAATTTTTGACAATCCATCACGACCTTTTTATAAAAGTGCAAAGCATCTTCCATTAGGAAAAATATATGAGGAGGATTTTGGCAAGTTTATTATGGAGAGGTTCTTAGAATGTAATTATAATATTGAAGAAGATACAATATCAGAAATACTAAAATTAACAGAGTGCCATCCTTACTATACTCAGATGCTTTGCCATATTCTTTACGAAAATAACGAAGATACCAAAATGATTGGGATGAAAGATATTTCCAAATCAGTTGAATGGTTAGTAAAGAGGGAATCAGGAATGTATCTTACTTTATGGGAGTCCTTAACGCAAAGACAGAAGCAATTACTTATTGGACTGGCTTACGAAGGTTATACTGAAGTATTTAAAGGTGAATTCATAGGGAATTATGGACTTAAATCTCCCTCAACAGTGCAAAAATCGCTTAACAAACTGATTGTGAAAGGGATAATAGAGAAAGCTAATGGGTTATATGGAATAGATGACCCCTTTCTTCAAAAATGGATAAAACTCATGTGAAAAGAAAAACTATGAAAATAACATTTATACAAACAGGCGGAACAATAGACAAAGATTATCCCAAGGGCATTGAAGGTTATGCCTTTGAGATTTCCGAGCCTGCGGTAAAGAGAATACTAAAGAATTTAAATCCAACCTTTGAGTATGAGGTTCTTTCTATTTGCAAGAAAGATAGTATGGATATTACCGAAGAAGACAGGGAGATAATCTACCGGGCCTGCAAAGAACAAGAGAACGATAAAATAATCATTACACATGGTACTGATACAATTATTGAAACCGCTATAAAATTAAGTGATATAAATGATAAAGTGATAATTCTAACTGGGTCAATGAAACCAGAAAAGTTCTCTGATTCTGATGCCCTGTAAATGTGGGTGTTGCAATAGGTGCGGCAAATGTCTTAGAAGATGGTATTTATATAGCAATGCATGGTAGAATTTTTTACTGGAATAAAGTTAAAAGGGATTTAGAAACCGGACAATTTATAGAATGTTAATTCACCGATACTTAATATTTTCCCTTGAGAAGATAGCAAGGGAAAATTAGTTGAGTGGTTGAGTGGATAAATAGTTGAATGGTTTTATAGGAAAATGTTTAATTGTGTAATAAACAACTCAATAATTCAATTATTCTACTTAACCAACATTAATTGAATGAAAAATGGATGTAATAATACAAGAAGCAAAATCAGAAGCCGATATAGATTTTATAACAAAACACTTTGAAGAGACAATCGCATTGTGGGAGAATTACGAGGTTACTAAAGAATCCATTGATAATAGGAAAAAGTCAGTAAAGGAATGGATAAAACAAACTAATACACATATTACTGTTGCACTAACTTCGAATGATAAAATTATAGGCTTTAATTCACTCTGGATAACAGAGGGAAATAGTGGTGAGAGGTGTGGCAAGATTTGTATTCTGTATATTATACCAGAGTATCGGGGTAAGGGTGTTGCTCATAAATTGAAGGTGGAAGGTGAAGCATGGTTAAAATCACAGGGGATAAAACGAGTTATTACTGAAATTGATGCAAAAAATGAGAGAATGCTCAAAATTAGTAAGGATGCTGGATTTAAAATCAAGAGCTTCCTTATGGAGAAAGAATTTACAAATGGAGGATAAAAGATGAAAAAAAATGACTTGGCAGCACCATGTGGTGATTATTGTGCTGGTTGTGGACAATATAATGGACTGATCGTCGAAACAGCCAAACAAATGAGGGAATTTGCAGACCTCTATGGGTTTGAATTTCGTTCGGAAGGAGCGTTCGATTTTAAGCAATTTATAAAGGGCTTAGAATGGTTCATCAAGAGCGCAAAATGTCCGGGGTGTCACCAGGGTGGGGGTCCGCCCTGGTGTGAGGTAAGAAAGTGCTGTGTTGAGAAAGGATTACGTATTTGTTTTGAGTGTGAAGAATTTCCCTGCGCTAAATTTAAGGATTATGGTGACCCTGACACTATGGATAGATATAAAAGATTTAAGGAAATAGGATTTGAGAATTGGATTAAGGAACAAGATGCGAAAGCTAAAGAAGGCTATGAAATTCATTTACAAAAGGTAGCATCTTTAAAGCCATAGAATTAAATGGCCACAGGTCAACCATTATATAAGATAAGAGGGTTACTCGGACAAACCACACGAAAAGACGCGGTCAATTTCCCCTGCGAGGAAATTGCCGCTCGGCTCTCGCATCGAGCTCTCCCCGATTTTCAATCGGGGAACCATGCCCGCTCGCCCTCCGAGACGCCTTTCTTTATGGTTAGTCCTCGAACCTGATGGTAAAATTTAGTCTTTCATTTTATTTGATACCCAACCGCTACATGGTAACTCGAAGTATAAAAATTGATGGAAAAGGAGAAATATGGTGGAGATAAAAGATTTAACCATGGAAAATATTCAGGATGAGTCTGGGTTTTGTTTCCAACAATTGAATCCTGAAGCTGCTTACTCTGAGGGAGATGAAGAGCGTTATCTTGAGGGGAAGAAGAGAAAAGCAAAGTTTCTCGAGGAAACACTAAAAAGAGGTGGGAGAGCGAAGATTGCATATCAAGATAACAATGTTGTAGGCTTTATTGAATATTATCCAATAGAAATAGCACCACTGGGAATTGTGGGCAAAGACTTAATGGTTATATTCTGTATGGATGTGAAGGAAAAAGGTAAGGGAATTGGCAGTGCATTACTCAATGCCTGCATTGAAGATTCAAGAAAACTTAAGAAAAAAGGTGTTGTGGTGACATGTGCAGGTGATCACTGGATGGCACAGTCATTCTTTGAGAAGCAAGGGTTCATAGAAGTAGTAAAGGGGAAATGGATGTCTATCCTTCTTAAGAAATTTGAAGAAGTGGAAAATCCTGATTGGTTACAAGGAAGTTTTGAACCTGAACTACAAAAAGGAAAGATTGTAGTTAGTATCTTTCAAAACGACCGCTGTGCCATAATCTGGCGTAATGCTGAGATTGTGCGAAAAGTTGCAAATGAGTTTAAGGAATATGTTGTTATAAATGAATATGACACAAACAAAAGGGAAAATATTCTGAAATACAAGGAGATTGGTGCTATATATGTAAATGAAAGATGTGTTGTTGGTGGACCTCCAGTAAGTGAAGAGGAAATCAGAAGAACATTCGAAGAGGAGTTATTAAAGATAAAAAGCTCTTAATGAGTAAAATGTTCAGTGTGTTTTATATGACAGAAACGTTGGAAAAACGGCGAGGAATAAAAGGAGATAATTGAAATGAAAGAGATTGATTACAGATTTATTGGCGCTTGTGGGCTGTATTGCACTGAATGCGGTGTATACCTTGCTTTTATAAACAATGACCAGAAACTAAAAGAAGAAATAGCAAGGGATCATAATATCGAATCCTCTTATGTCCATTGTGATGGTTGTTGGGGAAATTTTTCTAAGATATGGGGGATTGAATGGCAGGAGGGTGGCAAGACCTGCAAAATAAGAAAATGCGCAGAAAAGCATAATATTCATGTATGCATCGATTGTCCAGAATTTCCCTGTCAAATGCTCGATGAATTTCACAAAAAGGGCTATCAGAAAGCGAGAAAAAACCTGTTCAGGATGAAAGAAATTAGCATAAAAGAATGGCTAAAAGAGAAGCAGAAGAACAACACAAAGGGAATTTAGTTAAATAGTTGAGTGGGGAAATAGTTAAATAGTTTTATTTGTCCGATGTCCAAAGTCCTACGTCCAAAGTCAGAATTCAGCTTTCAGTTAGCAGTCGAATGATAGTTAAATAGTTGAGTTGTTTTGTGACTTTATTATATATACTATAGGTTCTTTGCGTACTTTGCGGTCAAGTCCCTTTTTTTCTGTAAAATTCATTGAGCCGCCAATACCTCATGTAACTCTGATTCCTCTTTTACTCTGCTGATTTCTTCCATAAGATCTT
>Ga0209121_10004596_pt1 | contig 12818 bp, 9 predicted proteins | sample Cruoilmetagenom3_FD_187292 | JGI IMG/M metagenome (GOLD analysis project Ga0209121, IMG submission 187292) | Oil polluted marine microbial communities from Coal Oil Point, Santa Barbara, California, USA - Sample 3 (SPAdes) (version 2) | ecosystem: Environmental > Aquatic > Marine > Oil seeps ... | reverse complement strand
ATATTATTTCTGAGTTTAAAAAAGAGAAAATTATTATTTTTAGTGTTGGAGTAGGGGTTATGTCTGGAGCTCCAATACCTTTAAAAGATAAGGATGGAAAAGTTATTGGATGGAAGAAAGATAAAAAGGGAAATATAGTTAAGACAAAATTAGATGAAAAGCCTTTAATTCAAATTGCATCACAAACAGGTGGTCAATATTTTAGATTAGCGAGTGTATCATCAATAGATGTTTTTGTTAGGAGTTTGAAACGCTTTGAAAGATCAGTGATCAAGAAAAAGGTGAAATTAAAAAAGATTAAGCGTTTTGTATATCCATTATCAATTGGTATAATACTTCTTGTTCTGGAGCTTTTATTGACTGAAAAAAAGATAAAATGGGTAAAAAAATAATTTTAATTTTTTTAGTCCCCTTTTTTTTATACTGGCATTGGTTTGAACCTGCTGCAAAAAATAATCAAAAGGGTATTAATGCATATAATGAAAAACAGTACAAAAAGGCTTTAACACAATTTCTGTCTGCAAAAGGTATTAAACCAGGTTTAGATGAATTAAAGAACAATACTGCTTCAACTTTATATAAGTTAAAAAAGTATAAAGAAGCTTTAGAGGAATTTTCAAAAATCGGACCTGATAAAACAAAGATTTGCAAATCTGATTTTTTCTATAATTTAGGAAATACTTTCTTCAAGTTAAATCAGTATGAAAAGGCACTTAAGAGTTACAAGAAGAGTCTGATTTTAGATTCAGATGATATTAATGCAAAAAAAAATTATGAGTTGACTCTAAAGAAAATTAATGAGAAAAAGAGTAAAAAAAACAAAGACAAAAAGAAAAATAAAGATAACAAAGATAAAAACAAAAAAGAACAGGATAAAAAGAATAAAGAGAAATATAAGAATATTATGCAATACCTTAACCAGAATGAAAAAAAACAGATGAAAAAAAAGAAGCGTGTAATAGTTAGGGCTAAGAGAGAAAAAGATTGGTAAAATTAAGAATAGTTTTAATTCTATTTCTGTTTTATAATGCTTTGTTTTGTGCTGATATTGAATTTAAAGCAACTATTAATTCAGATAAAATTGGTATTGATGATGTATTAATTTATAAGATTGTTTTTAAAGGTGTAGATAACCCTACACAGCCAGATATTTCACATATTTCTGGTTTCAGGATAATCCAGACTTCAAAAAGTTCAGAATATCGTTTTATAAATAGTAAGTCTTCGTTTTATACAAATTTTGAATTTTATTTAAAGCCCTTAAAAATAGGACAATTAAAACTTCCTCCTGTTTCATATAAATACAAAGGTAAGGAATACAAAACAGAATCATTTATTGTTGAAGTTGTGAAAGGTAGTACAAATCCTTATACATCTCCTCAAAGGAAGAGAAAATCGATTTTTGATTTTGACGATGATTTTTTTTCATCCCCATTTGATTATAATCGGAATCAGAAAAAACAGAGAATTGATATAAAACTGAAATCTTTTGTTTCAAAAAAAAATGTTGTTGTAGGTGAACAGGTTATATATAAAATTCTACTTTATAGCCAGAATAGAATTGCTTCTATTACAATGCTTTCGAATCAGTCTTTTCCTGGATTCTGGCAGGAGTGGTATCCAGTTCCTCATTCGATTGATGGAGTTGTGAAGCAGATTAATGGTAAAAGTTATCAGGTCTATGAAGTTAGAAAGGCTGCTCTTTTCCCAACAAAATTAGGTGTTTTATCCATACCTGCTTTAAAGTTTGAGTTAAGTATAAGTGACAATTCAATCTCTTTTTTTTCTTCTCAAAATAGAGTTTTTAGATTTGCTCCAGCAGTGAAAATAAATGTTAATAATGTGTCTGAAAAAGCGAAGAATTTGCCTGTAGGTAATTTTACATTTAATGTTAGCTCTGATAAACATGAGATTGATATTAATGATATATTAACCCTTAAATTAGAAATTAAAGGTGAGGGGAATATTAAGACTTTAGATATTCCAGGGTTTGAAACTAGTAATTATTTTAAGTCTTATCCTTCAAAAATTACAAGAAGCTATGATTATACAGAAAATAAATTAATAGGTAAGATCTTTGCTGAAATTCCAGTATCTTTTAAAAAAAATGGCGTTATATCTTTTCCAATATTAAAATTTAAATATTATGATTCTAAAAAGGAAAAAGTTATAACAAAGGAAAGCCATCCCATTATTGTAAAAGTTATAGGGCAGAGGGAAAAGCAAGAGAGTATCTTAACTTTACCAAGTTCAGAGATTGTTAGAGAGGGTGAGGATATTGATTTTATAAAGAAGGGGAAGATTTACAATCAGGGAAAGTATTATTATAAATCAATAATTTTTAAGATTTTTTTCATAATACCCTTTATTTTAAATATTTTATTTTTCATAAAAAAATTTGTTTTTGATGATTTAATCTCTAAAAGTAAAATTTTAAATAAGAAGAGAGTTATTAATAAGACAATTAAAAGACTAAAGGCTGTAAACAGTTATGAAGAGGTTCACATAATTCTTGAGAATTATTTAAAAGAGAAATCAGGGTTTGGTCTATCAGAAATTAATGTAGAAAATATCAGGAAATTGTTTAGAAAATCTAAAATTAATGATTATGATACTGGGATTTTTATAAGGATGAAATCTGAGTCTGAATCATCAAAGTTTTCTCCTCAGAAAAAATCAGAGTTCGAATTAAAAAGGGATCTTAAATTATTAATTGAAATTTTAGGAAGGGTTGATACCAAGTTAAAATGAGAAAAAAATTATTTATTCTTATCTTATTATTAATGTTAATAATAGGTTTAGGGGCTCAATCATTTCAGGATAATTTCAATAAAGCTTCTCAGCTATATGAGGATGGGAATTTTAAAGAATCTCTCAAAATTTATCTTGGTATTGAGAAATACATAAAGAACTGGAAGTTGTTTTATAATATTGGGAATTGCTATTTTAAACTCAACCAAAATGTTGAGGCAAAAATATATTATTTAAGAAGTAAAAAAATAAAGCCTTTTAATAGTTCAATTAATAAGAATATTGAGATTGTAAATAGAAAATTTAAGGATAAGATCCAAAAGCCTAAACTTGATTTTTTTAATAAATTTCTATTAAGGTTTGAATCAATTTTGTCTTTAAATTTAATTTCCACTATTTTATTAATATTGATTTTAACCTTAAATGTTTTTATTTTCATGTTACTTATAGATGGAAAGAATAAGGTGGTTGTTTACTTTATATCCTTTCTATTGATATTTACTATTTTAGTATCTTTTTATCATATTTACAGGGTAAGTAAACATAATTTTAAAGAGAGTGCTGTAATAATTGATAATAATGTTGAGTTGAGAAGTGGACCTGGAGATAATAATACTGTTCTTTTTAAAGTTAATCAAGGGCTGGAAGTAAAGATAATAGAAAAAAGCAAGAATTGGCTTCAAGTTTCTGCATCATCACAGATCGCTGGGTGGATGAAAGAAAAAGAGCTTGAAAAGATTTAAAATGAAGTTATATCTAAGGAATAGATTTATTGATATTAAAGAGCCTGTTATTATGGGTATTTTAAATGTTACTCCTGATTCTTTTTCTGATGGCGGAAAATATATAAGGATTGATGATGCTTTAAAACGTGTTGAATCAATAGTAATGGAAGGTGCTGATATAGTAGATATTGGAGGGGAAAGCACAAGACCTGGTGCAAAAAAAGTTGGTGTTGATGAAGAGATTGATAGAATTATCCCTGTTATTGAGAGAGTGAAAAAAGAATTTGAAGTTCTTGTTTCTATTGATACTTATAAGGAAAGGTTAGCAAGGCTTGCAGTTCTGGAAGCAGGTGCAGATATAGTTAATGATGTCTCTGCACTAAGATTTAGTGAAAATATGGCCTCTGATATTGCAGGCTTGAATGTTCCTGTTGTTTTAATGCATATGAAAGGAACTCCTGAGCATATGCAGGAAAATCCTTTTTATGAGAATGTAATTAATGATATAAAAGAGTTTTTTTATGAGAGAATTGGATGGGCAATTTCAAAAGGTATAAAAAGGGAGAAGATCATTATTGATCCGGGTATAGGCTTTGGAAAGCGATTCGAAGATAATATACAGATAATAAGAAGGTTAAAGGAATTTAAAGAGTTTGACCTACCTATACTAATAGGAGTTTCGAGAAAAAGATTTCTTGGAGTGATTTCTGAAGAAAAGATACCAGAAAAGAGAGAAGCTGAAACAATAACTGCAAATTTAATATCTGTTCTAAATGGTGCTTCAATTATTCGTGTTCACAATGTGAAAAATGCTCTTAATTCAGTAAAGGTTTTAAAAGAACTTATAGATATGTAAAAAGTATGAAATTTTTTTGAACATCTTCTATATCATCTGAAATCATACTTATCTTTTGTTGAATCAGAAAATATGAAATTGTATAATAAAATTATGCTAACTAATGTTTTCAGTAAAGAGTTCTTGAACTTATTAAAATCTAATAAAAAATTTGATCTTAACAATATAGATGTAGATTTAATTGAATTATTTGTTGCAGGGATTGTTTTATTTGAAAAAGGAAATTTAATCTGGATAGTTAAAGAGAATGAAAATCTAAAAGAAAAGGGGGAGAAACTAAGTTTTTGGTTTGAATTTTTAGGTTTCAAAGATATAAATATTAATTTCTATAAGCTACCTTTTGAGGACCCATATATAAATAACAGTGTTGATTTTGATTCAATAGTTTACAAAACAAAACTTATGTCAGTGATAACTAAAAATGAGAGATCTTTGATCATTACAACTTTATCAGCTTTAAATATAAGAATTGAAAATATATCTTTATTTAAAGATTTTATCCTTGAATTAAATGTGAAGCAAAAGATTAATAGAAATAATTTTAAGAAAAAACTTAATGATATGGGATACAGAACAAGAGATATTGTTGATGAAAAGGGAGATGTTGCATGGAGAGGGAGTATTATTGATGTTTTTCCTGTTGATATAGAGAATCCCATAAGAGTTGAATTTGAGGGTAATCAGATTGTATCAATAAGGGTTTTTGATGATGAAACTCAAAAATCTATAGAAAATATAGAATCAGTGACACTTCCGGTTTCAAAGTTTTTTTTAAATTATAAAGACAATAAAGATTTTTTAAATAAAGATCAAAAAGATATGATTTATTTAACTGAATTACTTGAGGATTGTAAATTTATTTTTTCAGATATCAATTCTGTTAAAGATGAGTTCAATAAATTAATTGGGAATTTTGAAAAGATTTATAATATAGTATATAAAAAAGATAAAAGTATAAAAAAGCCCTCTAAAATTTTTAATTTTTTGTTAAAAGAACAAAATATTTTGTGTAATTTAAATAACACTTTTGATGATATTTCTTCAAATATTGAAATTACAAGGTTTAAAAAGAGCATAAAAGAGTTAAATTCAGAAGATATAGAGACTATAAAATATAAGATTTTAAAAGAGAACTATAAGTTATTTGTTTGCTCAAAAAAAAAAGAATATGAAGTAAATTTAAAAGAGTATTTTGGAGATTTTTGTTTTTTAAATTCGTATATTCCATTTTCTTTTGAAAACAGAAAAACTGCATGCTTTTTTTTGTGTGATAGAAATTATATGTTTTTTAAAAAGCAAAAGCAGATTAAAGGTGTCAAATATGAAAATTTGATACAGGAAATAAAAATTGGTGATTATATTGTTCACAAAAAGCATGGTGTTGGCAAGTTTATTGGTTTTAAGCAGCTAAATTTTGGAAAAGATTCATCTGAATTTTTGAAGATAGAATATTACAATAAAGTATATCTATATGTTCCTGTTTATGAGCTTAATGTATTGAGTAAGTATATAGCTTTTGAAGGGTATATTCCAAAAATTGATAAGATGGGTGGAAATTCATGGCAACTTAAGCAAAAAAGAGCAAAAAAAAGCATTGTGAATTTTGCAAAAGATTTGCTTGAACTTTATGCAGTTAGAAAATCAATTAAAGGATATTCTTATTTGAAGGATTATGAGATGGAGAATCAACTTGAGCATGGATTCAAATATGTTGAAACAGAAGATCAGAAAAAAGCAATTAGAGATGTTGATATAGACCTTAGAGCTGAAACTCCTATGGATAGGCTGATTTGTGGAGATGTTAGCTTTGGGAAAACTGAAGTTGCTGTTAGAGCTTCCTGTAGAGTTGTATCCAACAATAAACAGGTTCTGATTTTATGTCCCACAACAATTCTTGCATTTCAGCATTTTAGGACTTTTAAAAAAAGATTTGACCATTTCCCTGTTAGAATTGCATTGCTTTCAAGGATGGTGCCAAAAAAGGAGAGGATAGTGATTAAAAAGGAATTAGAGGATGGGAGGATTGATATTGTAATAGGAACTCATGCTCTGATTTCAAATGAAATAAAATTTAAGGATCTGGGTCTTTATATAATTGATGAGGAGCAGAGGTTTGGAGTTTTCCAAAAGGAAAAGTTAAAAAAAAATAGAGAAGATATTGATGTTCTAACTCTATCTGCAACACCAATACCAAGAACTCTTTCTTTTACTCTTGCAGGTCTTCAGGATGTTTCAATAATCCAGAGCCCTCCGATTGGAAGGCGTGCAATCAAAAATTATGTAGGATATTTTTCAAAAGAAATTTTAATATCAGCAATTTTGAGTGAAATTGAAAGGGATGGACTGGTTTATATTGTTTATAATAATATTGATAAAATTTATACTTTTATGCAAGATTTAGCAAAAATACTTCCTGAGGTCTCATTTACAGTTATAAATGCAAAAATGAAAACAGAAGATATTGAAAAAAATCTTATGGATTTTATTTATAAAAAGTATAGGGTTCTCATATCTACAACAATTATAGAGAATGGTATTGATATACCTGAGGTTAATACTCTGGTAGTAATGGAAGCAGATAAATTCGGTTTAACTCAGCTCTACCAATTAAGAGGGAGAATAGGAAGGAGTAACAAACAGGCTTATGCTTATTTTTTAGTAAAGTCTATGAATGTTTCAGATAAGGCTAAATCTCGTCTTAATGCAATAAGGGAGTTTGCAGAGCTTGGTTCTGGTTATAAATTAGCGGAATTTGATTTGAAGTTAAGGGGTGCTGGTTCCCTTCTTGGGAATAAGCAACATGGGCATATTGAAGCACTTGGATTTGATTATTACCATGAGTTATTGAATAAAGCTATAAAAGAATTAAAGGGAGAAAAGGGGAAGAAAAAAGAGACTAAAATCAAGATAAATTTTAGTTATTCTATTGATCCTGGTTATATTAAAAATAATGCTGCAAGAATAAATTTTTACAAAAGTATTCTCGAAGTAAAAGAAATTAAAAAGATTTCTGAAATAAAGAGAGAATTAATTGATCTTTATGGTAAGTTACCTGAAAGTATAGAAAGGATATTTTTTGTTGCTGTTATAAGAATTATTGCTTTCAAATTCCAATTTGAAGAGGTTGATATATCTCTTGATGAGATTTATGTAAGATTATTCCCTGAAAAGATGAATGAAGTAAATGATTTTTTCTATGCTTTAAAGGGTTTCAATTATAAAGAGGTCGATAAAAATGCTTTTGTTATTTATTTTAAAAATTATATTGAATTTGTTGAAAGATTGAAAAAAGTATTCTTATTTAAACAATTTTAGGTTTTTTCTTTTTGGGAAGAATTTTATTTTTATAAAATAAACAATAACTAAAATCATACAGAAGTAGGGGAATATATAACCATATTTTGTAAAAAAAGTTTTTTTTGTTAAGTATTTGAATTTAGTAATGAATGTATCTTTTTTATGAGAAGGAGATTGGTATATGATTTCCCCGGATGAAGAAATTAATGCTGAGATACCATTTGAAGTTGATCTTAATATATATCTTCTGTTCTCAATACTTCTGAAAATTGCCATTGAAAGGTGTTGCAAAGGCGCAGATGAGTCTCCAAACCAGGAATCATTTGAAATTGTTATTATTAATTCGCCTCCATTAGAAATAAATTTTCTTATTAATTCAGGGAATATAATTTCATAACATATGGGAGTGGATGCAAAGTGATTGTGTATTTTAAGATTATGCACAGATTTCCCAAAGGTAAAATCGCCTATCTCATCAGTTATTTTTTTTACAAAAAAGAGTAGTTTCCTAAAGGGTATGTATTCACCAAAAGGTGTTAGGTGAACCTTATCATATTTTTCACTCTTATTTTTTTGAAATAATATTACAGAGTTATAAATTTCTTTGGAATTTTTTAGGTCAGTGAAGCCAGCAAATATAGGTACATTTGAATTTGTAAATTTTAGAAATTTCCTTTTGAAAAAATTATTTTGAAGAGGATATATTGAAACTGTATATTCAGGCCAGATTATAAATTCTGCTCCTTTTTCTTTTAATTTTATAGAATCATTAAAGAGTTCTTCCAATTTTATTATCTTTTCCTGATAATTTAAATTTGGATCATTTTTTGTGTTTGGTTGAATTATTCCTGCAATGTGTGTTTTTATCTCTTTTATTTCATGATTATTCCTTTTATATAAAAAATAACCATCTGAGTATATAAAGATGAAACTGATTATAATAACTAAAATTAGCTTTTTGTTTTTATATTTAAATAAAAGATAAAACAGGATATTAAAATAAATCAGGAAAAATGTTATTAGGTGAATACCTCCTATCTCTGCCATTTGTATGAAATATATGTTTTTGTATTGAGAGTATCCAGCAAAACACCATGGGAATCCACCAAATATTTTTTCAACTAATATATCTTTTGAAACCCATATAAATGGGATAATGAAGTAAGACAATATATTTGAGCTTAAGCTTTTTTTTATATATATTCCGGCAAGTCCTGAGAATAAAGATAAATAAGCTGATAGAGCTATTAAACCAATAAAACTGAGGAATCGGCTGGTTTCTCCATAATAAACCATTACATTGGGAATCCAATATAATATAATCAGATAAGAGAAGAAAGAAAAATTAAAAAATAGTAGAAACGCATTTGATACTATTTTCTTATCCAATGCATAGATTAATGGAATAAGAAAGAAAAAAGAACAAAAATATAGATTAAATTTCGGGAAAGAGAAAGATAAAAGAATAACAGAAGATGTTAATACTAATAATGGCTGGAATTTTAATCTGATTTTACTATTCGGAATTTCTTTTTCTCCATATTTTCGAGTTTTTCTTTTTCTATTTTTGCATCATTAAGATTTTTAAAATTTCCTACTCTGACTCTAAACAATTTTTTGTTATTTTTTATTGTTGAAAGGATTTCAGTTTGATAACCCAATTTCCCAAATTTTTCAGAATATTTTTTTGCATTATAAAAGAGAGAGAAAGCACCGACTTGAATGCAATAATAGAGTTCCTTTTTGATTGTTTTCATCTTTATTTGTTCTTTTTTGGGGAGCTTTTTTTTAAAAGATTTCTGATTAAATCTTTTTTCTTCTTCTGTGATTCCTGATTCCTTTTTGTTTTTAGTTTTTACAGGTTTCTCTTTTACTATTTTTATCTCTTCTGGTTTTTGAAAATTTTCCGCTAGTTTAGAGGATTCTGTTGCTTCTTTTAATGAAGATTTTCCAGCTTTATATCCTAAGGAGAAGAGGAAGATTCCAATCAGTATAATAGCTACTAATAGAACTAAAATGTGGATAAAAGTTACTTTAATTTCAAGATATGATTTCTCTCTGTTACTCATGTTGCTTATTTTTTAAAAAGGCCTTTCAACAAATCAATTGGAAGCGGGAAAACAATTGTTGATGAATTATCAGCAGAGATATCTGTAAGTGTCTGGAGATATCTTAGTTGAATGGTTACTGGATTTTTAGATATTGTTTCAGCAGCTTGGAAAAGTTTTGAAGATGCTTGGAGTTCACCCTCAGCATGAATAACTTTAGCTCTTCTTTCTCTTTCTGCTTCAGCCTGTTTTGCCATTGCCCTCTGCATTTCTTGAGGAAGATCTACATATTTGATCTCAACCATTGAAACTTTAATTCCCCATGGGTCAGTGTGTTCATCAATAATGGACTGTAATTTTTGATTCAGGGTCTCTCTTTCTGATAATAAATCATCAAGTTCCACTTGCCCTAAAACTGACCTTAGAGTAGTCTGGGATAATTGTGATGTTGCATATGGGTAATCTTGTACTTCAATGATTGCCTTTTTTGGATCAATTACTCTATAGTAAACAACCGCATTAACTTTAACTGAAACATTATCTTTTGTTATTACATCCTGTGGAGGAACATCAAGAACAATTGTTCTTAAACTTACCTTAATGAGTTTATCTATTGGGTATAATACAAAAATAAGACCCGGGCCTTTTGGTTTACCAAGTACTCTACCGAGTCTGAAGATAACTCCCCTTTCATACTCTTTTAAAATTTTTATCCAGTTAAAAAGTAAGAATAATACAATAATAATTAATATTGTTGCAGAAAATTGCATTTTAACCTCCTTTTATAATTATTTAATAATAATTACTCTTAATTTAAATTGTTCGATTGATTCAACTTTGACCTTTGATCCAGCTGGAATTTCTTCTTCAGAAAAAGCATTCCACCATTCACCATGAACAAAAACCTTCCCGGAATAAGGGTTTATGTCAGTTCTTGCAACACCAATTTCTCCTGAAAGTCCCTCTTTACCAGTTTCTGTTTTCCTTTTCATTGCTGTTATGACTTTGTATGTTAAAAACAAAATAATGATACCAAAAGCTAAGGTAAATGTTATAATTATGCTCATTGTTGGCCTCATTTCAGGGATAGGAGAACTTATTAAAATTGTGGAACCAATTAAAAATGATATTATTCCTCCAATTCCAAACATACCAAATCCCTGAATTTTTATTTCTGCTATAAAAAACCCTATGGAAAGAATAATAAGGAATAATCCTATATAGTTTATTGGTAAAATCTGAAATGCCATAAATGCAAGGAGGAGTGAAATCCCTCCAATTACTCCAGGAATTATTGCTCCAGCATGAGTAAATTCAAGGTATAGTCCCATTAGGCCAAATATCAGAAGAAAGTAAGCAAGGTTGGGGTTTGTTATTGTTTTTAGAAATTTCTGTCTTGCACTCATTTCAATAGTAATTATTTTTTCGCCTTTTATTTTTAAGACAATTTTTTTGTTGTTGATCATATTGATTTCTTTATTTTCCAATTGTTCGATAAGGACATTTATATCTTCAGCAATATAGTCTATCAAGTTATTTTTTAAACATTCCTTAGCTGTATATGATTTGCTCTTTCTTACTGCTTTTTCGCATAAGTCTAAATTTCGGTTTCTACTTTTTGCAAGGCTTTTTATATATGACGCAGCATCATTTGTTATTTTTTCCTTCATTGTATCTTCGATTTTTGAGCCTGTTACTGACACTGGATGAGCAGCTCCCATATTTGTTCCTGGAGCCATTACTGCAATATCAGCTGCTATTGTTATAAAAAAGCCAGCAGATGCTGCTCTTGCCCCTTTTGGAGATACATAAACTGCAACTGGAACTGAAGAATTCATGATTTGTTTAATTATGCTTCTCATTGAAGTATCAAATCCACCAGGAGTGTCAATTTCAATAATTATAAGTTTAGGATTCGTTTTAGTTTTTATCTCATTAAAAGAATTTACAATATATTCATCAGTAATTGTATCAATAGGTCCTTTAATTTTTAATTTAATGATTTCTGAATTCAATAAAAGGGGAAATATTAATATTAAAGATAATATGAAAATTTTTTTCATTATGAAAATATTATAATTAATCTTAAGAAATAAATCAACAAATTATTTTTTAATATTTAATTTTATTGATTCTTTATTTTCCTTATTTTGATAATTTGTTTCTTTATTTTAAAAAAGAGTATTTTAAAAATACGCTAATAAAAAACCTTTACCTTGTATTTAAGGTGTTTCTATTAAGGTCGAACGTGATTATTTGTATATTTTGTAATTAATTGATCACGTAATTTTAAATACATTTTGTGAATTTTGTCCATTCGCTTCCATGTGAGCTGGGTTACATATTTTTTTGCTTTTGAAGGACGCTGTTTGAACATGGTGACTGCTTTATTATCAATGGCACTCAATTCTTCAAAAAATGTTGCTTCAAGTGGATCCCTGACTTTTCTTACATCTTTTATAGCTTCCTGGAATTTTAAATAAAGGAGGTTGTCAACAAAATCTATTCCCCATCTGACAGAATTCTCTGTGTATTTATCAGGATTATATATTTTATAGGAGGGGTGGATTTTTTGAACTCCTGTATATATGGGGATATAGGTACTTACATATTGATTATCAACAAAATACCAGTAAATACCTCCTACTGGATCCGGAAGCCAACTCCTCAATTGAGCGATCATTCCATATCCACCTTTGGAGACATTCCGTCTGAAATCGATATCTAATAATGCTCGCATGTCTGGAGTGGGAAAAGGTGTGGTTAAAGGGCTTTTTACAAAATTACCTTTCCCATCTGGAACGAGCCAATCATAATCCGCTGTCATATCATAAATGGTTCCTTCAAATGTTGAGCGCTGAAATTTCATTATGTTCTGAACGGTTATTTTTTTATCCGGTTTTGCAGAAAATGGGTAAAAGGAAAGAGATTCCATGTATTGATGATAGGGGTCGTAATTTTTATGAAGTTTATCCAGGTACTTGTTTGGCCAATTTTTCAAGGATTTGCAATATGTACTATAAAAAAGCCAGAGGCGGGTGAGTCCCCATTCTGCAAGAATTGGTGTATATACTTCCTGCCAGATAAATGGTTTACTGCTTTGGGGATCATACCATCCCCGTTCAATGGCGAATTGTTTGT
>Ga0209121_10004595_pt1 | contig 12819 bp, 15 predicted proteins | sample Cruoilmetagenom3_FD_187292 | JGI IMG/M metagenome (GOLD analysis project Ga0209121, IMG submission 187292) | Oil polluted marine microbial communities from Coal Oil Point, Santa Barbara, California, USA - Sample 3 (SPAdes) (version 2) | ecosystem: Environmental > Aquatic > Marine > Oil seeps ... | reverse complement strand
TCACCTACAATGCCATCACCGTGGGCTTGGGATTCGCCGTGTTGGTTTTTTCCTCGACGGGTGGAATGGGAGCTTTCGGATCCCTGGTGGCAACCGCGATGGTGATCAGCGCGATCTCCGCCTTGACGGTTATCCCTGCCCTGTTGGCAACTTGGAAACCGAAGTTTCTCACCCGCCCCAGTAGTTGGATGTTGAAAAGGGATAAGTCCCAGAACAAAAAAGAACAGCTAGAAGGAGGCAAAAGATGAAGAGCTTGAAACGATTTAGTATTGTTACATTGGGGATCATTGCTCTGATTGGGGCGATTGGTTACGCTCAAACTGATCTCTCCGGGAATGAGATCCTTGCTCGTGTAGATGAGCAATCACAGTTCTTGAGCAAAGGGAGTATGATCATCACTCTTCAGTTCGATAACCAGTACGCCGACGGGACTACTTCAGAGAACCGTTTCGCTGGCCTTTCCAAGCAGGTAGAAGGGGGAGAGGAATACTCTCTTATCTACTTTGTGGAACCAGAGGATGTTTCAGGAACGCTCTTCCTCTCAGTGAAGGTTTCAGAAGGGGAGGGTGCACGCACGTGGCTGTACCTACCCTGGTCTGAGGAACAGGGGATACTCAAGGAGCTCGTCGCCGAGAAGCAGAAGCAGAGTTTTGCTGGAAGCACCTTTTCTTACCAAGATGTTGGCAGTCGTGAGATCGTGGACAAGTACGATGCGGAACTGATCGGTGAGGATACGCTGACCGTCGATGGAGAAGAGCATGTGGCATATGTACTTGCACTGACTGCCAAGCCGGATGCCGATACTGATTATCCTGGCGGAAAAATGTGGGTAGATGAAAATACCTGGCTCATGCTCAAGAATGAAGACTACAACGAGACAGGAAACCTGGAGAAAACGATGGAGGTTCTCAAACTGGGAGAGTTTGAAGGAAACGCCACGGCCGATCAGATAATCGCTAAGGACGTCCTTGAAGGCAGTTCGACTACGATTACTTTCTGGGAACGCAGACGCCCTGATGAGGAGATCTCAGACGACACTTTCGACGCGGAGAACCTGGACTCGTTCGACCCAACTGTATACGGACTGATCGATTAGGAAAGATGAGTTGTGTGGCCTGCGGCTTTGTTTCCGCAGGCCACTTCGTTACCTCAGGGATCGCGCTTGACCCCAAGCGTAAGCTTGAGGCAGTGGGGCTCTTTTGCCCGGGCAAGGGGTTTCATACAACGTCAATTCTTACCAAACGAAGTCCTGATCAGAAAATCCTCTCTTAATGCAGTCGACCCTAATAACCCTCGAGTTGAACTGAAAACGAACGTTCGTTATACTTTGGTATTATGACAAGACAAGGAAGGTTAGAGGAGAAGATTACCGGTACCGCCGAGCGACTCTTTGCCCAAAAGGGGTTCGCTGCGACCGGCATGCGGGCGATCGCTCAGACGGCCAAGGTCTCCATCGGGGCCATCTACCACCACTTCAAGAGCAAGGATGAGATCCTGGAGCGGATCATGCACGAGGAGCTCGAACGTCGTCAGCGTTTTCTGGAGAGGCTTCGTGGGCAAGGCTTGCCCTTACAAAAGCAAATCAAGCAGATCGTTCAGATGCACTTCGATCTCCTCCAGGAGAAGAGCGATGCTGCAAGGCTTTTCTTCCGCGAGCGGTTCGATCCAAGCCCCGTGTTAAGGGCGAAGATCCAAGACCTCTATGGTGAAGTGGCAGGCTATGTCGCTGAGATTATCCGCGAGGGGATTGCTACGGGGGAGGTTCGCCCATGCCAACCCCTGCTGACGGCTTACACGATCTTGGGGATGGTAGAGGCAGTAAGCCTGCGGGCGTTGGGCAAGGATGAAACGGCAGCCCTATTCATGAAAGAAGGGCCGCAGGAACTGGCCAGATCCATTTGGCTTTGGTTGCACCTCGGACAGGAAGAAAAGCCTGCGTAGCGCCGCATTGACAGAATGACAGCTCTGAACTTGTTGGAGTTAGAATGTTTCAGCTTTCTGTTGTTTCTTTGGAACATCACTCATTATCCGGTCCGGCACGCAGCCTTGGCTCTGGGGGATGCCGCTCCTGGGGCTCATCGGCTACGTGGCGGCGGCCATCCTCAGTGGCTGGTTTCTCCTTTCGATTATGCGATCAGGGAGGTCGTGACCTGTGAGAACGGAACGTGAGCTTACTATCGAGCCTGAAGCGGAGAGCGAGAGGATTGTGACCTTCATCTCCCACACAGTGAAGGAGCTGGGGAAGAAAGGGGCGGTCCTGGGCCTCTCTGGAGGGTTGGACTCAGCGGTGGTGGCTCATCTCTGTGTGCGTGCCCTCACTCCAAGCAGGGTCCATGGCCTCATTCTTCCTGAACGGGACTCTGCCCCGCAGTCTCTCGAAGACGCCCGTCGGGTGGCAAAGGAACTTGGGATCAAAAGCGAGGAGATCGAGCTCACCCCGGCCCTCTCGGCGCTGGGGGCGTATCGTCCCATCCCCCGTTTCGCCGCTCGGCCATGGTTGGTGCGAAGGGTCTATAAACGCTTCAAACGCAAGGCGGGGGTCTCCTACCTCATCCACTCCCTGGGCCCGCCGGCCGAGCGGCCGGAGTTCTCGTTTGCGAGCTTCGCCCTGCCTAAGCTGCGGATGCGCATGATTACGCTCTACCAATATGCTAGTCGCTTGGGCTATGCAGTGGCAGGAACTACGAACCGTACAGAATGGGAGGTAGGACACTATGACCGCTACGGTGACGGGGCATGCGATATCGACTCCATCCGGCACCTATACAAGACCCAGGTGAGAGAGCTGGCCCGCTACCTGGGCGTGCCCGCGGCGATCATCGAGAAGCCCCCTTCCCCGGATCTCATCCCGGGGATCACCGATGAGCTTGCCTTGGGGCTCTCCTATGCGGAGCTCGATCCCATCCTTTCCCTATTGGACCAAGGGGGCACCGATGAGGAAGTGGTGAAGATCGTCGGGGTGGAGAGAGTGGCGGTGGTGGAGGTGCGCCGGGCCGTAGAAGAAGCGCGGAAGATGAGAAGGCTCCCGCTTGGTTTGGACAAAAGGGGTTGACGCGAAAGGCGATCTTGTCTGATGGAGGTAACGTCGCACTCAAGGTAGGCTGCTACAACTGTTTCCTAGTAGCGGTGGAGCTTGCCTCCGGATGTTAAAGGGACGTGTCTCCAACGGTTAATGGATCAGAGGGTATACGATGACAGGATTGGCTAGCCTTGAAAATGTGAAGATTGGGTTGGCCCTCGCCTCGGGAGGGGCACGGGGATCAGCTCATGCCGGTGTCCTAAAGGTCCTTGAGCGGGAGGGTATACCCATCTGCGCCATCGTCGGTTCGAGCATCGGAGCTATGGTGGGCGGGGCCTACGCAGCAGGTGTCTCTGTGGAACGGATCGAGCGGGAGTGGCTGGATACAGACCTCCCCAAGGTGATGCGAAGCTTCCTGCCCACTTTTCCGCGTGCGGGCTTAAGTTCAGGAAGTGAGTTGTGTAAGTACCTCCGTGCCCTGCTTGGCGATGCACGGATCGAGGAGCTTTCCATTCCGTTTGCCGCAGTGGCCTGTGACATCGATACTGGCGAGGTGGTGGTCCTTCGTCGCGGGCCGTTGGTCGATGCCATGCGCGCCTCCTGCTCGATCCCGGGTATCTTTCATCCGGTGCGGTGGGAAGGGCACCTGCTGGTGGACGGTGGCCTTGTCGAACCACTACCGGTGCGGGTCTGCCGCGAGCTTGGGGCAGACCTCGTGATCGGGGTGGACATCGTTCCTGTACCCCGACCGACCACTCCAGCCGGGCGGAGTTTGTGGGATAGGTTAGGCCAAGGCCTCCGCGAGGGACTGATAAATCACACGTGGGTTCCTGGGAGCCTGACGGAGCTACTGGAGGACCTGTTTCGGGAGCGACCAGAGCATGAGCGCCCCCTTCCAGGCATCTACAGTATCATCAACCAATCAGTGGCTATCTTCCAACAGGAGATCCTTCACCTTAAGCTGACCCTGTGGCCGGCGGACCTGATCATCCGTCCGGATCTGCCCCATGGGGTAAGTTACCTCAAGGCTGCCGACGGGGTCCGTTCAGGTGAAGAGGCGATGAAACAGGCTCTTCCCAAACTGCGCTCACTCCTCACCCACTGTGAGGGCAAGGTGGGTGAGCACTAGGCATAAGGGTGCTTAAGAGGCTTGCGTTGACTTGAAAAGGCGATAGCTTTACAATTTCGTAACTGAGGTGTTTCCTATGCCAGAACAGGCTAAGCGCGAGATGCTCGAGCACATGGATCGAAGCATTGAGGTGCTTAAAGGTAATCTAGGCAAGGTGCAGACCGGTCGAGCCAACCCCGCCATGGTCGAGGACGTCATTGTCGATTACTACGGGGCCCCAACCCCGATTAGGCAGCTAGCGACTATTGTAGCTCCGGGTCTGGATCTTCTAGTGGTGCAACCCTATGACAAAACCCAGATGGGCGCTGTTGAAAAGGCAATCCTCGCTGCCGATTTGGGCCTCAACCCGACCAATGACGGGAAGGTCATCCGGATCAAGATTCCTAGGCTTTCTGAGGAGCGCCGAGAGGAGCTGACGCGGATCATCAAGGCCAAGGGCGAGGAAACAAAGATCGCTCTGCGGAACATCCGCCGGGATGCAAACGAGAAGCTCGAAGAGATGAAGGGTAACGGCGAGATCTCAGAGGACGATTACCACCGTTACCGCGAGAAGAACGACGAGACGATCCACGAATACTCAAAGAAGGTAGAGGAACTGGTCGAGTTCAAGAGCAAGCAACTGCGCACCATCTAAGCTTGCTCAAATTTAACAGGTCGCGAAAGATGAACAATCCCCTAACCTCTGAGTTTATGCGGCTTTTTCGCCTGTGTAGCACGTTGGGCCTCTGCGGTGTGGCCGCTGGGGTTCTCGCTGGTCTCGGCTTGGTGGCCGCGGCACTCGGTGTGTTGATTGGGTGCGCGCTATTTACCTTGAATTGTTTCTTTTTGTACGAGGCTGGACACTCTCTGATCAAGGCGAGCTCTAAGGGAAAGGGAGGAGTGATCGCAGTGCTGTCGAGCCTGGGAAGGTTTCTCTTCCTTGCGGTTGCGTTAGCTCTAGTGACCGGGATGGGGCACTCCGCCCTGTTCGCTGCCTGTGGAGGGATCTTTGTTGGTCAGGTAAACCTGCATCTGGGTCACCTTCGACAAAGGAGTGCCGCACGATGTTCGAGCACCTAGGGGAAAAGCTCATCCTGCATGTTACGATTGGCAGCTTCTCGCTGCGCTTCGACCTTGTTGCGATTATCATGAGCTGGGTAGTAATCGCTCTTCTCGTGGTGCTTGCTCTATGGCTGCGGCGAGGGCTACGCCAGGAGATCGAGGAGAAACCAAACCGTATTCAGGCGATGGTTGACGCACTGATCGACCTGCTTAAGGGACAGCTGACCTCCAATTTTGCCTCGGAGAGGCTCGCCCGGGAGCTGTTTTCGTTCATTTCGACGTTGTTCTTGTTTGTCCTTTTATGTAACTGGATATCAGTCATCCCTTATTTCCAATCTCCCACGCAAGATCTTAACGTGACTTTCAGTCTAGCACTCCTTGTCTTTGTCATGTCTCAGGTATTCGCCTTCCGGATGAAAGGGGGGAGACGGTACTTCAAGGGGTTCATCGAGCCGTATCCGTTCATGCTCCCCCTCAACATTGTGGGTGAGATCGCCAAGCCGGTTTCGCATGCGTTTCGTCTGTTCGGAAACATCTTTGGCGGGGCGATCCTGCTTGCGGTTGTCTCGGGCGAGCTTATTCCAGTAGTCGTTCCAGCGGCGCTTAACGCCTTTTTCGGGTTGTTTATCGGAGCAATTCAAGCGTTTGTGTTTGCCATGCTTGCCGTTGCGTATATCAATGTGGCAGTGGAAAGTTAAAAGGAGGAGATGTGTTACAAGATGCGCAGAACGTAGTTAGCGGAATTTCTGGTGCCGACATCGCCACCGCGGCTAAGTACCTCGCTGCCGGCTTTGTTATGGCAATCGGATCGATCGGATCGGCGATTGGGGAAGGACTCGTAGCCGCACATGCCCTGGACGGGATAGCCCGTCAGCCGGAGATGGAAGGGGCGCTGATGCGGACGATGGTCGTTGGACAGGCGATCACCGAATCGACCGGGATCTACTCCCTGGTGGTAGCGATCATACTTCTGTTTGTAGTGTAGGAGACCTCGTGAATCTCGAGTGGGGGAAGGTCGTCAAGAGCCTCAATTGGACCTTTATCTTCAATCTGGTCAACTTTGCCATCCTCCTTTACCTGTTGAAGCGTCTGCTGTTCAAACCGGCGCTTGCGTACCTCGATCGTCGACGGGAGCTGATTGCATCCCGGATGGAGTCGGCGCGGGCGGATGAGGAAAAAGCGGCCAAGCTCGCCGCTGAGCGGACAGAGGTTTTGAAAAAAGCCTACGAGCAGAGCCGTCAGATCGTCGAGAAAGCACATGCCCAGGCGGAGGAGACTATAGTGGCAGCGAAGAGCGAGGCCAAGCAGGATGCAGAGCGGATCCTTGATGATGCCCGCATGCAGATCGAGCAGGAACGTGTTCAGATGAAACAGGAACTACGTCGTGCCTACGCAGAGATTTCGGTACTGGGAGCCTCGCGCGTTCTCAAGCGAGAGGTAAAGCTTAAGGACCACCGCCGGCTCCTCGATGAACTCCTTGCTGAGATCGATGAAGAGGCGTTGAGGATCAAGCAGTGAGATCACGCGAGATCGCCCGCCGCTACGCCGAAGCGCTCTATCGTCTTTCTTACGAGGAAGGGTGTGTTGATCAGATTGAGGCGGATTACCGTCGAGTTCTTGCCGAAATCACCGAGGTTCCTGACTTTGGTCGGTTCCTGACCCATCCGCTCGTTTCGCGTGAGGAGAAGAACGGGCTGGTCGAACAGTCCTTTCCGCAGATCTTGGACTATCTTCGCAATTTATTTTCCCTCCTCATACGCAACGGGCGCGAGGACTACCTCGAACTGATCTACGAGGAGTTCCTCACCCTGCGCGCGGAGGAGGAGGGGATAATTCGGGTGAAGGTAGCTACGGCTCAGGAGCTGTCCTTGGAAGATCGCGATGGTTTGGTCAATCGTTTGGCAAAGGCGCTTGGTGGACGAGTGGAGCTTAAGGAGAGGCTCGATCCGGACCTCCTCGGTGGAGTGAGAATAGAGGTGGACGGTAAGGTAGTCGATGGGACGTTGCGGGCTAAGCTTGAGGGATTGCGGACCCTGATCGAGGGATAAGGGGGAGGAAGGTGGCAGCTACACGCAAGGACGAGATCAGTGCCATACTAAAGGAGCAGATAAAGGGGTTCCACTACGACCTGGAGATGGAAGAGGTTGGGGTGGTCGTCGAGGTAGGGGACGGGATCGCCCGCGTGTTTGGCTTACAGGGTGCGATGGCCGCCGAGATCATTGAATTTCCAAACGATATATACGGCTTGGTTCTCAACCTGGAGGAGGAGAGTGTCGGGGTTGCCCTGTTTGGAGAGAGCGAATACGTTCAGGAGGGCGACGAGGTGCGCCGTACCGGGCGCGTTCTGGAGACGGTGGTAGGCGAGGAACTCCTCGGCCGTGTCGTCGATCCACTTGGCCGGCCGAAGGACGGAAAGGGGCCGATCGCCTCTACCAAGACACGCAAAGCGGAGATTAAGGCCCCCGGCGTAGTAGAGCGCCAGCCGGTTAATACCCCACTTCAGACAGGGCTGAAGTCGATCGACGCCCTTACCCCGATCGGCCGTGGCCAGCGCGAGTTGATCATCGGTGACCGTCGTACGGGAAAGACCGCAATCGCGCTTGATACGATCATTAATCAGGCGGGAAAAGGGGTCACCTGCGTCTACGTAGCGATCGGCCAGAAGACTTCGACCATTGCCCGCGTGGTGGACACCTTGGAGCGTCACGGCGCGATGGCCTACACCACCGTAGTCACCGCTGAGGCGAATGATCCTACACCGATGCAGTACCTTGCCCCCTACGCTGGGTGTGCTATAGCCGAGTATTTCACCTACAAGGGAGAGGACGCGTTCGTCGTCTACGATGATCTGTCCAAGCACGCGGTTGCCTACCGCGAGATGTCGTTGCTACTTCGTCGGCCGCCAGGACGGGAGGCCTACCCTGGTGATATCTTCTACACCCACTCACGCCTATTGGAGCGTGCCGTACGCCTGTCCGACGAGCATGGCGGGGGGTCGCTCACCGCATTCCCAATCATCGAGACTAAGGCCGGAGACATTACCTCCTACATCCCGACGAACGTGATCTCTATTACCGACGGCCAGATTTACCTTGAGAGCGACCTGTTCAATCAGGGGTTCCGACCGGCGATCAATGTGGGAATCTCAGTTTCCCGTGTTGGGGGCGCAGCACAGATAAAGGCGATGAAACAGATCGCCGGTGATCTCAGGCTAAAACTCTCTCAATACCGAGAATTAGAGGCGTTTGCTGAGTTCTCCGCCGATCTCGATGAGGAATCGAAAGCCCAGCTTGCCCGTGGAGACCGGCTGATGGAGGTGCTGAAACAGAACCAATATATGCCAATGCCGGTTGAGGAACAGGTGGTTTCTCTATATGTGGGAGTGGAGAACCATCTTGCTGACGCCGATGTGGGCGAGGTTCGGCGCTTCATCGAGGAGTGGCTCCGCTTCCTTCACTCTGAGCATGAAGAGATCTTTGACGAACTGCGTGGGGGGAAAGAGTTTACCGATTCGATTGAGACTCAACTGAGAAAAGCAGTTAGCGAATTTAAGGAGCGCTTCGGAGAATAGATGGCTATTGCTGTCCGCGCGATTAAGGATCGAATCGGTAACATCGAGAATATTCGCCAGATTACCAGGGCAATGAACGCGATCGCCATGACCAAGGTGACGCGGATGAAGCGACGACTTGGTGTAGCGCGGCCGTACATGGCGGCTCTGGAGGCATTCCTTGCTGCCCTCCTCTCTCAGATCGGTGAAGGCACGGGTCCGCATCCTTTAACTATCGCTAATGGCTCTCCTTACGTGGGAATCCTGGTTCTCAACGCCGACCGCGGCTTATGCGGCCGGTTTAAAGGGGATTTAAATAGGAAAGGGTATGACCTACTGAAAGAGCTCGATGAGAGAGGGAGGGTTCTCGCCGGGGGAGAAAAGGCACGTGCCTACTTTGCTCGTCAGCGTGTGGAAATGCTTACAAGCTACGTTCACCTTTACGAGAACCCGACCCCGACAATGGCACAGAAGATGACATCGGATCTTATTTCCCTTTACATAAAAGGAAAAGTAGGCCGGGTGGTGGTGGTGGGCATGCAGTTTATCTCCGACCTGGCCCAGCGTATTGTTGTAGAGGAGATCCTGCCGATCAGGGTGGAGGCGAGGGGGCCTGAGGCACTTGTAGAGCCAGACTTAGCGGATATGCTCGATTTCACTCTTCCCTTATATCTTCAGGGCAAGCTCTTTTCCGTGCTCTTAGAGACGAAGACGAGCGAGCACGCAATCCGCCGCCAGGCAATGAAGAATGCCACTGACAACGCGGATGACCTGCTAAAGACACTCACCCGTACCTACAACAAGGCACGGCAGCAGTCGATCACCCGCGAGATTGCCGATATCATGGGGGGAGCAGAAGCATTGAGAGATTAAGTGATCGAAAGTTTGAGGGATTGGGAGATTGAGTGTCCAATCATTAAATCACTCAATCGCTAAATTACTCAATTACTAAATCGAGGTGTGAGATGATGGCAAAGAGCAAACGAATAGGGGCTGTCACTGAAGTGAGGGGGCCTGTAATCGACGCCCGCTTCGAGAAAGGGGAATTGCCGCGTGTGAACGACGCCCTGCGTATCAAACGGGAAGGGGAGAAGGACCTCATCCTTGAGGTCGCCCAGCACCTGGGAGACGACGTGGTGCGAGCGATCGCGATGGATTCGACGGACGGACTTGCCCGCGGGACCGAGGTGATCAACACTGGCGGGCCGATCACGGTCCCTGTTGGTCCGGAAACCTTGGGAAGAATGGTCAATCTAACCGGGGAGCCGATTGACGAGCTCCCACCGCTTGATACGAATAAGCGCTATTCGATTCATCGTCGCGCCCCCGCACTTACGGATCAGGAGACCGAGACCGAGATCTTCGAGACGGGAATCAAGGTGGTCGACCTCATCACTCCGTTCCCCAAAGGAGGAAAGATCGGCCTGTTCGGTGGCGCTGGCGTGGGAAAGACTGTTCTCATCATGGAGCTGATTCGTTCCATCGCCTACGAGCACTCTGGCTACTCGGTCTTTGCTGGTGTTGGAGAGCGGACGCGCGAGGGGAACGACCTATACCTTGAGATGAAGCAGACTGGTGTACTGAAGAACACGGCCCTCGTCTATGGTCAGATGAACGAGCCACCCGGGGCGCGTTTCCGGGTGGGGCTCACAGGGGTTACTTTAGCCGAATACTTTCGCGATGAGGAGGGAAAGGATGTCTTGATGTTCATTGACAACATCTTTCGTTTCGCCCAGGCGGGAAGTGAGGTCTCGGCGCTGCTTGGCCGCATGCCGTCCGAGGTGGGCTACCAACCGACCTTGGCCACGGAGATGGGAGAGTTGCAGGAGCGGATTACCTCGACGAAGAAAGGCTCCATTACCTCGGTACAGGCAATCTACGTTCCGGCAGACGACCTGACCGATCCGGCACCAGCGACCGTCTTCTCCCACCTCGACGCGGCGATCACCCTGTCGCGCGAGATCGTTGAGAAGGGAATCTATCCCGCGGTCGACCCGCTCCAGTCCAACTCCACCATGCTTGATCCTCATGTCATATCGCATGAACACTATCGCGTAGCCCAGCAGACCCTGGAAATCCTGCAGCGCTATGAGGATCTACGAGACATCATTGCCATCATGGGAATGGATGAGCTCTCTGAGGAAGACAAGCTAACGGTGCGTCGGGCGCGCAAGGTGCAGCGTTTCATGAGTCAGCCTTTTTACGTTGCCGACCAGTTCACCAACCGACCCGGGGTCTATGTTAAGCTGGACGAGACGATCAAGGGGTTCGCCATGATCGTCGATGGGGAGCTGGACGAGGTTCCTGAGCAGGCCTTCTACATGGTCGGTGCGATCGACGAGGTGCTCGGGCGGGCGAAGAAGACCAAGGGAGAGGACGAGGAAGCGGAGTTACATTAAGTGATTGAATGAGTGAGAGATTGAGTAATTTAACAATCCCCCGATCACTCAATCGCTAAGTCACTCAATTCGCGATACACAGGAGCTGTGGAGGTATGAATCCCTTTCGGCTGGTTCCTAAGCGGCTGAAACGCCGCATGTTCCGCTACACCCCCGCCGGTTTCCCGGTTCCCGCTGCCTGCGGGGCGTTCTACGATGCACGCCACACCGCCTTTTCCGGCGATGATATGATGATCCTTGAGTATTCTAGCGTGCAGGCACAGCGACGATTATTCGAGCGAGCGATCTCCCTCCTGCCGCCGAGGGGGAGAGTCCTTGACCTTGGCTGCGGCCTCGGAGACCTTCTTTCGTTCCTCGACGCTGAGGGCCTCCCCTATGAGAGCTATCACGGGATCGATGTGAGTGAACGAATGGTGCAGGAGGCGCGCCGCCGCTTTGCCGATCACAAAGGTGCATCGTTCGAGGTGCGCGACATCCTGAGCGACCCCCTGGCCGCAGGGAGCTTTGACACCGGATATATCCTGAGCGTCCTTGGCTACCCGATCGGTGACGATCCGATGGTGACGATGATGACGATCCTTAAGATCGCGTTTGCTGCTTGTAGGGTGGGGATTGTCTTCTCGCACCTTGTTACTGGAAGAAAAGAAGGATTGAAGTTCACTAGCGTGCCCGAGGAGATGGCCGCCCACTGCGAGGCGGAATTCGGGGCACAAACACAGATTGACGACGACGGGATCGACTTCACTTACCTCATTGCCCTGCACCACTGATTTTCTATCTCCTTGTCTAAAGAGTTTTCCATACAGCACTGCATAGATTGCTTAGTCAACCTGGCATCATAGCCCGGATTGACGGTGCCTGGATAAGTCCCTATAATTCTTCTTGTCTGGCGGCGTAGCCAAGCGGAAAGGCAAGGGACTGCAAATCCCTGATTCAGCGGTTCGAATCCGCTCGCCGCCTCTTAAATGGGTGGTTAGCTCAGCTGGGAGAGCGCATGCTTGACGTGCATGAGGCCACAGGTTCGAGTCCTGTACCACCCACCAAGTCTTTCTTACTTTTTGTTTCGAGTCTTAAGAGGGTGAGATGGATGCTTGACATTTGACCTGTAACGCCATTTTGTGCTAGGGTAAAAAGCCTTGAGCTCATATCGCGGCTCATGTGTCCTAAGCGCTCCCTTTGCCCTCTCCGGGTGGTGGGGGTGCTTTTTTTGCCGCTTCTTGATATAATCTCCGAAGTGATCAAGTGGGGGAACAAACTTTCACACGCTTTTCTTCCATATTTCTTCCATGAAATTTTCTGGTTCCTGGCATAGAACAGACTGGATATCTTGGTATCCTATGAAGGATCGTCAATTCAGTGGGAAGCACATGAGAAGAGGGGGAATAAGTTCCTTGATGAGGAGGTGAACCACATGGCTAAGAAGGAGATCCTCGACAAGCTCTCCATCTATATTCCACAAAAGAAGATGGAAGAGAAGCCGGTCCAGCGTCTGATCCGTTTGAGTGAACGGCGCGATCGGTCGATCAACTACTTAGTAGTCGACGCGATTCTTCAATACCTTAACAAGGAAGAGAAGAAAGGCTAGCTTGAGCGCGCCTTGCGAAGGCTCTGGCTCAGCAATGTGATAATCTGGTGCCCAGAGGACAAACGTCCTCGGGCACCAATTTTTTTAACGATCGCC
>Ga0209121_10004594_pt1 | contig 12820 bp, 8 predicted proteins | sample Cruoilmetagenom3_FD_187292 | JGI IMG/M metagenome (GOLD analysis project Ga0209121, IMG submission 187292) | Oil polluted marine microbial communities from Coal Oil Point, Santa Barbara, California, USA - Sample 3 (SPAdes) (version 2) | ecosystem: Environmental > Aquatic > Marine > Oil seeps ... | reverse complement strand
CGACACAGTACCCGGGGTGATACGAGGAATGGGAGGATGAGCCGTGATTGATCTGCGGCAGCGCCACGCCCGAAAGCGCACCTTGATGGGGATGCTGGATGGAGTGGAGCAGCAGAGATGAGTTACCTGAGTGATGAGATTCATGAACAGCCGGAGGTCCTGGCCCGCCTGTTGGACGAGCAGGCCGGGGCCGCCGCACAGATTGCTGCCGCTATCCGGGAGCGTGACGTGCGCTACGCCGTTATCGCCGCACGCGGCACCTCCGACAACGCCGCCCGCTATGCCCAGTACCTCTTCGGCGCATTGAATCGGCTGCCGGTGGCGCTGGCCACCCCATCGCTGTTCGGCATCTATCGCACGCCGCCGCAGTTGCGCGACGCGCTCGTGCTGGGTATCTCCCAATCAGGACAGTCGCCCGATATCGTGGCCGTCGTCGAGGAGGGAAGGCAACAGGGAGCGCTGACCATCGCTGTGACCAACACGCCCGTGTCCCCGCTGGCCCAGGCGGCTGACCACGTCCTCCCGCTGGGCGCGGGCGAGGAGCGGGCCGTGGCCGCCACCAAGACCTACACCGCGCAACTGGCGGCGCTGGCGCTGCTGGCGGTGCAACTGGCTGGCGACGAAGGACGGGAGGGGTGGCTGGCCGGTCTGCGGAGCGTGCCGGAGGCGGTGGAAAAGACGCTGGCGCTGGAGGAGTCGGTCGCGCTGGCCGCCCAACGCTACGCCTATGCTACCGAGTGCGTCGTGCTGGGCCGGGGCTACAACTACGCTACCGCCTTCGAGATCGCGCTCAAATTGAAGGAACTGACCTACGTCGTCGCCGAGCCCTACTCTTCGGCCGACTTCCGCCACGGTCCCGTCGCCATCGTCGAGCACGGTTTCCCTGCCGTCGTCGTCGCGCCGCAGGGCGTGGTCTACCCCGACGTGCTCGCCCTGGCCCGCGAGTTGGTCGCCCGGGAGGCGGAACTCATCGTCATATCCGGGCAGGACAGAGCGCTACGGCTGGCCCGCACGCCACTGCGGTTGCCCGTCGTTTTGCCGGAGTGGCTCTCACCGTTCACCTGCATCGTGCCAGGGCAGTTGCTGGCACTGCACGTTACGCTGGCCAAAGGATATGACCCTGATCACCCCCGTGGGTTGAAGAAGGTGACCGAGACGCGGTAGTTGGCCTTTTTGAGGCCCTCGCCGACCCACCCCAGGGCCAGTTCCTCCAACTTTGCCCGCGTCGGGCGGCCGTTCTCGTCCCAGCCGGCCATCTTGTAGTAGAGCGCCTTCGCCCGCTCCACCTCCTCGGCGGTGACCGCTACCCCGTCGCTGGCCCCACCCTGCAACGGGATCAGCAACTTGGGTGGCACCGTGTCCGCTTCCGCGCCGACTCCCTCGCGGGCGTTGAAGGCCCGTAGCAAATTCAGCCGCCGCTCCCCCACCTTCATCAGTTCCCACAGGCTCACGTTCCAGCCGGTGACCGCACGCACTAACTCCACCAACTGGCTGGGCCCGTAGAGTTGCCAGGCCGGACCGAAGACAAACTGGCACACGCTCACGCTGTCTAGGCAACTGTAGAGGTACTGGGTGTAAAGGGTGTAGCGCACCTTCTCCGCATTCAGCACGTCCACCGGCTGGGGGTCCATGAGGCCCAGTTCCGCCATCCGCTCCGGGTACCACTTGTAGGAAGGGTCGTGCTCGTGCGACATATGGTCTGCGCCGAAGGGGTTGACGGCGTAGATGAGGGCCAGACTCCGCTTGACCTGGGGCATATGGGCGGGGAGCTCGTGGTTCTTCACCGCCACCGCCAGGTCCTGGCCCACGCCCAGGGTTTCGGCGGCGCGGGCGGAGCCATTCCCCAGGACGTGCCCGAAGCCCTCCCGCTTCCCGATGAGCTCCACCATCTGCACCAGCGCCTCGGCGTTGCCGAAGCGGAGTTCAATGCCATCGGTGTCCTCCGATGTGATCAGCCCCCGCTCGAAGCAATCCATTGCCCAGGCGATGGTCGCTCCACAGGCGATGGTATCCATCCCATACATATTGCACAGTTGGTTGGCGCGGGCGATCGCCGCCAGGTCAGAAACGCCGCAATAGGAGCCCATCGTGGCGAGGGTTTCGTACTCCGGGCCGCCGTAGCGAGGATCCACTCGATAGGGTCCCTCGGTTATCTCCACCACTCGCTTGCAGCGTACCACGCAGCCGAAGCAGGTGTCTCCCTCCTTGAGGATGGTCTCGGCCATCCTCTGCCCGCTGATGGCCTCGGCCCCCTCGAAGGTGCCGCTGGACCAGTTGCGGGTGGGCAGGCCACCCTCCTTGTTCTGGAAGAGTACGCTCCCAGCGGTACCCAGCGGTCCCAACCCGGCCACGCCCGATTCCTCTAAATGATCGGCCCCCCACTTTGCCAGCGCCCTCACCGCCTCAGGGTCGGCCAGGTCGGGGCGGCTGTGCCCCCGCACGACGACCGCCTTGAGGTTCTTGGCGGCCATCACCGTACTCATACCGGTCCGCCCATTGGCCCGGTTGGCGTTGTTGATGAGCGCGCCAAAGCGGACTCCCTTCTCGGCCGCCGGGCCGCACTGGAGAACCTGGATGCGTGCGTCGTCCAGTTCCTCTCGGATAGCGTCCTCCACATCGGCGGTGAATTGCCCCCAGAGGTGGGCGGCGTCCCGCAATTCTGCTTTCCCGTCGTGCACCCATAGGTAGACGGGCCGCTTGGCCTTGCCGTGAGTCACAATGCCGTCGAAGCCAGCGGCCTTCAGTTCGGCGGGCCAGAAACCCCCGGCCTGCGAGTCGCCGGCCAGCCCGGTTTCGGGGGATTTTGCCGTGGCAGTGACGCGGGACTGGCCGGATAAGGGCGCGCCGGTGACGACGCCGACCATCAGGCTCAGCGTGTTCTCTGGCCCCATAGGATCGGCCCCGGGCGGGGTGTGCTTCAGGAGGTAGTAGGCTCCCATCGCGCTTCCACCCATGTACTTGCGATAGAAGGTCTCGTCAGGCTCCTCCACCTCCAATTCCCTCGTCGTGAGGTCTACGTGCAAGATTTTACCGTGATATCCATAGGGCATAGTAACCTCCTCAGTTATGTGAGATGTGTCTTCTGCCTATTGCTCTTCGTAGGTTGGCGTCCCAGGTGCCACGCCCGTGATGCGCACCAGCGTCCCCACAGAAGCCCAATTGTAAAGTGCCTCGGCGTCACCGACGTTGAGGATGATGCAGCCATAAGAGGCGGGCCAGCCCAGGACGCCGGCCCACAGCCGCTCCCCGTATGATGTGATCGGTAGTTCGTGGATGCCGTTGGCGAAGTCCGGCCCTTCCTGGTAGACGGCCATGAAGTAGGGCATCTCCAGTCCCCACCGCGAGGCGTAGGCACTACGCTCCTTGAAGAGTACCTGGAACTGCCCGGCGATGGTCGGTGTGCTCGTCATCCCGCTTGAGCAGGCGAAGTTGTAGACCAGTTGACCATCCTCGTAAGCACGTAGCCGTTGCTCCGGCAGGCTGATCTCAATGCGCTTACCGGGCACCAGCGGATGGGGGAAGAGAACGTCAATGGAGGGGATGACTAACTCCATTCCGATGGCCAGTGCATCCGGGTCCACGTCGGGATTGGCCTCCTCCAGCCGCCACTGGGGGAAGCCATGGTTGTAGGCGATGTCGAAGAAGGCATCGCCGGGCTGGACTACGTAGGTGCCCTCGGGGTGGCGGATGTGGGACTGAGCCTGGTGCTCGCCAGCGGTCAGCGCTGCCACTGTGCGCGTCAGCGTTTCGGTGACGTCCAGGATGCGCTCTGGCCCCAACTGCGGCGCGATCTCATCCAGCCAGGCCCGCAGCGCGCCCTCGTCCACCTCCAACGCCATGCGGGCGCTATCTGGCGCATATTCAGGAACCGCCCGCAGCCAGGTCGCCACCCACTGCGGTGGGGCTGCAAACGCGGCGCGATAATCAGTCAGCGGGTCGTTGGCGACGAGCGTGAAGGGCTGCGCCAGAAGCGACTGGGCCAGCGTGTGGGCCGGTTCCGGCTCGGAGAGGCGCGGGGGCACGGCCACTGTCGCTAACTCGACTACCCCCCCCGGCCCCCCCGAAGCGGGGGGGAGTCCTTTCGCACTGTTCGCCAGCACCTGGAGCACCAGCGCGGTGCTGGCCTCCACGTCGAGCGCCATCCCGGTCTGGCCAGGGAGAGGATCAACGGTGCCTGGGCCGATCTGCAGTTGGGCGTCTACCGGCGGCACGAAGGCGGCGGATGCCACTCTTTCCAGCACTGCCGCGACCCGCGCTGGATCGGCTGGGACGACGAGCGGCTCTATCCGATGCCCCCGTAGCCTGACGTCCCAGGCCGGCTGAATCTGCTCGTACCACGAACCTCGACGGGCGACCTGATAGGCTGCCTCTGCTGTGCCGGCGTAGTCGTAGCCCTGCCCGGCATCGGCCCAACTGAGTTGCCAGACCTGTTCCCCGAGGTGCAGCCCGATCACCTGAGCGGCCGGATCCGGCAGGCCCTCGACCAGCACAGCCGTGGCCTCATCCAGCGTCAGTTCACCCACGTCAACATCGTGGACAGAGACGCCCGGGTAGATGCGGCCGTTGTGGGCGACGGGGTAAGCGACCGCACCCACACCTGCCGCGATGCAGAGAGCAAGCATAATTGCCAGGCCCACTGTCACCAGACGCAAGCCCTTGCGCACGTCTCTTGTCCTCCTACGGAGAAATGAACGGGAAGATCAGTGCCATCAGCACACCGGCCGCGATGACCGACGCCACCTGCCCGGCGGTGTTGGCGCCGAGGGCGTGCATCAGGATGAAATTCTGATTATCCTCCTCTAGTGCCACCTGCTGCGCCAGCCGCCCGCTCATCGGGAAGGCGCTGATGGCCGCTGCCCCTACCAGCGGGTTGATCCGTTGCCCTGAGAGCAGGCAGACCAACTTCCCGAACATGATGCCGCCGATGGTGTCGAGCGCGAAGGCCAGCAGGCCCAGCAGCAGCACCTTGACGGTGCCCAGGCTGAGGAAGGCTGCTCCCTGCATCGTCGAGCCGATGGTCAGGCCCAGGAAGAGAGTGGCGGTGTTGGTGATCGCCTCCTGCGAGGTGCGGCTGAGCCCATCCACCACGCCCGACTCTTTCATCAGATTGCCCAGCATCAGCGTGGCGATGAGGGGCGCGGCCTGCGGCAGGAAGATGGACGCCAGAAGTGTCACCAGGATGGGGAAGAGGATCACGGCTGTCCTGGAGACCGGGCGGGGAGTGTACTCCATACGGATCGCCCGCTCCTGCCTGGTGGTGAAGAGCCGCATCAGTGGAGGCTGGATAATGGGGACCAGGCTCATGTAGGAATAGGCGGTCACTGCCACCGCCGCCGCCAGCCCTGGCGTCTCAAAGAGATGCCCCAATTTCGCCCCCACGTAGATCACCGTCGGCCCGTCAATGGCCCCGATCATGCCGATGCTGGTCGCTTCGGCCAGGTTGAAGCCCATCAGGACGGCCACAACCAGCGTGGCGAAGATACCCAGGTGGCCCAACGCTCCCATCAGCACGAAGATAGGCTGGCTCAGGAGCGGCCGCATGTCCATCATCGCTCCCACGCCCAGGAAGATCAGAAGTGGGAACAACTCGGTATCAATCCCCGCCCGCTTGAGCACACCGAACAGCCCCTCCGGCCCGATCATGTGGGCCGAGACCGGGAGGTTGCCCAGCATGCAGCCGAAGCCGATGGGCAGGAGCAGCGTCGGCTCGTACTTCTTGGCGATAGCCAGATACATCAGCACCCCACCGACGATCACCATGACCGCCTGCTGCCAGGTGATAGTAAGCAAACCTCCCAGAAGCCCGCTCAGGTCAATTCCGCTCATGGTCTCCTCCTTGGAGAGTAGACAAGGACAGGTAGACAAGGACACAAGGAAACAAGTAGTCAGTTGCCCATTGTTCATTGGTTCATTGTTCATTGTTCATTTCCACGTTCATTTCCAGCAGGGGCTCGCCGTAGGCCACCTGGCGGCCCTCGGCGACGTAGATGGTGCCGATGGTGCCCACGCGGGAGGCGCGGATGACGTTGTCCATCTTCATCGCCTCGATGACGAGCAGTTCGTCGTTGGCGGCAACCTGTTGGCCGGGACGCACGGCGATGGACTTGATGACTCCGGGCAAGGGAGCGGCGACTGAACTACTGGCGCTACCAGAGACTTCCGAAGTTTTCCGAAACTTCGGAAGTCTGGACGCGGCTACCTCCGTCACTACCGGCGCAGCCTTCACCTCCACGGTGAAGGTCTCTCCGTTTACCTCTACTCGCACCTGTTCTCGGCGCGGGTCGTCCAGTACCTTGACGTCGAACGTGCGGCCTTCAAGCGTAATCCGGTACTGTTTCATCGGGCTCTCCTCGTGGGCATGTTGAGTGTCAGTTGGCGCTGATGGTGTAGTGTCTGCCATGCGCTGACCGCCTCCCCCGCTCCCGGTGCGCCAATGGTACTCAATTCCTGTTCGGCGCGGGCCAGCGCGACACCGATCACTGCCGCCCGCCGTCGCATCGCCCTCTGCTCCTCTGCCCCCACACTCCCACTCTCCCATACTTCCCTATTCCCCCGCTCCTCTGCCTCTACCTTGGGCCGGTCCTTGATGAGCGCGGTTATCAGATACATCAACCCGTAGAGGAAGGCCAGCGCCAGGAAGAGCATCAGCATGCCGATACCGGATACGACTAATGAGATGATGATCGGGTTGTCCATTCAGTCCTCCCTGTACAGGTAGAGCAACGCTAATGCCACAACAGTTGCCCACGACAGCACCTTGAACTCGCCGGCTACAAGCGCCGCCTCTACCTCGGAGTGGGTAAGGTGGAGTAATTCCTGCACTTCCAAATCATCGGAATTGATCTCGGCCACGCATCGAGCACCACGGGCTAGAAACAGGTGCGCTATAGCGATCCCGTGATTAGCACCCACTCTGTAGTTCCCAAAACTGATCCAATCCGATGCCTCGCAACCAGTCTCCTCGAGCAGTTCACGTCGTGCTGCGTCCAATGGATCTTCGCCTGGCTCAATGTATCCACCCACAGGCGCTAGCGACGTACCATCCACGCCGTATTTTGTCTGGCGAAAGCAGATAAACTCTCCATCTTCGGTCACGGCTAGGACTATGACGTAGTCAGGTGAAATTATCCAAGGCCAATCTGAAATGACCCGACCATCGGGCAACTCAATGGTGTGTTCCTCAACGACCAGGAATTTACTATGATTCAGAATAGTGCGGCGTGAGAGCGTTTTCCACGGCTGCATACCTCACCTACCCATTTACTCATCTACCCATTTTCTCATCTACTCTGACCTACAGCGGAATATTCCCGTGCTTCTTCGGCAGCGGCGTGGCCTGCTTGTCGCGCAGGAAGTCCAGCGCGGCGACCAATTTCGCCCGCGTCTCGCTGGGCAGGATTACGTCGTCCACGTGACCGCTGGCCGCCGCCGCGTAGGGGCTGCCGAACTGCTCGCGGAACTCGGCGACGAACTGTGCCTGCACCTGGTCGGGGTTCTCCACCTCCGCCAACCGTTTCCGGTAGAGAATGTTGACCGCCCCCTCCGCTCCCATCACCGCGATCTCAGCCGTGGGCCAGGCGTAGACCATGTCAGTGCGAATGTACTTGCTGCTCAGCACGATGTAGGCCCCGCCGTAGGCCTTGCGGGTGACGACGCAGATCTTGGGCACCGTCGCCTCAGAGTAGGCGTAGACGATCTTGGCCCCGTGGCGGATGATGCCTCCGTGTTCCTGTACCGCTCCAGGCATGAAGCCGGGACAGTCCACGAAGGTGACCAAGGGGATGTTGAAACCGTCGCAGAAGCGGACGAAGCGGGCGATCTTGTCGGAAGCGTTGATATCGAGCACGCCGGCCATGTGTGCGGGCTGGTTGGCGATCACCCCCACCACTTCGCCGTGGAGTCGGGCGAAACCGACCACCGCGTTGGGGGCAAAGCGGGCGTGCACCTCGAAGAAGCTGCTCACTGGCTCGGTCGGAGACTGGCCGGGGTGTTGGTCGAAGATGCGGGTGATGGCATGCCGGATGTCGTAGGACTGGCTTCCGTCGGGTGGCACCAGCGTATCGAGCGCCGGATCGGCCCGGACAGGGTCATCCGTCGGTGGAAGGCGCGGCGGGGATTCGGCGTTGTTGGAGGATAGATAACTGAGCAGTTTTCGGGTGATGGAGAATGCCTCATCCTCGTCAGCGGCCACGAAGTGGGCCACGCCGCTGACGCTGGCGTGGGTCTGTGCCCCTCCTAGTGTCTCGAGATCCACATCCTCGCCGGTCACTGTCTTGATTACCTGCGGCCCGGTGATGAACATGTGGCTGAGCCCAGCGGTCATGATGATAAAGTCGGTCAGGCCGGGGGAGTAGACCGAGCCGCCGGCGCACGGGCCGAGCATGACGCTGATCTGGGGGATGACACCACTTGCCTGTGTGTTGCGCCAGAAGAGCTCGCTGTAGCCGGCCAGGCTCCAGACTCCCTCCTGGATGCGCGCGCCCACCGAATCGTTCAGTGCGACGAAGGGCACGCCGGAACCGATGGCCATATCCAGCACCTTGCATACCTTCTGCGCCTGCGCCTCGGAGAAGGAGCCGCCGATGACGGTGAAGTCCTGCGCGGCGACGGCGACCTTGCGCCCGTCAATCCGCCCGAAGCCGACCACCACGCTGTCGCCTGGGAATCGCTTCTGATCCAGGCCGAAGGCGATGTGGCGGTGGGTGATGTAGGGGTCCACTTCCTGGAAACTGCCGGGGTCGAGCAGCCGGTCAATCCGCTCGCGGGTGGTCAGTTTCCCTTTGGCGTGCTGCCGCTCAACTGCCTTGGTCCCGCCGCCCTGACGGGCCGCCTCGCGGCGGCGGAGCAGTTCCTGGTTGAGGTCATGTGCGGTCATAGGACTCTCCTCGAAATGTTGGACGCTGGACGTGATACGTGTTGTGTGTTGCGTATGAAACGTAAGGAGGTTCGCGGGTTCCCCAGCGGGCTGCCTGCGTCGACCGTGCCCCATTATAGTGTTGAAGGTGGAGAGGGTCAAGCGTGGTGCGTGGATACGCTGGGTGGCTTTATGATGTATCACCAGTGCCTGGCTTGCTAATCCCCCGCTTTTGCGCTATGATAAGCCCCAATGGCTGACCTGCACACGCAATATCCCGTTGACACGCTCAACCTCCCCACCCGCGCCCGCAACGCGCTGGCACGGGCCGGTATCACCACGCCGGAGGGCCTGGCCGCCCGCAGCGATGCCGAACTCCTACGGTTGCGTGGCTTCGGCGCGACATCGCTGGCGCAGGTGCGGGAGCGGCTAGCGGCGCGGGCGCATGAGCAGACGAAAGCACCTCAAGCAGAGCCCGTCCCTGCTGCGCCTCCGGCCAACGGCGATCTGCCCGGGCGGCAGGTGCTCCACGCCGCGTGGCTACCCCCCCCCACCCCCCCTACAGGGGGGGGATGCCTTTTTCTCTGGGGTGAGGGGGAACCGCTGCCGCCACGCCGGGGGCGAGCCCCTAAGACGCCGCTCCATCCTTTCCACGTCCCGCCCGCCGCGCTGCATGACGCGCTGCCCACCCTCATCCCCACCGATGCGGACGAAGCACGGGCACTGGTCCGCCTGCCGGCGACCAGCCGCGGCCCACAGCCCAGCCCTCAACTCATCCGTGATCTCCTGGCCGAGGAGCCAGGCGAGCCAGAATCCCTCGGCCTGTGGCGGGTGGACGGGCTGGCCCTCCCGCCCCTGGCGGCGCTGGCCTTTCTGAACGATCTCCCTCGCCCGGAGGATCTGGCCCCGCGCATCGCGCTGGGTGCCGACCTACGCTTCTGGTCGCTAGCGGGCAAACTGGCGCTGGAACTCCTGGCCCGGCAGCAATTTGCGCCCACGCTGGCCCGCCAGAATAAGTCTTTCCGCGCTCTCTGGGTGCCCGTCCTCGACCGGCCCGAGGACCTGCGGCGGGTGGAGCGCCTGGCGCGGACGATGCCCACCGTCTGCCGGGCGCTTGCTCCCTCCCCCCCTCTTTCCCCCCCATTGGGGGGGATGAAAGGGGGGGATGACCCTCCCGCACCCCGCGCTTTGCTCAAGGACTTCCTGGGCGCTATGGTGGACACAGCGGTACGGACCTGGGCCCCACCGCTGCTTCAGGTCGTCACCCGGCGGGACGACCCTGCCCTGCGGGCCTGGCTGACCGCGCTCTTCCGCACCGATTCGTCGGTGGACGCTCCCGCCCGTGATCTGGGGAAACTCCACGCCGAGGTGGCCCGCTGGCTGGAGCAACTCCTGGCCGGCGCGGAGGAGCCTTTCCGACTATGCTTCCGACTGGAGCCGCCCGTCCCACCGGAGCGCGAAGAGGAGACGCCGTTGTGGGTGCCGCCGGACGAGTGGGCCTTGCGTTTCTTCCTCCAGGCCCGCGATGATCCCAGTTTGCTCGTTCCTGCCGGCCTGGTCTGGCGGGAGCAGGGTTCCACACTGCGCTACCTGGACCGCCGCTTCGACCAACCACAGGAGCATCTCCTGGTCGGACTGGGGCAGGCGGCCCGCCTTTTCCATCCGCTGGAGGGCAGTCTGCGCACCGCCCGCCCCGAGGCTTGCTACCTGGACACGGAGCAGGCGTACATCTTTCTGCGGGAGGCTGCCCCGCTGCTGGAGCAGAGCGGCTTCGGCGTCCTGGTGCCCCAGTGGTGGAAGAAGCGGAACAAGCGGCTGGGCGCACGCGCCACCCTCTCCCCCGCTGACGGCAAGGGTATCCTGAACCTGGACGCGCTGGTGCGCTTCCGTTGGCAACTGGCCCTCGGCGACCACCTCCTTGCCCCTGAGGAGTTCACCAGTCTGGCGGCGCTCAAACTGCCACTCGTGCAGGTGCGCGGCGAATGGGTTGAACTTCAGCCGGAGCAGATCGAGGCCGCCATCCGCTTCTGGGAGAAGCGCGCCGCCGAGGAGGAGATGACACTGCGCCAGGCGCTCCAGATGGGGCTGGCGGAGGAGGGTGAGGTCGGCGACCTGCCGGTCGTCGGCGTCGAGGCGAAAGGGTGGGTACGTGACCTGCTGCGGCGGCTGAGTGGCGGCGAGCCATTGACCGAACTCTCTCCGCCGCAAGGCTTCGTCGGCCAACTGCGCCCCTACCAGGTGCGTGGCTTTTCCTGGCTGTCTTTCCTCCAGCAGTGGGGCCTGGGAGCCTGCCTGGCCGATGACATGGGCCTGGGCAAGACCATCGAGACCATCGCCCTCATCCTGCACGACCTCGAGGAAGGGCGGGCCGATGGGCCGATCCTGATCCTATGCCCCACCTCCGTCGTGGGTAACTGGGCGCGGGAGATCGGGCGTTTCGCTCCCTCGCTGCGGGTGATGGTGCATCACGGCAGCGACCGGGCTAGCGGGGAGGAGTTCGCCGCCCAGGCCCGGCAGGCCCACGTTGTCATCAGCACCTACGCGCTGGCCCGCCGGGACGAGGAGACGCTGCGGGCGGTCGAGTGGACCGGGGTCGTGCTGGACGAGGCGCAGAAGATCAAGAACCCCAGCGCCAAGCAGACGCAGGCCATCCGGCGCTTGCCGGCCGGCTACCGGGTCGCCCTCACCGGCACACCGGTCGAAAACCGCCTCTCGGAACTGTGGTCCATCATGCAGTTCCTCAACCCCGGCTATCTTGGTTCACAGAAGTCGTTCCGCATCAACTTCGCCCGGCCCATCGAGCGCTACCAGGACCGGGAGGCGGCAGCACATCTGCGAAGATTAGTCCAGCCTTTCGTCCTGCGCCGCCTCAAAACCGACCCCACCATCATTCAGGATCTGCCGGAGAAACTGGAGCACAAGGTCTACTGCACTCTTGCGCCGGAGCAGGCGACGCTCTACCAGGCAGTGGTTGAGGACGCGATGCTGCAGGTGGAGGAGGCGGAGGGTATACAGCGCCGGGGATTGGTGCTCTCAATGCTCCTGCGGCTGAAGCAAATCTGCAACCACCCGGCGCAGTTCCTGGGCGACGGCTCCTCGCTACCGAACCGCTCTGGCAAACTGGCCCGCCTGGGAGAGATGCTGGAGGAGGTATCGTCGGTGGATGAGCGGACACTGGTCTTCACCCAGTTCGCCGAGATGGGCACGCTTCTCCAGAAGTACCTGCAGGATCTCTTCGGCGGCGAGGTGCTGTTCCTCTACGGCGGCACACCGGCAAAGCAGCGCGATCGGATGATCGCCCGCTTCCAGGAGGAGCGGCACGGGCCGGCCATCTTCGTCCTCTCGCTCAAGGCAGGCGGCCTGGGGCTGAACCTGACCCGCGCCAACCACGTCTTCCACTTCGACCGCTGGTGGAATCCGGCGGTGGAGAACCAGGCCACCGACCGCGCCTTCCGCATCGGGCAGACGAAGGACGTGTGGGTGCACAAGTTTGTATGTGTCGGCACGTTGGAGGAGCGGATTGACGAGTTGATTGAGAGCAAGAAGGCGCTGGCGGAGAGCGTCATCGGCGCGGGGGAGGGCTGGCTGACGGAACTAAACACGGATCAGTTGCGGGAACTGGTCACGCTGAGTCGGGAGGCGGTGGGGGATTAGCGAATGAGCCGTAGAAGATACAGCAGTTATTGGGGCTACTTTCCCCCATCCAGGCCGATCCCGGTCGAGGACGGCATCAAGGCGCGCACGAAACGCGGGCAGTTCGGGAAAAACTGGTGGGCGCGGCGCTGGATCGCGGTATTGCAGACCTTTGGCTGGAGCAACCGGTTGCAGCGCGGCCGCACTTACGCCCGCAAGGGCCAGGTACTGAATATTGACGTGCACCCGGGGCGGGTTACCGCCCGCGTGCAGGGCTCCCGCCGCAAGCCCTACAGCGTGCGCATCGAGATTGCGCCGTTGAGCGACAAACAG
>Ga0209121_10004593_pt1 | contig 12821 bp, 12 predicted proteins | sample Cruoilmetagenom3_FD_187292 | JGI IMG/M metagenome (GOLD analysis project Ga0209121, IMG submission 187292) | Oil polluted marine microbial communities from Coal Oil Point, Santa Barbara, California, USA - Sample 3 (SPAdes) (version 2) | ecosystem: Environmental > Aquatic > Marine > Oil seeps ... | reverse complement strand
GCTTGAGAATAAATTTGTTAAAGCTCATACCATCACCTCTAGTGATAAGGAATAGAAAACCGCCAGATATATGTTTCTATGAGGTTATTCAAAACCCTCAATTACATTCTTTGGATTTTGTACTTGTGATATCTAGCCCTTTTTTGTTTTTCTAGTAAAAATTACTAAAATCGAGTAGAAAGCATTTTTCTTTTCCCTGATTTCATTTCTTTTGACCCGTGGATAAAATAATGAGAATATATTTTTAGTTATATCTAAAAAATAATATATTTATAAGTATAAAAATTAACCTATTAGTATATTATTTAATATATTAAATAAAAATTTACTGTTTAGACTGGTGGTTTTTCCCGGATATTAAGTTAAGCCATCCCCGTAAAAGTTACTTATAATTAATATACTAATAATATATTATTAAATAATATTTTTTGGTGGGGGGGCATATTTGCCAGGTGCATAATGAATTTAAATATGGATTGTGTGTTAAGGCATACTGTGCTACCAAACAAACCTTCAACTTTTGTATCTACGTCCCCGCTTATCAATGCCCATACCCATATTGGTGATGCCTTCATTACCCTCAAAAAATTATATGGCATCCAAGAACTAGTGGGCCCCAGTGGTATCAAACACACCTTGTTAAAACAAACAAAACCAAGCATAATCATAGAAGGCATGAAACAAGCCTTAAAGATAATGAAAAATGTGGGAACCACCCATTTTTGTGATTTTCGTGAGGGGGGACTAAAAGGTATCCAATTACTCAAAGAAGCATTGCCACCAAATCTGGTACCCATTATTTTTTCCCGCCCACAAAATCAGTATTATCATAAAAATGAACTTACAGCACTTCTCAGTGAAAGCCAGGGTATTGGCATCAGCAGTATCTCTGACTGGGACTATTATGAACTTTTTAAAATTGCCAAGCACACACGAAAAAAAGGGAAACTTTTTGCTTTACATGCATCAGAAAGGATACATGAACCTATTGATTTAATCCTGGATCTTAAACCCACATTTTTAGTACACATGGTTAAAGCAACACCTAACGACTTAAATATTGTAGTTGATCACAAGGTACCCTTGGTCATTTGTCCTCGCTCAAATGCCTATTTTGGACTACGCCCCAATGTCCTAGCCATGAAAAAAGCAGGCATCACCCTCATGCTAGGAACAGATAATGCCATGATTACCCCCCCAGACATAATCCAAGAAGCCCAATACCTAATCCAAAACTTTAAGGTCACTCCTCACGAAGTAAGGGACATGATATCAAAAAATTCAAGGAAATATTTAAATGTGACCTGATAATATGCCTTCCCAACCTCAAAAAGAGGCACTGAAAATCCACCTTGCGGCACACACTTCTTTCACCTCTATAAAAACTGGTATTACACACCTCCCTAATAAGATATCATCACTAGAAACAAAAATGGTTCCACACTACCACCACTAAAATGGCACTCCTTTACGAAATGTCTCTACCCTCACTTGATGAGGAGGAATAATATATGGAAAAAAAAGATAAAAATCTCAAGGCCAAAGACATCATGAATCCTGACCCAGTTGTAGCCGAGATACCAGGCACCAGACAAGATGTCTTACGGCTCTTTGGAAAACACGAAATATCCGGTATACCTGTTATCAAAGCAGGAACAACAAAACTAGGAGGTATAGTCACACGAAGTGATATTTTCAACAAGATAAATGAGGATCAACTAGTCCTTATCATGAATGACAAACCTGTCACCATCTCACCTCAAGATACCATCCAAAAAGCAGCACAAATACTACATGAATATCGGATACACGGCATCCCCGTCGTTGAAAAGGGAGAACTTATTGGTGTTATCAGTCCCACCGACCTATTAAAATATGTTACCCAAACAAATGGTAGAGAAATTGAAAAATATCTGTCCCGTCTCTGTGCACCAGTTTATGAAGAGACACCTTTACCTCTAGTCCTAAAAATATTATGCATAACTGATGCAGGAGCACTACCCGTCCTAGATATAAAAGGAAATCTTGTGGGTGTCGTCACTGATGGAGATCTTTTTTCCATCTCACATTTAAAAGAAGGTGTGGCTGAATCTAACATTGGCATCGGAGAAGATGAAGATGTCTGGACCTGGGAGGGACTCCGTGACATCATGCGCCTTTATTATGCGACCTCCAAAATGGAACTGCCCATGGTTCCCGTAAAGGAGGTTATGATCACAGATATTGAGCGAGTCTACAAGAAATCATCCAGTAGTAGTGCTGCAGAGAAAATGCTGGATAAAAATGTTAGTCAATTACCTGTAATTGATAATCTTGGCTCTCTGGTGGGCATGATTTATGATGTGGATCTAATGAAGGCACTGTTCTAGTGGTTTGCATGCCGGATATTTACGACAAGATACTTTCCCTTGGTAAACGCCGGGGAATAATATATCCTTCCTATGAGATTTATGGAGGCAAAACAGGTTTTTTTGATTATGGTCCCCTGGGTTCACTTTTAAAACATAATCTTGAAGAGGCCTGGCGCTCGCTCTATATTATCAAGGAGGGTTGTATGGAGGTTGTTACTCCCGTGGTAACCCCTTTTGAGATTTTGAAGGCCTCTGGGCATGTGGATAAATTTTTAGATGTTATCTTCACCTGTCAAAAGTGTTCATCTTCTTTTAAGGCACCAGATATATTAAACAAAGAAGTTACACTCCCAGAGGCAGGGGAAGCCATAAAAAAAGGAATTACCTGTCCAGAATGTGATGGGCAGTTAACTGCTGAGGAAGTTCATCTTATGTTCGAAACATCCATTGGTCCTACAAAGAAGCAACCGGCATTTTTAAGGCCAGAGACAGCCCAGGGTATCTTTATTGATTTTTATAACCTCTATCGTTTTTTTCGACAAAAACTTCCTTTTGGAATTGTTCAGGTGGGAAAAGGGTTCAGAAATGAGGTATCGCCCCGACAGGGTATTATTCGTCTCCGTGAATTTTCTATGGCGGAGGCAGAAATCTTTTTTGATCCTAGCCATAAAGATCATCCTCGTTTTTCCCAAGTAAAACATGAACAGCTCCATATCTTGCCTGCAGGAAAAAAGGATATAAAAACATCCTTACAAGAGGCCATAAAAAATAAAATCATTGGCAATCAAATTCTTGCTTACTATCTTGCCATCACCCAAAAATTCATTATTTCCGCAGGTATAGATGCACAAAAAATACGGTTTCGACAGCATGCGTCCACAGAGATGGCTCATTATGCCAATGAGTGTTGGGATGCTGAGATTTTTACCCAGCGTTTTGGATGGATTGAATGTGTCGGTATTGCTGATCGTTCTGCCCATGATTTGCAATCACATATGAATGCAACAGATGCTGATTTGACCGCATTTCACCGGTTTGATCATCCTCATAAGGAAAAAAAGAAACTTGTTAAGGTAAAGATGGATGAATTAGGTCCTAGATACAAAGATAAAGCAGGATTCATCAAAAAACAACTGGAGTCAATGTCTCCCCCAAAGTCAGGTGATATTACTGTTGTACTTGATGGTAAATCTCTCGTTATTGATCCTTCGTGCTATGACATAGTGGAAGAGGAAGTATCCCTCGAAGGACAGCATTTTATTCCCCATGTCATCGAGCCGTCACATGGTATTGACCGTATCCTCTATTGCATTCTTGAACATAATTATCAAGAGGTTGAAAAGGAGGGGGAGATGTATACGCTTTTATCGCTCCCGTACAAGATTGCTCCCATCCCCGTGGGGGTTTTTCCCTTGATAAATAAAGATGGCTTACCCCAGGTTGCTTATGATATTGAACAATCGCTGAGGCAGCAGGGTTTTCTTGCTTTTTATGATGACAGTGGAAGCATTGGTCGGCGTTATGCTCGAATGGATGAAATTGGTACTCCTTTTTGTATTACTATTGATCACCAAACTCTCACGGATGATACGGTTACCATACGTGACAGGGATACTACCCAACAGGAACGTATAAAAAAAGCGAACGTTAAGGCATATCTGGATAAAAAGTTCTTTTCTTCGGAGAAGCGCTTTTAGGCGATTTCATATTTTTCTATTTTTTTTTTTTTACTTCCGGGGGTGTACTTTTTTGTGTTCCCGAACATTTAAATGAAGAAGGAATATAATGGGCCTTTATGGATTATGGCACTGTGCAGGTTGATACTAATAATAGTATTGCTACTATTACCCTCAATCGCCCTGATTGCTTGAACTCTTTTAGTCTTGCCCTGGGACAGGACTTATATAAAGTACTACAAAAGGTAGGAGCAGATCCACATATCCATGTGGTCCTCATCAAAGGGGCGGGAAAAGCATTTTGTGGCGGGGGTGATGTCAAGGAAATGAATGCGGCATCCAATAAATCACAGTACCTCAGAAATTTAACCAAAGCTATCCATCAATGTATCCTAGAGATAAGGCAGATGGAAAAACCCGTGATTGCTGTGGTGCATGGCGTTGCTATGGGGGCAGGTCTCTCTTTTATGATTGCCTGTGATCTCATAGTGGCTGCTAGGGGAACACGATTTAATACTGCCTTTATCACTATGGGGCTGGCACCGGGTTGTGGAACATATTTTATCAGTCGTCTTGTTGGGTATCATCGGGCGTGTGAACTTGTGCTTTTGGCTAGGGAGTTTTCGACAGATGAGGCATTGGACCTGGGGATTATTAATTATGTGGCAGAGACGGATAATTTGGATAGTGTGGTAGGAAAACTTGTTCAGCGTTTCCTCCAGCTTCCTCTTCTTGCAGTTGGTATGGCTAAGACTCTTCTTAATGAAAGTTTGTGTAATGATTTAACCAGTCATCTTGAACAGGAAAGCCGCATGGCTGCGTTATCTGCAGGCACCCGTGATTTCAGAGAGGCAGTTCAAGCATTTGTTGAGAAACGTCCTCCTTGTTTTACTGGTACCTAGACAGTATTGTTCTTGGGTTGCCCTAGAAATTTGGCGGATGTGGAAGGAGAAGTGATTTATTCTTTTTATTATTGAATATTTGCTTAATTATTTTTTTTTATGTGGGTCGGGGTGTTATTTTGGCATAGGTGGCAAAGCCTATTATCCCGGTGGAGTCAAGGGCGTAAATGTTTTCCAATCCAAAATAGAAGTCGATGGCTAAGCCTGCATATCCCAGTAGGGTTGTATTGGAGTTATTTGTGGTTGCTTGATACCCATTTTGTCCATAGGTAAATACTCCCACCCAGGGAGGTTTAAGTGTTCGGTTTTCATCTATAATATATTGACAGTACAAAGCGAGATTTAAGAGATGATCTGTGGAAAGATAATTGAGTATTTGGCTTGCCAGTGTAAAATCATATCTTAGGGCAAATTCCAGGACTGCAAGGACGATTCGTGCTATGGAGAATATCAAGGGATTTCTGAGAGTGAATTCCATACGAGTATCTTGAGTTCCATATCCTGCTATGAGGCATAAGGAATTATTAAGTGTGCTGTCATTTCTGGTGAATTTTTCCCATGTTTGCTCGAGTTGTGTTTCGTGTCCTCTCATTATCTGGTTTTTTATCATTTTTTTATCGTTGTCGTTTTTGATAAGTCCTATTTCTTTTAGTTGGATGAGGAGATTATCAATCCTTTGTTCCATGTCTTCAAGCCACATTTTGGTGTTTCCATTGTAACTGGATGCAATCTGGGTTATGTCTTCCATGCTTTCCTGAAGTTTTTTATAGTTCGTTTCATCTGTCAGGGTTGCTGTTCGAGTAATGATTGGCCCTAGGGCGGTATAAATATGGAGTTGTACTGTGTTTTCTTCTTGTAATACGCCGTGTGTTAGAGGGGTTTGTTGATTTATTCTTCTTACAGGAATGCCATTATATATATGGGCATAGATACCTGGGGCAAGGATGGTCACCAGAAATATAAATAGTATTCCCATCACCAATATTTTTTTTCTTTTTTTTATTTCCATCATTTGGCCTCCTTGTCTATAAACAGAGGTATAGTCGTTTGGTGTACCATACCCCCGTATATCCATACAATTGTGCCTATTAAAATTTTTGTATCCCCTTTCTTCCCTTTCCATATTTTTTTATCTATTATCTTTTTACTCTTAATCACCTGGGGGGTTATTGGAAGCGGGTAAAATTTTAATATATGGTTGTGTTATTCCCTCTTCCATGGACAAAAAAGACAAGGAAGAGATCAGGTCATTAATCCGTGAAGAATTAGACCACTTTAATCGTGGTCGTTATGATGGAGTTATTCGACTTTTAGAATCAATTATTGATCTTCTTGAGGATGGTTATGGTGATATTGAAGAAGAAAGCATTGATGAACTAACCGATAAATTACTTCGGGACATGTATGTGTAAATAGCCGCTCTTTTTTGAATTTTTTTTTTTAGGTGGTGGTATGTCCAGGTACAGAAGGTAGACTATTTGACAATTTTTTTTTAATTGTCTTCTTGGGAAAAAAGTAGGTACTCTAGGTATTAAACGAGGGTATATGACAAAATAAGAGAGAGGTAGAAAAGAAGGTTAAAATCTGTCCAGGGAGTGATTAGATTTTGTGCATACTACCCCTCTCACTTTCTTAAATACCATAGAGGTATATAAATTTTACCAAATCTTGTTGCCTTGATAGTGGAAACATTATAATTTAAGATATTCACCCAAATTGTAAAGGATTACAGATTTAGTTTGTTTAATTATGCGGGTATGTTCTTTTTATGAGATTTTTTCAAGTTTTCCATTTCTTCCTGTTGATACCTGCAATTGGTTATCCCATTCCTTTACCCACCCATCAGTGATTTTGAGAGTTTCATTGGCCTCAATGATACCGATCTCATCATTCCACAAAGTTACTTGTACCGTGTTTCCGTCTTCATCTTCGCCTATCAAATCACATACTCTTGCAGACCCTCCAAATCTGCGTGTGACATCACGAGGTTCATTTTTCTCGATAATTTTTAGGACAAGCTCATCAAAATTATTATTGGCTTTTAGGTCAGATACTTTCATGCTATCGAAAATGGAATAATTAGGTTCTATTTAAATTCCACTGCTCATCAGTATACAAGAAAAAATATCTGGTTATTCCAGTTGGTACATAGACACTTCCAAGGATAATATTTGATATAAAAATATCTAGGGACAATAAAGGCATTTCCGGGGAGAAGCATGGGTGTGTTTTCAGCTGTTAATATCCATGATGGCTCCATGACCCTAAATTTTGTGATACCCTCTAATTTTTAGAAAACTTTAAATGAGGGTACGTAATTGTTCTCCTTTGGGATGAGATGCAAAAGGATGAACTTATTCAGCTCCATGTCTTATTTCTTAACATAAAAGAGAAAATTGAAAGGCTTCTCAATAATGCCACACTCTTTGATGAATACCAAAAATTAGGAGTTTATCCCACAGAGATACATAAAACAAAAGAACAACATAAAATAGCTGTTCTCACCCTGGCTAAAAAATTTGCAGCCATCATGGCTGATGAAAAAAACTCTGAATTAGACAAAATAGCGATGCGGCTTGCTAGGATGATCCAAAAAGACTTAGACAAACAATTCCCTCCTCGATTCCCAAAAAAATAATAATCTTCTCATTAATTGTTACCACAGTATACAAATAATAATAAATTACTCTCTCTGGCTTAATATTTTTTCCTAAAAACAGGACAAAAATCTTTCTTTAATCAATAGCCGTACATAGTCTTGGTCAGTAATCCATATTTTTTCTTTCTGCCAGCAATCATTAGGGAAAAATGGTACTGGGGCAACTCTAATTAATGAATCCAATCGATACTGTCACCGGGTTAGATCTTTCCTAATCCTTGGTATTCTTAACAGAACTTTTTTTGAAAACGGACAGTATGATACTGATAAAAGCCAGGGGGAAAGAAACTAAGGGCTATCCTTTAACAAACAATATCCTTGAGAAAGTACAATACCAGTTGTTCAGGGTGGGTAACCACCGATTTTTAGGGAAGGATCACCCAGGAGAGCCCATTGCAGAACAATCTTATTATCAATTATGTCTGTCATTGGAGGAAATGCATTCAGATAATAAGTGAGATCTGTACCATATGTTTCTCCTAACATATCGATGTTTTCACTGAAGCTTTTAAAGAATTGAATCTCCAGATACCTTCCCCGTCCTGTAAGACATTCTTCTCCTGGTATCCCCATACCATACCCCGTATTTGCGATAGTGGCAATACTTCCCCCGTTGATTTTCCGTGCCAGCCACCATCCCCAGCATTCTGGAGACCAGTCAGAATGGTAATAGATGTCCTTTATCTGTTGGAATTTTAAGAGGTTGAGAAGGGAAACATTATACTTGCTATTATGGCATCCCCCCACAATCGTGATGGGGTACATGTCCCTGTTGGATGCCTTGATAAATTGGGTGACATCAATTCCAATCCATGTATCCTCATCTTCTGGAGGATGGTTTGCCCAGCTCATGGGATTACCATGACCGGAAAAATGCATGAAAAGGCATCCTTGATTAAGGGTATCAATTATAGACTGTTCACTGGTTAGTGATCCTGTTGAGGTCCACAGGTAGGTAGCCTCAAAATCGTCCAGGTAGTCAAAAGCTGCCGCTGTGGCCAGTTCTCCTTCATAGTATGGATCACCGTCATTTGGATAGGTATCACCCGCGACACCAACGAATGTCTTTGTCCAGGGTTGTCCATAGGCGGTTGACTCATAGGTAATTATTTTTTCAACCATGATTTTTACTTCAAATTTGTTTCTGCATGCTAATCGACCCACATACACATCAGGATACATATCAATAACGTCCTTTTTTGAAAATGACCATTCTCCAAATAACCCATTTTCGTTACTATCCCAATCATCAAATACTGGTTCTCCTTCCTTATATTTATAAATATCTGCAAAATAGTGATCACAGAGAAATTTGTGTTCATCATCATAGCGCAGGCTTGCATAGCGTACAGGTACCCACCATTTTTCTTTGGTTACTCCGCCATGGCGTCCTCCTACCAGTAGCACGTAGGTGATGTTCCAGGTTTCCAGGGCATTTTTGATGAAATACTTGATTTTTTCTGCGTCATCGCGTCCTTCCACTGGGAAATAGGTTCCCCCGTAGATGTCATCCAGGGTGGCAATAAGTGTTTGGATGCCATGGTTCATTTTGTGGTTAACAAGTGGTTGTAAGTCAGGGGCGAATTCTTCTGGGGCAATCATGATAAGGTCATAGGTATCCTTGGCGGTTAACGATTTTTTTAGAGGGATATAATGGACTGTAATATCCATATGGTTAATGCACAGGAGGCTATTGTTGGAGGGGATATAACGAGCTGGAAAAACACGGAAAGTGAGAAACAAGGTGGTTTCTTTGCCATCTTTTCCGATGCCAACATGATAAGATGTCCACTCGGAAGGATAGGGATCACTACTGGAATATATCTCTGCCTCCTTGTGTTCTCTCTTGATTATTTCTTTCATGTTGGTAACAACAGGTTGGGTAGCAGGTACAATTTTTTTTGGTAAATCAATAATTTTTTCCTCTGATATTTCAACGGTTATTCTTTCAATCTTTGTTCCGACAGGGAATTTCAGCACCTGTGTTTGATAGGGCATCACTGGATATCCTTCATGGCTGAGGTAAAAAGCATTGTCCATCCCTAGGGACAGGTAATTGCCATCCTGGGTAACATCCAGTTCAGGGAAAGTAATGGGAATAACTAATTCCTGGGCGCTGGTCCCAGTTTTTATTTCATGAAGCGGGGCATTGATTCCCATGGATAAGGAAGACCCTAGAACTATACATACAAGCATTGTTGCAAAAAGCATTTTGTTTTTCATTGTGCCTCCATTTATTTTTTTTTTTTTTTTTATCAATTAAATCAGGGTTTATAAATTTTCGTGTCCATAAGATCACAACTAAAATGGAAAAACGGGGGAGATAGGGAAAAATAATTTTTTATTGGTGAAATGCTGTTTTTATCTCCGGTTTGAAAAGATACCAAAGAACAACTATACCAATAATTGTCCCTATGGGGAAACTAAGCAAACTTATCACCGCAAGGATCATCGCAACAATCCGTGCCCATGATTTCAGTTTCCAAAGCCCCCATCCAGTAATTATATATAAAATGGCTAGCACAAAAGTAATAATTCCTGCTCCAAGCAAGACAGAATCAACAAGATCAATAATCTCCTCGGTTACTTCGGGTTGATCTTCCATAATCCCAATAATGGCATCCTTGGTTCCCACCATGAAAAGGCCGCCCACTAGGGCAAGGATTGCCAATATCCAAAAAAGTGCCGCTAACAAAGCTATGCCCTCTGGTCGTGCGTTCACACTTTCCTTCTCCATGGCTCTTGGTATCTCTTTCTTATTATAAAAATATTATTTTTTCTTTATGATCAGTATGTCTCTCAAGAGGTGATAGGATCACGGTTAATCAGGGAGTGTTATAAAAGAAATAAATAAGGGGGCAGTACTAACTGTATCCATATCCATATCATCTAACTTAGGACACGATCAAGCAGGGGTATATTGATATGAAACGTATCAAGCCATTCCTGTATCATTTCTAGGAATTCTCTAAGGTATCCAGTGATATCCTTAATGGGCATGCTAATCTCAAGTGTCCCCGGCTCGCTTTCTTCACCATGGATATCTTTTGCTATGGCTGTGATTGAATAATCACCTCGCTGGTCCCATGTGTATTCCAGGGTTATTTCTTCGCCTGAGGCATAGGGTCCCATCCAGTCTGTCACGGTGCATCCTTCTCCCCAGCTTACCCAATAATAGATGTTATCGCCCTCGGGGTCTGTTGCAACAAATGTATAGGGATATGCTGTCCCAACTTCTCCTGAGGTAAGCCCTGTGATCCGGGGGGCGTTAGGGGCTGTATTTGTTTCTTTGAGATATCTAATGGTTTCCCTAATTGTTATGTTGGTGACCGTCATGGCATCATGCAAGGGAAGTTCATTATTGGCATGAATCAGTCCTGCTAGGCGACAGGGATACAGATCACCCTGGCCACTATGAAGGGACTGGTACCGCATTCCCAGATAACCAATATATTCACATAGATACATCCCAGAGAAGCCATCCCAGTCAATCCAGGCCTCGATATCTGTCTGGCTGTTCACAGCATCAGCAATTGCTTGAATAGGAAGTGTAGCATGTCGTATAAATCCCGCTGGAACCGTATCATCAGGGGGTGAAGGAGTGGGTTGATAAGGCGGGTTTTCATCATTTATCCAAAATTCCAAATTACGTGTGCTATACTCAATCTCCCAAGGTCCATCTCCTGCACCAAAACTTATGATGGCAACAGGATGTATCTGGAGGGTAATATTCCAAAAATCATTCCAGGTATCCTGATAATCAACCTCTAAGGTGCCATTATATATTCCCGGTGTAGGAAAATAGGAATAAATATTGTATCCCTGGTTTTCCCAATTTTCACCTTGCCATCCCCCCGGATTTAGATAGGAACTGGTACTGAAGGGCGCAATCATTTTTCCGGTGGGATCCCAGTATCCCGTAACCATTATCGCGGGGTATTGGGAGCATACCTCGGTATGCATAATATCCATTTTACAGGTCTGATTTCCCTCCCCTAATATGGGGGAGACAAGCAAATTCCCTCCCGAAAGGACCAGTAAACCTATAAGTATAGCTATAATTCTTCCCTTTTGCCACATCATTATAACACCTCTTATCACCTAGTATAATTCATATCCCTTGGTGGTTTAAAATGATATCTGTATCGGGCAATATAAATTATTTATGGGGAAGATCCAAAGGATTACAAAGAGGGGATGGTGGCAAAGTGTTCTCTAGGATACTTTATTTTTTTTTTGTGTTGTATGTACACCCTTGTTTATTCCGTGTCGGGGTTGGTCAACCAGGGTAATAAATCCACGGTATGTATCCCTAAACCCCCCGCACATGTGAGGGCTGAAAAACCGGTATAGATATTTAATATGAATGGAATATGGATATGTACCCCCACAAACCCTGCCATTCCCATGACACTGGGTATTGCCATAAAGGAATGCTGCCGGATTACATTCTTGGTACTTATTATTCCCACCAGTCCCCCACAGATATCAAAGAGATCCACAAAACGGGAACGCGTCACAAATTTTAACAATCCTCGATACGATGGGACACCAATCCGTATCCTGCTGCCAATAATAGACACTGCCTCTACTTTATTGAGCACACTTATCATAAAGGGTAATTTCAAACGTGCTGACTCCATGCTCAAGTGGAAAAAGGCTTGGATATCCCTGGGGAGTAAACCCAGTGTTTTTGCCCGGTCATACATTCCCCTCCTCCAGTCCTCAAGAAGTGTATCCCTAGGGATTAATCCATGTTTCTTGAGAATACTGAATTTCTCCATTGAATCCTGGGGATTTTGGAACGTTTTCAAGATCTCACGGGCTGCATCCAGGGATAGCTCAACAACCCGTGTTTCACATGTTCCATCAGATCGGTATTCTGTAAGCTCTATTTCAATAGTGTTATCCCTAGCCTCTGAAGGAGCATTCATTGTTTTTGCTATCCTAAGCTCCCTGTTTGTTTCTCCTCCAATAAAGGATTGCCCCGTGCTGAGTGCTGGAAGCATAGTAAGGCTCATAAAAAGTGTGATAATCCCTAATGTTACTCCTTTCATTACTATCTCTTTTACCATATCACTCCCTCTTATCCTTCATTATAATTAATCGTCAACGGGTTTATAAGTGTTAGTGAAGTGTTAAGTAAACTTCCCAATGCAACATTAATAGAGCTGGATAGGTCGGCAATGGATACCCCGGTGAAACCGTTCCGTATTATACCACTCCCGATACT
>Ga0209121_10004592_pt1 | contig 12822 bp, 8 predicted proteins | sample Cruoilmetagenom3_FD_187292 | JGI IMG/M metagenome (GOLD analysis project Ga0209121, IMG submission 187292) | Oil polluted marine microbial communities from Coal Oil Point, Santa Barbara, California, USA - Sample 3 (SPAdes) (version 2) | ecosystem: Environmental > Aquatic > Marine > Oil seeps ... | reverse complement strand
CCCGTGAACATCATTGACCACTTTAAAATCATCAATATCGAAGACACCCACACCAATGATTGGCTCTTCGTCTTGCGCCAGCAACCGAGCTTCAAAACCGCGTCGATTCAATAGGCCAGTGAGCGGATCATGCATTGCTAAGTTATTTAAACGATTGTGTTCTTGTTTGGTATAAAATCGCCACAGCCATAAGGCGGAAACCACATACAAAGCCAAAAGTATCGATAACTGAACTCTTTCCATCTCCAATACATGCAAAAAGTGCTCACTCTTGTCTTCTTCAATACTGAGATAGAGCTGAGTATTGATACCATCGACATACAAAGGTCGCGAATGGGTAAAGTCCATGAAACCGTATTTGTTTGCTCCGCGAGTGCTCGTCACCTTATAACCATGTTTAGGGTTCGACACTAAATTCGCAACATAGCCATCAATACCGAGTACCCCTTTAAATTCCCCATCAACATAGATGCCTTTGGTTAGCGTCACGACTTTTTTACCCGTCAGGTAATCATCGTATTGCCCGGTATACACCACTTGATCTTGTCCCTGAGCTAAGCCAAAACGCACCGTATTCACCCAGTACGGGCGGCTATTCACCACAGAATCGAAGGTATCCCCTTTAATCGTGCTGGCAAAATCAGAAGGTGAAGAGATGATGAATTTATCTTTCGAAATAAAGTAAATCGCAGAGATGGTATCAATGGTATTGGCAAAATAAGCCATGGTTGGAGCGATGAATAAGCGCTTACCCGCTTCAGCACTAAGCACTGATTTAGGATCACACATCTCGCGAGGGCCAGAGAACATAAAATCAAAACGTGGGGCCTGTTGCTCCTCACTGATGAAATAGCACGTTTCTCCCTCTACCTTTTTGCCATGCGAGAACACATACGTATCGCCGTGCAGTGGGTAGAGTGCAGTAATGTTGTACTCAAGCGCATTAATGATCTGTGTGAGTTCCGCTAAAGAGCGTGTCACGCCTTGGTTTTCGATTCCATACTGTTTATCTGATTCTTCCGCTGAATCAACGAGCAATATACTCAAAACGACTAAAAAACTGGCGGTAAGGCTTAAGAAAGCCTTTTTAAAATCGATGGTATGGTGTTTTATCAAAGCATATAAGTCGACGTTGTTATTTTAGCGCACATTGTACTTATAAGTAGAAATACTGCAATAGGGAATATAAAACCAAGCGCCTATTGAGTCAGATGAGGAGTATGGGTTAGAAGTGGAATTGAAGGTGAAGCTAAACTGAGACTGAGACTAAACGGAAACTAAAAGTAATAACGCCTAAACAAGAGCTTAGGCGTTAAAAGGCTTGGCTACGTTTTACTTAGCAAAGTTCACAATCGGGAAGCACGGGAAGAAACCGTTGTCAGCACAGTTGATCAGACCAACTTGTACGCCCTCGATTTTTTTAGTTTTGTTGAAGATACCAACCTGAACCGTAGACACTTCAGAAAGGTTTGCGGCACCAACATCAACCAGAGTGTCGCCTTCCGAGTAGTTTACAAAACTCACGTTCGCGCCTTTCACATCGTTAGTGATGTTAACGGCACCCAAGTTCAAACCTGTGGTTTTTCCTGGGTTCCAGTTGAATATACCCAGTGAAGCACCGGTCATTTCTTGGTTTACTTTATGCGCACCAAAAATACCCAAGTTTACACCTGTCGTCGTTTGCGTCTCAGACATACCAACAATAGCAAGATCGACACCTTTAAGGTCGTTTACTTGTCCGTGAAGTAAAGCCAAGCGCACACCACCAACCGCATCGGAATCTGGTGCGTTAAAGCCGTTGATCGTTGAAAACATAACAGGCGAAGAAGCAAATGCTGCTGGCGCCATGACCGCTGCAGAAACAGCAAGTACCGAAAGTAGTTTTTTCATTGGGAAGTCTCCACTGACTTATTGTTAACTTGATTAATCCATTTTCAATCAAGCATTTATTATCCTTTACTCAACAGCTATCCATGTTAAATCAATGTCATAACTGTACTGTTGAATATAGGCCTAAAAAACAACAAAGGGCAATGAAAGTTCACACAGTCTACTCAAGTGTCGCATACAGCAATCTTCTCAGTTACGCTTTCTAGATCCTAAGTTACCTTCTTTAGAGCCTAAGTTACGCTCTTTAGATTCTCAGTTAACTTCTCTAGACCTTAAAAAACTCCAGCTCTTTTTTCTGCTCTACCGCCAATTGAGATAACTCTTTGGCCGCTTGTTGAGTTTGATGAATACCCGATACATTTTGGTTCACTAGGTCAAAGGCATTGTTTGTATTCAATGCTATACGCTCAGTTAAACTAAACTGCTCTTGAGAAGTGCTTGTCACTAGCGTATTAATTTCAGAAATAGATTGCACAGACTGTTCAATATGACTGAATGATTGTTGGACATTTTCTGACAATGTCACCGACTCTTGGATCTGCTCAACATTGCTGATCATGTTGTCGTTGGCTTTTTCTGATTGAGCTTGAAGCTTGGTAATAATATCTTGAATGCTCTTCGTTGAATCTTGCGTCTTAGATGCAAGGTTACGAACTTCGTCAGCAACAACGGCAAAACCACGTCCGTATTCACCCGCTCGTGCCGCTTCAATGGCTGCATTCAAGGCCAGCAAATTCGTTTGATCAGAAATGGTACTGATCACGGCCGTCACTTCACCAATATCCATCGCATTTGTTTTAAGATCGACAATCATACTGGCGGTTTGTTTTACAGAGTCATTAATCTTATGGGTAAGCTCAATAGACTCCTCTAAGGTTTGGTTACCTTTAAAGACATTATCAATCGCTTTTTTAGCCTCTTGCTCGGCATGAACAGCGTTTGATGTTACTTCTTTTGAAGTGCTTGATAACTCGCTAATCGCATTAGAGATTTCCTCAACTTGCGTCAATTCATGTTGAGCATTATTTGCGGTATCAACCATCACCCCAGTCAACTGCTCAGCTGACGTGGCAACTTGTGTTGAAATCCCTCGGCTGCTTTTAATGACAGTACTCACCTTATCATTAAGGATAATTAACGAACGATAGATGCCAACGGCCTCTTCTGGTTTGATGAAACGTTGGGACAAATTACCTTCAGAGATTTTCTTGATCATTTCAGAAATCTCCCATGGTTCACCACCCAAAGAAGCTCTGAAACTGCGTTCAATAATAAAGCCGACGAATAACGACATCGTCAATGCAATCGCAGTCAGCAACAGCATCAACTGTTGAAAGTCACCCGCAACAATTCGAGCCTCAGAGGTTAACTTTTGGCTTTGTTCTTCTTGGTAATCAATAAATTCGTTGATGGCAGCAAGCCATTGAATAAAAGCAGGTCGAGCTGAATCGAGGATAGAATCGGTCATTACAGTACCCGACTTCTTATCCCTAATAATCTCATCAACCAAGGGTAAAGTGTATTGTTGTACCTTATCGATTTTCGCAAGAATACGTTGTTCATCGGCCGTAAACACCTCACCTTGCGAACGCATTTGGTTCATTTGAGCTTCAGATTCACGATAAAAAGCTTCGAGCTGCTTAACTTCTTGCTCTAGAAGAGAAATCTCTTGAGAGGTTCTGGCTATCGCAATATCACGAATAGTAATCGCGCGGTCATGAACACTGCCACGGTAGTTAATGGCATAACGCTGCTTAAGTGAGTTTACATCGGTAATTTCCGTCAGGGTCTCATCGATGAAGTTAACTTTTTGAATACCTAATACTGTTAAAAGCATCATAAGAAAAAGCGTCGTGCCAAACCCAATAGCCAGCCTCGCTTTAATGGTGAGTTTTGATAGATTGTCCAACATATGATCTCTTTTTATATTAATTCAACGTTAAGGTACGAATACCGCACTTAAGCATCACCCGTACTTATAAATATCAGCAAGTATCTGGCTCCAGGCTATAATATAAAGAAATCGTAAGGACTAATACATAGTTAAAATTCACTGACTTAAAACTCTCTAGATTCCCACTATTTAACCCAACAGCATAAGCTAAAAATAACAGGCTTTTATGCTGATTCACGGACAGCGGCCTGGCATAATTTAGCACTATCCAAAAAGATAAAGCCCCCATAACATCTGCTCCTTGAAGCAGTCATTATGGAGGCTATTGAGAGAGACACTGAGCCTCTCCTATATCGACAAACGAGTCCGCTAATCGAAAAAGTATTTGCCTTCAAAGTTCGATACAGATAACGGTTTGGAGTAATAGAAACCCTGCAAGCGTGTCACTCCGACCTCTTTACATATGGCATCATGAATATCCGTCTCTATCCCTTCTGCGACCGTTTCGTATTCTAAGCTGTGCGAGAAAGCACAAATTGCCGTAAAAAGTTGCCTTGGTTTTGTCAATTCAATACGCTCAACGAAAGAGCGATCGATTTTGATCACATCAATCGTGTAATCCTTCAAATGAGACAGTGAGGAGTAACCGGTTCCAAAATCATCCACTGCGACTTTCACACCTAAGTCACTGATTTTCTGCAAAGCTTCAGATGCCCACTCGCCAGAAATAAGATTACTTTCCGTAATTTCAAACTCCACATTTGAAGCTGGAATTTCATAAATATTAAGAAGGTTTTTAACTTTTTTCGCTAAAAAACGGTCGGTTAACTGACTTGGAGATAAGTTAATCGCTAATGTAAAATCATCTCTCAACGTTTTCTCATTCAGCCAATATTGTAACTGTTTCAAAGCCGTTTCGATGACCCAAAAACCGATATCGACAATCATCCCAGTTTCTTCTGCAACCGGAATGAAGCTATCTGGCGGAATCATTCCTAACTTCGGATGTTTCCAACGCAACAAAGCTTCTGCCCCTATTAGCTTCATATCCGCATTAAACTGAGGTTGGTAATAAAGCTCCATCTCGTTCTTTACTAGAGCTCGCTTCAGGTGTCTTTCAAGCTCTGCTCGGCGATTCATTTGATCATGAAATGCTTTTGAATAAAACTGGGCCTGATTTCTTCCCTTATCCTTAGCACGATACAAAGCAATATCAGCGCATTTTCGTAACTCAATAGAGTTCGATGCACATTCTGGAAAGCTTGCAATACCCACACTAACCGTTAAATCTAATAACTCTCCGTCCACACATATCGAAGAACTAAACTCAGACATGAGTCGGTTGACCATTTTTTGGACGTACTGCTTATTATTTCCGATAGGGAATAATAATGCGAATTCGTCCCCCCCCAATCGGCATAAAATATCATTGTATCCGACGCAGCGGTTAAGCTTACTGGCCACCTCTTTGAGGGCGCCATCTCCTAAGACATGTCCGTGGCGATCATTAACATCTTTAAATTTATCGACATCAATCAGCATTAAGACAAACGAAGAGTTATCTTTTGCTGAGGAAAGCAGTTGTTTGGTTAAACGCTCTTCAAAGAAGTGGCGATTATTCAAACCCGTTAAACTATCGCGCTCTGCTAATCGCTTTAGCTCGGTATGCGTCTCCAGCACTTGTTGCTCGAGTTGATGGCGTTCAGACGCAATAACAATCGCTCGTCTCAGCCTTACCGCCGTAACTTCACTTTTCATAATGAAGTCCTGAGCGCCTGATTCAATGCATTTCAGAGCGATCTCTTCATCGTCATTGTGGCTCAACATAACAATCGATGTAGAGAAATCATTTTTCGCGCGCAGTTCGATTAACAATTCAAAACCGTCGGTTGGAGGAAGTTGATAATCCAGTAAAATGACATCAAATTGTTTCTGAAATGCCAACTCTAGACCTTTAACGCCGGTATCGGCAGTCTCAATAGTCGCTAGAGGTAAGTCTGTATTTTTCAACGTCCTGACAATAGACAAAGTATCTACCTGATCATCATCAATGATCAATACCTTCATTTGAGCCCCCTTGGCTTTAGCATTTTGGTAACTCAACAATGTTCCAATAGTTCTCTAGAAAACGAATAAGTTGTTTGTAATCTTGGTTAGATGAAGACTTCACAATGTAACCAGCAATATTTTTCTTGTAGGCTGCAGAGATTTCTTCATCAAGTTGGGAAGTCGTGAGTACAAAAACCACAATGTCACTCAAATTCGAATCCGACCGAATGGCAGATAAAAACTCCATGCCATTCATTCGCGGCATGTTTAAATCCAGAAGCACAATAAAAGGCCGAGCAATGGCATCGTTTTTAAGCACTTCTAATGCCTCTAATCCATCACGAGTTCGATGGATTGGATTAAGCAAATTGAATGACTTCAATGAACGCTGAATTCCGATGGCATCAATATCATCGTCTTCAACTAAAAGAATACTGACGGTTTTCATATAGTTATGATTCATATGATCTCCTTTTTTTCTAATAACTCTTCTGTGGGCCAGGTGAAAACAAAAGAACACCCACCTTGTGAATTAGAGTGTAATTCGAAATGGCAGCCGTAAAGCTCCAAGGTTTTTTTGATGATAGACAAGCCCATACCACTTCCTTCGACGCTATCGCGAGGTTGCAGTGTGTGGAATAACTCAAACACCTTGTCATAGAGTTCAGTTGGAATTCCAGGCCCATCATCTTCGACACAGAACTTGTAATGGTCACCTTGATAAACACCAGAAACCTTAATATTGGCGTGTGCTTTATCGTGGTGTTTAATCGCGTTGGACATTAAATTTCGCAATATTAAATCTAGCGGGACGACCAACGTACGAAACGGGCCAATGCTATCGTCACAAATAAGCGTCGCCTTATTATTCATATTCAATAACTCGAATGTCTCTTGGACATTGCTCGCTAAAGAGAACTCTTGAATCTCATTCTTTTTTCTACCAACTCTAAAATACGACAATAAGTCATCGAGCAATCGCTCCAACCTGACAACTCGACCCTGCAAAAGGCGACTATAGTCCTTTGTTTCAGGGGTTAGGTGCTCCTCAATGTCTTCATTGATCCATGACACCAATTGCGAGATCCCTCTCAGAGGTGCTTTCAAATCGTGCGATGCGACGTAAGCAAACTGATCGAGGTCTCTATTCGCTCTTTCTAGAGCAAGATTTCTTACTGCTAAGTTTTCTGAGGCTTTTTCTAGGCTATCCGTTCGCTCTTGGAAATCTCGACTTAACTTTCTTGCATAGCCTTGGGCTTTCTCTTCCCCGTTACGCAATATCATAAGAATGGCAAATAGCATGACATTAACGAGTAGGCCGAACATCAGGATCAATGTTGGTTGATTACTATGCTGCTGAGCTTCAAATAAAGGTGAAGATTGAAAATCAAAGAGCCACCTTCTCCCATACATATTGACTTCCAACTGTTCATCGAACATTGGTTGATGGTTCAGGGCTTCACGAGAATTTGTAAGCTCATCGTAGAGTGAAATATTGTCATCATGGATACTGAAATTGATAAGACGATTAGCATCCTCAAGCGTACCGTTCATTAAATGTTGAACAATAAAAGGGGCATAAACTAACCCCAAAAAGCCATCACTTTCATCACCATAATATTGCGGGACTTTTCTCTTATCGAACCATGGAACATAAAAAAGAAAACCAGGTGTTTGCTTAGAATCTTGAACCAAGGTTATTGGCCCTGTAATTTGAGGGGTTCCCTTTGTTCGAGCTAGCCTTGCTGCCGCATATCGATTATTTTCATGGGCCATATCCAGACCAACCGCTGCTCGGTTCTCTTCTTCTGGTTCAATGTACGTAATAGGCCAATAATCTTTGGCGATACGAATTGGGTGCATGTCATACGAAGGAAAGCTTTGTTGTTGCCAAGCAAGATAACTCGTCACTTTTTTCTGAGGGACGTAATGAATCACACCTATCCCGCTCACTCCAGGGAAGTGGGATGATATATCAAACTGACTAGCAAACGTTTTCCAACTCTCTCGATTAACCGGGGCCGAAAACATATGGATTGCTGATACGCCCGCGGTCAATGCTTCTTCATATTTGCTCATCCTATCTTGAACAAGCCCGAGTAATTGACTCACTTGAAAATCAAATTGAACTTGAGATTTTTGATGTGTTTGATGAAGAGTAATTTGCCAAGCGGTAATAGTTAGGATTAGAGAGCAGACGAGAACAAGCCAATGAAGCCAAGATAAAGCGGTTGACGACTTTTTGATAAAAGTAAGCATCCTTAACCTATTGCACAGAGTGCATAATAATATCGAATAACCCTGACGCTAACTTTTATCTAACGAAATGTAAATACTATATTTACATTCTTCACTTCACTGCTCTAAATTACATATTATACAGAATGACAACCCTAGATTTAATCGCTACTTAAAAGCTCAGAACGGTTTCTGCCGTTATTTTTTGCGCGATACAAAGCTGTATCCGCTTCTTTTAACGTGACCCTAATGGATTGCTCCTCACCGCCCCAAAAAGCGACGCCAATAGAAACAGTGACGCCTCCTACATTGGCAAATTCATATAACTCGACCTTTTTACGTAACCGTTCTGCAAATTTAAAAGCATCTTGAATATCGGAATTGAGCAGAAAAATAATAAACTCTTCTCCACCAGAACGAAACAGCAAGTCTTGATCTCTAGATTGCTCTTTCATCAATTGTGCAAAGCTTTTTAATAAATCATCACCAGTATCATGGCCAAAGTTATCGTTGACCGATTTAAAAAAATCGATGTCCAATGCGAGAACAGAAAATGGGATAGCCTGATGTTGTAATTGATCAACGGCTTTATCTAAACCTCTCCTATTTAACAAGCCCGTCATCGAATCCGTTAAACTTGCCGTATGAAGCGAGTCAATCGTTTCAAACGCGATCCCAAAGGCCTTGATAAAGCTGCTCTTCAGTTGTGATGCTTCAAAATACCAAGAGTGAACTTGCTTTACATTATTCACCGTATTTGAGTTACGATCACTACCTGTAACCGCCAGTGCTAACTGTCTTAATGGTTTAGAGATAAAGCTAGAAAATACCCAAATAAACATTAACGTCAACACCCCAACAGGAATCGTCGTTACAAACACCTCTTTCATTTGTTGATTAACCATAAGTAGAGTACTTTGCTTCGATTTCTGCGCAACCACTCCCCAACCAGCCTGAGAGACCGGGGCGTACCCTGCCAACATTTGAATACCCAAAGAGTTCACAATATCTAGACTGCCACTTTCGCCTTTTGACACAGTATTAATTGCGCGGTTGTTTGTGATTATTTGGCCGATCCTTGACTCATTTGGGTGATAAATCAACGTTCCATGACGATCCACAACGTAAAGGTAAGAGCCATCCACGTAACTATGTTCATTCAATAATTTCCCTAAGATATTCTCAGCTTCTAGATAAATAGTGCCACTGATGTAGCCGAGATACTCTCCCTGATTCGAAAAAATAGGGTACGACAGACTAATAAGATAGTTACCTGCGGGAGATACGAAAGGGTCCGTCACCAAAGGGGCTTGGGCTTTTAGAGATTGGAGTGAGTTTTCATTCGTTAACTTAATCCCTTTCACTTTCACTGTCTCTGGAGAGACCGCCGTAATTACACCATCAGAATTTACAACGACAACGGAGTTAAACAACTTGGTTTGATTTTTGAGTCGTTTCGTTTCTTCTGTCAACGCACGCTGATCATTGGTGCTGTCGGATAGAGCTTTGGCGCTGTATTGGAGCTGGGTCATCGCGGAATCAAGAAAAACATCCGTCATTTCTGCCATCTTTTTGGCATAAACTCGGTTCGACTCTAGTGTCGTATTGATGATGATATCTCGCTGCACTTGATAGAGTGAATAGAAAGCGTTTAATAACGTAACCATTGCAGAAAATACACACAAGACTAGAATTAATTTTCTCAAATTAACCTTTTCTAACATTGTTTTTATCCATTTCTTACCGCTATATTTTGCGCAACATTAACATTTAAAATTAGGACTTTCAGCCTATTCCTCATCGAAGTTGGAATATAGTTCATAAGCTAAATTTATTATCTACACTCATCACGACTTATATTGTGGTCACTACAAAGAAAATCGTAGTCATAAAAAAGAAATTTTTGACCATAAAAAAAGATTATACAGCCCTAACCTCCCCTATTGCGATAAAGCAAAGCCAGTTTAAATTAATATGAACAACTCTAAGTTGTGATACTTAACACTTAATATACAGAACTAAATCCCTTATTTGACCTAAGAAGGGTGCACTAATCCTTATTACCTCTTATTTTCAATGGTTAATATAATGCGAATTTGCAAAACAACATCCTGAATGAGGCGTATTATTCCAGATCGACTTAACGGTCGAATACCATTAATATATTTAAGGTCTTACTGCTGCATTCAGCGTGGATATTTACGACATACAAACAGCTAGACAAAAAACAAACAAGAACTGGCTTACTATTGGCAGCGGTGATAAGTTATGTAACGTGTTACTTATATTTACCCTCCAAACCAGTATATTGTTTTGAGTGGTTAAATATCTAATCACGGGTCATCATGTTCGAAAACGCTTTGAAGGAATACATCAACGCCCAAACATGATTCACGACCAGAACAAAGCAATTGATGAAAAGGATAGACATTGTATTGCAACCCAAATATCACTTTAGTTATCGATATGTCCTTGGCGTAGAGGTATTTGCATGACGAAACTAACGATCAATTCCACCTACGGGATCGCCATATTAAAAGACTTTCATTTGGTGCATGCCGATGACAATTATGCGCATATTTTCGGCTACAAATCCGCTCAAGAATTAATGTCAAGTATTGACTCTATACTTGATCTTATTGTCCCGGACCACCATCAAAGTGCAAAAGACAATTATTACCAACAAGTCGAAAGGCGCGCCAACCCTCGCGGGCGCACCTTTACTAACCGCGACCGTTTTGGGCGTGAGTTTACGGCCTTCACTATCGACCATGTCATAAAATGGAAAGGCGAACCCGCACTTCAAGTCACCTTGATTGATTTGTCTGTCCAAGAGCAAGCACTGAAGCAGTTAGAGCATAATAAACTTCAATATCAACGCTTAGTCCTGTCGTCATTGCAAGGCATTAGTGTGCATCGTAATTTCAAGCCCATTATGGTCAACCAGGCATGGGTGGACTTGATGAAAGCCCCTTCCATTGAATTCGTCTTAGAGAACGTCTATTTATTGGATTTGATATACGATGATCAAAAAGAAGAAGCCATAGCTCGCTATCAAAACTTAATTTCTAGCAGTCTCCCTGGCGCACATAATGTGATCAAAAATATCTGCTTTGATGGTAAAGAACGTTACTTTAGCATCTATGATAATGCCATTGAGTGGGATGGTGAGATGGCTGTCCAAGCCGTGATTGAAGACATTACCGACCGAGTTGAACTCGAAAAAGAACTGGCTTATAAAGCGTCACACGATTCACTGACCGGCCTTCTCAACCGAGACGCCATCTATCAGTGGGTAGAAGCGCAAGCTCACCAACAAAATACACTGGTTTGTATGATGCTTGATGTCGATGACTTTAAATCCGTCAATGATCAACATGGACACTTAACGGGTGATGCCATGCTCCGCAACATCGCCAACTTATGTAAACAAGTGGTATCAAACCATGGCGTGACGGGACGCTGGGGCGGTGAGGAGTTTGTTATTTTCTTGTCCAATGTGCGTCTTTCTCAAGCCATTGAACTTGCTGAAGAGCTTCGCCAACGCTGTGAATCTTTTGTTTGCTCAACCGCAGAAGAGAACGTTCAACGTACCGTCAGTATCGGGGTCAGTGTGTGCCAAGAGGATATCTCACTTGCAGAGAAGCCCCAAAACGAAGATCAGGTCCAGAAATCCGATCAGGTTCAGAAAGCAAATCAGCTGATTAAGCACCTTGTTTCTCTCGCCGATAAATTTTTGTACCAAGCAAAATCGCAAGGGAAGAACAAAGTGGTCACCGCTAGTAATCTTGACTCATAGCGTTGTGCACAATAAAGCTTCCTAAGCGGTGCTCTGAATGCAGTATCCTTCCGGTCAAATATGCAGAGTTTTCACGCCGTTTTTGCCGTTTCTCTTAATTTGATACATGGCCAAATCAGATTGCTGGTACACGTCATCAAAGTGATGCTCACCTTGATTAAAGAAGCACACACCAATACTCATGCCGATGGCGACGTCCGTCAGCATTCGATTGCTCTCAGGTACAGCCGTTTGCAACAACTCTTCACAAAAGTGCGTGACTTGATCGGGTTCCGCCTCAGGAAACAAAATGACAAACTCATCTCCGCCAATCCGCCCGATTTGCGCCGGTTCAGAGGATGGTTTAGCTAATTCAGAAGCTTGCGGCGAAGCGAAGCCAGGAGCTTGCGGAGCTAAACCAGAAACTTGCGGAGCTAAACCAGAAGCTAACGAAGCTGCATTTGAAGCTAGCGTGACCAAGCGCTGAGCAATAAAACTCAGCAACTGATCGCCCTTCTGGTGGCCTAAAGTGTCATTGACCGCTTTAAAGTTGTCGATATCAATAAAGATCATCGCCGCTCGAACTAACTTATCTGCGCTTTTCATTTCACGAAAACGTTGTTCGATAGCTTGTCTATTGAGTAACCCCGTCAACCTATCGGTAGAGGCCAAGGCCGCCAATTGTTGTTCAAAGCGTTTTTCTTGCGTGATATCGATGTGCGTACCCATAATCCTAAGCGGTACTCCATTGCTATCAAACTCGACCACACGACCTCTGTCGTACACATAGCTATCACTGCCATCTTTATGAGTCATTCGGTAAACAACTTCATATAAGTCACTGCTTCCTGACAGGTGATCTTCAAAAGCTTTCATGGCCTGCTGATAATCATCAGGGTGTAAGTTATTTTTCCAAGTTTCAAACGTCGCAGTCAGCTCATGCGGTTGGTAGCCGAGCATTTTTCCCCAATCC
>Ga0209121_10004591_pt1 | contig 12824 bp, 12 predicted proteins | sample Cruoilmetagenom3_FD_187292 | JGI IMG/M metagenome (GOLD analysis project Ga0209121, IMG submission 187292) | Oil polluted marine microbial communities from Coal Oil Point, Santa Barbara, California, USA - Sample 3 (SPAdes) (version 2) | ecosystem: Environmental > Aquatic > Marine > Oil seeps ... | reverse complement strand
GATGCTGCGAAACCATTAAAAATGGGGACTAGCATATCTAAATAAAATATTCTTCGCTCTTTTAGGTAGTGATAGTCACTTTAAATAAGCTCCCTGTAGGCATTCTCAGGAGCATTAGGATCAAATCTGATTAAGGATAATTCCGGACCATCATGAGCAGCATTGAAAGCTACTGTTCTATTGAACCTATCTCGCCAAGAACCGGTGAGACGTGTTGATTCATGGATATGCCCGTGAAGCGTGATTAAAGGCTGTCGTTCTTCAATAAACCGCCGAATGGCAATACTTCCTACATGGACATCCAGAGGAACATGATTAATCATTTTTCCGTCCAAAGGAGCGCGGTCCAGTTTGGATTTATAGGGTGGCGAGTGAAAGAGAAAGATCGATTTTTCAAGATTATTATTCCCTGCAAGTTTGTCCAGATCTTCTGCAATGGTGGCAAATATCAATTCATTCTCCGGAACAGGGATAGATAGAACTCCATCTTCAAGTGAAACACATCCGGGGCATATATAACGTGAGACATCATATCGTTCCCAGTCCTTTAAACGAAACGGTGTCGGAGGAACATATGAGTACCCATAGACTGTAAATTCCCCCAATTGGATATGTCTGTTGTGGCAGTACTCCCATATACCCATAGAGGCTGCGTCCAGCATAGATGCTTCTTCAAACCGACCATCATCATTACCTAAGATAACAAATACCTTAGGGAAAGCATCCTCCAGGTTTTTTTTTACTTTTTTCAATCCTTTTACTAAGAAATCATTAATAAAATCTTTATGAGAAATATCAATAATGCTTGTCAATGCTTTTAAATGGGAAGGAAGAAGATCACCACCAATAAAAACAGCATACGGATGTTCTATTGTAATGCGTTCAAATAATTTTTTATATCCCTCGATATTTCCGTGAAGATCAGAAACGAAAAAACAATTGCAGCCTTTTTTTTCTGAAATTTTAAACTCCTATTTTCTATTAGAAAATAATAGCATCAACCTTTAACAAATTCAAATTTACCATAATTAGTGAGTCAGCAATTTTTTTAAATTAAAATCAGGGTTAATTGAATGAAGAATACCATTTTTATCTATTTTTAATGAATTAAATAAAGGTAAAAAATCTTTAAGGGTCTTTTGAACAGATCTTTGAATTGCATGACAGGTTTCTGTTGCTTCACTTATTGCATCAACTTTAATAGAGTTATTTATTTTAAAATCTTTAAATTTATCAAGAAAACCCTCTTTTACCAACAAATAAACATATGACCTTGTATCCCTTGATCTGACCATTGAACATTTGGAAATTATACCATTGCTATTAAAAACAAGTGCTACAGATGTAGGTCCCCTATATCCTTCAAATAAAGCATAATCTCCAGTTAATAAAGCAAAGCCATAAGTTTTGTCTTTTTTATAAAATGCGAATCTACCTATTTTACTATTATATATCTCAATCTTATCAGCCTCTGTTACTCTTTTTGTTATAGAATAAAATTTTTCTATATTTACCTCAGGTAAGTTAAAATATTCAGGGATTGCAAATAGTTGTGAATAAAAAATAATTATAATTAACAATATACGCATTCAGTTCTTTATCATAAAAAAGCCAATCAGTCAAACAACTCTATAAAAAACCTAACATCATATGGTAAATTTTCTCTTAATTGCATATAACAACCAGGACATGAAGTAAAAACAATATCTGCTCCAGTCTCTTTTAAATATTTTTCTCTTTTATCTAAAATTTTTTTCGAAGTATTTGGGAATCCAACACTGAATATTCCTCCAAAGCCACAGCATAATTCAGACTTGTCATCAACAAATCTTTTTCCAAATTGTTTCATAAACTTCCTTGGTTCCTTATATATTCCAAGAGACTTCAGATTATGGCATGGATCATGATATGTAACTTTTCTATGCTCTTCTTCTAAAATATTAAGATTAATTTTTAAATCTTTTATAAATTTATATATAAATTCTGTGAGTTCATAAACCTCAACTCCATTTAAATCATAATATTTTTTAAAAGTAATCACACCAGTTCCACATGGCACTACAAGATACTTGAACTTAATATCTGAAAATATATTGATATTTTTCGTTTTTAATTTATCAAACATCTTTTTCCAGCCCTGAGATATATATGGGAAACCACAACATTTTAAATATTTCGGTAATGCAACCTTAAAGCCCTTATTCTCTAAAAATTTCTTTATTTTCCCAATTTGAGATGAGTAAAAATATGTTAGAACACAACCAGGGAAAAGCAAAATATCAAAATCTTTTGAATAATCCGATGTATATAATTTGTTTAAATTTATATTATCTATTCCTGGTATTGTTAATTTATTTTTTAATGGAGTTTTCGATAAAATTTTAAAAAACCATGCTAACTTTTTTAATACAAAGGTTTGATAAAAATAAAGGATTGTTTTTTTTTCAAATGGAATTTTTCTCTCTTTAAAAATTAAATTCCTGTATTTGATCATCATATCCAAATATTCAACACCATTTGTACATATGTATTCACAACTCCCGCATAGTAAACATTGAGACATAAATTCCTTGTTAAGTTTATTAGGTTTTAATCTCCCATCAAGAATTGCCTTAATTAAGTTAATTTTCCCCCTCGGGGAATTGGGTTCAATCAACTCTGCATTATAAACAGGGCAGGAATATAAACAATTACCGCAATCCGAACAGATTTTAGCAATTTTATCTATATCAATAGATTTCTTCTTTAAGCTATATGATCTTCTCTCTTCCACTTATGCACCAATGCTTTTAAATTATAAAATATATGACCTATCCTTTTATTATATTTTTTATCCCATTTACTATTTTCCCGATTACAACATCCCAGGAATAAAATTTATTAACATAATTATAACCATTAATCCCCATTTTATTTCTTAATTTTTTTTTATCATAAATCTCTGTGAAATTTTTAACAAAACCCTCTACATTATCATACAACAATCCACCTGCAGAAAGTTCTATATGTTCTTTAAGAACATTAGATTTTCTATTTGCAAGCACAGGTGTCTTTTGTGAAAACGATTCAAGAGTAGTTATTGAGAGACTCTCCATTGAAGAGGGTTGAATAGATAAAACAGCATCTTTAAATGCAGAGATTTTTTCATCTTCTGTTACATAGCCTAAATAATTTATTCCATCAATTTGAGGAATATCCATTAACTTTTTTCCAATTAAGACCAGATTTACCAATCTCTTTTTCCTAATAATTTCATAAGCTTCAAATATAAGCTCAAGCCCCTTACCTCTCTCTATCCTTCCAGCATATAGCATATATGGAAGAAACATCAAATATTTCTTTCTAAAGAGATTTTCATATATATTGTCATTTATATTTATACCTGTTCTTACCAATTCCATTCTATTATTCGGATTAAATAATTTGCTTACAAAATTCATTTCAGCACCAGTGAGAAAAAATAGCGAATCCGGCTTTTTAAAAACCTGGTTCATTAAATTCAGGTATATAGGAGATTCATCATGAGCTGTAGGAAATAATATAATTGGCTTTTCAACTATCTTTATTCCCTCTACAGTTGGATAATAAAGATAAGTAAAAAATAAGAAAATATCAAAGAATCTTTGTTCATTTTTCAAAGCATCTACTAAATCCGGAGAATAAGGCCCTTGCCGTATAATCCAGTCCATTTCATCTCTTTTTTGAGAATCATCTATAAAAAACCCATCAGAATACCTGTTAAAACTCTCAATATCTCTCTCCCTCTCAACATTAAACCTCTTAATGTTTACACCTTTGAGTATTGACTCACCTTGATTATAATGATTTTTCCATGTTATATAATCTTTTGCAGTTGTTGTAAAAACTGTAACATCAAACCCATTTGAATTAAGTCTTTCAGCAATATTTTTAGCTAATGTTTCAGCTCCACCTACCACATCTTTTCCATATCTCTGAACAACCACACCAATCTTGATCATAACTTATTTAACATAAATAAGAATCTCCCAGGATTGGACTCATTAAGATATTTCTCAACCCTCTTTTTCTCATAATTTTTTAACTTAGAATTCAATTTTTCATCAAACATTACCTCATTAACCAATCCGGCAATGTATTCATAATTTTTATTTTTAACAATTATACCCGATCCATCCAGGGTTTCTGACACAGCACCTGCATCATAGGCAATAACAGGAACCTGGAAACAGCAACTCTCTATAAGAGGCAAACAAAAACCTTCATGTTCACTCATTGAAAGAAAAACATCACCGAGTTTATATACTGAGAGAAGTTCATCAAATGGAATATGACCTGTAAACACAATATCATCTGATGTTAATAAAAACCTTGAAGCAAGGTCCCTTACAGAATAAAAATATTTTGGAAGTGTTGCAGTATTACCTGCAACAATAAGCCTTATTGAAGGTGATATGAACTTTTTATAAAAAAACAGTACTTTTATTAAATCTTCTATCTTTTTATTTGGAGAGATTCTTCCTACAAAAATTATGTTTTTCCTCTCATCATTTAAAAGGTTATAATAAGGTTTATTGAACGGTTTAGAATACTCTTCAAAATCCATCATAATTGGAAAAACTAAAATGTTTCTAAAACTTAACCCTCTCAACTCATGAGCATTATATTCCGAATCAGCAATAGATATATCAAATGTATCTTTTAATCTCTTGAGATGATTTCTACCATCATTTGTAAATTTCACAAATTCATCTGAAAAACCTACAAAAAAATGAGAAGGCGTAATATTATGATATATCATCACCTTCTTCCCATTTGCTCTTATAAAAAAATCTGTTAATTCTGAAGGAATAGCAAAATGAAGTATTTTTATAGATTCAGGGTTTTCTCTGTAATCTCTGAAAAAAGAGGCTTTATCACTCATATTCTCATCAATAGTTAGAGATATAATTCTGCTCTCAATCCCCTTTTCCAATAAATATTTATGAAACCTTAAAGCTGAATTCCCTATAGCATCACCATAATGAAATGCTGGTAAAAATTGTTCTATAATCATACCTTTATTTATCAGAAAAACAAGATAAGGTCAATAGCTAGGTCTCAGAAGCCTACACATAAACTAAAAATTGTGCATCTGTACTTTTGGTGCTTTGAGTATTTTATAGACAGGATATATAGCATAACCTCTCCATTGAAGAACCAAAACTCTGTCAAAAAAATTCCACGCAGCATATCCATCCCTGGATTGAGGCTCCAGTAAATAAGCAGCAAGCCTTGAAAGTGGCTGAGATAAAGTGATAAAAAAAGAGCCTTTCGGAACATCAACTTCCTCCTCAACCTCTTCATAATCAATATTCGTATGTAAAAAGTGCCCCTGATAAGGACTTTTTAAGGATTCAATTTTTATAACCTTATTCAATCTGACTTTTCCTTTAAACGACTTCCCAATAATTTGAACATTAATACCATGAAGTTTCAAATGCATAGCTACTTGTTTCTCAGATGGGAGCATAATATAGCCTTCAGTTAATTTTATCTTTTTATATGGTTTAAAACTGGCATAAAGTGTTGTGCAATAATTTTTCTTTTTTTCTGTTTTTTCTACAATATAATCTCCGTACCACTTTTTTGGATAACGCTCCCTTTCAGATTCCAGGATTTCTCTCTTTTTAAATATATAGCTTTTTATTAAGAAATCATATGTCTTGGTTAACTTAAATCTTATTGGAAATTCTGAATTCTTAACCTCTTTAATTGCTCTTAAATCAGCCTCTCTAATTAAGTTGCACATCTCACCCATATGTGTATTAGTGTATTCCAAAATAGCTCTGATAAAGCTAAGAGCACCTTTTATTCTGGTTTTAAAATCAGCATGTGAATAGTTTTCATCTAAGATAGAAAAACGGTTTCTTAATCCATAATAAGAGGTTCCAAATCGTGCTTCTATAGCTCTATTTCTCCAGCCTTTAACAGGATCATCTCTCTTTATGAAATTCCCATAAGGAATACTTTCAACTTTATACTTTTTTAATAAGGTTTTATCTATTTCAGGCAGGGCTTTTTTCCACATATAATCAATTAAAACTTGATCACCTTCAGGTGCAATATTTGGAGAATAGGTTACTGGTTCTTGATGTAAAGACCCATTTGTAGTATGCATATCCACAAAAAGAACAGGATCCCAGAAATTAAAAACATTTGTAATTAAAGCTCTTACTTCAAAACTTTCGACTTTCACATAATCTCTATTAAGATCATACCCCTGCCCATTCTTTCTTTCACCTGCAAGTTCAGGTCCATTATCTCTTCGATTTTTGGGTGACATTTTCTCATTACCGTCACAATTAAATATGGGTATAATTAAAAGAGTTTGGTTTTCTAGCAAATCTTCTCTATTATTCTCAAGAATTTCTCTAATTAACATCAGAGTTGATTCTTTACCTTCAACTTCACCAGCATGAATATTTGCCATAATCAAAACTGGAGGTTTATTCAACAATCTACTTTCCAGAGGTTTAGAAATTCCATATTTACTTAGAACTATCATAGGAATTTTTCTGCCTTCAGTAGTAATTCCAATAAATTCTATCTTCATCTTTTCTGGATGTCTCTCTTTAAGTATCTTGACAAAATCTATAACTTCTTGATAAGTAGAAGTTCTCTGATAATTTGTTTTTTCCGGTACAGTAAGCAATTCATCTGAAAATAATTCAAATGAAAATGCAAAAATAAAGAAAAAGTATAAAATGAGTGTTCTTTTCATACAAACCTCCAAAATTACAAAATTAGAATTATTATAATAATAATTTAAATACGAAAAATTCAAATCAAAAGTTTATGATTTGACAAAAGTCAAAAAATATTATATAGTTAATTATTAACTATATAAGGAGGCATTTATGTCACAATTAGATGCAAAAGTTAGAAAAGAGTTAGAAGAGATCTTTAAAGGATTGAAAAAAGAAGTTACATTAAAATTCTTCACACAAGTGCATGAATGTAGATTCTGTAACATAACTCATGGATTAGTCAAAGAAATGAGCGAATTATCAGATAAAATTAAATTGGAAGTTTTTGAATTTATTAAAGATAAAGCTGAAGCAGATAAATATGGAGTTGATAAAATCCCGGCAATAGTAGTAATGGACAATGAAGATTATGGAATCAAATTTTATGGCATACCAAGTGGATATGAATTTGGTTCTATTATTGAATCAATAAAGCTAGTATCAACTGGAGAAAATCCTCTGCAAACAGAAACTAAGAAATTCCTTGATACTCTTGAAAAAGATATTCATCTTCAGGTATTTGTTACACCAAACTGTCCATATTGCCCGATGTCTGTAATACTTGCTCACAAGATGGCTTATTACAGCAAAAAAATAAAAGCAGATATGATTGAAGCCACGGAATTCCCTCAGCTCTCTCAAAAATATAATGTAATGGGTGTACCAAGAACTGTTATAAATGAAACAGAATATCAAGAGGGAGCTGCACCTGAAAGTATGATCATTCAGAAAATAAAATCAGCTTTGTAAATCATTTCAGTATTTCTTTTACACAGTGTTATATACTAAAAAAGAAACAAATATATTTTTATATATAAAAACCCTTGACAAAAATTTAAATTTAACTTAAATTGTCTATCTTAGATATATATTTTTAAGGAAATAATATTAAAAAGGGTTTAAGAATTTTTATTTATAAAAAGCCAAAATCAATTATAAGAAAAATAGGAGCAAAATATGGAAAAAATTAGGATTGCCATTATTGGAGTTGGTAATTGTTCAAGTTCACTTATTCAAGGTATAAACTACTACAAAAAAAAGGAAAGTAAAGAAGCTATTGGCTTGATGCACTGGGAAATTGGTGGTTACAAGCCATTTGATATAGAAGTTGTTGCTGCTTTTGATATTGATAAACGGAAAGTTGGTAAAGATGTTTCTGAAGCAATTTTTGCAAAGCCCAATTGTACTAAAGTGTTTTGTAATGAAATAGCAAAAACTAATGTAAAAGTAAAAATGGGGAAGCTTCTGGACGGAGTTGCCAGCCATATGAGAAATCAAGATGAAGATAGAACTTTTATTCCGGCTAACGAAAAAGAAGCAGATAAAGAAAGTATTGTAAATAGACTAAAAGAATCAAATACTGAAATTCTATTGAATTACCTACCTGTTGGGTCTGAAGCTGCGGTGAAATTCTATGCGGAATGTGCTTTGAAAGCAAATGTAGCTTTTATAAACAACATGCCAGTTTTTATTGCCAGCAATCCAGAATGGGCTCTAAAATTCAAAGAGAGGGGACTACCGATTATTGGAGATGATATAAAATCTCAACTGGGCGCAACAATTACGCATCGTGTTTTAGCCAGTTTATTTGAAGATAGAGGAGTAAAGCTGGAAAGAACTTATCAGCTCAATTCAGGAGGAAATACCGATTTTCTTAACATGTTAGACATACACAGGTTGGTTTCAAAGAGAAAATCCAAGACTGATGCGGTGCAATCTGTATTAAAACAAAGGCTTAGCAAAAATAATATTCATGTTGGACCCAGCGATTATATTCCATGGCTAAATGACAACAAGATTTGTTTTTTAAGAATGGAAGGAAAACTTTTTGGAGATATACCTATGAATCTTGAAATGCGTCTTTCAGTAGAGGATTCCCCCAATTCTGCTGGTGTTGTAATAGATGCAATACGCTGCTCTAAGTTAGCATTAATTCGAAAAAAAGGTGGAATACTCTATTCCCCTGCTGCTTACCTTATGAAACACCCACCCACTCAATATCCAGATGATGTAGCCAGACAAATGATTGAAGATTTTATCTCTGGAAAGAGAGAGAATTAAAAGTTGAAGTGCCTGATTATTGCAGCAGGTAAAGGAAAACGTTTATCTAATATATGTAATTGCAAACCATTAATACCTGTTTATGGCACTGCTCTTATCGAAAGAGTTATCACTTATGCACATATAGCGGGAATAACCCAGTTTTTTGTGGTCATAGGCTATAATGCAGAAAAAGTAAAAAATCATTTAAATTCCATTTCCAAAAGGGATAAAATTAAAATCCACTTTATTTACAATAACAAGTGGAACAAAGAGAATGGAGTTTCAGTACTAAAAGCTAAAAACCACATGAAAGAAAAATTCGTTCTATTAATGGCAGATCATATCTTTGATCCAAACATACTGCTAAAACTCAAAAATCAATACATTCAACAGGGTGAAATTATTTTGGCTGTGGATTCTAATACGATTAACAATCCCTATGTAGATATAGAAGATGTTACAAAGGTTCAGGTAGAAAATGGATTAATTGTAAATATTGGTAAAAATATTAAAAATTTTAATGCTTTTGATACTGGCATATTTCTTTGTACTAATTCCATTTTCCGTGCGCTTCAAAAAAGTATTCAAGCAGGAGATTCAACTCTATCAGGCGGAATACGGATACTTGCTTCAAATAAAAAAGCAAGAGTCATAGAGATAAATGATGGTTTTTGGATTGATGTGGACGATGAAAAAGCTTTACAAAAAGCAGAGCACATTATACAAACCCAAAAAAATAGTTACAGCAAATAGCTAAATGAATTTAAAGAAGATAAATTATAGGAAGTTAAAAAAAAAAACAAACTTGATTTTAATTTTAATTGGATTCATCTTCTTTTTCTACCTTATTTATAGGGTAGGAATTGATAACATAGTCTCTAATCTCTCAAATTTTGGATTCTGGTTTATTTTGATCTTCTTTTTGGGGGGTATCTGGATTCTCTGGCAGGCAAAAGCATGGAATATCATCCAGAACCAATTCTTTGGGAGAGCATCAATATTTATCTTTTTCCGCTTAAGAATTATTGGTGATGCTTTAAATACAGTACTTCCTTCTGCTAATATAGGAGGCGATGCAGCTCGCGCCTACTTGATCAGAAATAATATCCCGTTAAATGAGGGAATTGCTGGCGTGTTTGTGGACAAAACCATTGAATTTATTGGGGGCATGCTTTTTACAGCAACTGGACTCCTTGTTTCATTCCTGTTCTCCTATATTCCGGAATCCCTAATATTGCCAGGATTAATCTGCCTGGGCATCACTTTTCTGGGAATAACTACATTGATTATTTTGCAACTCAATGGTTTTTACAAAATTCTTCTAAAAATAACCTCTCTCATCCCATCAATCCAGAGATTTCTAAAAGATCAGGAAACCAAATTTAGAAATCTAGAAAATAATCTAAAGATGCTTTATACAAAGGCAACATGGAAAATGGTTCTTGCCCTGGCATTTCACTATCTTGCTCGAATTTTAGGTGTAGTTGAAGTATTTATTATTTTAAAGGTTTTAGGAATTCAAACCAATTTTATTGAGGCCCTCTTTATTTCAGCAATGGTTACCATAATTAATACTATTTTTTTCCTGATGCCAGGTCAATGGGGAGTCACAGAAGGTGCATTTGTGTTTGTATTAAAAAGTTTAGGTTATTCAGCTGGTATTGGTCTTAGCCTCGGAATTATCCGGCGAATAAGGAAACTTTTCTATGTTGGGCTTGGATTACTTTTTTTCAGCTTTAGAAAAGGAATTAAGTTAAGTAATAGGAGTCAAAATGCTGATTGATACAGCAGTAATAATATCAAATCAACGGAATTCCGAATCTTCCCAATCAAAATGGAATTCTGGGAGTAAAATTTTAGGCCTAACTATACTGAAGCGCGCTATTTTAACTGCAAACCAAGCAGGAGTCAAAAATTTTATCTTAATTTCAAATAAAGAAGATAAAACCACATCTTCTCTTAAAAAAGATAAAATCTTTAAAAAAAAGGGAATAAAACTCCAGTTTCTATTTTTATCAGATCTTCTACATAATAAATATCCGGAAATAAAACGTCATTTTTGGTTGCTAAATAGTGGGTTGGTCTTTGACCCAAAAATTTTAATAAATACTACTCATATTAAGTCTGAGAATAATAAGAACTTATTGTTGGTTAACTCTAAACAGAATTCATCTGAGGAAAGAGTTGATAGTATCAGAATAAAATCCAATTTAAAGAGTAAAAAAGTTAAGGCTATTAATGGTAATATAGACGAATACAATGCCCTTTATTCAGGTATAAGCCTATGTGCTCCCAGAACTTTTCAGAAGCTTGCTAATCTTTTAAAGAAAAACAAAACTATAGTACTCAGCCCTGATATAATGAATACTCTATTTACTTCACTTGATTCAGAAATCTTTGACATTAATCACAATTTTTATATTAATGTTGTATCAAAAAATACATTTAAAAAAGCTGAGAAATACTTGCTCAACACTGCACGTAAACCAACAGACGGCTTTATTTCCCGAAATTTTAACCGTCATATCTCTTTATTTTTAACTAAAAGATTAATTAAACTGAAATTAGCACCCTTTCATATCAGTATTGCAAATTTAATTATAGGACTTGCTAGTGGGTGGTTTATTGGTAAGGGTGGATATGTTAATACTCTGATAGCCACAATCCTGTTTCAATTTGCTTCTATGTTTGACGGGTGTGACGGGGAAAATGCCAGGTTAACATTCAGGAGCTCAGGTTTAGGTGCTAAGATTGACACAGTTTGTGATATCACAACTTTCCTGGTTTTCCTTGTGAACCTTCCTATTGGTTTATATGCTTTTACAGGTAAAGTGATTTATATAATTCTCGGAATAGTGACTATCATTTCAGTATTCAGTTTCTATCTTGTAATGGCAAATTTTGTAAAAAAGGCTAAAGTTGGGGGCAGTATTGTAAAAATAGTAAAATCTATTGAGCAAGGCTCAAATTCATCTGGAGTTATAGGAAAGATCGATAGACTTGTATCTAAATCTGCATTTATATACAGAAGAGATTTTTTTAGTTTTTCTTTTTTAGTATTCGGTATTTTAGGAGGAATATCAATCGCTATGTGGATTACTGCAATTCTGACTCCGATTGAAGCTATTTATCTTTACCTCTTTTACCGCAGGAAATTCCCAAAGCATCCCTTAAAAAAAACTTAACTCAGATCCCATATTTTTCAGCCTCTTTTGGAGCTTGTTTTTTTAATAATTCAAAGTTTGCATATTGTGTAATAGCATTAAATGTTGTTATCAGGTTACCTAATTCCCTATCCTTTTTCCTATAATATTTTTGTATAGCTAAATATGATTTAAAAATTGTTCTGGGAACTTTATTAATACCATACAAAACAGTTCTATTAAAAGTGTTTTTTTCATCCTGGTTCATTTTCTCATGCTTTTTTCCATAAACTATGAACTTCTGTACATAACTTTCTTTTAATTCTTCCATCTTTTTCTTTGCTTCAATTACTTCTGGTTTATCCTTTAAATCTTCAACAACCTTTTCTATTGCCTTAACATATAGTTTCCCAACAGCTTCCCCTATTTCCTTTGGACTTATTTCTGGCACTTCTTTTTCAAGTGCTGATCCTTCAGAAGGGTTTACATCCTTTTCCCCCTCACAACCTATAAAAACCAAAAGGATTGAAAGAGAAATGATAAAAAATAAATTTTTAATCTTCATTCCAGCCTCCTCTTAAAATACTAAGAAAATTTATCATATTGAAAAAAATAAATCAAAATTATTGGGATCATCCATTTGAAGTTAATTGTCAATAAAATATATTAATTTTTTTGTGTTTTAATATATTTATTTATGGTTGGAATCAGTTCTTTTCCCCTTAAGCCTATGTTTATAACCACAATTTTTCCCTCATTATCAATCAGGAATAGACAGGGAACGCCCCTGACGTTATATTTTTTTATAACATCAGATTTCCAGTTTCCATTTGAAAAGAGTTGAGTCCATTTCATTCCTTTTTCGGTTGTA
>Ga0209121_10004589_pt1 | contig 12828 bp, 9 predicted proteins | sample Cruoilmetagenom3_FD_187292 | JGI IMG/M metagenome (GOLD analysis project Ga0209121, IMG submission 187292) | Oil polluted marine microbial communities from Coal Oil Point, Santa Barbara, California, USA - Sample 3 (SPAdes) (version 2) | ecosystem: Environmental > Aquatic > Marine > Oil seeps ... | reverse complement strand
ATTTGCATCTGGCGTCTTTACAAGCAAATGATAATGGTTAGTCATGAGGCAATAGCTGTGAATTTCGACACCAAAGCGCTGATGCGCTTCATCTAACACGGATAAGAACATTTCATAATAGTCCGGGTTATGAAATATATTTTGGCGTGCTCTACCTCGGTTCATTACGTGATAGTAGGCATTTTCATATTCGATTCGGATTGGTCTAGGCATAGGGTGGAATATATCGCGATACGATTAAAGCGTCAATATGATACTTGACCCCTTTACTCCTCTTGACCCCTTTACTTCCTACTATTATCTAGTCCGACTTCCTGAAACGCAGCATAGATTATGCTATTCGCTTTCCTATGCTTTGACCGATGTGAAACGTCATCGATCACTTTCAGGATCTCCCGAGTTCCGCATAGAAGACATCTATACATGCATCAGGTCTATGACTCCGAAGAACCGATTAATCGCTCACGATATCGCGATTAGCCGTATTGCTTTCCCTTTCAGACAACAAGGTCAGCGTTCTTAAGGTTGATTTCGGAGCCCAATACTGAGCCTGCATATTCCCCTGTCAACGCTTAACCTCTACCCTTGCGAATAGCGGACCATGACTCGGGGCTCTAGTGGGTCGTTAGCCCTTCCTAGATAGAGGAATTGCACCTCCAATCTTCTACCGATTTAGCTCGGCGCACTGGCTGTCCCCTAGTGCTCTTCCCCTAGTGCTCTTCCCCTAGTGCTCCTCCCCTAGTGTTCCTCCCTAGTGATCCCCGTTCACACAGTATACAAACTCCGTCAAACAAGATTACTCAGCGCATAGTCAGGGCTGAGACATGCTTAAAGATAGCTCTATGTTAGCGGATACCCATTACAAGCCATCAGAGTGTGCAACAAAGGTAAATTAAATTTAGGGGCCTACAAGCACTTTTGTTTGGCTTGGCGCGATCTGAGCGCCGACCGGGTTATTTGCATTGCTGCCATTGTGCCCAGTCATTGTCGTAAGGTGTACACAGGGCTGGCCTTGAATCTTTACCTTCGAGCTACCTTTTTTAAAGGTAACCTTGCCCATATTCATCCCCGAAACTACGCCCTTGTTGACACCCGCCTCATCGCCAGATGAGCGAGACATTTCAGACTTTTTCGTAACAACAGCCTTACCCGCAAACTTTACTTTTGTTGATGTTTTTGTTGCTTGATTCACCATTCCAATATTAGGGTATGGGACTGGTACCGGTGGTGCGGGTGGCGCTGGCGTAAGGCATACATCAGGCATAGCAAGACACTGCCCCCCTCCCTTTGTCGAAGCCGGAAATATTGCAGCCATTAAATATACTCCTGGTTGTGTTAGCCGAGGTGAATTTTATCAGCATTCACTTTAAAATCTTCTTGAGACTTTATATAGCTTTTGTTTGCTTTCAAATGAAATGTTGACGCCACAAGGGTCCGCAATCTCCCCGTTTTTAGATGGGTCAACTGTTCCGCAGACCGATACACATTTTGCGCTTTTTCCGAAATAGAATTGGCCACCGTTGATAATTTATCTACGACCAATTTCGAATCGTCGATTTTACCCCGAAACTTCGAGCCGACAAGTCGGGTTTCTTTGAGCTGGAATGCACCTAGCTGAGCAACAATAGTAAGCTTCGCTGAACTTAAAGTTGCAGCATACGAACCAAGGGAAAACGATGAAGCAACCCTACCTATTGAGTCTAAAACACCCAGTTTGATACCCGACTTACTGGACAGCTCAATGCCCTGCCCCTTAAGCTGAATGTTGCGCTCGGAATCAAAAACTATATCACCCTTACGTGTAATAAATTCGAGATCGCCCGTATCAATATTAATACGGGTTTTTCCCTCCTCGGGACTGTACTCAATAAGAAGTTCGTTACGCTTAGAAAAAAGTTTTAGCGCGGGGGAGCCTAACGCATCATCAAGCACCGCGGATGAACCGTCAGCCACTTTGAGTTCTTTTAGCTCCACCTGTTTCTGCTGCCTTTTGTGAGGCGTTAACAGGCCAATAATGAACATGTCGCTGAAAACATCTCCCGTTACCAACACTTCATCCCCCACTCGGAGAGGTTCATCAAGAAGAGTTGCATTACGTGCAACAACCTGGCAATCGGAATAAAGCCCGGTTAGGCTAAGACGTAACGAACCCTCGTCACTTGCAAGCCCTATTACATTCGCAGGCCCGAGATAATGCTCGCTATTCTCTTCTACAGAAGCTTTCGCCACATTAATCATGATCAGTTCCTTTATTTTTCTAGTTAGGGGGCAAGGGAGGCTGCCAGTCCTCAGCTTCGGCCAAACTCTGGTCTGTATATTCTGCCTTTACTCTGCTACAGCCTCGCCAATTAGTGTTCCCATCATCAACTCTGTGCAACCTTGCTTGTTTTAAGTCAGCACCCAAAAAGCTTACATCTATAACAGTAGCGCGTGAAAAATCGGAAAATGGCAATTTAGCCCCGTTGAAAACAGCGCCTTGACAATTTGCAAAATTAAATTCAACCCGCTCCATCGTAGCATTGCTGAAATCACATCTTTCAAGGGATGCTTTAAAAAAATTAGTACATCGTAAGTCTGCACCAGAAAAATTTACTCCCTTTGCATTCGCGCAACTAAAATCCGCTGCTTTACTGGAAGTATTAATCATCGAGCAGCCCATCAAATTTGCCCCAGAAAAATCAACCTGATCACAAACCGCATTATCGAAATTAGCTCCGGCTAAATTTGCACCAGACAAATCGGAGTCTCTGAGTATACATTCGGACAAATTCTCTCCCGATAAATTAACTTTTTTCATGTTACAAAGAGTGAAGGAGCTACGACTAATTTTAGCTTGAGTTAAATCAACGTACTCAAAGTCAGTGCTATTAATTTTGCAATTTGAAAAATCTACTTCTCTAATACTACAGCCACTCAACTCGCTATGATCTATATACGAACCAGAAAAGTTAGCCTTAGAAAGATCACCGTTAGTAAGGATCGTTCCGAATAGCTTGGCACTACTAAAATCAGCGCCCTGTAAATTTGCCCCAGAGAAATCGCTATCGCTTAGGTCGCAAGCGCTAAAATTAGCTCCCACCAGATAAGCACCTGATAAATCCGCCTCTGATAGATCAAGACCACGGAAGTCAACCCCTGTTAATGTTGCATTCGTAAAAATAGTATCTTTAAGTTCTGCTTCGTTGAAACAGACTTTTTCCATTTTTGCGTCACTAAAATCTGCCCCATTAATCGTCCGACCAGAAAAATCCACGCTGCGTAAATCACATTGTTGGAAACCGCAGTCAATCATTTTATCCGGAAAGCCAGCCTCCATCACTGTGAAATCTGTATTAGAAAATTTAACGCTATTAAAAATCGCCCCCCTAAAATTCGAGTCATTTACAGTCGCCGCTGCCACTTCACTTTCTTCAAAACATGCACCATCAAAGTTAGCAAAAGATAAGTTGCAATTATCGAGGCTTGCCCGCCTAAACAGCGTTTTGGAAAACTTTGTCCTTTTAAAGGAACAGTTTTCAAAATTTGCACCTATGCACTGAGTACTTGAAAATAGGGAGTCAATAAACTCAACACCCACAAAAATAGAATCTGTAAGATCTGCACTCGATAAATCAGCCCCTGAAAGATTCGCGTCACCCTTAACAAATCCACAAAACCCATATTCATTCATATTTGCTAATACATTTATGGGAAGGCTCAACTGTTCGAATGTTATCTCTACTTTTCGAGGATCTTTCTCTGGGGTATTTTCAGATATAAACGTGGCCTCTCTTATTCTGGCTTGAGAGAAATCAGCCTCATTGCATCTCGTGTTCACAAAGACAGCTCTTGAAAAGTCAGCAAGACTACAATTTGCTCGCGACAGGTTGGCTTCATTAAAGACCGAACCCTCAAACACCGCCCCTTGAAGGTTGGCTTCTCGGAAGTCAACTCGATGAAATGTTACGTTGTTAAACTTTGCGCCCTGAAGATTGACTCCACTCAGATCTAACCCAAAAATTTGTTCATTTTCTACGCATTGACCCGCACTAACTATCTTTACAATATCCTCTAAGCTTCTAACTCCATGCATAATATTTGCGCTAGTCCTCAAGCAAGTTTGGTGCTCTTAAGATTGGCAAGATCAAAATTCGCACCCTCTATAGTGGCATCAAAAAATTCAACGCCATATAAGTTACTTCCATTAAAGTTGGTTTTTTGAATCCGAGTTTTTTCCAAGTTCCCCTGAAACAGATTCATTTTAATAAACCCGCTCATCTCTAAGTTTGCCTTGTAAAATCGGGAAAAAGGCATATTGGCAGCATAAAAATTTGCAGATTTTAGATCACAAGACGTGAAATCAGCCCCTTCCATTCTTGTGTAGCTAAAATCAGCATTAGCCAATACTGCATCCTCCCAAATTGATTCTTTGCCTTGAGCTTTTGTAAAAACCCCGAATGAGAAGTCGCAACCACCAGAGGCTCGTAACTCAGTAAGGTCTGCCTCGGACATATTAATTTCCTTCCCTAAAGCCCCCTCAACAGAAGCACTTGTCAGGTCGGCACTGTGAAAATCAACCTGAACCAAATTCGTTTTTGAAAAATCAGCCTCCCTAAGCGTGCTTTTCGCAAATCGAGACTGTGCTAAATTCGCCTCTGAAAAATTTGTCGATAACGCTGAAACTCCTTCAAGAATACTCCCTTGGATATCTGCCTTTTCAAATATGGCATCATCCAATAGCGCTCCCGTTAAGTCTGTTCGGTTGACATTCGCCCCAGTCAGGTCTGCATCTCTCAAATTCGCCCCCTGCAAGCTTGCATAGGATAAATTTGCACTAGACAAATCAGCCTCCGAAAGCATTGCGCCTGCTAAGTTTGAGCCTCGAAAGCAAACTCCTGTTAGCACCGCTGATTGCAAATTTATTTCATGCATATCTAGCCCTGACAAATCCAAACCTTGAAAACCTTCTCCAACAAAGTCATCTCCATTATTAAAACGTTCTATAAATATTTCTCGAGTTAGCGGACTGTCTTCCAGGTCAATGCCTAGCTCATTGAGCAATGTCGTTTCTTCAGCCTTTTGTTCCAAAGTAAGCTCAGGGAGGTTATCAGGATCTAAACCCGCCTCAAGCAGGGAGCCCCTTATTTCCAATTCAACGTTAGCAATCTCTGCATCAATATCTGTATCATTGTCATCAGACTCAAATTCTTCTTCAGGTTCATCACCTTTGCTGAGTTCTCCAAGGAAATAATCATGGTAGTAATCAATCGATTTAGGTGCTTCATTTAACTTTTCAGAACAAATAAATAGGTGCTGAATTTCTTCATATTCTTCTGATTGAATTTCGCAAACTCCTCTCCAAACAAGAGCCAGTTTTTCTGCCTCCATATCAACCCAAAGCGTATCCAGGTTCAGCTTAACTTCTTTAAATTGAGTACTGTTTGACGATTCTTCTCTCCGCTCATGAATAAAGAGACGTATTCTTATTCCAGGTAATTGTGATCGATATTTCGAATGGGTCGGATGAAGGTTTTCAAAAAAAAGAGCCTCATCCCCCCGTAAATATCCTTCAACCTGCATATCAGAAGGTGCCGCATTAAAATAGCCCCAATCAAAATCTTCTGGAAACCAAGGCCACCGCTCCTTCCGCCATGCACCTTTATAGGTGCCCATTTTTGCGATGCGGTCTGTCCACACGTTTCCCAGCGGACCAAAACCAGCAGGCTCTACACAAGGCCGCGTATTTTCAATGTTCGCTAGCGGCCAGAGCTTAGGTTTGCCCTCTCGCTTCTCTTTCTTATAACCTTTTCCGACAGGGTTCTTTTTATAATCAGCTCCCCCGTAACTGTTCTCGTAACGTAAGGCAAGCTCTGCAAATGGCTCTGGGGTACTAACGGTATTAAAGACTCCCTGCTTGTATCGGTTACCAGTAATATTTAGTGATTTGGATGTTTCCCCTACACAAAAAAATACGCTGCACTTCTGAACAGGCTCGCTGAAAGGGGGGTAGCACTTGCCCACCAAAAGCAGATCTGATCGAGGTTTAAAGTAGGAGAAATCTGATTCATAGAGACTACTCCCTATGCTACCATCCTCATTTTCCGGCAGCTCATCACCTGTCGGAAACAACTGCTTTTTCGAGAGAAGGCACGGCCCATCAAGATTTAAGTCAAAGGTACCTTTCACAATTAGTGTCAAGGAATGACCTGGAAAACCAACTCTTCCAACAAGAGGTGCGTACAGTAAGCCTGACTTATTGATTACTTCCATTGCATTATCCTACATCGTCAGACAATACGAGCTTGTGCACTGTGCGGTAAATAATGCCGACTACAATTATTCCAATTAAACCTGTTGATGAGAAGTCGTAAAAAGTTCCTTCAGGTTGATCATAAACTGTCGCGATTACACCAAAAAAGATGGTGCCGAGGCAGACAATCATTACTACCACGGACATGGATTGAAAAACACTTTTGAAGTTTTTAGTATTGACTAACATGCCCAGCAGAACGCCGTAAGTTCCACAAGACAACCCTACAATGAGCCCAGGTAATATTGCGTAAATTTCGGGTGTAAACCAAGGGTCCGTCACAGCTTTTTCCTTTTATATTTAGTTCAAAGATAGTAACTAATTATTACTAGCAGTACCTGGATCATTGAATTTCCCACTGATTTTTAAGTCCCCTTTAATCGTCACGTTTCCTTTTATTTCCACCCCAGAACTCTTGATCTTCAGGTGTGTACCACCTACTTTTAAAAATATTTGATCTTCGCCAAGAATTTGAATATCTGGGCATTTGACTTCCCAAAGGTTTTCCGCGATGTATTTATCAAGTTTTGTTTTATGTACCGTCTTTGCCTCAGAGACCGAGCACTTTACACCCTTTGTTATTTCTATTTCAGTAGAGAGGTTTGCTGCTACTTTTGCACCGACAAGAGTTTCGTGAACCCCGCCTACAAAATTAGACGTTTTCGCCCCGACCTGAAGCTCTCTCTTGGTTCCTATGAAAACTTCTGACGTATTCCCCAGTACTTTTTTTGACTCGTCAGAAAAAGTCCATGTATCTGAATTGCCTTTTACTTCTACTTTATTTGAACCAGTAATCTGACAAGAATTATTGCCTAATATCTCTGTACTTTTGGAGCGGTCGATTTTCAGGGACATGTCCCCACCAATACTCTCTGTGTGATTCACACCTATAGTTATACTCTTGTTATTTGTTACTTTTTGACTGGCGTCATTCTCTATTTCAATGTTGTAATTGTTTTCTACTTGCGTGTTAAAATCTTTTTCAGCATGAATGCAAACCTCCTCTGAACCTTTTTTATCCTCAAATCTCAGCTCATTGAAGTTATTTGGCGTACCCCCTTTAGAGCTTCGAGTTTTAATACCGCTTTGAGTCGCATTGGTCGGTAAATCATAGGGCGGCATATTATCGTCGTTATATACCCGTCCAGTTATAATTGGCCGATCAGGATCCCCTTCAAGAAATGAGACAACCACCTCCTGCCCAACTCTTGGTATAGCTATTGCCCCCCAGTTTTTTCCCGCCCAGGGGTGGGAGACACGAACCCAGCAGGAACTATTTTCGTCCCCTTCCGAATAACGATCCCAATGAAACTGGACCTTTACACGCCCATATTCATCCGTCCAGATTTCTTCGCCAGGCTTTCCGACGATGATTGCGGTTTGTGGCCCCTGTACAATCGGTTTTGGTGTATTGCGAGGCGTGCGAAACTGCTGCTGGCTATCAATAGCTGTGATATTGGTAGAAAATAGTACGTCATTATCAGCCTTAAACCTTGATTCGTACTCTTGCGGTCCTATGTGGCACGTCTCAGAAGTAATCAGGTATTCTCGATTTTGATCTTCACGTGAGAAGTAGTTCGTTAGTGTAAATAAACAACCGGAGATAAGCCCCGCTGCATTCCCTGCCCCCTGCACATGCTCATATTGAGCCTGCAACTCTTCTATTCGAGTGCGTGCGTACCCCTCTCCATCACCACTGTTCTGATACTCTCCGGGGTGGTCATAAATCTCATAATTGGCCAGTTCATGTTCTCGCCCAAATGAAGCGTTTACTAAAAGGCTAGCTTTAGGCTTTTTAAAATCGAAGTCATTTAATGTGTATATTCCTGGCTGAACATTTTGATTAACTGACCATTGGCTTAGATGGTCGCGTTCGCGTCGTTCACTTTTTTCTGGCGGGAAATAGGGCACCTCTTCATAACCCGACACAGCTTCATGTGCGTTAACGGAATCTGCTAGAACCAGGGTGTGCTTCTCTTCCTCGTGTTTGAAATAGTAATAGATGCCTTCTTGCTCTAATAGACGGCTAATGAAGTTAAAATCCGTTTCACGATATTGAACACAGTTTTCCCACTCCCGGTAGGTCCCCGTTAACACTTCTTCAAAATCACTATAACCGTGCTCCTTAAAAACCTCTCTAATAATATCCGGTACAGTTTTGTTTTGGAAAATACGGCTATCTGCCGTACGAGTTAGAAACCAAAACCAGGGGCGAAGGGTTGCGCGATACACAAACAAGTCGCCGTGACTACCCGCCTGGCTAAACTGGCTAACAATACCATTAAAAAAGCGAATCTCTTTATCCTGGCGTTGATATTGCGCCGTCATACTTTGACCGAGCATTTGCTGAAATTTTATCTCAGATTCAACACTAAGGAGATCCAGCTCAAATGCAAACAAACCACCCAGCGTTTCAGTGGTGCTCATTCGATGAAATAACAAGGTGTCGAAATCTAGAGACGTTTTTACTGAGATGCTTCTATTCACTTGTGTTGCACTTAATCTTGACATGAATTCCTCTCGGCTTCCCTTTAGGGTGACGCTGCCTAAAGCATCTGCTTTTAATGAAAACACCCTTTACCCGTGTCAGGCTAAAGCATTGAACCAGCAAATACTACAGTAAATTTTTCACCAAAAAACAGGCTCACTTTCACAGTCAGGGCTTTCCACAACAACCGTCAACTCAAAGTAAGGCAAACCGAAAAGCAGCCAAGTTCGAAAGCCCACCAGAAACTGGATATTCGGAATACCATGCTGCGCCAAAAACACCAAAACTCACACTACCCCCCTAAAGCGGACCTCCATAAGATAAATCCAGCGGTGTAAATAATTTACACTTTACGTTTATTTGTAGGAGTACAATCACAGCAATAAGGATGACCTATGTACACAGATGATCTCAAGCCGCATAACCCCAAGGTTAAAACATGAAAAAGAAGCGCATCACCCAACCTCCATCTAACGGGAAACAACAACGGCCTCTTATACAGTTAACTGGCATCCTGCTGTTACTGCCCGCCTTTGTTTCTAGCGCCCCAGAATCCGTTAATGTTTCGGTCACTTTAAACGACGTTCCCGAGCAAGATCGCGCCTTAGGCGGCACTGCCACCGGCTCTACCCCCAACCTTTCTCCATCAGAGGCGACAGCCGCTGTTTTCTCTGCGCTGTGCCCCGCTATTGCCAGTCAAGAACGAACCAGCGCTCAGGAGAATTTACTCCAACTGTGCTCTGCCTTGGGTGAAACAGGCGCCGCTGATCAAAGCCGTATTTACGACCAAATCTCCAGCAAAGCCAATTCCGCCAATGCCAATATAAGCAACCTGGAGCAATCTGGCGTACAACTCAATGCCAACCTTTCCAGCAACGGTGTCCATTCAACACCCAGTAAAACACGCCCAGGAGCCTATCGCTATCAAAGCCAAATTCCGCTTTATAGTTTTCTTGGCTCATCCGGCAAGAGTGACTGGGATTATTTTTACAAACGCATCAATACATTTACTAGCTTTGACAGTAGCTTTTCAGAGCGCGACGAAACCATCGATGACGTCGGCTTTAAAAGCTTACATTTGAAGTTTCTGTTTGGCGCAGACTACCGGATTAATAATACCTTCTTGGTAGGCACAGCCATCACCCTGGGCCGCTCAGAAACCGAACTAGCCGACAATCGTGGTAACGCCGATTCTACTGCAATAAACTGGACACTCTTTGGCCTTCACCAAATCAATGAGCGCTGGTCTGTTAATGGCACTTTTATGCTGCAAACCACTGATTACGACAATGCCCGTGAGATATCCATCAACCTTCCTCCGCTCATCAGCAGCTATAGCTTGAGTGCTGAATCCTCCGCGCAACAAACTGGCTTATTAGTCGGAAGCGATTACCAGTGGTCGCTCCCCAATGCATTCGAGCTGAGCCTTCTTAACCAGTTCAATGCCGTACGCACAGAAACCGACAGCTATAGCGAATCAGGCAACACCGGCTTTGAACTGTCCATCAATGCCCAGGAAGTTAACAACACAACAATAAATAACGGAGTCGAGATACGTAAGCCCCTCGCCCAATCATGGGGGGTGCTGATTCCTCAACTCAATATCCACTGGGTACATCAGTTTGCAGATCAATCCAGAGATATCAAAGCGACCTTTATTCATGACCCGCAGGCCAACCTGATCGCCTATGCCACCGACGAGGGCGACTCCGATTACTTCACCGCCCAACTTGGCGCTGTTTTCGTCATTCCTAATGGTATTAATGGTTTTGCGCAACTCAGCTCTGTATTGGGCTACGAACATTACAGCAACACCACACTTTCCATCGGGCTCCGAGGAGAATTCTGATATGTGCAAACGAAGCTACCAATACCGCAGCATACATCTTGTCATATGCGCGCTCGCCACACTCAGCCTGCTCGCCTGCAACGAGCCAAGCCCCGGCGACTCAAATAAACACTATCTCGCTGTAGAAGTTAAGGCGCTGGAAGCCACATCAACAGAAGAAAGTTTCCCCGATGAAATAGACAAAATAAGTGTCGAAGTCTTCAATGACCAAGAAAAGGAGGTCGCCTCAAGTAGCGTACTAGGTAACAGCGCCTCTTTTAACTTATCCGTCCCCCGAGACACGCCCTTATCTATCATTGCATACGCCTATAGCGGCGATGAACTGCTTTACAGGGGAAAAGATGAGCTCGACCCCATTACCTCAAACAGCCAAACCACCGTCGAAATAACCTTGGAATCACAGGTGACGGTGACGCTATCCGTACCCTCCGGCCCGTATACCGTCATAGACAGTGAAAAGATCGTGCTTGGTGACCCGGTTGGCGTACACGGTTTAACCGACTCCAGACTCGCTTATGCCGTTAATGGCATAGAAGGCGGCAACGAAACCCTTGGCCTTGTTTCAGACTCAGGCACTTACACGCCTCCCCCTCATCTGCTAGAAACACTACAAGTACAACTCACCGCCACCCCCATCGCAGCACCCTCCTTTGCAGAGATTATTGAGGTGGTCGTTGAACCCACCGCCATAAATCCGAACTGGTTTACTGACGAAGGTCTAAGAGACTGTGTGATCCAACGCGAAGTTGAACTCGTTGTAGCACTCACAACCCTCGACTGCACCTTTCAAAGGGGCGACCTCTATATCTATTCCATGCAAGGTGTGGAAAAGCTCACAGCTTTAAAAGAACTCAGTATCAGCGACCAATTTATAGAAAGTATTCCGCCTTTGAGTAGCTTGACACTTTTGAACAAGCTCACCCTAAATCTCAACCATCTTGGCGATATAAAAGGCTTGGAATCACTCCCTTCATTGCAAAGTTTAGATTTAAGCTGGAACCCAAGCTTTAATTCACTCGATAGCGACAACCCCCTCGACCCGCTAATGCCATTGGCCGGCCTTACTTCACTTAAGACACTGGATCTTTCGTGTGTATTTAATATGGCTGAAAGCTCTGTTAGTGCGCTACGCGAAAAACTGCCCAATACAGAAATAATATTTGAGTGTTTATACCCGGAAACTATTCCGATACAGACGGAAGAAATCTTTGATAATGAGTCCTTCGATTTTGACAATTTTCTTTCGACAACAGTACTCGACTATTTTACAAATAAATTAAAACTCATATCGAATTGGGATGAAACAGCAGCACCGATTAATTCACACTACAGCGATATAATATATTCAGTAAATGACATCGTGGGGGGAAATAATGAAACAGGGGTGATTTCAGATACGGGACTCTATTCCCCACCTCTTGATAATAACAATCAAATCGTAACACTCAGCGCAAGTCCAGTAGAGGCCCCAACGTTTAAAGCCGAGCTTAAGATTAAGCACTATTATGATTATTAATTAAGACTTGCGATTTTTTAGATTTCACGGGGGCATCCCACCATGCTTATACTTTTTTGCCCCTTATGGAGAAGAGCTTAAGTTGTTATGCACTTCGGACTTGAATCCAAGACCTGCTTTCCAGAGCAATTATGGGGTTAGTCAACGTACACTCCACTTTGATCAACTTTTTTAATGTAACCAATCACAACTTCTGAGGGAGAGATCGCGGAGAAGGACTCAGTCGCGGATTTTCTCTGGAATAGCTTCGTAATTTTTTATCAAATTTCTGTCACCGTGGCGCCGGTGAGAACTACATCACCCGAGCCTTGCACGGAGATATTTTTACCTTTTAAGGTGATATCGCCATTCTTTTTCATCACAATTTGCGCGGCACCGGTTTTAAATACAATTTCATCCTCGGCCACCATAACTATTTTTTTTGCTTGCACTGAATAGTCCTTAGTCACCTCCAGGGTCGATTCGCCCCCTACGCTTTCCGAGAGGTCTTCCCCTATGCTTATGCTTTCATTGTTTCCAATGCTGATAGATAAGTCTGCTCCCACAGAAATATCCTGATTATTCCCAACGCTGCTACTTTGGTCGTTACCTACTGTATTGGTTTCATTGTTGCCAATATCTTTTGTTCTGTCATTCCCGATGGTATTAAATTGATCATGTTCAACAGCAGTCGATTGATCATTTTC
>Ga0209121_10004588_pt1 | contig 12841 bp, 11 predicted proteins | sample Cruoilmetagenom3_FD_187292 | JGI IMG/M metagenome (GOLD analysis project Ga0209121, IMG submission 187292) | Oil polluted marine microbial communities from Coal Oil Point, Santa Barbara, California, USA - Sample 3 (SPAdes) (version 2) | ecosystem: Environmental > Aquatic > Marine > Oil seeps ... | reverse complement strand
GCCATTCCAGGCTCATTGGTAGATTCTTTATATCCCCTGAATAACAGTGTTGTATCCATACCTATAACCTTTATATTCACTGGGTTAATTCTGGAGAGATGACCAATAAGAGTGCGGTGGAGAAAGCCCAGAAGCTTTTGCAGGGTGGCCAGGTGAAATGGGTTCAGGGACATTTTGTAGATATCCTAGGGAACCTCCAAGTTTTCTCCATACCGGTAAAGACCTATCTAGAGGATAGCATCTGGGAAGAGGGAGTGGGTTTTGATGGATCATCAATTAAGGGCTTTGTGTCCGTTGAACATTCAGATATGATTGCCCGGCCGGATTCCCAAACAATGATTCTTCTCCCCTGGCTTTTTAAGGGGGACAGAGCCCGCGTGGTTATGGATGTTTTATCTGTAGCCTCACAGGAATACTTTCCGGGTGACCCCCGGCATATCGCCCGGCGATCTTTTAATCTTATCAAGAACATGGGATATGACCATATAGAGTTGTCACCTGAGTTAGAGTTTTATGCCTTTAAGGCCTCAAGTATCCCCGAGGTACCACATACGGAGCTTTTAACCCTTCTCCAGGGAGAGGAACCCATCCCCAAGGGGAAACATCCCGTGTTGGGGTTAAAGGAAAAAGAGGGCTATTTTGCCTCTCCCCCCATCGATTCCGCGGAGTCATTTCGAAACCGGCTCTCAGAGGCCCTCACTGCAGCAGGATGGCCGGTCAAGTATCACCATCACGAAGGGGGAGCTTGGCAGCAAGAAATCGAGATCCAGACCATCCCTGATCCCGTAAAGGCGGGTGATGCCTCCATCTTTTTTAAATTCCTTGCCAAAATCATGGGGTCCATGAGTGATCTTCTCATCACCTTTATGCCCAAGCCTCTTCCCACCGATGCGGGGAGTGGCATGCATGTCCACATGGAACTTTTCAACAAGGATACATCGGTTTTCTATGATAAAGACGACCCCTATCGCCTTTCCCAGACAGCCCGTTACTTTATTGGGGGCATTCTTGATCATGCAAAGGGAATGACCGCAGTGACAAATCCCACCACAAATTCCTATAAGCGATTGGTTCCCCACTATGAAGCACCCATTAATATCGCCTGGGCGTTTTATAACCGCAGTTCCCTTATCCGTATCCCCAACAGGGCAGGAACAACGGGTTCCATCAATGTAGAGGCCCGCCATCCCGATCCCTCCGCCAATCCCTATGTCACCTTTGCGGTACTCATCCATGCCGGGATGGATGGCATCAAGAAAAAAATTGACCCGGGTGACCCCGTTGAGAAAAATATTTATGCCATGACTAAAAAAGAACTAAAAAAGTTTAATATCCAACGGCTTCCCCGGACGCTTCATGAAGCCCTGGATGAATTTGAGACCGATAACGTTATTCAACGGGCACTGGGGTCACATGCCGCCCAGGCATTTATGGACATTAAACTACAGGAATGGAGAGAATTTCTCTCCCAGGTATCCACCTGGGATTACCGGAAATATTTTAACGTGTGACCCGAAACACCTTTAATTGTTCAAAAAAGAGCGGGAGTACATCAATTAGGTAAAACTGGTAGTGGTTCTGATATTGGGCAATCAAAGTAGGGATATCGCTCTGTGTTGACAGAAGCAGATAGATACGTCCCTTCTTTTTTAAATGATGGTGTGCCTCAGCGAGAAATCGTCCTGCCACCTGGATACCCCCTGGTCCCCCATCCCAAGAGATATCCCTTGGTCTGCCGGGGGGAAGATAGGGGGGATTGAAGGTGATGACATCAAAACAATCACGAATTTGGGAAAACAGATCACTTTGTATCACCTGCATCTCTATGTTATTTATCCGGGCGTTCTCCTGGGCATTAGTGACAGCCGTCCGTGATTTATCCACGGCGGTCACCCGTGCACCCTGCCGGGCCATATGCAAAGCAATAAGTCCTGCCCCAGTGCCCATGTCAAGGATTTTTTCTTTTTTTACCTGTATACATGTGATAAGAAAATAGGTATCCTCTGCGGGGGGATACACTCCCTCATGCACCATGCATCTTAGAGAAGGATCAACCTTCATGCTATCCTCTTTTTACACATGATACCCCGGGGGGGGAGGGGAAAGAAAAACAAGGATCACTAACCGTTTTTTGTCACCCCTACTTTTTATAGTGACTCTCTTTTTTTTGATGGTGACACCTGTTTACGCAACTTTTTTTTGGTATAGGCCAACAGTCCCCCCGCCGCACCGATTGCTTGTATCTCCGGGGGAAGGGGAGGAAACCTAAATTTTTTTTCGCCAATCCACAGATCACCACGATCCAGATCCACTCGAACACTATCTCCCGTCCTGTAGGCGGTGACGGCATGGGGGCATTCAATGAGGGTTAATCCCTGATTGATGGCTGCTCGATAAAAAATCCGGGCAAATGACCCTGCTATGATGGCCTCAATCCCCACTGCCTTCAATCCCAGCACGGGTTGTTCCCGGCTTGAGCCACATCCAAAGTTTTTTCCCGCCACAATGAAATCCCCCTCCTTTACATTGGTTACAAAACCGGGATCAAGATCCTCAAGGAGATGGGGGATAATCTCGGGAGGTGTTGAACAGGTATAGGTGTACTTCCCGGGGAACAATTGGTCGGTATTGATATTATCCCCATACTGCCATACGGTCATACAGAAACCTCCCGGGGATCAGTGATCACTCCATGTATTGCAGTTGCTGCTGCCGTGGCGGGACTGGCCAAATAGATCTCTGCCTCAGTACATCCCATCCGTCCCTTAAAATTCCTATTCGCGGTGGAGACACAACGTTCCCCGGGTGCCAGAACACCCATATGGGCACCCAGACAGGGGCCACATCCGGGCGGCAGGATAAGAGCACCCGCCCTGATGAAAATATCCATCAATCCCTCTTGGAGGGCATCCTGGTAAATCTGTCGTGATGCGGGAAGCACCAAAAGACGTGTCCCCCGGGCAACCTTTTTTTTCCGGAGGATCTCGCCGGCCACCCGGAGGTCAGATAAGCGACCATTGGTACAGGTTCCAATAAAGACCTGGTCAATCTCTTTTCCCTCCATATCCTTTACCTTGGTGACCTTGTCCACCCGATGGGGCAGAGCAAGCTGGGGCTGTATTTCTGAAAGATTATAAGTCAGTTCTTTATGATAGCAGGCATCAGCATCACTCCACAAGGGCTCATATCCCCTGGGTTTTATCCCCTGGCTAGACAAATAGTGTTCCGTGTGGCTGTCACAGGGAAATACCGCTATTTTTGCACCCATTTCCACCCCCATGTTTGACATGGTGATCCGGTCCTCAAGTCCCAATGGGGACAGATCCCCATGGAATTCCACTGAACAATAGGCGGCTCCATCGGCACCCACATTTCCGATAATATGGAGGATGAGGTCCTTTGGATACACCCCCAGGGGAAGAGATCCTTGCAGAGTCATTTTTATGCTTTCGGGTACCTTTAACCAGGTTTCACCCGTAAGCAGCAAGGAGGCTGCTTCTGTCCGATCAATACCGGTGGCAAAGGCATTGACCGCTCCATAGGAACAGGTATGGGAATCACTTCCCACAACAAGTGACCCGGGGAGGGCAAGCCCTTGTTCCAGGACCACCTGATGACAGATTCCCCAGCCGCCATCAAAAAAATGATGGAGATGGAAACGGGTGACAAAATCCCGGATTTTTTTATGGCCCAGTGCAGTCTTTTCATTGACCGGGGGGACCACATGATCCAGGACAATAACCGGGAAATCCGGGTCAATGATCCCATAGGTATCCAGTTCAGATTCTATCTTTTTAATGATTGCCGCGGTATTATCATGGGTTAACAAATGATCGGGCGTAACGGTCACAATCTCTCCAGGTTCCAGGTGTTTTCTACCTGTTTTTTTGGCCAATAATTTCTGGGCAAATGTTCCCCTCATCTTTTTTTACCTTTCCTTCTTTTTTTCTGGTGGGCATTCGGGTTCCAATAACCCCCCCCGGATATAGATATGGTACTGGATTGTGGAAAAGGGATTACCCTGCAGTGTTTTCCCTGTTTTCTGGTGGGTAATCTTTCCAGTGAGGCAATCAACCTGGATCATCTCCCCATTTTTGATTATCTCTTTTTGGAGGGGTGTGTAGGTCATGATGGGAAAGGCGGCATTGATGGCATTGCGTTCATAGATGGCCCCAAATGATTCAGCAATAATAAGGGCTATCCCCAGGGATTTAAAACAATCCACGGCTTGTTGACGACTGCTGCCACAACCAAAATTTTTCCCCATGATGATAATATCTCCCGGGTGCACCCGCTGGGAAAAATTTTCCCAACCCATAAGATTTCCAAAGGTATATTGTCCCATTTTGGTTCTATCAGTGACCGATAGATACTGGTTATGATAGATCATGTCGGTATCAATATTGTCCCGGGGAATCACCCAGGCTCGTCCGGTAAAGACGGGTTGCCGGTGACAGGATCCCTCGCGAGGGACACCTTTCCTTTTTGTCTCTCCAGGGTAGTGTTCCCGTGTAAAAACAGTGGGTGTAATGGGTATCTGGTCACTGGTGGTAATATATCCCGCGAGGGCTGAGGCGGCAACGGTTGCCGGGGAGGCAAGATATACTTCTCCCTTCCCCTGTTTCCCGGTATAATTCCTATTCCCCGTGGAAATGGTAACCTCCCCGGGGCCATTTTGTCCAATCTGGCCGGCAGCACATCCCGCACAGCCCGGATTTCCCACCAGGGCGCCGGCATCAAGAAATATCTTGATAAGGCCCTGTTGAAGACACTGGTTCCATATCTGTCGGGTGCTGGGTACAATTTTAAGGACCACTCCCGGGGCAATTTTTTTTCCCTTCAATATATTTGCGGCTGTTTTTAGGTCTGTATAGCGGCCATTGGTACAGGAGCCAATAAAGCCAGAATCTATCTTGGTGCCCTGTACCGTGTCCACCTCGGTGACATCCTCGGGGTGTCCGGGTCGGGAAAGGAGGGGTGGAATATCAGTGATGTCAATGGTGATCTTTTTGTCATACCGGGCGTCAGGGTCTGCCCGGATCTCTTCTTTTTTTGTGGCTGTTACAGGGAGCTCATCCCATATTTTGGGGGTGGGGGAAAACAGGAGAGTAATTGCTCCCATCTCGGTGGCCATGGAGGCAATGGTGATGCGTCCGGAGAGATCTAGGTTTTCAATGTAGGGACCGGTGACCTCGGCGGCATATCCCAACAGGCCATTTGCCCCCAATACACGCAGCATGGCCAGGGTAACATCCTTGGGTGTTGCCCGGGGGCTGGGTGTACCAGTGAGGCGTATCTGCCGGGAGGGGGGAACCTTAAACCAGATGGTTCCCCGGGCGAAGGCCGAGGCAATATCCCGATCACCCATGCCCTGTCCAAAGGCACCAATGGCACCCATGATGTTTGCATGGGAGTCTGTGGAGACAAAGGTCCCTCCGGGATGTATCAATCCCTGGTCAATGGCGATATGGCTGCCAATCCCCTGGGTAATATCATAAATGGTGATGCCCCTGGCGCGGGCGAACAGGCGACATTTTTGTTGATTTGCGGCATATTTCTGATCTGATCCCCCGGGGTTGCAGTCAAAGGTGAAAAATGTTTTTTTGGGGTCATCAATATCCAATCCATGATCCTCTAGATTTTTTATCACATTGGCTCCCCCAAAATCTCGTGCCACCCGGGTATCCACGGTGACATTCACAATCTCTCCGGGGTGAACCGGGTGTCCACAGTGAGTGGATATGATTTTTTCAATCAGGGTTTGTCCCATGGATTTCATCCGTGATCAATTTATTGTTTTTCATCATCACCAAGGGAGTAAAGGTGGCAAAATCAGCTTGATGCACCAATACAGTTTCCACCACTTGTGAGCGGCCTTCACCCTCCTTGGCGTGACAGGCGATGATATTGAGGATTGCTTCAGGTACTCCTGCCCGTTGGGCAAGTATTGCCCCGGAGATGGGATGACGCAGGCATTTTCCTGCCGGGCTCATACGCCATCCATCCCGGTGGTCGCTTTCAATCTCCAAGAGTTTTCCAATATCATGGAGTAATCCTCCGGCGATGACTCTATCCAGGTCAATGGAGTAGGGGTGATGCTCATAGTTCTGGAGTTGGGCCTGTGCCAATCCTAGCGCTCCCTGGGTGACAGCCCGGGTGTGCTCGATAAAACTGATTCCTTGATGATCCGTGGCCAGGGTAAAGGGCATCTTTTGCAGCTGTGCAAGATTTGTCCATCCACCCTGCCGGCAGCCCTCAATCCAGGTTTTGACCACCTTGTCTCGCAGGTCCCCATCCTGTATCTGGTTTAGATAGGTTCCCCATAGGGTGGTGATATCCTTTTCAGTAATCATGTTCTTTTTTTCACCATTTTTTTTCATCTATCTTCTCTCTTTTTTTTTTTTATAATCGTTGGATGATGGCATCCGTCATCTCTTGGGTGCTCACGGCTCCCTTTTCTAATACATCCTGTCGTCCCGGAAGACGCAACATATCATAGGTTCTCAGTTTACCCTCAGCAATAATCTCCCCAATGGCATTCCTAATTTGGGTGGCCCGCTGGTGCTCATCAATATAATCCAGCATCATACAGGCGCTCAATGTCATGGCGATGGGATTGACAATGGAGGGCACCATGTCTTGATATTTGGGGGCAGAGCCATGGGTGGGCTCAAAGATGGCGCAGGTGGTTCCCATATTGGCGCTGCAGGCGAATCCTAATCCTCCCACCAGTCCGGCGAATCCATCAGAGACAATGTCGCCGAACATGTTTCCCGAAACGATGACGCCATAGTCCTCGGGGTTTTTGGTCAGCCACATCATTTGGGCGTCAATATTGGTGAACCATAATTCAATATTGGGATAGCCTGGGGCGATTTTTTGTGCCTCCTGTCGCATCATTCCGGATGTTTCCCGGATGACATTGGATTTTTCACAGATAGTCACCGATTTATATCCATATGTTTGGGCGTGTTTGAATGCCGCGGTGATGATGCGGTGGCATGCCGGACGGGTAAAAATCCGGGTGGAGACCGCCAAATCCCTGCTGGGTATGGTGGTGAATTTTTCCATTTTGGGATGTGTCTCCAGGGCTTTGCGTACCTGGGGTGGTGGGTTGGTCCATTCCACCCCGGCATATAACCCCTCGGTGTTTTGTCGAAAGATGACCACATCGATATTGGGTTCCTCATATCCCTGGTTTTTTTTCCGGATAAAATTAAGGGGGTTACCGGGAAATGATTTGCAGGGCCGGATACAGAGATCCAAATTGAAGTGTTGACGGAGTCCCACAATGGGGCTGTAATATTCATGGCCCTTTCCCTGAAGATGGGATGATAATTCCCGGGCTGCCTGATCCTTGGGTTTGGAGGTGATGGCGCCAAAAAGTGCCACCCGGTGTTTTTCTAAAAGATCAAGTGTCCGTTGGGGGAGGGGATTTCCCTCCAATCTCCAGAATTCCCAGCCAATATCTGCGGGTATATATTTTGCCTGAAAGCCACTGGCGTCCAGCACCCGGAGTGCCTCCAAGAGCACAATTTTTCCAATACCGTCACCGGGCATAATCACAATCTCTTTCATATCTACTCTCGTCACCCTCCACAAGGGCTCTCTAGGTTGTAACCCGTGGGGGGTGATGGTCACTCCATATTGATGGTGATTATATTAATGTTATTGAAATACAGTCTTTATGTATCAGTAATCGTGGTGATGAAAAAAACAAGATACTGTTCTTTCTTAACACATGGAAGAAACAGGGGGGTGCAGGGAAAAAAAAAACTATTTATCATTTGTATCCTAGGGTGAAATGGATTACGGTAGCGGAATGTTATCACTAGTGCAAAAGAAAGAAAAAAAGATCTAGTTAACCCTATACAGTATCAGCTCATAGATGATGACAATAGGTATAGGCTTAGCGCCCAGTGATACATATATAGGGTTATTCCCTATTCTCTCCTTTATTTACAGGGTGATTATCCAGGAATAAAATGCTTATACAAAGAAAGGGGAATGGCTACCTAAACGGAAACAGGGGAATGGCATGAACCATATCGCATAGTACACAATAGGGATACATATGCTGGATATTGTTTTAGTATTCTATAAATTTGTTCTCACTGCAGTCATTGTCATTATCCTCTCTTTTATCGCTGAATATATCCATCCCCGATGGGCAGGGATACTCTCTGGTTTCCCCACCAGTACCGCCATCATTCTCTATTTTTATGCATTGGAAAATGGACTCCTCTTTGCCAAGGAAAGCGCCATCTATAACATGGTGGGACTGATTGCCCTGCAAATGTTTCTTTTCTGTTACTACCTGGGTGGGGTACTGGCGCAAAAGCATATCCTCTTTTTTTCCATTGGTGGCGGGGTAACGGGTTATGCACTGGCCATTCTTCTTTTATCCCGTTTCTCCTTTACCCTCCTTCTGGCAGTGATCATATCGGGTGTGTCACTGGTCATCTTTCGGGTGTTATTTTACCACATTACATCCTATAAAATCACCTCACAGCTGAAACCCGCGGGAAAAATAATCCTTGGGCGAGCTGGCATCGCAGCAATAACAATCTCCCTGATCACAGGGATAGCAGCATATGTGGGTCATACCTGGGCAGGGCTATTATCCACCTTTCCCACTACGGTCTTCCCCCTTATCCTTATCATCCATCTTAGCTATGGCGCCCGGTATGCCTATTCCATCATTAAGTATGTCCCTGTGGGTTTAGGGGGAGTCCTCATCTATTCCTTGACCATCTATGTCTGTTACCCCCAGGTGGGTCTTTATGGCGGAATTCTAGTTGCCTTTTGTGGAGTGCTCTTCTATTTTCTCTTGTATCATGGTATCACCCAAAGGATATACAACCCTAAACAAAGGGATAAAAAACTCGATGGGATGGCTCGGTGAACAAGGAGTACACCGAAGCAGAGGATTACCTATTTTTTTTTTTTGTAATTTTTTTTTCTGTAGAGCTGGAGTAGGGAAAACAGGTAGGCTTTTTTCGTAAGTATTATTATCCCGTTATCAATTGGATATAGTGAGGATAGAATGGTTGAGGAAATCGTCAGACAACATGTCGGGAGAACCCCCCTGGTTAGAGCACACCAGTTAGAAAAAGAACTGGGAATTTCAAAAATATATTTAAAACTGGAGGGAAATAATCCTTCCGGGCATCGAAGTGATCGTCTAGCTTACCTCATTATCCGGGATGCGCTTACGCGAAATAAAAAGATCATCAGTATGAGTGCCTATGGAAACCTGGGTTACTCATTGTCTGATCTTTCTAAATATTTTGATGTGCAGTGTAAATTTTTTGTTCCCAGTAAAAAGAGACTCAAAAAACTGGAATTGCTTGATTTTGATCATGTGGATATCATTGAATGTGGTACCAGTTATGCAGATTGCGTACAGACAAGCCGGGAGATGGCAGAAAAAAATGGATGGTATGATGCAAACCCCGGGTTTGCCAACAGCGTGATGAACATGTACGCATTCTCCTATATCGCCAAGGAGCTTCATCGGCAATCCAGTGAACAGATCGATACGGTTTTTTGTCAGGTCTTTAATGGATCCTCGATTTCCGGGTTACATCTAGGTTTCAAACAATTATGGGTCAATGAGGACACAGGGGCCCTGCCGAAACTCTGGGCGGTGGGCACCACCAATGGAAATGCCATTATTGAATCCTTTAAACAAAATCGACGAGAAATACTAAAACTTGACCCAAAACAGATAACCAAAACAAAGTATAGTCGCCATATGGTCAATGGGGATTGCTCCAATGGACAGGATGCTCTTAATGCCCTGCATGATACCTATGGGAAAGCTGTGGGTGTAACAGATGAAGAACTCATCAGCCAGGGAAAACGATTTAAAAAACTGGAAAAAATCAGGTTTTCTCTTCGCAATGCCTATCCCATAGCGGCATTTATCACGGCGGCGGAAAAAGGAGACATTTCCCCGGGGAATCACATCATTATCCTGGATGACGGCATGATGGATCTAGACATTCGGGTTATTGACAAAGATGATCTGCCTGTCTCCTATAAAGAATTTTTAAATAAACTTGATGACTGGCTGGTTGAATTCAGTGACCCCCGGGGTGAAATGAAAGAGGCAGTGGAAAACGCATTCCAGCATGGCTATGTCATCTGTGCCTTTGAACGCGAAACACTGGTGGGGATTGTGATTCTTTCCCGCACCCGATTTGAAACCTTTTTCCCCAAATATCATCTCTCCTATATCGCCACCAAAAAAGATGTGAAGGGAAAGGGCACCGCCACCCAGTTACTGCAAAAAGCCATTGAAATTACCCAGGGAGACCTCTCCTTACATGTAGAAACCACTAACCCCCGAGCCATTCGCCTCTATGAAAAAATGGGTTTTAGAAAAGAATACTTCCGGATGTTATATAAGGGACCCGTAGAATGAACAAACAAACTTGCCTTACCCGTGAAGAAGAACAAGAACCCATTACCCTCACCAAGGAGCTCATCAAAATACCCAGCTCGGTCAAGGAAGGGAAAGCCACCTATACCTATGTGGACCACTATCTAAGGGAAAAAAAAGTAGAGGTACAACATCAAACCATCCCCAGTTCCAGCATCAATTACTATGATTTTCCCAACCTGTATGCCAAAATAGGGAATGGCAAAGGACCAAAAATCATGCTGAATAGCCATCTTGACACCGTCAGTGCCGAATGGCCCGAGAGATGGTGTCACCCGCCTTTCTCAGCTATTGAAGAAAACGGTAAAATCTATGGACGGGGCGCTGCGGATATGAAGGCAGGATGCACCGTTGCAATACTCTCCCTTCTTGCGGTACAAAAGCGAAAAAAAGAGATCAATGGGGAACTGTTTCTCTCCTGTGTCTTTGGAGAGGAAGCCCCGTTTTCTTTGGGGACCAACATGTTGCTCCGGGAATTTGACCTCTCTGATTACCAATTGGTTATTATCCTCAAGCCCTCTCCTCTTCTCACCCTCAATGATTATTGTTGTTTTCACCGCCGGGTTCACAAATCCCGTTTTCCGGTGGCCATTGTTGGTGCCGAGGGCCGGGTGGTTTTTGAAATAGAGTTTCATGGAAAAGCAGCACATGCCTCTCATCCCACCCCAGGGGTGAACGCCCTGCATGATGCCGCCCAGCTGATCACTGAACTTGCCCGGTTCAATGTATACTCCAATATCACCCGGGGGCGGGGTGATTATGTTATCCTTAATATTGATGGGGGTGATCCCACCTTTACGGTTCCCGATTATTGCCAGATTTTGGTAAACCGGCAAATGGTCCTGGGTGAAAATGTGAAATCCGTAATCAGGGAGATTAAAAAAATCATCCGGGAGTTACGCCTAAAATCCAAGATTACCATCTATCAACGGCAATCTCCCGATCCCGCATTGGAATACCGGCCCTATGTCAGCAAAAACAATCCCTATATTGATTTGTTTATGGAAAAAATCGCCACCATTGATCCCCCGGAAAAAATAGAAAACGGGAAAAAACACCCGGGTCTCTTTGACAGCAGCACCTGCCGATTCATCACCTGGAGCGTGGGAGACTTCAATTTGTTTGCCACCCGGGCTAAAATCCCCACCATTGTGTTTGGACCCGGGGGAGGAAACATCCATGCCTGCAATGAATTTGTCTATACATATGATCTTATCGCCACCACCAATCACCTGGTTAATTTTTTAATGGAGATATTGTAACATGGGCACGTATCCCCTGCTGCATATTGATCTAGAAAAAATCCAGCATAACACCCAGGTCATTGTCCAACTTGCAGCACAACACCATATCTCCATCATGGGGGTGACCAAGTGTTGCTGTGGAAACCCCTTGGTGGCCAAAAGAATGCTGGCGGGGGGAGCCGCCAATATTGCTGATTCACGGATACAAAATATCAAACAACTAAAAAAACAGGGGATACCTGGTGATCTTGTTCTATTGCGTACACCCATGATCAGTGACATAGGGGACGTGGTTGCCTATGCCGATATATCCCTTAACACTGAAATATCTGTTATTGAAAAATTGTCAGAAGAAGCACACCGGCAAGAAAAAATCCATCGCATCATCATCATGGTGGAGATGGGTGATCTACGCGAGGGCATACCTCCACAACAATTACATGACATCATAGATGCAACCCTCTCCTGTGATGATCTCCAGCTTTATGGATTGGGGATGAACCTGGCCTGTTTTGGAGGAGTGATCCCCACCCGTGACAAAATCAGTGAGTTTTCCCAGCTGATAGACGATATAGAAAAAGAATTCAGCATTAAGATCCCACTGGTCAGTGGCGGAAACTCAGCCAATATCCCCTTCTTAATGAAACATGCTGACTCTTTCCGGGTCAACAATCTGCGTATCGGGGAGGGTATCCTGTTGGGATTGGAAACCGTTCATCGGACACCTATACCGGGTACCTATCAAGATGCCTTTACACTGGAAGCAGAAATTATTGAACTACAGCAAAAAGCCTCCTGGCCCCAAGGGGAGATATCTCAAGATGCATTTGGAAAAACACCCATATTCAAAGACCGAGGTATGATAACCCGAGGGTTACTTGCCATTGGACGACAAGATGTTATCATTGAGGGGGTACACCCCCGGGAGAGAAACGTCAGGGTGCTGGGGGGAAGCAGTGACCATATCATTGTGGATGTTCCACCGGGTCATTATAAGGTGGGAGATACCCTTACATTTTCCCCGGATTACGGGGCGCTTCTTCATCTCTTTACCAGCCCCTATGTGACCAAAAAATTTCATGGGTGATCCATGCTAAAAAAATATTTTATCCTGTCGTAATGAGGGTTTTTAATTTTTTTTATATTAATA
>Ga0209121_10004587_pt1 | contig 12841 bp, 14 predicted proteins | sample Cruoilmetagenom3_FD_187292 | JGI IMG/M metagenome (GOLD analysis project Ga0209121, IMG submission 187292) | Oil polluted marine microbial communities from Coal Oil Point, Santa Barbara, California, USA - Sample 3 (SPAdes) (version 2) | ecosystem: Environmental > Aquatic > Marine > Oil seeps ... | reverse complement strand
GGGGAGCCGATAGCCAAAATGACGCTTCGCTTGTCCCGATAAATCGGGTCACATTTTGGCTGTTAGAAATTGCTAAATAGGAGGTGGCTAAAATGTATAGAATAACTGGATATATTGAAAAAGACCCCGAAACTGGACTATATGTAGCAGTTGTTCCAGGAATTCCTGGGGCCCATACCCAAGCGGAAACGTTAGATGAACTTCAAAAAAATCTTAAAGAGGTGGTCGAATTATGCTTGGAGGAAATGGACACGGAGACTAAAAAGCAATTGCCTGCATTTGTGGGAATCCAACAAGTTGAGGTGGCAAGTTGAGTAAGCTTCAGCTCATTGACGCCAAAAGAATGGAGAAGTTACTACTTCTATTGGGCTTTAAGAAGACTCGTCAAAAAGGAAGTCATGTGTTTTACAGACACCCTGATGGAAGAACTACTACTGTGCCACGTCACAGAGGAAGGGTTTTGGCTTGCCCTTTGGTTAGAGAAATTTTACGGGAAATAGAAGTTACTGTTGATGATTACAATAAGCATTTGGAAAGCTTGTAGAAGCAACTTCCGATAACATATATTAAAGGCGATTTGTCAAGAAAAAAATGTTCCCTACCTGCCTGCCGGTAGGCAAGTAACGGTTTTTAAAAAAGATCGTTTCCCTTGCACAAATAACGAGCTGGGTTTCTACAATAGCCCCCTCTTCTGATTTTTTACCTTGACAAAACCAGGATTGTGTTATATAATTATACAACACAAATTGATTCCAAGCAAGAAATTATCTTGACGCCTTTTTAATTATTATCAGCGTGTATCTGGTTCGGGCTATGCCCTCACCCAAATTCCTTCCCTTCGGGGAACTTCAGATACGCTCGGGATGTTAGACGAAAGGGCAAACAAAGGATATGATTAAAATGGAATCAAAAGACTATAAAAACAGAACATATCTTTCAGCAATAGAATCAGCTAAATATCTTAATGTATCAGTGGAAATGCTTCATGCTCTTGCCAATAGACAAGTTATTAAGGTAGAAATTGCTGCGAGTGGACAAATGCGTTTTGATATAAGAGAGTTAAAAAAGTATGAGACGAATCTTACATCTAAACATAGGAGAAATAAGATAAATATTGATAAGGTAAAATATAAACGTTATCTGCCATTGCCTAAATAAGGAGGGATTTATCATGAGACAGTTTAAAATCATTGTGGAGAAGCATCCAGATGGTTATGTAGCATATCCATTGGGGCTCAAAGGGGTTGTGGTTGGCCAAGGTGATACCTATGAAGAGGCGCTTTCTGATGTAAAGTCAGCGATTCATTTTCACATTGAGACCTTTGGGAAGGAAGTAATAGAGGTAGAGCCGCAAATTATTGAAGCCTTCGTTGCCGAAGCAGGAGTAGAAGTTTGATGGCAAAGTTTCCTGTTGATGCACCCAAGCAAAAGGTAGTAAAGGCGCTAGAGATTTTGGGCTTTCGAACCGTAAGGGAAAAAGAACACATTTCCATGGTACGCGAAAACCCTGACGGAAGTAAAACTCCATTGACTATGCCAAATCATCCAAAAATAAAAGCTTCCACATTGAGGACTATTTGCACTCAATCTGGAGTTAAAAGAGAGGAGTTTTTGGAGGCTTATAGGAAGGCATAGACTTGGCAACGTCGTATAACTCACATTAAAGACGATTTATCCTAGAAGAACTTTCCAATATCTCCAATTGTTACTAACATTCCTTTCGTAATACCACGAAATCACTGAAATAACAATGAAATCAAAAGATAATAGTTATCTCCATAGGGATACTCTGGGTTAGGTAAAGATCGCTTTGATAAGGAGGCTTAAAATTGTTGAAGGTGTCAAATTTATTCCTTCCTGCAGTCACCAGCTCGTATGCGTGATACCTTTGATAAAAGATAAAAAACCTTTTGAACTTTTTTTAACCCTCCAAAAAGATTAAAAAGGTGTCAATGAAAATTAGCCCACCTTGTTTCCCAATCTGAAATACTCCTACAAAAGTATTATCTTTATCAAGGTATCTTGTCAGAAAACAAATTTAAAAATCAGATGAAAACTCAAAAAACTTGACAATATTCCATTCATATGGTATAATAAACCCAAAGCGAATAATCATTTAATAGAAAAATAATATGGATATGCAAAAGAAATTTTACCCTATCTGATACCAGCCTGCCAGCAGGTCTTTCCCGCAGAATCTGTGATTATTTTTTTCTTGACAATACAACATAGTTGTGTTATAATGTATAAAATAACTTGAAATGGAGGAATTATGCGTAGTTATGAAAATATCCTTATCTTTGACTCAACGATAGAAGAAGATGCTGTGGAGAGGGAACTCAAAGAGATAGAAAATACGATAAAACAAACCAGTGGGGAAGTGCTTTCCATTGATAAGTGGGGCAAGAAGAAACTTGCGTATCCCATAAAGAAGAAGGATACAGGTTATTATGTTCTTTTAAACCTTAAATTAGAACGTAAAACACTTGGAGATCTTGAACTCAAATATAAACTTAACCAGAATATTCTGAGATACAGTATTATAAGAAAGGAGGAAAATGCCGGAGTATAGAGTTCCTCGTATAAACAGGGTGCTTATTACTGGCAATCTCACCAATGACCCGGAGTTGAGATATACACCCGATGGACAGGCAGTTATTGGCTTTCAGATTGCAGCGAATAGGATATACCCTAATAAAAAGACTGGAGAATGGCAGAAAGATACGACCTTTGTGAGAGTTACCGCATGGAGGGATCTTGCCGAAAGGATGGGAGAAAGATTACACAAAGGTAGTGCAGTTTTTGTTGAGGGACGCCTTCAAAGTCGTTCTTGGGAAACACCTGATGGTCAGAAAAGATCTGCAATAGACATAATCGCATTGACTGTCCAGGACCTCACAAAGGGAGCAGTTGAGTCCCCCAATACTGGGGAACCCAATACTGAGGGTTCGAAGAATGCTGTGCAAAAGGAGACCCAACTCGCAGAAGCCCGTGGACAAGAAGAAGACGAAGACTTACCTTTTTAGTAATCGGTGAACTCTGCCGAACCGGAAGAACACAGGCAGGATGCCTATGCCACCGGTAGGACAGGCTTCCAGCCTGTTAAATCCAAGGCGCAATTTTGAACCAATATTGGAGGACCTATGAATAGTAGTAACAAGTGTTATTTTTGCAAGACCAATGAGGTTGTAGATTATAAAAATGTTCAGCTTTTAAGAAAGTTTATGACACCCTCCTATAAAATAATGCCAAAACGGCTGACAAAGCTCTGTGCAAAACATCAGAGGGCTGTGGGGAGGGCGATAAAAAGGGCAAGAATTATTGCACTACTGCCGTTCACGCCAAGGTAAAAAAACGATTACTATTCGTTCACTACTGCTGTACGGGGGGAGTTATGAAGGTTATACTCACAAAGGCAGTCCAGGGACTTGGTAACGAAGGGGAAACCAAAGTGGTTAAGGATGGGTATGCGAGAAACTGGCTTATTCCCCAGGGGCTTGCCTGTGCCTATAACGAGACAAACCTGAAGATATACGCAGAAAGGAAAAAGACAGCAGAACGGAAACAGGCAAAGGAGAGCCTTAAAGCAGAAGCACTAAAATCCCGCATAGAATCTTTATCTATTACTGTCCCGATGGAGGCAGGCGAAAATAACAAGCTTTTTGGCTCTGTCACCTCAGGATTGATATCAGAGGCGTTAAAGGGGGAGGGATACAAAATAGACCACAGGTCTATTATCATAGACGAGCCCATAAAGGAACTGGGTGTATACACAATAAAGATACGCCTCCACTCTGATGTCTATGCAAATCTCAAGATATGGGTGGTATCAAAAGAGGAAACTTAATAGAGGTAGAGGTAGAGGAAATATACATTGATAAGCTCCTGAATACCCCTATCTTATTTTTGAAGGAATGTGCAGGAGACCGCATTTTACCTGTATGGATAGGAACTTCTGAGGCAATGTCAATATCCCTTGCTAAACACCATCAGATTCTGGAACGACCGATAACCCATGACCTTGTGAAGACACTTATAAAGATTCTTGATGCTGATATCCAGAATGTGGTTATCCAGGAAGTTAAAAATGGCACCTTTTATGCCAGAATACACATAACAAGAGGTAACTCCATATACGAAATAGATGCGAGACCATCGGACTCTATTGCTATTGCTCTGAGATTCAATGCCAAGATATATGTAGAAGAGAATGTTATGGAGACAGGCGGTAGTTTTATCCTGGACAAGGGACTGCAAAAAAATCTTGAAAAATTGACACCTGAAACCTTCGGTAAATTCAAGCTATGAACGAAAAATACACACCCAGGGTCGTAAAAGTCCTCTCGATTGCAAGAAACGAGGCAATAAGACGGGGAGACGACTCCATAGACAGCGAACACATACTTCTGGGAATTATCAAGGAGGGCGGGGGAGTAGCAGCAAATGTATTTACAAGACTCGATGTAAGCATAGACGACATCATAGATGAGATAGATGCCAGCCATAACTACCCAGATAACTCAACATTTATATCCATATCACCCGTACTGAGCGAAGATGCACGCACAGTGCTGAAGCAGGCTGAGATTGAAGCAAGCGAGCTGGGGCATGACTACATAGGCACAGAGCACCTCTTGCTTGCAATACTTTCTATACCATCCTTGGGGGCATTTCAGATATTGTCATCCTTCTCTATCAATAAAAATGCTGTGAAAGATACAATTCTGGATCTTCTTGGCACCCCTAAAGACAAGAAAAAGAAATCCTCTAAAACACCCGCACTCGACTTTTTCACAAGGGATATTACAAAACTTGCAGGAGAGGAAATGCTCGACCCAATAATAGGCAGGAACGAAGAAATAGAACGCGTGATTCAGATAGTATGCAGGAGAAAGAAAAACAATCCCGTCCTTATAGGAGAACCGGGTGTAGGTAAGACCGCGATAGTTGAGGGCATAGCAGAGAGAATTGCACAGGGTAATGTTCCGGCTGTCCTCTTAAACAAGAGGTTGCTTACCCTCGATCTCTCTCTGGTTGTTGCGGGCACAAAATACAGGGGACAGTTTGAGGAAAGGCTGAAGGCAATCCTCCAAGAGATAAAGACACGCAAGAATATAATTCTCTTTATAGATGAGGTTCACACCCTTGTTGGTGCAGGTGCAGCGGAAGGGGCAATAGACGCATCAAATATGCTAAAACCCGCGCTTGCTGCGGGAGAAATACAGTGTATAGGCGCAACAACTCTGTCTGAATACAGGAAGTATATTGAAAGAGATGGAGCACTTGAACGCAGGTTTCAGCCTGTAATGGTAAACCCTCCTGATAAAGAGTCTACACTAAAAATTCTAAAGGGGCTTAAACGCAAGTACGAAGAATACCACAATGTCATCTACACAGATGAGGCACTCAAGGAAGCGGTCGAACTGTCTGATAGATATATCACAGATAGATTTCTGCCGGATAAGGCAATTGATGTCATTGATGAGGCAGGTAGCAGGGTCAAGTTGAAGGGAACACATTCAAAGGAGACCGCCAAGCTCAGGAAGCGTGTAGAAGACCTATTAAAAAGAAAGGAAGAGGAGGTTATGCGACAGAACTTTGAACTTGCTGCCAAACTCCGTGACAAGCAGAAAAAACTTGAGAAGGAGTTACAGCTCTTGATGGAAGGAAAACAATTGAAAACTGCAAAGGTTGTAGTAGAAGACATCAGGAAAGTCGTTTCCCTGTGGACAAGTATTCCCCTTACCCGTATAGAAATAAAGGAGCAGGAGAGGTTGTTAAAAATGGAGTCAGAACTCAGCAAGAAGGTTGTTGGTCAGGATGAAGCGATAAAGGTAATCGCAATGGCAATAAAAAGGGCAAGGGCAGGGTTGAAAGACCCCAGACGCCCAATTGGCTCGTTTATATTTCTTGGTCCCACAGGAGTTGGCAAAACATACCTTGCAGAAAAACTTGCTGAGTTTCTATTTGATAGTGAATCCGCTCTCATTAAACTCGATATGAGCGAATACATAGAGAAATTCAATCTTTCAAAACTGATAGGTGCACCGCCAGGATACATTGGATATGATGAGGGAGGACAGTTGACTGAAAGGATGAGAAGAAGGCCTTATTCGGTTATTCTCTTTGACGAAATAGAGAAGGCACATCCTGACATATTCAATATTCTCTTGCAGATACTCGAAAATGGTGTCCTGACGGATTCGTTCGGCAGACATATTGATTTCAAGAATACCTGTATAATTCTTACATCAAACATAGGCACGAAAGAGATAGGAAAGGAGATAGGATTTGGAGCAGGCGAGAAAGTTGAGGATAGAAAGATATTTCTTATGTCTGAGGTAAAAAAGGTATTCAACCCTGAATTTTTAAACAGGATAGACGAAATTGTAGTCTTTAACGCCCTCGGAAGAAAAGAAATGGGTAAAATTGTGGATATACTTGTAAAAGAAGTGATTGACAGGGTGAAGGCAAAGGGTTTTACGGTTGAAATTAGCAGTGAGGCAAAGGAATTACTTATTGAGAAGGGATTTGATCCTGAGTACGGGGCAAGACCGTTAAAGCGCGCAATTCAAAGGCTACTTGAGGACCCACTTTCGGACAAACTCCTTGTAGCGGGAAAAGGCCATATAGTTGTTGACAGGGATGGCGAATCCCTCAAATTTGTAACCTCCATCCCCAAACCTACTGTGTCCAAAGTGGGTTAACTGATTAATTCGGTTAATTGGAATGCATGCCATCTGCTCTTACCAATTAACCACTCACCAATCAAACAACCCATTCAGAAAAATGTGTGGAATAATAGGTATAAAAGGTCAGCGTGTAGCAAAGGAAATCTTTGTGGGTCTCCTGGCTCTTCAGCATCGTGGACAGAACTCTGCTGGTATATCTACATACGACGGAGAGAGGTTTTATACAAAGAAGGGCAATGGACTGGTTTCATGGGTACTATCTGAAGATTCGCTTGTAAGACTAAAGGGTAATGAGGGTATTGGACATGTCAGGTATCCAACTGTAGGAAGTGGTGGTGAGGAGGATGCCCAACCATTCTTAACAAACTCCCCTTTTGGCATTGCAATGGCACACAATGGTAATGTAGTGAATTACTTTGACTTAAGAGATGTTCTTGGAGAGAAGAGGCACTTAAACTCCTTCTGCGATCTTGAGGTACTTTTAAATATATTTGCAGATAACCTTAATGGAGATCCCTTTGAGGCAGCAAGGGCAATAATGGAGATAACGAATGGCGCCTATTCGGTTGTGTCTACAATTGCAGGTCTTGGACTTTTTGCCTTTAGAGACCCTCACGCTATAAGACCTCTTATATTTGGAAAAAAGGGAAGAGACTATATATTTGTCTCAGAGAGTGTGGTTCTTCAAATCCTTGGGTATAAGGTCTTGAAAGACCTTGCACCTGGTGAAGGTATTCTCGTGGATGAGAATGGGAAAGTAACCCAGAGAATAATAAAGGAAGGAAATCCATCTCACTGCATATTTGAGTATATATACTTTGCAAGACCCGAATCTGTTATTGACGGTATATCTGTATATCAGGCAAGACTCTCCCTCGGTAGAGAACTCGCAAAAGAGATAAAAAAGAAGGGAATAAGACCAAATGTGGTCGTTCCAATTCCAGATACCTCGAGACCTCAGGCAATTGCTGTTGCTGAGGAACTCGGGGTCCCATACCGCGAGGGTCTCATCAAGAATAGATACATTCTGAGGACATTTATAATGTCTACGGAGGAGGAAAGGGCCAGATACGTAAGGTATAAATTGAACCCTATAATTAGTGAACTGAAGGGTAAGAAGGTATTACTTGTTGATGATTCTATAGTGAGAGGGAATACATCACGGCGGATTGTGCAGCTTGTGAGAACTGCTGAGCCAAAGGAGATTTATTTTGCTTCCTCTGCACCACCTATAAGGAATCCCTGTTTCTATGGAATAGATATGCAGACAAGGCGAGAACTCATAGCAAGGGAGAAGAAAGAAGAAGAGATAAGAGATCTCTTAAAGGCGGATGCCCTTGTATACCAGACACTCGATGGATTAAAGACAGCAATAGGGGAAAAAGGATTCTGCAGGGCATGTTTTGACGGAAACTACCCAACAAAAATCAAGGAAGAGGAGGCAACTGCGATAGAAAAAGAGAGGGCGAGATTGATGAAGAGAAAAAGATATAATTTGTAGGGCAAGGCCTTAGCCTTGCTTTAGGGTTATTAAGATGACATTTATAGAAAAATTCAACAGTATAAAGAAGAAGAATTCCATCCTCTGTGTGGGCCTCGACCCTGACCCATCCCAAATTCCTCCTTCCATTCTCGCCGAGAAAAACCCCATACTAAAGTTTTGTCGTGAACTGGTCGACGCCACAACTGACCTTGTCTGTGGTTATAAATTGAATACTGCATTCTTTGAGGCATCCTCTGGTTTTGATACGATGGCAGAGGTAAAGGAGTATATAGGCGATGCCCTTATAACTATAGCAGATGCAAAGAGGGGAGATATCGGTAACACTGCAAGGATGTATGCAAAGGCATTCTTTGATAATATGGGATTTGATGCTATCACGCTAAGTCCATATATGGGATATGATGCAATAGGGCCATTTGCTTCTTATAAAGATAAAATGAGTTTTATTCTCTGCTTTACTTCAAATCCCGGTTCAAAGGACTTTGAGGAACTATTAGTACAGGAGAATACAGCCACAGATTTACCCGTGCAGCCCTTATGGAAATCGGTCGCAAGAAAGGTAAACGAATGGAACAAAAATGATAATCTTGGTCTTGTTGTGGGTGCGACAAAACCCGATGCGCTCCAGACAATCAGAGAGATCACAAATATCCCACTGCTTGTTCCCGGTATAGGCAAACAGGGAGGAGATATAAGGGATGTTATTGGATATGGTGGAATCGTTATACCCACCGTTTCAAGGTCCATAATCTATGCATCAAGGGATAAAGATTTCGCAGAAGCAGCAAGAAAGAAAGCAGAGGAGTTCATAAGTATGCTTCCGTAGGGCAAGGCTTCAGCCTTGCAATATACACCTCATTTATATATTTAACAAGGTTTCTTTGTCCCATAGAATGGGACAGTTGTCCCATAGAATGGGACACACGGAGTAGAAATGCTGATACCTGAAGGAAGAAAAAAATTATGGAGAATATAGTACTTGACACGAGTGTTTTTGTGGGGCAGTTTTTTGGTAAGTCCTCCACAGAATCGTTCAATAACTTTCTCTCTCTTATTGCCAAAAATAAGGATCATAGGTTCTATATGCCTCCATCGGTATTAGAGGAGCTTAAGAAATTTATAGACGAATCCGACATAGGTATAAAATCTCTCAATGTGTTGAGAATAAAAGCACCCAAAAAACATGAACTCAGTATTCCGGCATATCTTCTCTACACCCTTGTAACGGATATGAGAAAAAGGATTGACAAGGGTCTGAGGATAGCAGAGAATGCTATCAGGAGTGACGAAAAGATAGATGAGATAATAAAATCCCTCAGGGCAAACTACAGAGAAGCAACGAGAGAGGGTATAATAGACTCAAAGGAGGATGTTGACCTTCTTCTTCTTGCAAAAGAACTTAACGGAATCCTTGTAACAGCAGATAAAGGACTTACATTCTGGGCACAGGAACTTGGTATACCCACACTTGAGCCGGAAGAATTAAAAATTAGACTGACACAAGTGCCAGGTGATAGATAGTAGGAGCGACCTCTTCAGGCTGTGCAAAAAGTCAAATTTCAACATGGTAGTCGCAACTTTTAAGTTGCGCAAATTGAATCCAGAACAGCATCTTCTATTCGCAGACTGAAGTCTGCGGCTACCAGATCCCTACTTTTTGCACAACCTGTCTTGGTGGTGGTAAGGTGTTAGACATTTGGCATTGGTCATTAGGTAATTGGGTAACTAAGTAATTAAGTTATTAGGTAATTAAGTAATTGACGATAAGACATAATGACAACTATTCATTTCTTAGTGCCTTCGTGCCTTTGTGGTGAAATCGATATTCTCTCATAGTGAAGAGGAGACGAGGACTTTTGGAAGAGAAATAGGAAAGGGCCTCTCAAAGGGCGATATTGTGGCACTTTTTGGAGAACTTGGAGCAGGCAAGACCGTACTTGTAAAGGGGATATGTGAAGGTCTTGGCATCGCTGAAGGTGTAAAAAGTCCATCCTTTACCATAGTACGGAAATACACCCCAAGAAAACCCCGCCAATTCGCAAACAAGATCTACCATATAGACCTCTACCGAATAACCGACCCATCTACAATACTTGTGCAGGAGATATATGAATATCTCCGTGAAAGAAATGGTATTTGTATAATAGAGTGGGCAGACAGAATAGAGGATGTACTACCCCCTGATACAATAAAAATCTACATAAAAATAATCAATGAGACAACGAGAGAAATATTTTGTCCATAAAAAGGGGGCTTCCCTCTGGTAGGAAAGCCCCCTTACAAACAGAATCCCTGTGAAATCCAACCCTTTAGAAATCCATACCTATAGAGATCCTGTGTCCAAGTCCAAATACTCCCATATCTTGAAATGCCCAGTCAACCTTGAGTCCAGCGTATTTGAAACCTGCTCCCGCTGTCATTCTCTCTGTTGTTGATTCATCTCCTCTATCTTCCATATCAGGGTCATATTGATATCCTCCACGGATTGCGAAGATATCTCCATAGATGTATTCAACTCCAAGACACACCTTCTCTGCGCCATCTACAGGGTGAAGCAGTTCGGCAGTCGTTGTCAGACGCTGGGACGGTAAATCAATTATATTATACGCTGCGCCGATATTCAAGGAAGTAGGAAGATGATAGGGGCTTGCAAGATACTCCACATCTATCGGGGCAGTACCGCCTGGTTGGTCAGGTCTCCACAAAGCATCTCCCAATTGTCCACCAGTGAACCGCATATCAGCGCCAAAATTCTTTATCATAAATCCAAATCGCATACTACCCCAGTACCCGGGACGGAAGAATGCACCTATGTCTACTGCAAGTCCGCTTGATGTCATATCCCAGATACTCTCTTGTACTAATTTTCCCGTAAACCCGAATGAGAACTTGTCTGTAAGCATTCTTGCATAGGTCAATCCAAGCGCCATGCCCCCAGCAGACCATTTCAACCCTGAAGTACCATTCGGGTCTTCTTCATTCGTTATCAGCTCCGACCCCGTAGAAAAAGCGAGAAAGGACATTCCAAAGGTGCCAATACCTCCATATGGGTATGCAAACGAGAGGAAATTTACCCTCGTATCTGCAAACCACTCAACATCGGTGGCAATAAAACTGTTCGTATGGGCAAGTCCAAGTGCAGCAGGATTCCAGAATATTGCACCCGCATCAGTTGCCGCCGCTACACATGCTCCACCCATCCCTACCCCTCTTGGCTCTGGCCATATCTTGAGCCACTGCGCCCCCGTTTGTGCTACCTTGGAGAACTGGGCGAAGAGAGAGGTAGTAATGAGTAATGCCACCACTGTCATTATTGCGCATTTTTTAAAAAGCATATTAACCTCCCTTTATCTTACAATGGCAAATTTTCCCACCTTCTCTTCCCCATCCGGGGTAGAGATATGATAAAGATATATTCCAGATGCGATCAGCTGATTGTTGGAGCTCAGAAGATCCCATGCCTCCATACCACCAACATCGCCAAAGATTCCGTCCTCGGATGTAGCACTGTGTTCGATTTTCCTTACGAGGTCGCCAGATAGCGTATATATCCTTATTGTGCACTCAGATGGAAGATGTGTGAAGTGCACCCACTGATAGTCCCTACTTAAATCCCATGCTGCTCTTACCACATAAGGATTGGGGACTACCCTCACCATATCCAGCTGTCCTGTCTTTCCATACTGCATCGCATTCGTCTCTATGGTGAACTCATTGCCACGACAAGGCATAACTGCATCACAGGAAGAGCATATTCTCCATATATCACCGTTAGCTATTTGTGCAAATTGGTCAGCAGTCATACCACTACCCTGGTTGAAGTTATACCTGACACCGCATATATAGAACCAGATTGCTCTGTCATTTGCCGTCAGATATATCTTGGGTGGTTTGATTGGCATCTTACCAGAGAAGCACCATCCATCGTCTGTAAGCGTGTTGGCCGGGATTCGTGCATCATTTGTAACATCCCATACTTCACAGGTGAGCGTGTCGCCTCCCTTAATCCATCTTATCTCTATATCTGCTCCGCCCTTAAAAGCCCACCTCTTGCTCTCTGGTGTGATTCCAAATCTACCCTCTGTGCCAGAAGGCTCAAAGAAGCTTGCAATCTGAAGGACATCCTCAGGATAGTCACCTGTTGTCACCTTGATGGAATCGGGAAGGGTGAAGAGTTCCCCTGCGCTTGCCTTGAATAGGGTGACCTTTACCTCTCCTGACAACCTCATACCATCAAACACAGGGGTTGTAAATCTGCCAAACCAGTCCTCGATAGAATCGCCTTCCGCATCGAAATATACCCTGTATTCAGTTGGGACCTCGATTGGTACAGGAGTAACTGTTACCCATTCTCCTTCTGTCTCATTGTAAATTTTGTAGGAAAATACCGGGTCAGCATCGGTGTGGAATGTCTCTCCCCATACGAGTTTGTATGTATCTTCCGTCACTGCCATAGGTGTTTCAATCACAGACCCCGTAACACTCACGACATTGGTATGCCCACGGGAGAGTGATACATCTGTCTCCATTGGCATTATGTCACAGGGTTCAGCCCTTGGAGTTACAGCCTTTAGGAAGAAACCCGACTCCAGGGATACCCATACATCCTGATTCTTGTGGATGTGGTCGCCCGGGGTATTGAAGT
>Ga0209121_10004586_pt1 | contig 12843 bp, 9 predicted proteins | sample Cruoilmetagenom3_FD_187292 | JGI IMG/M metagenome (GOLD analysis project Ga0209121, IMG submission 187292) | Oil polluted marine microbial communities from Coal Oil Point, Santa Barbara, California, USA - Sample 3 (SPAdes) (version 2) | ecosystem: Environmental > Aquatic > Marine > Oil seeps ... | reverse complement strand
AGGTTTCATTAGGGTTGGTGTATAAGCGCAAACGACCAGAGTTGCAACTCTGATCGTCTGCTAATTCATCAATCGATATGAGATCAATGAACTAAACAGGATTATACCCGCTTCTTGATTATGTTGTTGTATATTACTCAGGATTATTTTCCAAGTCCGCGAGGTCAACGGTTCCTCACTGATCTATCTCTTTGCAGGCAAACCAATCCCCTCTTCTACAATTAAAACATAAAACCCCGGAGAGACAATCCGGGGTTTTGAGGGGGGGAGATGATTTCCGTAATCGTTATTTCAGCGCATCCAGCCACTTTTGGGCGATCTTGCGGTTGCGGTTTTCCAAAACCTGCATGTACCGCACAAGTTTATCACAGACATCGGCCAGGTCCCAGCCTTTGGACTGAATTGTGTCGACCACGGCCTGGTGGGTTTTCTCGGTCAGGCGGGTTTGGGTGAGGATGTCCGTCAGGCGCCAGGCGCTGTGAGACCTGCGGATTTCGGCGATGGTCAGGTCTTCCAGCCTGGCGAGCGCCGCGTCCATGATGATCCGCCCCTGTTGGGGGTCTACACTTTCCACATAGATGCGGTTGATCGGCTCTGTGCCTGAGGCCCGCACCCGCAGCTGGTAGCGGTCGTCGCCGTTATTATCCTTCAGCTGCATCTCGGCCACGTCATAGCGAATCCCGCCCAGATAGGCCAGGTCCATCCCGGCGACTTCGGGGTGCGCTTCTTCCTTCGGCAGGTCGAGGTAGTAGCTGATGAAGGCTTCCTTAGCTTCCAGTGGGGCGTCCACATCGGTGCGGCCGGTGTTGGAGCTGGCATCATCGGGCGAACTGCCGTAGGACTTCCAGAGGCCTTCCATCTTGATTGTATCCTCCCAGATGGCGGAGATGGTGGTCAGCGGGTTTTCCTCGCGGGTGCCAAAATAGGCCAGCATATCCATGATCAACAGGTTGGCCCAGGGGCCGTCCTTGTCCGTCACGTGGCCGCGGGTGGTCAGGCCGGAGGATTCCTCGCCGCCGATCAGGATCCGGTCACGCCAGTTGGGCGGGAGCGGTTTTTCGGACTGGTAGGCCCGGTCCGTGCGGCGGATTTCCTCGATGTATTTGATCCCCACCGGCACCAGGAAAGCATTCTTCAACACCCGGTCTTCGCGAGTGCCGATCTCGATATGATAGAAGGGATGGCTGACATAGCCGGGCAGTGCGCCCTCGGCCGGTTTGTTTTCCTCGTTGTTCCTGATTTTGCCTGCCAGGATTTCAATCAGCGGAGAGCCGGTCTGGGTGGCGATCACCCGACCGGTCAGCCCGCGCTCGATACCGAGATAGCGGATCAGCATGGGCAGGATCTGGTTCGGGCGGAAATAAACGCCGCCCTTGTCCACAATCCCGAAACGGTCTGCATCAGTGTCCATGCCCATCCCCAGGTCAGCATCCAATTCCTTGACTTTGGCCTTGAGGGGGTTGATGAAGGGCTCTTCCGGGTTGGCATAGTCCAATCCGGTCAGGTTAGGGTCGCGTTCGGCGTGGATCACGGTATAGCGGACCCCGGCCTCCCCAGCCAGGCGGGTCATATAGCCCCGTCCGGAGCCGTGGAATTCGTCAATCACGATCTGCTTGTCGCTGAAGAATTTTCGGATGCGGTCAAAATCAATCGGGATGCGGGCATTATCCTTGCCGTTTTGTTTGAGCCAGCTGACGTAATCATCCAGCGGGTCAAATCCACGCAGCAGGCCGCGCTCACGGGCATCCACCAGGTCCGTGGTCCGTGCGCCGGCATCCACCAGCTGCATCTCGTTGATGTGGAAGGACAGGTAGTCGGTCAGATTGGAAGGCGCCGGGTAGCCCAGGCGGGGGTTGAACTTGATCCCCTGCCATTCGGGCGGGTTGTGGCTGGCAGTGCAGATCAGCAGTCCGGCAACTTCATCCGCAGGGAGATCATCCGTCAGGTAATAGACCAGGGCAGGCGTGGGGGTGTCCCGGCTGGCGAAATCAACTTTGAAGCCATTGGCCAGGGCAACTTCCGCGGTCCATTCCGCCACCCGATCGGCATTGCGGCGGGTATCGTAACCCACCACGATCCGTTTACCTGCCAGGTTTTCACGGCCAACATAATCGGGTACATCCAGGTCGTTGAGGTAATCGCAGACGGCCTGCACCACCTGGCGCGCCCGGCGTTCGGTGAAATCGGCATCCCAGCGGCCGCGCACACCGGAAGTGCCAAAGCGCAGGTATTTGCGATCATAAATCATCCGCAGCAGGCCCAGTGACTGGTGGTCGCTGGTCAGGCGGGGGTCCAATGTCCGCAGACGGAAGCTGTAGAGCCGTTCGTAGATATTCCCGATCTGGACCACCCGGAAGGGCATCCAACGGTCGGGGTCCAGCGTGTAATCCATGCTGTCCAGCAGAGGGAGAATTTCAAAATTAATCGCTTCCCGCAGGCTGTCAAAGACTGGCGAAGCCAGGTATTTCTTGGCCAGGGCAATGGCTGACTGCCGCAGCGCGCCGGTCGCCGGAATATAGTCCTGGTCGATAATGGCCCGGCGTTTCTGCCCGCCTTCATCTTTGGGTTTGTACTGCTCCAACCGATATTGGGTGCCGATGGCGATGATTGTGAGCAGCATGCTGAATGCCCGCGAAGAATCGGCCGGGTTCTGGGCGACCAGCTCCTGATTCGAGATCAGCTTCTTATCCAGCACATCCAGAAAGGCCTGCATGTCAGTGATGGCCGGTTCCCAGGCCGTTTTTTCTTCAGCGGTGATCAATGCCCGGTTCAGGGCATTGAATTTTGCCCCGAATTCCGGGATCTCTAAATGGTCGAAATTTGGTGAGAAAGAGGTCATGAAATTCTCCTTGGGTTTCCAAAGGTTCTCAGTAATTTTATCTACCGGACGGGTGCGGGTCAGTTTTTCTTTTTAACCAGCCCGCCGCGGGTCACATTAAGCACTTCGAGGAAGCTGCCTTCCGGGGTGCCGGTGGCAGCCTGGACGGCTTCGCAGAGCGCAAAGGCCTGCTGAGCCAGTTCCGCTTCGGTGTGGCGGGTGTCGGCTTCCAGCATCAGGCGGACTTTAGGCTCCGTGCCGGAATAACGCAGGTTCAGACGGGTCAGCCCGGCGAGGTCGGTCTGGATCTTTTGTTTGAGTGTCTGAACTTCAGACAGGGTCTCCAGGTCCAGCTTTTCGGCCACTCGGGCGGAAGCGATCACCTGGGGAAATTTGTTGATGCTCTCGGCCAGGCTGGCCAGAGTCTTGGCGCCGCTGGCAAGGAAGGCTTTGATCAGGTAGATGGCAGAACGGATGCCGTCCCCGGTTGCATGGTTATTATCCATCAGGATGATGTGGCCGGATTGTTCCCCGCCCAAGCCCAGCTTCTCCGGTTGGGATTCTTCGGTCATCAGCAGTTGAAGTTCGGTCATTACATATTTATCGCCCACAGGGGTTTCAATGAAGTGGATATTGCGATCTGCAAAGTAGTTGACCAGTGCGCCGTTGCGCATGGTGGTGCTGACGACAGTATCGCCCAACAGACGGCCCTGAGATTTCAGGTTATCAGCCAGGATCGCCAGCATATGGTCGCCATCCACCAGGTTGCCCGCTTCGTCCACGAAAATTACCCGGTCGGCGTCGCCGTCAAAGACGATGCCAAAATTAGCCTGGTGGGCCTGGATCAGATCGGTCAGGTTCTGCGGTTCTCGCCGGACATGTTCAGATCCGGCCTGTTCATTGATATTGGTGCCGGTGGGTGAAGCGTTAATCACCACCACGTCAGCGCCCAGGCGGGAAAAGACCTCGGGGGCATACCAGGAGGCCGCGCCATTGGCGCAATCCAGGGCCAGCTTGATGCCGGACAGGTCCAGATTAGGGTGTTCGCTCACCAGATCCTCAACGTACAGCTCACGCATGTCGGTACCATCAATCTGGCGGCCAAAATGCCGGGCATCTGCAGCGCTGAGGTCCATGGGGGCATCCAGCAGGGCTTCGATTGCCAGCTCGATCTCCGGGCTCAGCTTGCGCGCTTGGGCGTTGAAGAATTTGATCCCGTTTTCATTCACCGGGTTATGGGATGCGGAGATCACTACCCCGGCTGTGGCGTTGATCTTGCCGACCATGAAGGCAACTCCAGGTGTAGTGATCACGCCCAGGTCAACCACGGTGGCGCCGCCGGCCAGCAGCCCGGCTGTGAGCGCACTTTGCAGCATCTGGCCGGAGCCGCGCGTATCTCGGCCGATTACAAAGGTGGGGTGAGCAGTGGTCTGTGACAGGACGACCCCGGCTGCATAGCCCAGCCGGGTCGCAAACTCGGGCACCATTGGGGATTGTCCCACATGGCCGCGCACCCCATCGGTTCCAAAGTATTTCCGTTTTTGATTGATTGCCATTTTTCTGGCTTACTCCTATCTTTCTCGTTCAAGGATCTTTCAAAAAGAAAACTGCCCCAAAATGAGCCATTTCAGGTCAGCTTTCCATGCGCTCTTATTTTATCTGCAAATCCGCCACCACCGGGAGGTGGTCCGATGCCCTTTTGGCCAGATCGCTGGTCTCGATCCGGCAGGTGTAATCAACCAGCCGCTCACGGGGGTAGAAGAAAATGTGGTCAATTGCCTCTTTCAACCCGGGGTGGGTCGGCCCTTCAATATCAGGCACCAGGCGGATGAATCCCTTTTCAGCTTTCAAGAGCTGCTTGATACCGAATTCACCCTTGAAAGCATTGAAATCGCCTGCGAGGATCAGCGGCTGCTCCCGATCCAGAATATGCACCCGTACCAGGTCGAGAATCCGCTGGACCTGTTCGTATCGCATCAGGTGGGATTGCCCGATCTTCCTGCGGGAGGATTTCGGGTGGCGTTCACCGACCAGGGTGGTGAGGTGCAGTGAGGTGATGAAGGGGAAGGGGGGCTGCTTCAACCGGGCCAGCAGGGCAAAGCGCGGCTCGGTGTCACGGGTGCCTTCATAGGAGGGCGGCATATAGAGTGGGATATTGCGGGGGACACCGGATTTTTCGAGATTGCCCAGGCGGGAGAAGGGGTAGCGGGCGTGGATGGTGTTGCCCTTGGACCAATTCCACCAGTCATTGAAAATTCCCTTGACCATGATGTCTTTCTTCACCTGCAGATGGGCTTCCATCGAGACGGTCTTGCCGTAATGGGAATATTGATAATTGCCAGCGTCGTTGATCGCTTCCAATGGGCTGTGAATCCCACCATCAGCATCCACATATTGGGCAACTTCCTGTAGGCAGAGCACGTCAGCATTTAGCTGTTTGATCAGCAGCATCAGGGCTTCCTGACGGGACTGGGTGCTGTCATTGGCGATGGGGTCATAGGTCTTTTCCCCACCGCTGATATTCAGTGTAGCGATTCTAAAATCCAGGCTCATAGCAATACCCCCCTGTTTGACCTCTGTTGTAAGTTTTTATCCATTTGTGTTGACATAGCCCCCATATTATACCAATGAAGGGTGGAAGGGATTAGTCTAACGTAAATCTTGTAGGGTGGGTCAGCGACCCACCAAAAAAGCGCTCAATCCACGATGATTATTAGGAGATTTGGAAAACGATTCAGGCTGGTGGGTTCAAAAGCGGAACCCACCCTACGATTACATTGTGCAGAAAATAGTAGATACCGTCTTGAAAGTCAAGAGGAAAAATTGAATTGAGCGGCATAATTAGGGTCAAAAGGTAACTGATTCTTGAGAACACCATAAGCAATGTGCAACAACTTGCGCATTGCAGCGACAATTATCTCCATCTTGAGAGAGCCTCTTTTCGCCATGCGAAGGCTCAAGTCCTGGATCACAGGGTTGTAAGACATTGCCACAATCGCAGGCATATACAGGCAGCTCCGAAGTTCGGAACGCCCTTGTTTGGAAATCCGGGTTTTCTTGTGAACAGAGCTGCCAGAGCGATGCGCTTGCGGGTTAAGCCCGGCATAAGCCGCCAATTGGGGTGCGCCATCATAGATTGAAACATCTCCAATCTCAGCCAGTAAGGTATTGGCAGTCAGATCTCCAATATCGGGGATCGTGGCCAGAAGTTTCTGTTGAGATTTCAGACCGAGTGTTTTGTTGACGAAATCCTCAATTTCCTTCTCAGTAGCCGCAATCCGTTCCCGCAAATAATCAATATGACTTTGCAGGTCACCCACCACCCAGGTATCCTTTTCGCCGCTCTTCAACCGGTTGACTTCTTGTTGGAGATTGGCTTTTTGATCCTCCAACCGCCGGACAAAAGCCCGTAAATGCTTGATTTCAGGGCTAAGTGGCTGCCAAGAGGTGGGGTTTTCTTTCTGGCAGAACTCGGCAATCAGAGCAGCATCTGCTTTGTCCGTCTTGTTGCGGTGAAGTTTGCTTTCCCCGTAGCGCTTGATCCTGGCCGGGTTCACCACACTCACCTGATACCCGCATGCATCCAGGTACTCTGCCACCGCTTCGCCATATTGCCCTGTGGCTTCCAGACAGACATGAACTTTCCCGGCCTGACGATCCTCCAACCACTTCTCCAACTGGTGATAACCCTGGGAAGTATTGCTGATCTTCCTATGGGAGCTGCCGCTTTTAGCAATTAACACGACATCCAACGTGCTTTTTGAAACATCAATCCCTAAAATGCTTTGCATCTTTCACCTCTTTTTTGTTACACTTAAATTGTCGCCAGCCAGGCGCAGGTTTTGGATCATCCTTGTGAATGCAAGCTCATCTCTTCTGGAGAGGCTTCAGATACCGTCCGATCTCTGTGAAAAAATCCGTGAGGGGATCTTATCTACATTTCAGGCTTTTTGCCTAGAGGTCACGTACAGATTCACCCTCACGTCCCTGGCTGGTTTCTTTTTCCTCTTCAGCTTACTTTTTTAAAGATACAAGGTCACGTGCCGCGGAGCGTACGTGACAAAGTCAAAAATACCCCATCCCACTTTCGGCACCCTTCCCCTCAATGAGGGAAAGGGGTCTGAGAGTTTGCAGGTCATATACTGCTCAAAGCACGTAACAAACAATTCACCGGCATGAAATGATAAATAAATCTCGTGATTTTGGATGCCTCTTAATGAATTAAACCTAAATCGCCCCCTTATCCCCCATCGCCATTCTCATTCTTTCTTTCTCAGCTCCGTCCCACAATTCCGACAAAAAGTATCTGTCGGTTGAGAGCGGCTGCCGCACTCATGGCAGAAGATAGCTTTTTGTTCAGAACGGCGCATCAACCAGTTGTCATCTTCGCCGCTTCTCTCCCTGATATGGCGCCTTTGAAACCACCAATAATAGAAGCCAACCAACAGGATGAGCAGAAGGGCAACCGCCAATAACCAGACCACGACTGTTGAAGGCAGAATCGTCCTGCCAGCAGTATTCTCATTTACCGTCGCTACAGGTGAGACACCCAGAGCCGGAAAATCCACATTGCCGAGGTCTTTGACATAGTGAAAGGTAACGCCATACGAGACCCCAGCCGTCACCCTGCCCGAATTGATCGTGTAAATACAGCAGGATTCGATCTCATCTGCTTCTGGATGGGTAACCAAATCCCCTGCGCCATAGGGTTGGTGGACCGAAATAGTTAAATTACTTACTTGATAATTCGATAGCCATAAGTAATTATAAGTTCTGAGTTGGTCAGAATAGACCAGCATCGGGTCGGTATATTCAACCAGGATATTCGATGACGTGGCTGTAAACCGGACATCTTTCCATAAATCTCCGGTGGTCTCCTCCCACTCGGCCAGCCGCACCGATCCGCTCTCATCCACATTCAGCAGCGAGTCAATCACAGCAGTTGTTGGGACTTGCAGCACAATCTCCTGGGGGAGAACAACCGCCGAGGAGAGTTTCAGATCCATACTGACAAAGACAGATTGTCCGGTTTGTTCCGGCCAGAGCCCCACCTGAACGGAATCATAGGCCAACTGCTGGGACGCAGCAGTCGATCCCGAGATCCCGGTCCCGGCAATCAGCAAAAGTATGAAAATCAGAAAAAGAAAGCGCTTGTATTTCTTCACAATGGGTTTGGACACTCTTAAGAATTTAATCTATCATACCATGTTCAACCTGAAGCGGATAAAACATCCCAAAATTCTCTTATGGACTTCTTAGATTTTACAGGTACCATTGACTAGTTGACACAGGCAAGAATTTGATAATTGTTAAAATGGTATAATGCAATCTTCGGTAATCATTGACTAGAAAGTGAAATCACCTTATGACAAAAACAACTGTTCAATGCCCTCAATGCCGGCAGCCCGTCGCCGCGGAGATTACCCGGCTTTTTGATCTTGGCCAAGACCCCCAGGCCAAGCAGATCCTGCTTTCCAGCGCCTATAACCACCTCCAGTGCCCTATTTGCGGTTACCACGGCGAAGTCCCGGAACCCATTGTTTATCATGACCCCTCCCAGGAACTCCTGCTGACCTTCTTCCCCCCATCCCTGAACGTTCCCGTCAACGAACAGGAAAGAATGATCGGACCCCTGATCAAAAAGGTGATGGATTCACTCCCCTTGGAACAGCGCAAAGCCTACCTGCTGAAACCGGAGACTATGCTGACCAAGCAGCGCCTGGTCGAGCGTATCCTTGAAGGTGACGGCATCACCCCTGAGATGCTGGAAGATCAGCAAAACCGGCTGAACCTCCTCCAGCGGCTGGCAGGGACGTCGCCTGAATCCCGGCCGGAAGTGATCCGTCAGGAAGAGGCCCTGGTGGATGAACAAATGCTGATGATGCTCCAGCAGCTGATCCAAAGTGCAGCCGCCGCCGGTGAAAAAGAGAGCGTGAACGTTCTTGCCGGGTTGCAGCAGCAATTGCTGGAAAACACGGATTACGGTCAGCAGATCCTCAAACAGTCCCAGGATCAACAAGCCACCATCCAGGCGCTTGAAGAAGCCAGCAAAGCCGGACTGACCCGGGAAAAACTGCTGGATATGATTGTGAACGCCGCAGAAAACGAGGTCAAGCTGACCACCCTGGTCGGAATGGCCCGCGGCGGTTTGGATTATGCCTTCTTCCAGCTGCTCACTGAACGCATTCAGAACGCGGACCAGCAAGAACAAGCCCATCTCAATGAACTGCGGGACACCCTGCTGGAAATGACCCATGAAATTGATGAGGCCATCAAAGAGCAGGAACAGATATCTTCTGAGCTGATGGATGAAATCCTCAAACAAGACAATATCGAAGAAGCGACCCTGCAGGCCCTGCCCGGCATCAATGAGATCTTCCTCGAAGTGCTGCGCAAACGCATTCAGGCTGCCCGCAGTACAGATGATGAAGAACAACTAAAGAAACTTCAGACCATCACCAGCGCCATCCAGAAGGTCAGCGCTCCGGGTGCCAATGTGGAATTGATTGAAGCCTTGATCCGGGCTGAGGACGAAGCCGCGATCAATAAGCTGCTTGAAGATAACGCCGATGAGATCACGGATGACTTCATGTCTTTTATGCTGAACCTGATGAACCAGACCGGTCAACAGCAGGGACGCGAAGCTGCCGCTGAAAAACTTCAGCAGATTTATCGTCAGGCTTTGCGTTTTACAATGAAACGAAATTTGGAAAGTGAACCTGCCGCCGATTAGGACAGCAGCACTTAAACCGAAGGGTTATCCAGCCGGAGGCCGTGACCGCGGACGGTGACAACATATTCCCAATCGGGATCAATCTCCGTCAGTCGGTCCCGCAGCCTGCGGACCAGAGCATCCAGAGCCTGTTCGGAGACACCTTCCGCCGCCTGGCTCCAGACCGCATCAATCACCTTCGGGCGCGAAACCACTTCACCCGGCTGTTCATAAAGCACCTGGAGCAGGTTGAACTGTGAAGCTGACAACGGCGGCTCCACTTCTTCATCCAGAACCCAAACACGGCGTGCGCCAATATCGACCCGGAGCCGCCGTTTTATTATATCCAGGGGCAGTCCCTCCAGCGGCATGGTCGCATCAGAGCTCAGATAGATGAAATGCTGCGCCAGTGAAATCTGCAGCTCATCCCCATCCACCAGCAGTTCCTGTTCCTTGATTAAAGCGCCATTGAGATAGGTGCCATTCTTACTGCCCAGGTCTTCAACCAGCACGCCCTGTTCCGTTGAGGTGATCCGGGCATGGTGCCGGGAGACCTGACGCAGGGGGATCACAATGTCGCATTCCGAATCGCGCCCCAACAGCAGGTCAGATTTGACCTGCCAACGCTGACCTTCCAAGGGACCGGATTGCGCGAAGAGTAGTGGGTGTTCTTTTTCGTTATTTTCCATTATTTCTCATTCAAATCATCCACTTTTGTATAAGCCGGATGCAATTTTATTATCCCTTGCACCCAATACAATTATATACTATCCAAATAAAGCTGAAATCAAGAGGTTATGGCACCTGACCAGATTACCAGGTTAACCCTATCCTGCGGCCGGGTTTGCGCCAAATCGTTTTTCCGTTATAATCTAATCAACGTCCACTATCAAGGAGTTGTGAGTGATTCGCTTCAACCGCTAAATTCTTAAGTTTTCAGGAAAGTCACCACCCGTGAGCAGGCATTTAACCGAGGGCTTTCCCTGGGTTTTTTCTTTTAAGAAAGCAGGTTGTTGTGTTTACCGTTCATCATCTCTCAAAGAGTTACGGACTGAACCCCGTCCTCAGAAATATCAATTTCAGTTTGAACAAAGGCGAACGTGCCGCATTGGTTGGCCCCAATGGGTGCGGTAAGTCCACGCTGTTGAACATTATCGCCGGAACAGAGCAAGCCGATTCCGGTCATGTCTCCTATCACTCTGCCAACTTGCGGATCGGTTACCTCCGGCAAGGAATCGAATTTGCCCCGGACGAAACGGTCGGCAGCTACCTGAACAGGTCTGCCTCCAACCTTCAGACCACACTGGCGGTATTAGAAGATATAAGCCAGACCTTGTCCAGCAATCCCGATGACTCCGCGCTGGCAGCCCGTTACGACCAGATTCTCCGAGACCTGACGCAAGCCCAGGAAATGGAAGGGGCGCGAAAATCCATCCTGGAAGGCTTTGACCTGTTGGGGATTCCCCACGACACCCCGGTCGAATCCTTGAGCGGTGGGCAGAAAGTTCGCCTTGCCCTGGCCGGTGTCCTGCTGGAAGGGCCGCAGGTGCTCCTGCTGGACGAGCCAACCAACCATCTGGACCTTGAAATGCGCACCTGGCTGCGGGATTGGGTGCTTTCCTATCAAGGCGCGATTCTGCTGGTCTCCCATGATCGGGCCTTTCTGGACGCGGTGATCCACAAAGTGATCGCGTTTCCGCCGACCAGTGAAGGTATTCGGGAATACCCCGGCAATTACACCGGCTATCTGGCATACCGAACCCGGGAATTCGAGGAGGCGATGACCGCTTATGCTGACCAGCAGAACGAGGTCAAACGGCTGAAAAAAGCCGCCCGCGGTGTGCGGGACCAGGCGAAATTTCACAAAGGTGGCAAAGCCGACCCGGCCAAGACCGATGGATTCAGCGCAGGTTTCTTTGCTGACCGTTCGCAAGGCACAGTTCAGCGCGCTAAGAATCTGGAAAAGCGGGTGGCTTTTTTAGAAGGCGAAGGTGCACTCGAGAAACCTTCCCAGGTCTGGGAAATGCGGATGCACTTTTCTGAAATTCCGCAAAGCGGCCAGATCGTGCTGAAACTGGCCCGGCTTAGCATCGGTTATGATGCCGTTCCCCTCCTGCCGCCCATCACCCAGACGGTCACTCTCGGCCAGCGGATCGCTCTGGTCGGGCCAAACGGGGTGGGTAAGACCACCCTTTTCAAGACCCTGCTGGGTGAGACGCCACCCCTGGATGGCAGCTATCGCTTCGGCGCTGGTGTGCACCCCGGTTACCTCTCACAGGAACAGGAAATACTGGAGCCCGCCAAAACCGTACTGGAAACTCTGCAAGCCATCCCTGGGATGGGTAACCACAGCGAAGCGCGCACCTTTTTACACCGCTTCCTGTTTGCCGGGGATGAGGTCTTCCAACCTGTAGCGACTCTTTCCTACGGTCAGCGGTCCCGCTTGATGCTGGCCCTGCTGGTCGCCCAACATTGCAACTTCCTGCTGTTGGATGAACCCCTCAACCACCTGGACCTCCCCTCGCGAGAAGCCTTCGAAACCTCCTTGAATGAATTTGACGGCACCATCCTGGCGATCGCCCACGACCAGTATTTTATCGACCGTTTCGCTCAGGTGATCTGGCATTTATCCCCGGAGGGGCTGGCTGTGGAGCTGACCAACGACCTGGTCTCTCAAATCATGGAATCCTGACAAACTGTGGATAAGTGCCTGAAAACTGTGGATAAGTATTGAAAAAACAGGCGTTTTTCCCCTAAGAACCTGTGAGGAAGCTGTGGATAGTTTAATAGACGAAAACCGGGTACGCCGGCCCGGTTTTCGTCGTGGGAGATTGTTTATTATTTTGAAACGTTCTATGCTCCCAGTATAGCGGTGTTAACATAACCGCGCTTGACGGTTGACCTGTCCTTACCCGACGATCACCCCACAGAATCATTAGAAAAATGCGTCATAGGATAACTCATTTTAATCGTCATATCCGAATACGGGTTTTTGCACTCAAATCGGCTATATGTTATGATGTTTGAAACTGACCTCAACCAGGAGTGCCAATATGACAGAGCCAACCAATACCGCTGAAGAGAAGATTATCGCTCTGATCGCCCAACTTAACGCCTACATCGAACAATACCACGGTGGTTCGGTGGAACTGGACCGGATTGAAGGTAATCAGGTTTATGTCCGGCTGGGCGGAGCCTGCGAAGATTGCCCTCTCTCTCCCGCCACCCTGCAGGGTTGGGTCGCGGGCAGCTTGCGGCAGTTCTTCCCGGAGATTGAGGTCTTTGAAGCGGAATAAACGAAATAGAAGAAAAT
>Ga0209121_10004584_pt1 | contig 12847 bp, 10 predicted proteins | sample Cruoilmetagenom3_FD_187292 | JGI IMG/M metagenome (GOLD analysis project Ga0209121, IMG submission 187292) | Oil polluted marine microbial communities from Coal Oil Point, Santa Barbara, California, USA - Sample 3 (SPAdes) (version 2) | ecosystem: Environmental > Aquatic > Marine > Oil seeps ... | reverse complement strand
GATGTGATTGGTAAATACCATCCCCACGGTGACTCCGCTGTTTACGACACCATCGTTCGCATGGCGCAGTCGTTCTCTCTGCGCTATCCGCTGGTTGATGGTCAGGGCAACTTTGGTTCAGTTGACGGTGACTCCGCTGCGGCGATGCGTTACACCGAAATCCGCATGTCAAAAATCGCCCACGCGCTGTTGGCCGACCTCGATAAAGAAACCGTCGATTTTGTCCCCAACTACGATGAGTCGGAGTGGATTCCCGATGTGCTGCCGACGCGAGTGCCCAACCTGCTGGTTAATGGTTCGTCGGGTATTGCCGTGGGCATGGCAACTAATATTCCACCCCACAACCTGCGTGAAGTCATCGCCGCCTGCCTGGCGTTGATTGAAAATAAAGACATTAGTATTGATGAGCTAATGACCCTGGTTCCGGGGCCAGACTTTCCCACCGCCGGTATTATCAATGGTCGGGCGGGTATTCTCGAAGCCTATCGCACCGGGCGCGGGCGCATTTATATTCGCGCCAGGGCTGAGGTTGAAGTTGACGAAAAGACTCAGCGCGAGACCGTCATTATTAGTGAAATTCCCTATCAGCTGAATAAAGCGAAGCTGATAGAAAAGATCGCTGAACTGGTTAAAGACAAAAAAATTGAGGGCATTTCCGAGCTGCGCGACGAGTCTGACAAAGACGGCCTGCGGGTGGTGATTGAACTCAAGCGTGGCGAGATGGGCGATGTACTGCTCAATAATCTCTATGCCCAGACACAGCTTGAAAGCGTATTCGGCATTAATATTGTCGGCATCGTCGACGGTCAGCCGCAAACGGTTAACCTCAAGCGCTTGCTGGAAATCTTCGTGCGCCACCGCATGGAGGTCGTTACCCGACGCACCACCTATTTATTGCGCAAGGCACGAGAGCGAGGCCATATTCTCGAAGGTCTGGCCGTGGCTATCGCCAATATCGACCAGGTGATCGCCTTGATTAAAGGTTCGCCAACGCCTGCCGATGCCCGCCAGGGCTTGCTCGATATGGGCTGGAGCGCGGCGCAGGTGCTACCCTTTTTAGAGCGTGCCGAAGGAGCGTGTCGCCCCGATGAGTTAAGTGCTCAGTACGGCTTGCGCGATAATAAATACTACCTCTCAGAAGCCCAGGCCCAGGCTATTCTCGAATTGCGCCTGCACCGCTTAACGGGCATGGAGCATGAAAAATTGCTGGCCGAGTATCAGGTGAAGCTCGACGAAATTGTTGAGTATCTAGGCATCCTCGGTGACACCGATCGCTTGATGGCGGTGATCAAAGAAGAGTTGATCGCCATTGACGAAGAGTTTGGCGATGATCGCAAAACCGAAATCGTCGATTCGCGCCGTGATTTGACCGTCGCCGATTTGATTCCCGAAGAAGATCGCGTGGTGACTATTTCCCACGGTGGCTATGCCAAGACTCAGCCGCTGGATGACTATCAGGCTCAACGTCGTGGCGGCACCGGCCGCTCGGCGACAGCAGTGAAAGATGAGGACTTTGTCGAACACCTGCTGATTGCCAACACCCACAACACTATTTTGTGTTTCACCAATGCCGGTAAGGTTTATTGGTTGAAGGTGTTCGAAATACCCGTTGCCAGCCGTAATGCCCGTGGCCGGCCGATGGTGAATTTACTGCCCCTTGACGAGGGTGAGCGCATTACCTCGATGCTGCCGGTGGAAGAGTATCGCGATGATCAATACGTGTTTATGGCGACGGCGAATGGCACCGTGAAAAAGACAGGGCTATCGGCTTTTGCCCGTCGCCGCAGTGTTGGTTTGCGTGCCCTGGAGCTGGAAGAGGGTGATCGACTGATTGGCACGGCGATCACCGATGGCGATTGCGATGTCATGCTGTTTTGCTCAAGCGGCAAAGTCACACGCTTTAACGAAAACGATGTGCGGGCTATGGGCCGCACCGCCAAGGGCGTACGTGGTATGCGCGTGCCGGAGGGCGAAGAGCTGATTTCGCTGATTATCCCCGCTGAGGACAAAACGATATTGACCGTCTGCGCTAAGGGTTACGGCAAGCGCACTTCGCTGACCGAATTCCCCAATTACAAGCGCGGCGGACAGGGCGTGATCGCCATTCAGACCTCCGAGCGCAACGGCAATCTGGTCGGCGCTGTGCAGGTTGATGCCAGCCATGAAATTATGCTGATTTCTGATCAGGGTACGCTGGTGCGCACTCGTGTTGATGGCATTCCCACGCTGGGTCGCAACACCCAGGGCGTGCGCCTGATTCGGGTGCGGGAGGATGAAACTCTCGTCGGTGTGGCCGATATTCAGGAAGAAGATCCGGAGGCTAATTCTGGTGAAGGCGAAGAAATAGAAGCCGGTGTAAGCCCCGATGCTGAGCCAGCTTCTATTGAAGCAGGCTCTGATGCTGATTCGGAAACAGACTCCGGTGCAGGAAGCAGCGATGACTGATAAGAAGAGTGCCGACGGCACAACTGTCGATCTACCCGCTTTACGGGATCAGATTGATAGCATCGATAAGCATTTGCTGGCGCTGATTAGCGAGCGAGCGCGTTGTGCACAAACTGTTGCTGAAGTGAAGGTTGCTAGTGGCGACTCTGTTTTTTATCGGCCCGAAAGGGAAGCACAGGTGCTGCGCAAAGTAATGGAGGCCAATGATGGTCCTCTTGACGATGAAGAAGTTGCCCGCTTGTTTCGAGAGATTATGTCGGCCTGTCTGGCGCTGGAGCAGCCCGTTACGGTGGCTTTTCTCGGCCCTGAAGGTACCTTTACTCAAGCGGCGGCTTTAAAACACTTTGGCCATTCGGCGGTGAGTCGACCAATGACGGCTATCGATGAGGTGTTCCGTGAGGTTTCTTCCGGTGCGGTGAATTACGGTGTGGTGCCGATTGAAAACTCAACCGAGGGCGTGGTGAATCACACCCTCGACAGTTTTCTCGAATCCTCATTAAAGATCTGCGGCGAAGTTGAGCTGCGTATTCACCATCACTTTATGCTCGGCGCTAATACCAAAGCCGAGAATATTACCCGGGTTTATTCCCACTCCCAGTCATTAGCCCAGTGCCGTAAATGGCTGGATGCCAATTACCCCGGTATTGAGCGCATTCCTGTGAGCAGCAATGCCGAAGCGGCGCGACGGGTGCAGGGTGAATGGAATTCGGCGGCGATTGCGGGTGATATGGCAGTGCAATTGTATTCGCTGGAAAAGATTCATGAAAAAATTGAAGACTATCCGGATAATTCGACACGTTTTCTGGTCATAGGGCGGGATGATATTCCACCCAGTGGCGACGACAAAACGTCGATTATTGTTTCGGTCAATAATGCCCCCGGTGCTTTGTACATGTTGCTGGAGCCCTTTCAAACCCACGGTGTCGATTTGACCCGTGTTGAGACCCGGCCGGCGCGCAGTGGCACATGGAGCTATGTGTTTTTTATTGATTTTGTCGGTCATCAGGACGATGAGAATGTTACAGCGGCACTGGCTCTGGTGCGCGAACGAGTGGCCAATTTACGGATTCTAGGCTCTTATCCCAGCGCTGTGCTGTAAGAGCTCAGTGCTTCCTTAGTACGCCCTTGGCTGACTTCCCTTTTATTACCGGTAACCCCTTCTATGCTTCAAAACCCTGCTAATCACGCGGTCCATTGTTATGGCTGAATTACTTCCAGCGAATAAGGCTGCGCCTACTGGCCGACTATTGGTGGTTGGTCTTGGACTGATTGGTGGCAGTCTTGCGTTGGCGGCGCGACAAAGGCATTTGTTTAGCGAAGTGATTGGCGCCTCGCGTAGCCCGGCGACTTTGCAGAAAGCAATGGAGTTGGGTGTTGTCGACAGGGTTGAGAGTGATTTACCGGCGGCTCTCGCGGCGATGGGCGCCGGAGACATCGTCGTGGTCGGTGTGCCGACGCTGACGGTGCCGAAGGTTATCGCTCAGTTGAAAGAGCACCTTCCGGCAGAGGTGAGTTTCACCGATGTGGCGAGTGTTAAAGGTAGCATCGTCGCTGCTGTTAAGGATATTTACGGCTCGGTGCCAGCACAGTTTGTACCGGGCCACCCCATTGCGGGTTCTGAGAAAAGCGGTGTTGCCGCCTCTTTGCCCGACCTTTACGATGATCACCGGGTCATTCTCACCCCACTGGCTGAAACGGGTGGGGCCCATACGGCGCGCGTTGCTGCCATGTGGCGTGGCGTTGGTGCCACGGTGAGTGAAATGCCGGTTGAAGAACACGATGAGGTCTTGGCGGCGACTAGTCACTTGCCTCACCTGCTGGCCTATTCGCTAGTCGATACCCTTGCTGGTATGGAAGAAAACCGCGAAATTTTTCGTTATGCAGCGGGTGGTTTTCGAGATTTTACCCGCATAGCGGCGAGTGACCCGATTATGTGGCACGACATTACCCTGGCCAATAGCGGGGCTATTGTCGAGGTGCTGGATAGCGTCACCGATCACCTGCAAAGCTTGCGTACGGCCATACTTTCAGGTGATAGCGAACACTTGCTCGGTGTTTTTACCCGGGCTAAAGAAGCGCGTCATCATTTTCAAATCATGCTCGATAACAAGGCGTATCTGCAAACTATGGGTTCAACAGAAATTCAATACCGCGTAGCGGCGGGCGGCGTATTGCAGGGTCAGGCCCGTGTGCCCGGCGATAAATCGATCTCTCACCGCTCCATTATGCTCGGCTCGCTGGCTGAGGGTGTAACCGAAGTGTCGGGTTTTCTCGAAGGCGAAGACAGTCTGGCAACCTTGCAGGCCTTTCGCGATATGGGGGTGGTGATTGAAGGCCCGGACAAGGGGCGAGTTGTCGTCCACGGCGTGGGCCTACAGGGTTTAAAAGCGCCTGCTGGCCCCCTGTATTTGGGTAACTCTGGCACATCTATGCGCTTGTTGGTGGGCATTTTGGCGGGTCAGACCTTCGATAGCGTGCTGACCGGCGATGAATCGCTTTCCACGCGCCCAATGAAGCGTGTCGCCGACCCGTTGGCACTCATGGGTGCTGATATAGAAACGGGAGAAGGCGGTACACCACCGCTGCGTATTCGTGGCAATCGCTCTTTACAGGGCATCGATTACAAATTGCCGATGGCCAGCGCCCAGGTTAAATCCTGCGTTTTGCTGGCGGGCCTCTATGCCAGTGGTGAAACCTGTGTCACCGAGCCCGCACCCACCCGTGATCACACGGAGCGTATGCTCAGGGGTTTTGGCTACGACGTGAAAACCGATGGCGGGCAAGTCACTCTGAATAGTGGTGGAGTATTGCAGGGTGGACCCATCGATGTGCCATCGGATATATCATCGGCCACCTTTTTCATGGTCGCAGCTTCGATAGCTGAGGGTTCTGATATTACTCTAAGTCACGTCGGTATTAACCCAACGCGGATTGGCGTGATCAATATTCTACGTTTGATGGGTGGGGATATTACCTTGCTCAACGAGCGGCTCGCAGGTGGTGAGCCGGTGGCCGATATTCGTGTGCGCTCGGCTGCTTTAAAAGGCATTGCCATACCCGAGGAGCAGGTGCCACTGGCGATTGATGAATTCCCCGCCATCTTCGTTGCCGCAGCCTGTGCCGAGGGCACAACTATTTTGACCGGCGCCGAAGAGCTGCGCGTTAAAGAGAGTGACCGCATTCAGGCGATGGCCGATGGCCTGGCAATACTGGGTATTTCTGCCGAGTCGACCGCCGATGGCATTGTTATCGAGGGTGGTCAAATTCAGTCTGGAGAGGTCGATAGTCTGGGTGATCACCGCATTGCTATGTCTTTTGCCATTGCTGGTCTAAGGGCCAGCGGGTCAATTTTAATTCGCAACTGCAACAACGTGGCGACATCATTCCCCGGTTTTGTCGAGCTATCAAACTCGCTGGGCCTGAGGGTGTGCGAGGAAAATCAATGAAGAGTATTAACAGTCCAGTCATCACCATCGACGGACCAAGTGGCTCGGGTAAGGGCACGATTAGCCAATTGCTGGCAAGTAAGTTGGGTTTCAACTATCTGGATAGTGGTGCGCTCTATCGTCTGGTGGCAATGGCGGCGAAGCGCCACGGTGTTGCGCTGGATAATATAGAGGCCCTGGCGGTACTGGCGGCCCATATGGATGTGGTCTTTGAGATGGATAGCGAGGGTGGCTCACCGAAAGTGGTATTGGAAACTGAAGATGTTTCCGACTTGATTCGCGGCGAAGAAGTCGGTGCTCAGGCCTCGATGGTGGCGGCTTTTCCCGAAGTACGCAGCGCTTTGTTGCAGCGTCAAAAGGCTTTTGCACGTGAGCCCGGCCTGGTTGCCGATGGCCGCGATATGGGTACGGTGATTTTCCCCGCTGCCGACGTTAAGGTTTTCCTCACTGCAAGCGCCGAAGCGCGAGCTGAGAGACGTTATAAGCAGTTGATTGATAAGGGGGGAAGTGGTAGTCTCCGCGACCTCGTTGAGAAGGTTGAGAGCCGTGATGAGCGCGATAGAACGCGCGCTGTAGCGCCTCTCCTGCCAGCACAAGATGCGGTCACGGTTGATAGCACAGCGCTGAGTATCACTGAGGTTCTCGACGCAGTATTAAATGTCGTTGCTCAGCGGCTAAAAATCTAGGCGCCAAATTTAGGCTCTACTATGTAAGAAAGACGTCTGGATTTTAGGAATAAATTTGAGCGAAAATTTAACAGGAGTTGCTGGCGTTCATGCCAGTATTGCACCAGTGGCTCCTTAATGTGAATGACCCGAGAGTCTGGTGACTCGGCTGCGGGCACTAGTGACGAGCATAGGCTACGCGCTATAACGCCCTGTTTAATAGAGGTATTACCCGAATGAGCGAAAGCTTTGCTGATCTTTTTGAAGAGAGTTTACAAACGGTTGAAATGGCACCAGGTTCAATAGTAACCGGTGTTGTTATCGATATAGACAAGGACTGGGTAACCGTCCACGCTGGCTTGAAATCGGAAGGCGTTATCGCCGTAGAAGAATTTTTCGATGACAACGGCGAATTGGCTGTAGCGATTGGCGACGAAGTGCAGGTATCGCTAGAGACAGTAGAAGATGGCTTTGGTGCCACTAAACTGTCTCGCGAAAAAGCGCGTCGTGCTGAATCCTGGATTGCATTGGAAGCAGCGCAATCGGCTGACGAAGTGGTCATCGGTGTTATCAATGGCAAGGTTAAGGGCGGCTTTACAGTTGACCTCAATGGTTTGCGTGCCTTCCTGCCTGGCTCACTGGTTGATGTTCGCCCGATGCGCGAAACGTCCCACCTTGAAGACAAACCGCTAGAATTTAAAGTGATTAAGCTTGATCAAAAGCGTAATAACGTTGTTGTTTCCCGCCGTGCAGTGATGGAAGCGATCAATTCTTCCGAGCGTGAAGAGTTGCTCAACAACCTCGAAGAAGGCGTTACTCTGAAAGGTGTGGTTAAAAATCTCACCGACTACGGTGCCTTTGTTGACCTCGGTGGTATCGACGGTCTGTTGCACATCACTGATATGTCCTGGAAGCGCATTAAGCACCCTTCCGAAGTGGTTAATGTTGGTGACGATATTGACGTTAAAGTGCTTAAGTTTGATCGTGAGCGCAATCGCGTTTCCCTCGGTATGAAGCAAATGGGTGAAGATCCCTGGAGCGATATCAAGGGTCGTTACCCAGAGAAAGTAAAAGTGAAAGCCACCGTTACCAATCTCACTGACTACGGTTGTTTTGCCGAGCTTGAAGATGGCGTTGAAGGTTTGGTTCACGTTTCTGAAATGGACTGGACTAACAAAAACGTTCACCCCTCTAAAGTTGTGCAGGTCGGTGAAGAGATTGAAGTGATGGTGCTCGATATTGATGAAGAGCGTCGTCGAATTTCTCTAGGTATGAAGCAGTGCTTCACCAACCCCTGGGACGACTTTGGTGGTCAGCACGCCAAGGGCGACAAGATCTCCGGTACTATTAAGTCAATTACTGACTTCGGTATCTTTATCGGTCTCAACGGTGGCATTGACGGCCTGGTTCACCTCTCCGATATCTCCTGGAATGAAACTGGTGAAGACGTCGTCAGAAACTACAAGAAAGGCGATGAGCTTGAGACTGTAATTCTGGCCATCGACTCTGAGCGAGAGCGTATTTCCCTCGGTATTAAGCAGCTTGCTGATGACCCCTTCTCCAACTTTATTGCCGAGAATGAAAAAGGCGGCCTGATTAAAGGTGTGGTTAAGGAAGTTGATGTGAAGTTCGCGACAATTACTTTGGGTGAAGACATTGAAGGCATGTTGAAGGCCTCTGAAGTCTCTCAGGATAAAGTAGAAGATGTTCGCTCTGTACTGAAAGTAGGCGACGAAATCGAAGCGCGCGTTATTGGTACCGATAGAAAGAATCGTGTCATTAACCTGTCGATCAAAGCGAAAGATATGGCCGAAGAGAAGGCAGCTATTCAGGATCACAAGAAGCAAGAGTCTGATAATGCCGCTTCACCGACGACCATTGGCGATCTTATTAAAGCGCAAATGGAGAGCAACGACAGATAGCTGTCGACTGACAACGGGGTGACATTGGTACGAAAAAATGACCAAATCTGAATTGATTGATAGAATTTCACAATTTCAGGATCAGCTACCGCCAAAGGATGTTGAGTTGGCTGTTAAGATGATATTGGAAGAAATGACCCAAGCGCTGGTAAACAACCAGCGAATCGAGATAAGAGGATTTGGCAGTTTTTGCTTACATTATCGAAACCCGCGCGTTGGACGGAATCCGAAAACTGGAGAAACCGTTGAATTGCCAGGTAAACATGTGCCCTATTTTAAGCCCGGTAAAGAATTGCGGGAGCGCGTTAACGCGGGCATTGGCAAGTAAGGTTGGCTTGTAGGTAGTATAATAAAAAACGGTAAAGCGTAAGCTTTGCCGTTTTTTTTCGGAGATGGAAATGACAAAAGTAAAGCGATGGATTGGCCTGTTTATACTATTGATTTGCGTGTTGATTGGAATCTGGATTGTTCAGGACAACCCTCTCGAGATGCCTGTAACTCTGTTCGGCTTTCCCCTGCTGCAACTGCCCCTTGGTATCTGGCTGCTGGCGTCCTTTCTCGCCGGTAGTGTGCTCAGTTATGTGGTCAGTTTACCGAACGCCCTGGGGCAAAGAGCGCAGGTTCGACGCTTGCAGCGCCAGCTTGGCCTTGCCGAGGCTGAAATAAAGAAACTAGAGTCTAAGCCCTCTGCAAATTAAAACCCGCTGCTAAAAGAAGTTAAAAATGACGGTTGCTAGAATTGATAAGCGTATTATTGTCGCTTTAGATTATCCTGATAAATCCTCAGTCCTCGCTTTCGCTGATAGTGTCAGCCCCGACCTTTGCCGCTTAAAAGTTGGCAAGGAAGTGTTCACGCACTCAGGGCCTGAGCTGGTGAAAGCCCTGGTTGGACGTGGTTTCGATGTCTTCCTCGATCTTAAATTTCACGATATCCCCAGTACTGTTGCCAAGGCTGTAAGCGCTGCGCTCGATCTTGGCGTGTGGATGCTCAATGTCCACGCCTTGGGTGGTTCTAGAATGATGGCGGCGGCGCGGGAAGCACTAGAGCACCAGGGTGGTGACACGCGCCTTATCGCTGTGACAGTACTGACCAGCCTGCAAGATACTGACCTCGCTGAACTGGGGTTGAATATGTCAGCGGAACAGTTTGCCGCACACTTGGCAGGGCTAGCCCAGCAATGTGGTCTGGATGGGGTGGTGTGCTCTGCACAGGAAGCGAATGCCATAGCGAGCCAATACGGTGAAGCTTTTTTGCGGGTCACGCCGGGTATTCGGCCTGCTAATCTATCGTCGAGTGATGATCAGCGCCGCACCATGACTCCTCGCCAAGCTATCGACGGGGGTAGTAGCTACCTGGTCATCGGACGGCCAGTCACACAGTCCAAAGACCCGGTGGCCACGCTACTTGCGATAAAAGAGGAAATTGGGGAAGATGACACGGAGGGATGAACCCTCTGACACTTTTATTTACATGGAGCACCTCGGTGCACGGAGTAAAGTATGAAACGTATAAGAACGATATTAGCTTGTGTTTGTGCAGTTATATTACTGGGCGTAGGTACCACGGGGCCGGTTTTTGCGGAAGTGAAGGCTGGGCCTGAAAAGACCGTTGTTATAACCGTCAATATTAATAAGGCTGATGTCAAGGAACTGGCTGCGGTATTACATAATATTGGTGAAGCCAAGGCTGAGGCGATTGTTAAGTACCGTGATGAGCACGGGTCATTTTCGAGCAAAGAACAGTTGTCAAATGTAAAGGGTATTGGTGCGGGTACCGTGAAGAAAAATAAAGCGCTAATAACCTTGTGATATCTAAGTACTGTTAACAGAATGGCCACATTTCATGTGGCCATTCTGTTATTGGTTCTTCTGTTTGCGGTTAATAGTGAGTCTACATGGGTAAGCAATATAGCAGTACAGTTTTGGGTTTTAATAGCGTTCCGATAATTGTCGACATTGCGTTAATAGTTCTGACGGGATATTTTAGTTACTTCCTGCGTTTTGGTGAGTTGAGCTTACCGCCTTATTACCACCTCTTTATCTTTTCCGCGAGTTTGATGGCGGGGCTGACTTTTATCGTTGCAAACTCCTACCCCCAGGCGGATTCAACTCTTAAGACAGTATTTTTTTATTTTTTTAGTCGCGTCATTCTAGGCTTTAGCATTTTCATGCTATTAGTGGTCTTTCTCAAGGTTACCCAGCTGTATTCTCGACTCTGGCTGGGTTGGTGGATCATCCTGGCAATATTCGTTCTGTTTCTTTCCCATGCCGGCTATTTCCGGCTGATAGCAGTACTACAGGCCAGAGGGAGAATGCAGAGTAAAGTTTTGATTATCTATAGCAGTGAGCAGGGCTGCGCCACTTTAAAAAACATGGAAACGGCAGGTTATCGTATCTGTCGAGAGTTTGATTTACAGGATGATCCTTTAGCTTATAAGGGTTTACCGGCGCTTGTTGGCAATACTGGGGCGACGGAAATTTGGATTAGTATGCCATTTAGCGATTGCTCAAGCATAGACGATATTAGCTACGAGCTACGCCACACTCTGGTTAATATCCGTTTCATCCCGCAGTTTGATGATGCCAAGTTGCTTAAGCATCGAATAAGTTATCTGGGTTCCCAATACACAATTGACCTCAGTTACACCCCACTCGATGGCTTTAATCGCGGTGTAAAACGGCTGGAAGATTTGATTTTAGCGACTTTAATCGGTGTGTCAGTAATACCAGTGTGTCTTATTATTGCCCTGGCGATCAGGTTGACCTCGAAAGGGCCGGTGCTGTTCAGGCAAAGGCGTCACGGAATGGGCGGTGAGGAAATTCACGTCTATAAGTTTCGCAGTATGGAGGTGCACAGTGAGGAGCGGGGTGTACTAAGCCAGGCAGAAATAGACGACCCGCGGATATCGCCCCTGGGCCATTTTCTGCGTAGAACCAGCCTTGACGAGCTGCCACAATTTTTTAACGTACTACAGGGGCGAATGTCTATCGTCGGTCCACGACCCCATGCACTAGTCCACAATGAGTATTATAAAGATCTTGTGCAATCCTACATGTGGCGCCACAAAGTCAAACCAGGCATTACAGGTTGGGCTCAAATTAATGGCTATCGGGGTCGCACAGATACTCTGGAAAAAATGAGTCAGCGGGTCGAGCATGATCTTTGGTACATTAATAACTGGAGCCTTTGGCTTGACCTGAAAATTATTCTAAAGAGTTGCTACAAGGGGTTTTTCCATAAAAATGCTTATTGAGTATGTTGGGTATGACATCGTAGGTTGGTTGGTAAAAAGGCTTTGTTTTAGTTGAGCTTTTTTAGACGCAAGTTTTTTTCTGCCAGGAATGATGTGCACCAGATTGCAGTGTTAATGGTTTGCACTGCGAACTATTGTCGTTCGCCTATGGCAGAGGGTATGTTGCGACGTGAGCTTCTTGAACGAGGTCTGTCGCCGCATATTAGAGTCGATTCAGCGGGTACTCACGTGTCAAGAAAAGGGCAGCGACCAGACTCCAGGGCTCAGCAAGCTGTGCGACCTGCTGGTATTGATATTTCTGGCTTGCGCTCACGTAGTATTGAGCCTGCCGACTTTGTTGAATTTGACTATGTTCTTGTAATGGATGAAGGTAACTTTCATAGTGCCTCAAAGCTTTGCCCTGGCGAGTATCAGCATAAGTTAGCGATGATAATGGCTTTTGCCCCGCAGGCGGATGTGACCGAAGTTCCAGATCCCTACTATAGTAATAAAGCGGGCTTTCAGCAGGTGTATACTTTTTTTGAACAGGCTATTGCAGGGCTGCTTGATAGACTTGAAAAGAACCACTCCCTGCATTAGCCCAGTACTCGCCCAGTACTCGCGGAGGGCCCCTTGCTGGGCTCGAAGCCTTACAATCTGTGGTATCGGTCTTTTTTACCACGTTGTAACACTAAGCTTAATACGGTTGAAAATGGGTGGCGAATATGGATGGCGAATATGGATGAAGAGAAGACCTCAATTGCTGAAAAATTTCTTCAATACTTCCAGGTCGAGCTGGCGACAAGCGCTGAGCAAAAGCAGTCTGTTTTTCAAGTGCGTTACCGTGTTTATTGTGACGAATTCGGATACGAGCCGAAGGAGCACTTTCCCGATAAGGCTGAATATGATGAATATGATGAATATGCATTACATTGCCTGGTTCGTCATAAGAGTAGCGGCATGGCCGCCGGCTGTGTTCGACTAGTACCAGCTAGTGGCAATACCGATGAGCTCTTACCTTTTGAGAAATATTGTGCCCATGGCATAGATACGGCCTTTGTTGACACGCTGAATATAGACCGTAGCAACCTCTGTGAAATTTCGCGCCTGGCAGTCGACGGTGCTTTTCGCCGCCG
>Ga0209121_10004583_pt1 | contig 12848 bp, 8 predicted proteins | sample Cruoilmetagenom3_FD_187292 | JGI IMG/M metagenome (GOLD analysis project Ga0209121, IMG submission 187292) | Oil polluted marine microbial communities from Coal Oil Point, Santa Barbara, California, USA - Sample 3 (SPAdes) (version 2) | ecosystem: Environmental > Aquatic > Marine > Oil seeps ... | reverse complement strand
GACTCATACCAAATATATACATACCGATAAGATTCCCAAAACCTGTAGCTGGATTGATTGGTGAGGGAGGAGAACTGAAAATATCAGGCAACGAGAAGATAGAGTTTGGAGGCTCAAATACACAGGAAGTAAATCCCATACAGAGAGAGACATACCAGAGGTCTCTCTTGCCACAACTTGAGATGGAACAGCAATTGCGGGTAAATTTACAGGGGACAATAGGTCAGAAGATACATGTATTCATTGACCACGACTCACAACGTGAATTTGACATCAAGAACACCATAAGACTCCAGTATAAAGGTGATGAGGATGAGGTAATAAAGGAGATAAATGCAGGTAATACAGATATCTCCTTGCCTGCCAGTATCATAGGAGCTCCCACGGCACATAAAGGTCTCTTTGGAATGAAGATTCTTGCAGAGCTTGGTCCGTTTGATATCACCGCTATAGCAAGCAAAGAGGAGAGTGATATTCTCCAGAAGAATTTTGTAGGTGGAGCCATAGAAGATTCTGTAAAACTATGGGATACGGACTTTATAAAGAATAGGTTCTTCAGTTTGGGTAATATTATTGCAGAGAGTGATTCTATTATAGAGATGAGATTGTACGCCTCGGCGCTTGAAAGTGAGGAGGGAGTCCGTCGAGGAAAGGCGGCAGACTATAACATAGAAACCGGGAATCCTGACAGTGTATCTGCTTTTTTTAAACTGTTAGAGCAAGGTGATAATAAGGACTTTGTATTAAATAGAAGTGATAGGATAGTAGACTTAAGGAGAAACTTTGATTATAGAACAATTGGTTTTATCCTTGTATATAAGACTGCAAATGGGACTATAGATACGGTAGGAAACGACATATCCTCTCCTATGATACTCAAGATGCTTAAGAGGACAAAGAATGACAAACATCCACAGTATGCCTCATGGAACTACGAATTTAAAAATATATACGCACTTCCAGGAGCAAATGTCACACCTGAATCTTTTGAAATGAAGATATTCAAGGATAAGAAAGGAGCAGGAGAGAATGAGGAATTTGTTTCTGGAGACACGACATTTCTTAGATATCTGGGTATGGCAAAAGCTGACGGCACTATAGATAAAAAATTTGTAGATTTCAACCTGGGAATAGTAATATTTCCGTTCGAGAGACCGTTTATGGAACTTCCTGATCCGGATTCAATATATGACATTCCAAATCTGGCTGCAAACATTGGAAGAAAATACTATATATGTATGAGATATAAGGGAATCCAGAAGAGATATTCACTCGGGCTCAACATACTTGAAGGCAGCGAGAGGATTACTATGGATGGTGAGGAGTTAAAAAGAAATGTCCATTATGATGTAAACTATGATATTGGTGAACTCACCTTTAGAGAGGGCGTAATAAAAGATCCAAATGCCAGAATCGTTATTGATTATCAGCATTTGCCATTTATGCAGGTTGCGTCAAAGAATCTACTCGGGGCAAGGGTAAATTATGATGGGGGAAGCAATCTAAAATTCGGCTCTACGCTTATATATCACTCATCGTCTTCTTTTGACAAGAGGCCAAAACTTGGAAGTGAACCCACCCAGATATTACTTGGTGAGATAGATGGCAGATATTCAATAACTCCCTCTATGTTTACTCATCTTGTCAATCTTATCCCGTTTGTGAAGACAGATGTTCCTTCGTCGTTTGATGTAAAGTTTGATATGGGTTTTTCTGCTCCCAATCCGAATACCAGGGATAAGGTATACATTGATGATATGGAAGGAACGAGAACATCCACATCGCTTGGCATAGGCAGAGGAAACTGGTCTTATGGCAGCCAACCGTCCGGTATGAGCCTAAATGATTTTGAACCACTGATATGGTATAATCCGAGGGATGGGATAAGAAGAGGAGAGATATTTACATCCTTACCCGACTATAGAAAAAATGAAAAACAGAGCATACTGCGAATTGAGTGCGAAGATAAGTGGGGAAGTCTGCTCACTCTCATATCTCGAGATGGCGCGGATTTTGAGAAATCCGAATTTCTGGAGGTATGGGCAAGAGGAGATGGAATAATACATATAGATATTGGTTCAAATATACCAGAAGAGGCGTTGTATAAGGATAAGTGGGGCGAGATAAAGAGAAACGAAACAGATACTCCTCGTACAGAGGATAAAAACGGCAACGGGAAACTTGATATTGGACTGGGGGAAGACACTGGGCTTGACGGAGTTATGGGTGAGGACGAAAAATATATACCCGGTGACGATGGAAATGATGATTATCATTACTCCATTAACGACCCTGATAATTACTCAAGTGTAAATGGAACAGAAGGGAATGGACGTTTTGATATGGAAGATCTTGATAGTGATGGTTCGCTGAACAAAAAGAATGACTATTTCTCCTTTACAATAGATCTCTCATCAGATGAACCTGTTCAGGAGGGGAATAATGGATGGAGACTCTATCGCATTCCTTTACAAGGAGCAGAAGAAACAGGCAGCCCAAGATGGTCATTTGTAAGATACGCAAGATTATGGGTAGAGGGACCTGATACTATGGATATTGCTACTATGGAAGTCGTTGGCAATAGATGGGAAAAGAGGGGAGAGATTGAACTCTCACTCAGAGACAATCAGGAAAATACTGGAGTGCCTCCATATGACCCTCCATATGAACCAGAGAGAGATCCGTATGGTAGAAAGGAAAGAGAGAGTTCCATTTCGATGATATTTCATGATGGAGGAGGGGGTTCTGCATATATTGTGTATGGAACTGCAAAAAAGTTTATTCAGTACAATACCCTTGCATTATACTTAAAAGGAGTAAACCTGACGGGCGAAGGGAGGTTTTTTATCCGTGTGGGAGGTGATACATTGAATTACTATGAATACAAGGTGAGTATACCAAGCAATAATTGGAGGGATATAAAGATACCGCTGGATTCACTAACGCATTTAAAAAGAGAAAGAGATACCTTGTCGCAGGATTCCTTGTTCGGGCATAGCCTGTATGGAGAAGACAGTTGTTTTGTCTTGGGTAACCCATCCCTCACCAATATAAAAATAATAGAAATAGGTGTTATGCCGGATGCAGGAGTAGATGGAGAGATCTGGGTAGATGATATAAGACTGCTGGATGTGAAGAAGAATATCGGACTTGCAGCAAGCGGAAACACCTCCCTCAAGTTTGCAGATTTTATGAATATGAGCCTTGCATACAGCAGACAGGACCCATATTTTAGAAAATTTGGGCAGGAGATGGTTCCTCAAGGAGGCCTGTCAAATTCCTATAATGCCACTTTCAATCTGGGATTGGGGAAGTTTTTTCCATCATCGTGGGGTATTGCAATCCCGGTAAGTGGAGGTATGAGTAACACGACCGTCCTACCAATATACCCTACGAATTCGGATGTTGTGCTTTCAAATGAGGAGAGCGAAAAAGAAAAAACAGTTACAATACCGAGGAATGTAAAGATTTCATTCTCAAAATCGAAATCTAAAAACAAGTTTCTTGCTTATACACTTGACAACATTACTGCAAATGCAGCTTACAGGGAAAAGTTTGTTTCTGGTCCTACTACGATAGACTCTACGAAAAATATAAATCTTTCAGCAGGGTATGGATGTAGCCCTAAACTTGACAAGCTGAAATTGTTTGGAATGGGCATAAAATACTATCCTAATAACTTCCGTATAGGTTCTACTTATTCACAGGCAGAGACCAGACGATATAAGGTTTTAAGGGATTCAGTTGTGCTTATGGAGAGTCCAAATCCTGTTATTCGTACGGACCAGGCAAGCATATCATATTCTCCTGTAAATGCCATTACAACCAGTTATAGCATTAAGTCCTCAAATGATATCAATTTTTCAAGGGAAGTCTCAAGGAATGAAAATCTTGCCTTCAGTTTTTCTCCGCATATATTGGATTTTACTACTCAAAAATTCTCATATACTACGAGATACAATGAGAATAACAGCATAGAGAAGGTTGAGATAATAGATGGAGATAGTATACCTGTAAGAGATGCAATAAACACAAACGCTATTGATATGGACCTGGCGATCAACCTGCAACAGATAGGTAATAAAATTAGATTTCTGCAGGGGCTTACAAAACTTTTCACAAATCCGAATTTTTCTTACTCATTATCACGCTCCACTGGTTTGTACTCCCTTCTTGGAAGACCAAGGAGAGAGTTTGTATTTGGTTTTTCCCCTGAGGCAGAGGTTGATAAAATTATAAATGCGAAAGACAGCGAGAAAATGAGCAGAGATATGTCAATATCATCAGGATTTAAGTGGAAAATAATAAACCTCTCTTATGCCTACCGCGAGAGCGAAAGTTGGGGCGGGAGTATAGATAACAAGCGATGGAGTACGAGTAGAACCTTTCCTGATGTTCGATTTAGCCTCTCTTCTATTGAAAAATTCTGGAAACTCAAAAATATTCTCTCAAGTATAAGTCTCTCGTCAAATTTAAGGATATATGAGACCTATGATGGTTATGAGATCAATGAGCCCAGTGGAGAGACCCGGGATGTTTCGTTAAGTCCATCTCTAAATCTACAATGGAAATCAGGAATTTCTTCAAGAATTACCTCCTCTTTCTCGAGCAGATATACCAAGACACACACAGGTGGTAATATGTTTTTCGAAAAGGAAGAACAGCATTTTGAAATCGGAGCATCCAATGGTTATGCATTTAGCGCTCCAACAGGAATAAAAATTCCCTTCCTGAGTAAGGTAAGATTTTCTGGCAACCTCAATACAAATCTCGATGTAAATTATTCCTGGGATGGAGGACAAGATATTACCAAGAATATTAAGAGCAAGGACAGGTATAGATTCACAATAACGCCCGGGGTAAGCTATAACTTTGCATCCAATATCACAGGTGGTGCAAGAATAGATTTCAGGGAAGATAACGACCGTATGTCACGTATGCATACAAGAACTGCGGGAGTGAGCGTCTGGGCAGATTTTAGATTCTGATATGAAATTTGGACGCGGGTTAACGCAGATATGTTAAAGTTATTGAGTTATTAAGTCATTAAGTTATTAAAAGACTAATTGTCCAATAATGCAATTACCAATAACCCAATGACCTAGTGACCTAATAACCCAGTTACCCGATGACTCAATGATCCAATAACAATTGACGATTGGCAATTGAAAATTGAAGATTTACCCAATTGCCCGATAGCGTGATAGCTTGATAGCCCGATAGCATGATAGCCTAATAACTATTTTCAACTAGGAGTATCTTATGAACAAACTAACATCCCAGGAAAAGGATTTTTCTACATGGTATAATAATATTGTCCTGCGGGCGGAACTTGCTGATTATGCGCCCGTAAAAGGCTGTATGGTCATCAGACCTTATGGTTACGGGATATGGGAGAATATACAGTCTATACTGGACAAGATGATTAAATCTGTTGGGGTACAGAATGCATACTTTCCTCTCTTTATCCCGGAGAGTTTTATACATAAGGAAAAGGAGCATCTTGCTGGTTTTTCCCCTGAACTTGCAGTTGTCACATATGGTGGGGGCAAGGAATTGGAAGAAAAACTCATTGTAAGACCAACCTCTGAGACTATTATAAACGCAATGTTCAGCAAGTGGATACAATCCTTCAGGGATTTACCTCTTTTAATCAACCAGTGGGCAAATATTGTAAGATGGGAGATGAGAACGAGGCTTTTCCTTCGGACCACAGAATTTCTCTGGCAAGAGGGACATACAGCCCATTCAACTCATGATGAAGCAAGGGAAATGGCACTTACCATACTTGCTATTTACAGAGATTTTATGCAAAATACCCTTGCAATTCCTGTTATATATGGAACAAAGACTTTATCCCAAAGGTTTGCGGGTGCGCTTGAGACATATACCATTGAAGCAATGATGGGTGACCGCAAAGCACTTCAGGCAGGTACTTCGCACGATCTCGGGCAAAATTTCTCGGAAGCTTTTGATATAACATATCAAACAAAAGAGAATAAACTTGACTATGTATGGCAGACTTCCTGGGGTGTATCTACCCGTCTTATAGGCGCAGTCGTTATGGTACACGGAGATGACAAAGGACTGGTTCTACCACCAAATATTGCACCAATACAGGTTATTATAGTCCCTATATGGAAAGGGGATGAAAAAGGAGAAACAGTAAAGGCGGTTCTTTCTCTTGAGAAGAGATGTAAAAACAATAACAAAGATTCAGGTTCATCTCTGAGAGTTCGGGTTGATACAAGAGAGGAATTTACGCCTGGCTTCAAGTTCAACGAATGGGAAATGAAGGGTGTACCATTGAGGGTAGAAATAGGGCCAAGAGATATAGAGAACTCCACGGTAACAATTGCAAGAAGGGATAAAGGAACAAGGATGGTAGTAAAGAGTAGTGAAGCTGTGGAAGTTATTATAAGAACCCTGAACGAAATTCAAAAGAGTCTCTTCTTAAAAGCAAAAAGATTTATAGATAACAATACTTATCTTGTAGATGATTGGAATGAGTTCAAACACAAAACGGGATTTATTCTTTCTCACTGGTGTGGGAGCACTGAATGCGAAACAAACATACAGAGCGAGACGAATATGACAATTAGATGTATTCCCATGGATACAGAAAAGGAGAAAGGTAAATGTATCTTCTGCGGAAAACAATCAAAGAGAAGAGTTGTATTTGCTAAGGCATACTAGTTAGTATAGTAATAGGAGGTTATATGGAAGATTTAAAAAGGGTTATAAGGAGTGTTCCTGATTTCCCAAAAAAAGGAATACTGTTCAGGGATATTACCCCTCTCCTCGAAGATAGAAACACATTTAGAAAGGTAATAGATATATTTGCGGAGTATTACAGAGACAGGGAGATTGATAAGATAGTATCCGCAGAGGCGAGAGGGTTTATCTTCAGCGGAGCACTTTCATATATTCTTGACGCAGGTATAGTTTTGGTCAGGAAACCCGGAAAACTTCCCTATAAAGTTGTAAAAGAAGATTACGAACTTGAATACGGAAAAAATACATTCGAGGTTCACTGTGACGCAATAAAGAAAGGCGAGAAGGTTCTTGTGTTTGATGATCTTCTGGCTACAGGTGGAACGGCATCTGCAATCTGTAGACTTGTTGAAAGACTGGAGGGAGAGGTTATAAGCGTTGCATTTCTTATTGAGCTTGAATCTCTCAAAGGAAGAGAGAAATTGAAGGACTATGATATCTATACCTTGTTAAAATATGATTAGATTCTTTCTTACTCCTCTCCAAACACCTCTGCCTCAAATATATATAGTTCAGCATCCTTCCATGCGTATGGTGGTAATCCTGCCTTCATTGAGACCTCCTCAAGGAAGGTTTTTTTGTCCCATCCATATTCTGTAGCAACCTGTGGAAGCAGAAGACCAGAGTACGCTCCTTTTATGATATATAACCCATGTTTACCCACTGTTATCTCTTTTATATCTTTTATTCTTTTTAGAGGAGACAAAACGGATATCTCTATCTTGATCTCATCAAGTTCATCTTCTTTCAGCGGAGGAAATCTTGGATCACCTATTGCAGCCCGTCTTGCCATCTCGTTTATAGTCTCATAAAGGGGCTTTACTGGATAGATATAACCGATACATCCGCGTAGATGCCCGTGTTTCTCTATCGTGACGAATGCTCCCTTCTTCTCTTTCAGAACAGGCAATTCCGTCTCTACCTGTGGGAGTAATTGCCCTTTTGATGCGTTCTCTATAGATTTTCTTGCGATTGTAAGCAGTGTTTCTTTTTCCTCTTTTGTAAGGGTTTTTCGTTTATCTTTTTCTTTCTCTGTTTCCGTTTTACCAGAATCCTTTTGTGTTTTTGAAGCACTATCTATCTCTTTATACATAACGAAGCTTGAATATCCAACTACATATCTACCAGTAGCCTTTGCGCCTGTAACATCACTGGAGTTTGTAACCCCGGTATTTAAAATGTTAGTTGCCCCAAGACCTTTACAGATAAGCATTACAGTTGTTATTGGGCCGTATCCACAGGCGACATCTCCCTCCTTAGTTGCCATCCTATGAAATCCCTTTGCATCGAAATTTTTAATAAGTTCTACAGCACTATTTACCTTTCTTTTACATTCATCGTAGTCGTTGCCATGATAGAAGTCTGATGACGCAACAAATAAGAGATCATCGTCCGCAAGCGATATAAGTGCAGATGCAAGTTCTAATACGATATTCATCGATTGATTACCCATAATTATGGGAACAAGTTTGAAATCTCCCAGAATATACTGAAGAAACGGAATCTGCACCTCAACGGAGTGCTCAGGTATATCAACCTCTTTAATGTATCCAGCAAAGTTTATCTTTTCATAGAGTCGCTTGACAAGCTCTTTGTCTATCTCGACATTTCCAAGAGGTGTTCGAAAGTATCCTTCAGGCTGGATGCTTATACCGTTAAAGTAGGCATGATGAGAAGGACCAATTACCACTACTGTTTTATAGCTTTTCCCTTCAATCTGGCGATAGGCATATGCAGCAGTCTGAGCGGAGAAATCGTATCCCGCATGTGGGCATATAAGTCCTTTTATACTTCCTTTAATAGCAAGGTCATCAGCATTATCTATAAATCTTTTTATAGTAGAGTTTAGTTCTCTTGCATCGTAGGGGTAGAATGTCCCTGCTACTGCTGGTTCTCTTATAAACATAACCTGCCTCCCTCCTCCTGTGAAAAGAAAAAAGGACATCAGTAATATAAAATATCTTGAATACATAAGTATTGCTCTTCTCTTATGCCCCAACAATCTTTTCAAGGTGTTGTTTTGCTTGTTGGTTTTCAGGCTCTAACTCTACCGCTTTCTTAAAACATTCCCTCGCTTTATCCAGCTGATTGAGACTTTCGTAAGCTATACCCATATTACAATAGATTTGCGAGTTGTTGGGTGACAATTTAAGTGCCTTCAGCCATGTTGTTATAGCCTCCTCGTATCTCGATGAGAGAAAGTTGAATTTTGCAACCTCTATAAGGTCCTCAAGTTCTGGTTTTGCTTTCATATAATCTTTTTTAATTTTTCTACATCCTTGACTTTGCCGAGAAGAACAAGGGTATCTCCCGTTGCTATTTCATCTTTGGAAGTTGGTGCAATTATAATATCTTCAGTAAATGTTGGTTCGCCTCTTTCATCTATTCCGGGAATCTTGTGCTTAATCGCGATGAGCGTGACGCCATATTTTGCTCTGAGGTTTACCTCACCGATCGTCTTACCACAGAAGGTTGTGGGGGCTGATAACTCCACTATTGAATAATCCTTTGAAACAGATATATAATCGAAAATACCAGGTGATGCAAGGGATTCTGCAAGTTTTTCTCCCATATCCCGTTCGGGGAAAACAACTCTGTCTGCCCCTATTTTTGCCAGTATCTTTCCCTGAAGGGGGTCAGTAGCCTTTGATATTACCATCGGAATGCCAAAATCTTTACATATCATTGTCACAAGGATAGATGCAGATATATCTTCTCCTACCGCTACAATAGCAGCATCCACATCTTTAAGCCCCACTTTTTGTAGAGAAGTTGTGTCTGTTGCGTCTAACTGGACGGCTACAGTAGCAAACTCCGATGCTATTCTAACCTTTTCCTCATCAGAATCAACTGCAATCACCTGAAAACCCTTCTTTGCAAGAGCTCTTGCAACGGTAATTCCAAATCTTCCAAGACCTATCACTCCAAATTGCTTCATAAAACCCCCTGACATCAAATTAAAAATCAAGTATTAAAAATCAAAATTATAGCCACGGATTACACAGATTAAAAATTTTGGCACTAACTGGTTTAAAACAATAGCGTACAGATTTAATCCCCATTATGTTTTTTAGGCAGATTGCAAGGCGTTGGCGTTAAGATTTCCAGGTGTCTGAGCGAAGCGAGTTCTGGAAATTAGCCATAAGACGCAGCAATCTGCCGTTAAGAAAAACATATGGGGTGCCTTTTTCTTTGCTTCGTTTCTTTTGGGCAAACAAAAGAAATGAAGACTATAAACACAAAACGGGAATACAGCTTCGTATAAGCACTTTTTGGTGTCAAATGTTCTATAATCACTTTGATTTTTGATTTTCTAAATGTACCCACTTTCCACCACTATCAATGGATTCCTGTGCGGAGCCGAGTACCTTTAACACCTTTAATGCCAGTTGCCCATCGGACAGGGGAGTTTTTCTCTTTACAAGGCAGTCAACAAACTCCCGGCACTCAATAGAAAGCGGTTCTTTATTATCCACCTTCGGAATAAGTATATCACCACTTCGTAGAGAGAGAGCTTCGCTAACATTTGAAAACTTTGTGCTGAAATCAACTCCCTTATCATACAGCTTTATCTTCTCGCTTGGCTCCATATCGTCAAACACAGCCATCTTTTTATCGCCTACAATGGTGAATTTTCTCATCTTGTGTGGATCTAACCAGGAAAGATGTATATGAACAAGCATTTTTTGATGAAAATAAAGAATGAGAAAAACTACATCGGCAACGCCCTTCATAAGATAGGATTCTCCAATTGCCATTACCTTTGTGGGTTCCTCCTGTAAAAGATAAAGGATGACCGAAATATCGTGTGGTCCAAAACTCCAGAGTGCATTTTCATCCTTTCTTATCCTGCCCAAATTGACCCGTTGTGAGTATATGTATCTTATAGTGCCAAGAACCCCGTTATCCATATATTTTTTCAGCATTCTTACAGCAGGATGGTACAGAAGAAGATGGCCTACCATTAGGATACGATTTCTATCCTTTGCAAGCTTTACCAGATATTCTCCATCTTCAACCGTAAGAGCAAGTGGTTTCTCTACAAATACATCTTTGTTATCTTCAAGCACAAGTTTTGCAAGCTTATAATGTGAACCACCACCTGTTGCTATAGCAACTGCATCCGATTTTTCAAGTAATTTTTCAATGTGTTCGGTTGTCTCTACATTTCTGTATCTCGTTTTTATTTTTTCAAGTTTCCGTGTATCAGAATCACAGACTACACTTAAAACCCCAATCTCCCTGAAATTTCTTATCAGGTTTGGTCCCCAATAGCCAGCTCCTATAACGCCAATTCTCATTATAAGTAGATTAAAAGTCTAAATCGTCCTCTATGCTTACCTTCTTTCTCAGTATCTTCTTTTCTCCTGTCTTCTTTTTCTCCTTTAGTGTCTTTTCTTTCACATAGACAGGCAGTTTCGTCGGTATCCTTTTGGGTTTTTTTCTTTTCAGCTCAATAAGTCTCTTTTGCAATTCCAGAAGTGCTGCCTTTTTATTTAGTGCTTGAGAGCGATGTCTGGTCGATACAACAGTTATCCCTGATTCCGGATGATATACTCTAACTGCAGTTTCCTTCTTGTTTTTTCTCTGCCCACCAGGCCCACGGCTTTTGAAGAATGTAATTTTTGTCTCCCCTTCTATACTTTTCAAATGCGTTGAGAACATTATAATTCTTAATAATTCTTATCCTTTGGTAGCTTTTAGCCACTGTACCACTTTCGAAAATCCATCTTCCAATGAGACAGATGGTTGCCATCCCAAGATATCTTTTGCTCTTTCTACACAAAGATAATTAGAATTTATCTCTCCCTCTCTCAGTGGCTTATATACTGGAGGAACATTGTGGCTTACTATCCCTTTCAGCATAGAATACAATTTTTCTACACTGGTGGGCTTACCTGTACCTATATTTATAATTTCGTTGTCTCCTTTCTGGATGGAAAGAATATTTGCCTTTACAATATCTCCAACATACACATAGTCTCTCACTGGTTTTCCGTATCCATATAGTGTACAAGATTTTTCTTTCAGCATATTCTTGGTAAATATAGATACAACACCTGCTTCTCCAAATGGGTCCTGTCTTTCTCCATATACATTTGAATATCGTAAGATAGTATATGGGAAATACTCGTCAAAGAATTTTACATATAATTCACCCGCAAGTTTTGATATTCCATATGGAGATACAGGCCTCGGGAGATCCGTCTCTTGCGCAGGTTTTTTAATATCTCCGTATATAACACCACCTGATGAGGAAAATATAAATTTCTTTACCCTGTGTAACCTGCATAACGAGAGTATATTCAGTGTCCCTATTATGTTAGTCTCCGCATCTAACAATGGATTACTGCAGGATTTTCTCACATCTGTCTGAGCTGCAAGGTGGAATACATAAAAAAACTTTGCCTTTTTGAATATCTCTGCTACACCATCGTCCTGAACCGAAAGCTCGTAAAGAAAAGCACGAGAATTTACATTCTCTCTCTTTCCCGTAGAGAAATCGTCTATTATATAAACATTATATTCCTGCTCTATAAGGGCATCCACAAGATGAGAACCTATAAATCCTGCACCGCCTGTAACAAGAACATTTTGCATGTAAACACTCCTCTCAGCGCATTATCATCATTTTACCTATACAGGAAGCTGTATTTTCGGATGATTCACTACCAGTGCATCTTACTTCTATCTTATAGATGTATATTCCGTTCCCAAGCATATCTCCAAACTCATCTCTTGTATCCCATTCCTTGCTGTTTATACCTTCTCTTACATTATAAATGTGAAGTGTTTTAATGAGTCTTCCTGATATTGTGAATATCCTTATTATACCTATTCCCACTTTTGAAGAGTAAAATTCTATTTTCGTTTTCTTACCTCTAACAGGATTTGGATAGTTTATAGGATTTTCAAGTACAATTTCATCACCAAAAGTCTTCTCAACCCAAAATTGGAGCTTTGATTCATTGCCAACATTGTCTCTAACTATGAGTGTAAGCGTATCCGTTGAATACATTGTTTGTGACTCGACTTCTGTAACCAACTCTCCTTTCATCGAGCTTCCGATGTTG
>Ga0209121_10004581_pt1 | contig 12853 bp, 4 predicted proteins | sample Cruoilmetagenom3_FD_187292 | JGI IMG/M metagenome (GOLD analysis project Ga0209121, IMG submission 187292) | Oil polluted marine microbial communities from Coal Oil Point, Santa Barbara, California, USA - Sample 3 (SPAdes) (version 2) | ecosystem: Environmental > Aquatic > Marine > Oil seeps ... | reverse complement strand
CGGACATACGCTGTCAGCAAGCCGATGAAGAAGCCTACCGTCATCAACGCAAGATAGGTCGGATAGTCCCACGTGTTCGTGGCACGCAGCGCGCCGGCGACCAGGCCGGCGAGCAGCAGACTTCCCGCAGGCTGCGGTAACGCCCAGCGGGCCACCCGTCTCAGGCTATGCCGCATCCCCCGTACGGACTCCCCTACCTTGGTGAGACAGCGGTTGGCCGTGCCCAGTGCCCACTGCAGTGCGACAGCGAGGGCAATCTGTGTCAGAGGCAGCGCCATCGCGTGTGCGTGCAGGTCAGCGTACAGGAACGTGAAGGCCGGGAACTCGTTGATTGGCCCGACCTCGCCGGGCTCGATGGGGATGATACGTGTCGCGTCCCAGTACCACCACTCCGGACGGAATGGCAGCGCGACCCCTTTGGCTACGACTTTCCAGACCCCCACCAGCATAGAGATCAGCTCCGAGTATCCCGGTATCAGGCTCTCGAAGTGCACGTCTCCCAGTTGGGCGAGACCGTTTGCCAGGAGACGGACCTCGCCGAGATTCCCCAAGATCACCACCATCACGACACCCCAAACGCCGGCACGCAGGCCTCGGCGCTCGTCCCCACCGGCCAGGTTACTCACCAGCGTATAGCCCCCTACCCCGGTCAGTGCAAAGAGCGATGGTATGGCGAGGTTGTAGGCGACACTGGGCACGATGCCCAATGCTTTGGTGAGGCTGCCCACCAGCACAAAGCCGAAGTAATAGTAGTTAAGCTTGCCGCCAGCGAACCAGGGATCATACGGCGGGAACCAGGTGGACTTGATCACGGCATTGAAGTAGGCAAAATCCATGGGCTTTTCCCCACCCACGACGGGGTGCCAGAGATCCGGATTCATCCATCGAACTCCGACCCATATAAGGAAAAGTAGCAGGAATACCACATCCACGGCGAGAATATTCCGCCACTGCTGGGCAATCAGTGTGCGCAGGCCAGCCCAATGGCGGCGTGCCAGCAAGATCGAGCCCCCGGCCATCGCCAGGAAGAGCAGCCACAGCACGATCCGGGTGAATGGCAGAAAGTGTAAGCTCGCCAGTAGCCAGGCCAGGTAAGTCCAAATCAGCAGGCCGACAACTCGGGACAGACCATAACCGCGGCAGCGCAGATTGGGAAAGAGCAGATAGACGAGCGGGAAGGCAATCCAGCCCAGGAGTGTGAGGAACACAGCCCACATAACCACCGCGACGCGCTGGCTGAGATTCTGTATGGCACGGGTGTTGAACAGTTCGGACCACGTCCCACCATACTCCTGCTCCGCGCGCATTCTGGCGGAGAGCAGGAGCGAGCTCCCATCATCAGCCGCGCTGCTCTGAGTCGCCTCGCGCGGCGTCATCCATCGCACATCGTCCAACAGCGACTTCGGCAGCAAGGCTTCTACGTTGGCGCGTGAGTAGTCGTCGTTCTTCCGGAAGATCAGGACCGTCGGATGGTCGTAGACACTGAAAGCCTCCTCTGCCGGCCCCAGCTCGATTGAGCAGGGCTTCGCATTGGTGTGCAGGGGCGTCGCCAAGGCGAAGGGCATCTCCTGATCCGGGAACTGGCACGCGCCCAGCGCAGGATATGAGACGAACTCTGCAGCCAGGTCGAACCCTAGAGTTCCACTCAGTAGGAGGCGGTAGTATTCCGTTGTCAGAGGATAGCGCTGAGGCAGCCTGGGGATCGACGCGTAGAGGCGGTTGCTGGATAGCACGATGACGTCGGCCTCGTCCAGCCAGTTGAACAGACTCACGCGTTTCTGAACGGTATCGTCATCATAGTTGTTGAGCTGCCCACTTGAGCTGGAGCTGAGTCCCTGGTACCAGTTGAAGAACGCGTCCCTCCCCTCCATACGCAGCGGAAGCGGATCGTCCCAATGCTCATTGGCGACCACAGAGGCGTTAACGGATACAGCCGGGCCTTCCACCAGAGCCAGCTCCAGCGGGATGATCTCGCCTTCTTCGAGTCCAATGGGAGTGTGAAACTGCATGGACAGCACGACAGAATCAAGCCCCGGTATGTCGACCGATGAACTGGCGATCCCGTCCCCAACAGCAGCTCGCACTATGCGGTCCCCATTGACGCCGTTGCCGCTGACTTTGGGCAGAGAGATCCCTGTAATGCGTGCGCTCCGTGGCGCGATGAACGAGACCGTGGCGACGTTCTGATCGGACGTCAGGGTAAGACGCGGGCTCCACGGTACATTGAAGGTCTCACCACTCTCCGTGTGGAGCACCACAGCTGTCGCGATGTTGTCGTACATCCATTGCGATGCCTCGATCCGTGTGAGGGGGTTGCGATACAACGAGAGAAACGCGAGACACCAAATCCCTGCGCCTGCCACAAGCAGATAGGGCAAAGCTCGCGCCAAGGGCTGCACGACAGTTCTGCGGATCGCTGAGAGGGCGACATGGGTCTCTCCCGACGGTACTTGCACGGATGACTCGTCATAGTCGTGTTGCTCTGACCGTGGTGCAGCTGTGGACGCTTTCACTGCCATCCACGCAGCAAAGAGGACAAAGACCGGATAGACCGGGAGCAGATACCGCATGGACTTAACCCATTGAGTGGCCTGGTACAGGAAAAACATCGTTCCCCATAGCCATGGCAAGAGCTGCTCGATCTTCCTCCGGCGCATCAACTGCACTCCCATCCAGCCCCAGCCTGCCCAAGCAGCTAGCCCGATGGGCAATCCTAGTCCCCAGACCACCATATTGCGCCACGGGAAGATGATCGGGGCTCGCGCAGTCCACTGATGGCCAAACGGCACATCCCGCAGCCCACGCATCAGCTCACTGATCTCCCTCATCGTCAGCACCCACTGGCTGTTCAGCCCCACGCTCCAGAAGCCAGGGCCGGAGAAAGCATAGGGCTGCGTCGAACGGAAGGCGAGTGCCGCCGCGGCGCCGGATAGCGCCAGTGCTACCACCACAGGGAGTGTGAATCGCGCACTCAGTCGTCGCCCTTCGATCTCCTCACCGCCTTGTTGAGCAGGGCGACAGAATCCTGCAACCGCGACAATCGCTGCCAATGGCCACACACTTGCTTTGGAGGCCACCGCGAGTCCCGTGGCAAGCCCCGCTGGAATGAGCCACGCCAGACCTCTCTCCTTTGTGGAGAACACACAGAAGAGCAAGGCCCAGACAACAAAGACTGTGGCGAAGCTGTCAACAACGAAGAAGTGGGCATGCTGGATGGGCAATGGCGCTAACGCATAGAGAACACCGGAAAGCAGTGCGGTACGCCCACCGTACAGAGTCCTGGCAAGCAGCATCAGGCCGAGCAAGGTGATAAGATCGGCCAGCCCAGAGAGGCTGCGTCCCACGAGATGAATGCCACTGTAACCTGTGTAGTAGCCTGACGTGCAAAGGCTTGTTGACCCTAACAACAGCCCACGATAGAGGCTCGGCAGAGGCCGTGGCGCATCCCCGCAGGCACCGTCCACCCACCGAGCCGCCGCGCGTGTCGTAAAGAGCGGCAGCGTCCCGTACACGAAGTTCGAGAACTGGTCGTAGCTGGCCGGGTTCAGCGGCGATTCCCCGCTATTCCAATACAGCTTCAGACACGAGCCGAAGCTGTAACACACCGCTTCCCCATCAACACGGTCCAGCTCACCGGGGAAACGCACCGCGCTGACAACCATTGTCAGGTAGCGTTCATCCGGATGCAGATGTGTGCCTTCATCCCAATCCAAATCGTAAAACCTGACAGATCCGGCTAGCACCATGACACCCAGGAGTGCAAACCAAAAGAGCCAGGATGGGTATTTCACGTGGCTGTCAACATTTCGCATAGCCTAGTTTCCATTTATCAAGAAAAATGTAGAAAGATGTGGAGTTTTGCGGGTCGTAGAATGACTACGCGAAGGCGCGGGCCTATGTCTCGTTGCGCAAGGGGCGTCCGAGCGCCATAGCGCCGCCCACACGGCTTTCTCCAAACTGCGCCTCCTCAAGCAATTCATCGAAGATATCCGCGCCACTTCGGCCCGAACGTGAGCTTATGGCCACACCAAGATCACGGCGGAACGACCGCGTGAGATCATCCCCCGTTGCGTAATAGGTCAGCGCGAGCGCCCGAACAGCACTGGCGACCGCATAGCGCGGCTCGATGCGCTCAAGCTCCTCAAAGAAGAAGGCGCAGCTCACAAACATCCTTTGGCGATAGAGCTGCGCCCGCAGAAGGTCAAGCGTCCTGCGTCGGGCTTCTCGGCCCAGGTACCCGAGGCCGTGTTCCCGCAGAAAGGCCTGGGGCGAGATCTCCCCAAGGAGAACGTGGATGTAGGCATCTCGCAATCGCCACGGGGCAACGTCGCGGCGTCGGAGCACGTCCACATAGACAGCGTCGAGATCCCACGAGAGGTTGTCCAAGGCGCGCCGCAGAGCCCCTTTCCAATGCCCACACCCGGGCGTGCAGGAACAACCGGTTAGCCATCTGCCCAAATGATGGTTGCAGCTCCATGCCGAGTAATCACGGATGTCGACCTCGCTGTTGGGAGGTGCGTCCCGCAAGAACCGTGACAACGTTGTGATCTGGTAAGGTGCACCCGCATCGGGCTGCGTTATCTGGCGCAGGACTTCGACGCCCTGGCGGTGATGATGCCCAAAGGTCTCGCCATCGGTGGCAATGAGGGACAGTGTTCCAGGCTCCCGGCACCCCACAACCGACGACACCCGCTCCCTGCTCTGCTGCAATGACGGCATTAGAAATGAGAGGGAGTTTGACAGATCTCTATCCCGCACAAAGACGGACAGGGAATTGCTGCCGGCCAGGGATATCTCGTAGGGCCCGGCGCCACGCGACAGATCACCAACAACCTGTTCCTGTGAGACAATGACGAATTTGACTCCGGCTCGAGAGACAGCCTCAAGCGTCTCGTGATCGACTGCCATCTCGGGCAGCCACATACCCTCCGGGCGGCGTCCAAATCGATGGATGAAACTGGCGATGCCCCAATGGATCTGACATCGCTTATCGCGCCCCCGCGACAACGGCAAGATCGTGTGGTGCACTGACTGTGCAATCGCGTTGCCGACACCGAATTGCGCATTATGACGCCGGTCAGAAGCCACGATCCCAGCATAGGTTTCGTGAGATTCACGATCCATCCATCGAGCCAGAGTCCCACCGAGGTTGAAACTGATCCGCTCGAAGTTCCCGCTGGCCACGTTTGGAGCATAGCATTCCTCAGTGATCCGCTCGTTCCAGTTGGACCATGGTGCTGCCGACGGCTCCTCGCGGGTGGTTCCCGTGAAGGGATCCTCCCGCGGGGGTTGGTAAAAGTGACCGTGTACACACAGAAGAGGCCTATTCACGATGCCTATCTCTCCACCTGACCACAATCGTGCAAAGCCATGCCAGACAACAAACAGCGCAGCCGGATCAAGCTGCGCTGAGGTCGGCCCACGACGTCATCAATGCGCGCGCTACCTTGGTACTCTCTGAGCACGATGATACAGGTCCACATACGCTCGCGCTGAGGACTCCCATGAGAAGTCTCGTGACATTCCCCGCCGCTGGACTTCGTGCCACTTTCTCTTGTCGGAGAAGAGAACCAAGGCCCTGCGAAGAGCATTGGACAAAGCACTCTTTGTAAAGTCAAGGAAGCTGAAACCGGTGCCGCGATCGGGTTGCCTGCTCACGTCAGTCACTGTGTCAACAAGCCCACCGACTGCCCGCACAAGCGGCACAGCACCATAGTGCATTGCGGACATCAACGCAACGCTCACCGACTCATGCTGGCTTGGCATCACGTATATATCGACACCCGCAAAGATCCGCCGCGCCAAACGGTCATCAAAGCGCTCGACCGCACGGACACTGCGTGGGTAACGAGACTGCAGAGCACGATAGACCTCAGCCAGTTCCGGATCTCCTATCCCCAGCAGCACAAACTGGCAGTCCTGCGAGGCGAGCAGCTCCTCAAGCGACTCAGCTAGGAGAGCCAGGCCCTTGGTCGGAACCATTCGGGTGACCAGTCCCAGCAGAGGGCGATCACCATCGGCGGGCAGATGCAGCTCTCGCTGGAGAGCGGTCTTGTTCACCACTCGCATCGCGAGAGACTCAATGTCAAAGGTCTGCGCCAGGGCCCCGTCCGTCTGAGGATTCCAGGACTCCGTATCGATACCGCTCAAGATGCCGAAGAATCTGTCACGTTTCATCTCCAGCAGGGGTCCCAGTCCACCGACATCGGCCGACGCGGCACTCAGGGCCTCTCGCGCATAGGATGGACTCACCGTATTGACGACATCCGCGTGAGCGATGCCCTGAGCCGTCCAGTTGATCTTGCCGGGTGGCTCCACAGAGAGGTGCGGCACATCCATCATCCGGCCATAGCTCAGCAGCAAACGTCCGGCAATGCCCTGATAGGCGAAATCGTGGATTGTGTAGAGGGAGGCGATGTCTCGGTAATGGGCATCCTGACCGCCGTAGACGTCAAGCCAGGTAGGTATGGGCGCAGTGTGCCAGTCATTGGCGTGCACAACGTCCGGCACCCAGTCCAGAGCACGCATCGCCGAGATCACTGCGCGAGAGAAAAACATGAAGCGCTGGGGGTCGTCGTTGAACCCGTACACGCGCTCCCGATTGCCGAAATGCTGATCGTTGTAGATCAGATAGACCGGGACACCGTCAACTTCGGAGCGGAACAAATGAGCGGGCTCCTCACGCGAACCGGCTGGAATCGGCATAGTTCTGCCAACACGTAGCAGTTTTGCCCCCCCCCTGCGCACGCCATCACTATATCGAGGAATCATCAGCCGCGCATCCACGCCCAGCTGGCGCAGGGCTTTCGGCAAGGCGCCGGCAAACTCTGCCAGTCCGCCAACCTTAGTGAACGGCACCGCCTCAGCAGCCACCATCAGGACCTTCAATTGGCCATCCATGTTGAGCACCTCACGACTGGATCCGAACGCCTTCATTATATCCAACTTCAGTCAGACGGCAACGAGAGCGTCGGCGAGGCCCCTCGTAGAGACGGGCCGGTGGGCCGTCTTCCCCGCGCCGACGCGCTCCCTACAACACGGGTGACACGGTCCACTCAATCGGCCAATCCGCGTGACCGATTCCGAGCTCAGGCGATCCCCATGGTCACCGGCGCCACAACGATCCCTCCTTAGCTTTGCGCCATCATCGGACCCGAGTACAATAGCGGCGGTCCAGGGGGGCAACGCCTATGAACGCTCCACAGCAAGCGAGGACCCGGGCGGTCCGCGCCGACTTACATGTGCATACATGCGCATCCGACAGCAGATGGACGGCGGCGCAGGTGGTTGACGGCTGTCGCGCCAAGGGGATCGGACTCTTAGCTGTGGCCGACCACGACACGACCGACAGTGTGCTTATTGCCGAATCACTGGCGCTCGAGTCTGGTATAGGCTACCTGCGTGCCGTTGAGGTCTCCTCAACGACGGACGGCGTCCTCATACACATCCTCGCCTACGGCATAGATGTCGAAGATCCCACTCTACGTGGCGTTCTCGACGCCAATCAGACGCAGGCAACCGCCAATGCAGTCCATAACCTGAGACGTCTCGTCGATCTAGACTACCCCGTGAGCTTGGCTGACTTCCTGGCCTACGAATACGATCGCTCTCGTGGGGGCTTCAAGCTGCTCAACTATCTGAGTGACTGCGGGATCGTGACCGACCTGCGAGACTTCTTTCTCGCCATCGCACCAAACTTCGACAAACCGTGGGCTAGCTATGTACACCCTGAGAGGGCCGTCGCAGCAATTCGCGCTGCCGGCGGCATACCGGTCATGGCGCACCCAGGCGCGAGCCTCAAACACCGGGGCGGCGCCACTGCCGCCAACCTGAGCTGGATGTGCTCGCTCGGCATCGCCGGCTTCGAATGCTATTCGCAGTACCACGACGCCGAAACAATCAGCGATTGTGTGGCCTTCTGCGACCAACACGACCTGGCGATTACCGGTGGATCGGATTTCCACGGACACCTGATCGGTCGCGCGCTGGGAAGCCCGGAAGTATACACCGCCCAGTTTCGCCTCTACGAGATCCAAGACCACATCCTCTACCCCGACACAAAGGCATAAGCTAACCCAGCGGACCAAGAAAACCCCGCACAATGTGAGAGTGCCGACTGCAGGGGTGCCTCTCTCACATTGTGCGGGGTCCGAGCGCACACTCAGCGCGCCTCGATCACAAGACTACCCCACACAGACGCAGACAGCTGTCAGCCCTGAGTGGGTACAAACACGCACCACCAACCGGCTCCCACGCACAACTAGTCGTCGAGGAATGTCACCGCCGCCGACATACCCCATCTCAGGCCCGACGTCGGCTCATCCAGCTCGATGAGCGCAGCATACACAACATCGCCGCCCAGCACCTGACTCTGCGGTTTGATCTGCACCATGTGTCCCAGCCAGCTCTCCCCAGGCAGAGCATCGAGGGTCACACGGACAGGCTGCCCCTCAGCCACGTGCACAACGTCCAATTCCGTGAGATCCGTGGTTTCAATACGTAGATGTACCAGATCGGCCAGCACAAGCACCGGGCGACCTGGCATCACTGTATCCCCCACCTCAACGAGCACGTCTGTAACCGTGCCGTCGACAGGTGCGCGCAGCTCCGTGCGCGACAACGCAACCCCTGCAGCCGCCAGGTTGACATCCGCCCGCTGTACAGCGGCTTCAGCAACGGAGATGGATTCTTCCACAGGACCCGCCAGCACTAGCTCAAGCGACGCCTCAGCTACACTGACCTGCCCCTGAGCTGCCGCAACGCCGGCATCGGCCTCCCGAAGGCGTGCCACAGCAGCAACCGGAAGCGCTGCCAGCCTTGCTTGAAGTGCTGTGATTACCGCAGCATTCGCACGTAGTTGATCGCGAACGTCACTTGCGCGCTCATTGTCATCATCGCCCTCAGCCCAATGCAACGCGGCCTCCAACTGGCGGCGTCTGGCCAACGCGCCGTCAAGCCGCGCCTGCACCCCGGCGGATTCAGCCGCAGCAACGCCACCGCTCAACTGGTCACGCAAAGCCACAGCCTGCCACAAGCCAGCCTTGGCGGCAGCGAGTTGAGCCTCAGCCACTGCAATATCGGCATCAAGCGGCCCGGACTGTGCCAAGGCCAGCTCCGCCTGCGCCGTCGACAGCGCAGCTTCCGCACCCGCCACAGCCAGCTCCTGGCCATCGCTCTCAAGCACGGCAAGGAGATCGCCGGCGCGAACCGACGCCCCCACATCCACCAACACCTCTGAGAGTATCCCCGCGGTGGCAAACTGTAGCGTAGAGGATCGCTGAGGGACCACCGCTCCCTCTACCAACACCACGCGCGACCCATCCTCTGCCGACGCTCCGGTGGCCGGCACTGCGACACCCAGCTCTTCCGTCGCGCCTGTCTGGATCTCAACCTGGGCCGTCATGCCCCACCTCATCCACTCAGGGGGCGCATCCAGTTCAATCACCACATCATAGATGACCTCACCAAAGTGCGAGCGACCTTCCGGATCAACTCGTGTGACGTTGCCCTGAAGCGCCTGGCCGGGGACAGCATCAAACGTCACAAGGACCGATTGCCCCACTACCACGTTCACGACATCCAGTTCGGTGAGATCAGTCGTCCGCAGCTGCAGACGGTCCAGCGTGGCCAGCGTCGCGACAGGGGTCCCTTGAGCCGCCATATCCCCAACCTCAACAGGGAGATCCGTGAGCGTCGCGTCAAACGGCGCCTCGATACAACTCTGACCGAACAGCTCCCGCGCTTGCGCCAGAGCCACTGTAGCCTGGGCCACTCCCGCCTCTGCTACGCCGATCGCTTCGCTTCGGGCGCCCGCCAAGGCCAGATCAAGCTGTGCCTCGACAGTATGTCTGCTGGCGACAGCCGTCAGCACACCGGCGCGGGCTGCATCCGTCTTCGGCACTATACGCGCCTGTGCCACGTCAAGTTGGGCCTGCGCCGCTACCACGCCCGCAGCGGCGGCCTCCATCTGAGACCGAGCCATCTCCTCGAGGGTTCCCAGTGTCGGGCAGATCTCGCGCTCGCTGCCATCGGGCATGGCCACATCATAGCACTTCATCGTGTCGTCATGAGCTGAGTCAGCCTGCTCGCGAACCAGCTGCGCATCCAAAAGCTGAGCCTCTGCATCCAGAACATCAGCTTCAGCCAGGCCGGCAGTCGCGACATCACGCTGCGCAGCACTCTGTGCCACCGCAGCATCCGCTACGCTGAGCTGAGCTTCCACCACGGCAATCTGCTCCGCGCGCGTGCCGGCCCTGGCAAGAGCCAACTGCGCCTCAGCCTCAGCCAGGCCGGCCTCGGCACGAGCAACAACCACCTCAGCGTCGTCCGAATCCAGGCGCAGCAAGAGGCTGCCCGCCACCACCAGATCCCCCTCCGCCACAGGCACTTCCTCCAGCGTTCCCCCAACGGGTGCCAGCAGCGTCACCCATCGTGCCGGTTCTACGACGGCTTCAGCGAGGATTCCATCCTGTGCCTTCTGCACTACCACCGGCACAGTGCGACTTGCCACCACCGTGGGCGCCACCGAATCATTCGCGCTCTCACAACCCGCTGCCAGAACCCCAACAGCCAGGAACACCAATCCCAGCTTCCCCAACAACTCTCTCATTCCATCACTCCCACACCCGATTTCCCGCACGCCATCGATCCGGCTGGTACGCGAGCCCAACCATCAGACAACACCATCTACTCATAGGCCAAGACTTCGCGGATGGTCAACCGTGTTGCGTTGCGGGCAGGCAGCAAACTCGCAACCACAGAGAGGACCATCACGACAAGCAGCCAGATAACAAACCCTTCCGCCGTCACCGCCAGTGGAGCCGGCACGCTGAAGATAGCCATACTGATGACGTTGGAGAGTAAAGCGCCGATAGGAAACGCAAGCACCGCGCCCAGCACATAGCTGATCAACCCGATTATCAACCCTTCCACAATAACCAGCTTCAGCACAATCCCGTTGTGTGCTCCAATGGCCCGCATCACGCCAATCTCACGTGTGCGCTCCATCACGTTCATTCCCATCGTACCGGTTAGACCCATACTGCCCACCAGCGCCGTCATGAGCGCCATCACCAACAGAATGTTGGTGATGATCCCCAACAGGCTGGGGATGGACTCGGTGAGCTTCTTCCCGGCCTCAACCTTGTGCACCTTGTACCCGAGATCCCTCAAATGTGTGGTGATCTCTCTCCCTATCTTCTCCTGATAGGCCAGCGTGTGTCCTTCCGTCACAATTCGGTAGCTGGCGGCGTGATAGGGCCGCTTGAGCAAGGTGGCAACGTAGTCGTAGTTCGCGTACGCTACTACGCCGCCGCTGCCTGTGTACTGGAAAATACCGACAACCGTCCACTCATCCTCGCGACCATTGACCTTGAGGCGCAAGCTATCACCGGCAACCAGGTCAGGTTTCTCATCCCAGATAGCCTCATTCACCGCGATCGCGTTCTCGTCTCCGCCTAGCAGCCAGCGTCCCTCGATCAGCTTCGGCTCAATCAGCGTGCTCTCGGCAGGTGCAGCAATAAGGCCAATCGTCTCCGGAGCCGTGCCGTCATCGCGCAACAAGTCCGCTCCGGTCGTGGTCCAGACCTCCACTCCGACCACACCCGGAATCGTGTTTAGCTCGCCCGTGACCTCATCAATACGGTAGGGCTGATCGAAATCCAGCGTGACATCAGCACCGAAGTAGCGCGTCAGTGCTTGCACGGTCTCATCCAGCGCCAACTGCGTGTTGAAGACCCCGATGAAGATCGCGCCACCCAACGTCAGCGTGAAGAGCGTCAGCAGTAGGCGTTTCTTGCGACGGAAAGTATTCCGTATTGAGATCAACAGAGGGCGAGAGATGCTGCGCCCGCCCGCCAGCAGCCGATCGAACCAACCCTGTCTCGCGTCCCCATCCCCAAGACCGGTGCTGCTCAACGCACGGCGTACGGTGACTTGAGACCCCTTAAGCACCGGCGATAGACCGGCAAGAGGCGGCAGCAGCAACCCGATGGCAACCTGCAGGGCAATCGCCATCGGAACGAGCTCAAACGGTCGCATCTGGAAGTTGATGATCTCCGAAGCAAATCGCGTGAGCTGGTAAGCACCGATGCTCCCCAGAGGAATCGCCGGGAGCAGAGCCAGGGCACCAAACATCATGATCAACCCCGTGTAACTTCCCACCAGCTGAAATCGGCGAGCGCCAACCAGCTTCATCACACCGATTTGCCGCAGGTGCTGTGTCAGCAGAGCCGACATCGTGTTCGCGATCAGTGAGCTGCTGAGCAACACGATCAACACGCCCACAATGATGAGCACCCACAGCAATGCCTGGATGATGCCGCCAAATGGGTGTTCGTGCGTGCCAGCAACCTCAGTCTGGAAGACGGGATAGCCGCTCCTCTCCAGGCGATCCGTCACCTCTGCAGCAATCTGCCGGATATAGGCCTTGTCATCAGAGGTCTCTGACACTGTGACGAACAGCTTGGTCATGGTAGGTGACCCATGCAGCCACGGCATCGTGTCGAGAGTGACATAGCCACGCAATCCACCTACAACAATATCCTGCAAGTCGGCTTGATCGATAGCGGTTCCCACGACAGGCAGGACGCGCCGCGTCCCATCGGGAAGCTCGATCTCAAGCATGTCACCGACTGTCATCCCAAGTGCATCCAAGCTCTGGTGCTCCAAGACGATCTCACGGTCCGCTGGCACGCTCACGCCTTCCCTCGAGAATCGCCGGCGGATCTCGATATCGGCAGAGTCCGGCTGGGCCACCAGCAGCAATGGTTCCCACTCGTCCTCCGTAACGCTGCCCGCGACCGGCGTAGCCCCTGTGCGCCCGCGCACCGTGAACTCGCGGACGCCTTCAGCC
>Ga0209121_10004580_pt1 | contig 12854 bp, 9 predicted proteins | sample Cruoilmetagenom3_FD_187292 | JGI IMG/M metagenome (GOLD analysis project Ga0209121, IMG submission 187292) | Oil polluted marine microbial communities from Coal Oil Point, Santa Barbara, California, USA - Sample 3 (SPAdes) (version 2) | ecosystem: Environmental > Aquatic > Marine > Oil seeps ... | reverse complement strand
GAAGATCTGCCGCAGCCTCTGCCGCCCGCGCCACCGTATCAGGATTATATTCAGTGGTTGAGTCAGCAAAATGAAGACCACGCAAAGGAATACTGGCGGGAGGCGCTTGAAGGTTTTAGAGCGCCGACGCCCTTACCAGGCCAGCGTGCCTTAAAAAATGCCAGTCACATGGCTGATGAGGAGCAACACAGCGACAAATTAAAACCCATCATCAGGCGGCAACTGCCTGCTGCTCTGGCGGAAAGCCTCAAAGTCTATGCACAACATCAGCAAGTCACCCTCAACACAATTTTTCAAGGTGCATGGGCCTACCTGCTTTCAGCTTATAGTGGCAACAACGATGTGGTGTTTGGTATAACCGTATCAGGCCGCCCAGCCGAGCTGAGTGATATCGAACAGCGAGTGGGTCTATTTATTAACAGCTTGCCCATGCGTGTTCAGCTAGATAAAAACCAAAGTATTGGCCAGTGGTTGCAGAACTTGCAAACGCAGCAAACCGAGGCCCGCGCTTATGAATACTTGCCCCTGTTTACCATTCAAAGCCTGAGCGAAGTACGAGAAGATATTTTTCAATCACTATTGGTTTTTGAAAACTACCCCGTTGATGAAGAACTAGCAAAAACGCCCACCGCACTAAAAATTCTTGGCTCCCAAAGTGTTGAAGAAACCCACTACCCGCTAACACTGGTTATTTTGCCGGGTGAAAAAATTCATGTTCAGATAACCTACGATGAGGTGCAATTTTCAGAACAACAAATTGAACGATTACTTTCGCAAATAACGCAGGTACTAAGCCAGATTGTTAGCGACAATATAGAATCAAAATCTGGACAGAATAATATCGAAAGCATAGAAAATATTTCATTGCTTACGCCCCATGACCTTGCATTAATTAATCAGTGGAATGAAACGTCAGTACGACTATCTTCCACCGATACGATACTAAATTTAATTCATTCCTATGCGACTCTATCACCTTCGTCCATGGCTTTGAGTGATGGGAATAAACAACAAAGCTTTCAGCAGCTTGATCAACAGGCCAATCAATTGGCGCATTACCTGCTTGAGCAAGGGTTAAAAAAAGAGGGTGTTGTAGCGATTATCGCAGAGCGGGGCATTCACACCATTACGGCGATGCTGGCCACGCTAAAAGCAGGCGGTGTTTTTCTCCCTATAGATCCGTACTATCCTGTTGAGCGAATTAGCTTTATGCTGGAGGATGCGAAAGCGCATCGCGTCCTCATTTCTAGTGACTATATTGAACGCCTCAGCCCGCATATTACTGGAACAATAAGTTGCCTTGAAGAAGAAAGTTTATGGTCTGATTACAGTAAAGAAAACCCATCAACCCACATTGATCAAAATCAACTGGCCTATCTGATTTATACCTCCGGCTCCACCGGACAGCCAAAAGGTGTTCAAGTCGAACACCGTAGTTTATTAAATTTCTGTCAGTGGGCGCGGAAGTATTTTGATATACACCCACAACATCGACAAAGTGTTATGGCCGGATCGAGCTTTGATGCCAGTTTACTAGAGCTATTTCCACCGTTAACAGCAGGTGCCTCACTGCATTTTATGCCAGAAAAAATAAAGCTGGATCCGCCGAAATATATGACATGGTTGTGTGAACGTGAAATTACGCACGCCTTCATGCCAACCGTGCTGGCTGAACAGTTTGTACAACATGCTCCCCTTTCTGATATAAAACTTAAATTTGTGGTGGCCGGAGGTGAAAAATTAAATCAGCGCCCGATTGCAGGTTTACCATATGAATTAATAAATGCTTACGGGCCGAGCGAAGCGACAGTCATTACAACCGCATCTAAGATTTCTGCAGAAGAAAATGGCGTACCGGCTATTGGCGAAGCGATCGATAACACCCGCATCTATATTCTCGACAGCAATAAAAACCTCTTGCCACCGGGCATGAGCGGCGAGCTCCATATAGCAGGAACCAGCCTTGCTCGTTCCTATCACAACAGGCCAGAATTCACCAAAGAAAAGTTTTTCGATCTATATATAGAAAATAGTGGGACAGAGCGGGTATATGCCAGCGGTGATATGGCTCGATACAATGAATCTGGCCAGTTGGAATATCTGGGCCGTTATGATCAACAATTAAAAATACGAGGTGTGCGTATAGAGTTAGGCGAAATAGAATCACAGCTTTGTAAGCAAGAAGATATTACGCAGGCAGTTGTTCTACCTTTCGATAGCGTCACAGATATGAATAATCTACAGAGAGAAGGCTTGGTTGCTTATGTGGAAACCAGCGCTGATATTGATAGGCGAGATTTGCGAAAGAAATTATTGAAACTTCTTCCTGAAGTAATGGTGCCCACGTTATTTCAGATAGTAGAGAAATTCCCCCTGACGGCAAATGGAAAAATAGACCGTAAACATTTACCCGCTTTAGACATCCCCGAAACAAAAGATAATTACCTGCCACCTCAAACAGAGATAGAAATAAAGCTAACAGAAATATGGCAACATATTCTGGGAGTTGAAAAAATAGGCATGCAGGACGATTTCTTCGAACTCGGCGGCCACTCCCTATTGGCAACGAAAGTACACAACCGGATGCGTGATGCATTTATGCTGGAAATCCCCCTTAGAACCTTATTCGAAATCACCACCATTGCCGAGTTGGCAGGGCTTATCCAAACCTTGCTTGCCAGCTCAAATAAAATAGATAGTGAAGAAGACGGCGATGATTTTGAAGAAGGCGCATTCTAAGGCAAACAACGAGACGTTCCAAAACACCCGTAGGTTGGGTTGAATGAAATGAAACCCAACAAACTCCTACGGCGGCACCGCCTTTTCTATGCCGAAAGGTGTTGGGTTTCACTTCGTTCTACCCAACCTACAGTTATTGCATCGTCATATTACGATAAACAATTTCTTGTTTTTATTGATTGCGAAATTAAAGAGAATTATGGTCCGGCTTTATGAATGAGTCCGAGAAGAATTAATTCCGGCAGATTCACCTCCGAAGTCGATAGCAAGTTAAGCTGCTACCGTAGTGAGGGGCGGGGCATCTAATGGCTTAACGGCTTGGGAAAATAGTAAAGGTAGCTCGCTAAAAAAGTTAGACTCAGCTGAAACTTAATTAATCAATCAACTCCGTGCCTTTGGAGCCGTACAGCTAAAAACATATCTTCGCCATAGAAGTCCGAATAGCAAAGAATTATCTACTTGTGCAAGACTTAGCATTCGTAGGTTGGGTAGAACGAAGTGAAACCCAACAAACTCCTCCGTTAGCACCGCCTTTTCTACGCTGTAAGGTGTTGGGTTTCACTTCGTTCTCGGCAACTGCTCCATGCGTTGCTCTACCTCCTGCATCCATGCAGTCGAACCCAACTTACAGTTATTACATTTTCATATTAGGATGAACAATTTCTTGTTTTTATTGATTGCGAAATTAAAGAGAAGGCAGATTCAACTCTGAAGCCCATAACACCAAATTAATAAAAGGATCCGCATTCATGCCACTAAGCCCATTTGAACAATTTGTAAATCTAGAAGTATGTGAAACAAGCACACAAAAAACCATCGTCGCCTTTCCACCGCAAGCGCTTACTCTAAACTTAGGCGGCACCCTGCACGGCGGGGCGTCCATGAGTATTATCAATATGGCCGCCAAACACGCTCTGTATCCCTTTATCAGCGAAGAAGAACGCAACCAAGTGCGTACCCTTGATCAATCCGTACGTTTTACCAGCACTGCTCGCGGTGAGAAAGTCTTAGCGGAAGCCACAGTAATTAAAAAGGGAAAAGAGCTGGCATTTGTTGATGTCGATGTAAAAACAGAAGAAGGCAAAGTCGTGTCAAAAGGTTTGGTTACATTACGATATGGCCAGGCTAACGAAGCAAAAAATGAACGCCCCGCAGCCACTATTCGAGTAGAAGATTATTACCCAGATGAATGGCACCCAGGCTTTATGGCTCCGCTACTGGCGCAGAGAGGTTTTACAGCTAACTTAGGGTTAAATATTCAACACGTTAAAGAGGGTAAGTCCATTGTCCGTCTTGACGAGAACAAAAACATATTAAATAGCGCGGGCACCATTGACGACGGCGCTATCGCGACCTTATGTGATAGTGCAGGTGCTATGGCGACCATGGCTATGAACGAAGAAGGCATGTCACGAGGCTCCACACCTTCTTTGCATATTAATTATTTTAGCGAATTAAAAAATGAATCCTTACTTGCATTGGGAACAGGGCGGTGGTCTTACAATGAATCCTACGTGGCAGATGTGAGCATAGTAGGTGAAAATAGCGGTACTCTTTATGCGGAAGCCCAGGTCTTGTTTCGAATAGTGGGGTAAGCGGATCAGCGTGGATGTCTTGGGTGAAACCGCCGATAAAGAATGAATGTTTCTCTATAAAAAAACACGAGTCTTTCAGTGGGTTGGTTTTCTCTTCTGGCTATCAGGGGCGTGTATTTTTTTAATCGAAGTAGCTTCTAATAGGAGCTGACTACAGGGGTGAGAATAAACTCGAAAAAATAAAATTAACCAAGCCAGATTTCAAATAACGAATATCAGGCTCAAACAGTGTAAGGCAATGTCTGAGCCTGATAACAACAGATATTGGCATCTAAAACAATTTGTTTAGAATAATTTTCCGTCGCCTAGCTCCCATCCGCCCAGGCTGCTGTCAAAGCCAACTTGTGTTGCAGTCTGACCATATACATTGTTATCAAGTACTGTTCCTTCACCTGATGCGGAGAAACCAGCGCCGCCTGTTGTATCTAAAGAACATGCTTGCAACAAAATTGCCATGCTAAAAACCGCGATTAATTTTTTCATTTTACACCCTATTTTTCTATCAAGTTGAGGCTGCTATCGTAGTATATAAAAGATAAAATAATGTATTAAACTGTATGCTTTGTGTAACGGAATGTATATGGGATGGTGACTCTGACAGCGCTTGAATCGCAGCCAAGGGCGTGTCGTCTTTCCTGGGCGTCGTTTTGAGCTGGCGGGATATTCGATAATAAGCGTGTAGGTCGTCTATATTTCGGAAGCTCTGTACCTAACTTCCCACGTTGTCCTTCTACATTCGGCTTTAGTGGCATTGTTTATCTCGAGGGGGTTTAAAAATGGCCCCTCTGCCTGCTCTTCCAGTGTGCTCGTGCGGGCATCCCAAAATTGCCCACCAAGATACCTATCACGGCCAAAGTTCGACGAAATAAACTGAAACTCAGGGATATGGGATGCATAACTAGCGCTTGGTGTATTTCGATTCCCGAAGAGGCCGGCAACCGCGCTCTCTGAGGTAAGCAGCGCATAATTATTAAGGTATTTTTACTGGGTGATGCTAAAGCATATGAGTGTAATGCAAAACCTTATTAAGCCTCTAGAATTGGCAAAATAAGTATGTTATTGGCAGTGATACTACTGGCGCAGACTAGGGGAAAAAATGTACCCTGAATCCCATCAGGGGCACTTCTAAAAATTATAAATGGACGGTTTTATGACAGATGTATTGATAATAGGTGCTGGTAGCGCTGGCTTGGCTTTAGCTTACCGTTTGAAACAACTGGGAATTACCCCACGAATTATTGATGAAGCAGCCGAGGTTGCCTCATCCTGGCGCGGCCGCCACGAACAGCTTACTCTGAACACTCACAAAAGCATTTCTGATATCCCCGGTTTAAAACTGCCTGCTGACTTTCCCGTTTACCCTACGCGTGACCAGTACGTGACGTATATGGAGGATTACGTGAAATTTCTGGGTTTGCCCATTGAATTTAACACGGCGGCCAAGTCTATTAAGCGAAGCGAAAATGGCCACTGGTTAGTGGATGTAGGTTCGGAAAATATCGAATGTAAACACGTTGTAGTATGCACGGGCTCAGACCATGTTCCTAATATTCCTGACTGGCCAGGTCGGGATAAATTTAAGGGCGAACTGATTCACGGAGGGGACTTCAGGCACGCTGAAGACTACCGAGGAAAGTCAGTGATTCTGGTAGGCGCGGGTAATTCCGGTGTTGATATCGGAAATCACCTGGCGAAAGAAAACTTAAAACCGTCTTGGTTTTCGGTGCGACATAGCAACTGGATAGCACCTAAGTTTTTATTAGGCCCTATTCAGCCTCTGTTCTCCCGTATGCAATTCCTACCTTTGTCCGTCATTTCTGTGGCCATAAAGGTGATGCAGAAGCTGTTCTATGGTGATCTGGTTGCCCTGGGTGTACCCCTGCCAGAACAAGGTGCCGGCGAGCTATTTGCGAAAAAATTTATGGTGCCATCCCTGGATGATGGTTTTGTTGCAGCGTTGCGGCGCGGCCAATTTGCGGCCATGCCTGAAATTAAAGAGCTCAACGAAGATACGGTGACATTTGTTAATGGAAAAACCGTAAAACCCGATGCCATTATTTGCGCCACAGGCTATGGTTTGGGTATGGACAAATTATTGGGTGATCTGGATATTCTCGACGAAAGAGGTTTTCCAAAATTTTATGCCGATGCATCTTCACCTCAGTATCCCGGCATTTGGTTTTTGGGCGTAAATACCTCGGTCTACGGTAACTTTTATATTCGCAGAAAAGAGTCGGATCAACTTGCGAAAAATATTAAACAGTCACTTTCCTAAAATTTAGGGCTGTCTGTGTTCGCAATCTGAATGTTGCATAGTTCTATTTAGATTGCGAACGCCGACTCTTCTTTCTCCCTTAGTCCAGATCTAAATTTTTTGCGATATTCTGCAGGCACTAGCTTTACTTCTTGTTTAAATACCCGTCGAAAACTTCCAGCATTTTCATAACCAATTTGAAAGGCGATATCTTCAATTGCCTTATTCGTTTCTTCTAGTAATTTTTTTGATTTTTCAATACGCACGAGCTGCAAATATTTGATGGGAGTAGCGCCAACCGCTTGTTTAAAGCGGCGATAAAATGTTCGCTCTGCCAAGCCAGAGTGTCTAATTGCGTCGTTAATCGCACTGGATGAAGCAAAGTGTGTCGCCAACCACTTTTGAGCATCCAGTACTGCATTGTCGCTATGGTGAGAGGGTGGCAAACTCATTGCGTAAGAGGCGGGTGGGTTTTCATGGCGATCAAGCAAAAACATTTTGGCAACATGATTAGCCGCTTCCAAGCCTGAAAAATGTTCAATTAAAAAAAGCACAAGGTCATGCCAAGCGCTTCCGCCTCCGGCTGTAATGATGCCACCATCGTTAACTAAAATTTGAGTGCGCACTAATTGAATATCAGGGTACTGTTTTTTCAGTAGATCTTGGAATGCCCAGTGTGTTGTAGCCTGTTTATTATTGAGAAGCCCCGTGCCAGCCAGAAAAAAAGCACCGGTACAAACACTGGCAATAATTGTCCCTTTTGCAGCCATGGACTGAAACCAATCAATAAGATCTTTCGGTAAGGTTGGGCCAACGCCAAGAACGGCGAAAGAGGGTATAAAAATCAAATCCGCCTCGGTGATATCACGCCAGCTATTTTTAACCGGAAATTCAATACCATTATGGCAGCGAATTTTATTACCATGACTGGTGACTGTTTCCACCTCAAAGCAGGGTTGAGGGGCTTGCGCATTAATAAAGTTCCATGATATGCCAGCAGATGAAAACACATCCATGGGGCCGGTTAGTGTGGAGGGCATGCAATTATCTGGCGCAAAAAGTATGATTTTTTTCATTTTTTAGGTTAGTCTGGCAAATTCAGCACTATATTGGCACTTTAAGCCCTTGCGGCCAAGCACAAAAAGCAAAAAAATAGGGCTTGTCGCCATTAGCCATTTATTTTGCGCAATGGATCTCACCAATACAATAATATTAAGAGGATTAATGCATGGCCTTTTCAAAAGGAAATACTGCACCGGACTTTTCTGCAACACTAACAAGCGGTGAGGAGATAAACCTTGCTGATATGATCAAAGACCAGTCGGTATGCCTTATATTTTTAAGGTTTCTGGGCTGCCCGCTTACTCGCTTGCGTATTGCAGAGTTAGAGAAAGAAATCGAAAAATACCAATCGAATGATCTAAGACTTATTGTTGTATTTGAAAGCACCGTCGATCGCACACAAAAATATATGACGCGTAAAGGCGTATCTCTGGATATTTTGGTAGACGAGCAACGAAACCTTTACGACCTATTTGATGTGCAGCCTGGTGGCGTTCTAAAAATGCTTAACCCCAATGTATTAAAGAAAGCCAGCGAGGCCACTATAAAAGGCCATATGCACGGTGCCTTTGAAGGTAAAGAGTTACAGCTTCCTGCCGCATTTATTATCGATAAAGACAAAACGTTTTCCTATGTAAATTATGGCGAGCACCCTGCAGATACTGTTTCCACCGATAGTATTCTGCTTGATGTGAGCGCATAAGAAAAAACGAATAACAAAAAACTATAAGCGCGCTCGTCTTTATAGCAATGGAAAGACATATAAAGAGAGACGCGCACAATAATAAAAAAATGATTTTAGGGAATGAATAATGAGTTTTTACGAAGATAAGATTTTCCCTTATGCGCTTGATATTGCCTTGGCTGGCATTCAGCAAGCACGTGTTGATTTAGTCTCCTCCGCAAAAGGGAGAGTGCTGGAAATTGGCATGGGGAATGGGGCGAATTTACCTCACTATTCAGCCGAGGCTGATGAGGTTGTTGGGATAGAACCTTGCTCTGCGATGGTGGGCATGGCCGAAAACAAACTGGATAAACTAGATAAAAAATCAAAATTAAATATAAAACGAGAGCAATATAACCTGCAGGTGGGCAGTGGTGAAGACCTTCCTTATGAGGATAATAGCTTCGATAGCGCCATTGCATGCCTGGTATTTTGCACCATACCCAATGCTGAAAAAGCCGCAGCAGAAATGTATCGGGTTTTAAAGCCCGGTGGTAGTGTATTATTTTTAGAGCATGTACATGCAAAATCCGGCGTTAAGCGTCGCATGCAAAATTGGATAAATCCAATTTGGAAGCCACTGGCTTGCGGTTGTAATTTAAACAGAGATACCAAAGCGGTTTTTTCTAATGCGGGGTTTGATTACGAAACAATTGAAGAAATAAATCACCATCCAAGAATGTTGCCGCTGTTTTCATCGGTAATGCGGGGAGTAGCAAAAAAAGCTTAGCCAAGCCAAGCTACTCAGGATGCTTGGCACTACATTGAGGGCATTACTCATATTGCCTTCAATGTGCATGCCAAAGTGCCGGATACCCAAGGGCTTTGATTTTATACCTGCCAAGAAATTTCATCCATGGCGGCTTCTACTTTAAAGCACAATTTAGCATCGCCTACTGCATGTTTTGCAACGCGCTCAATTGCCTTGCGCGCATCACTTGACCGCGCCTTGCCGCTGATAGTTAATACATTATTTTCAGCAGAAAGATCTAGCTGGCTAGTGAATAGTTCCCCGCCTTTTGCTAACTCAAGGCTTACCCTTGAAACCAATGACGCATTGTTAATCTCTTGCTGCGTTTCGTCATTATATGCGAAGCGGGGTAATTTTGCAGTTTGAGAAATTAGCTGAGATGCCTCTTTCACATCCAGTTTTTCCAGATTTATGACTAAGTCATAAAGGGACGGGTCACGCCAGTCAACACCATATAAATGACGTACCCACTTGCCGCGCCATTTATCACATTATGAATATATCTTTCAGCTGTTTTAGGCCATAACCGTGATCTGCCATCACCGCCTTACAGCGATATTCCATCGGTGCAACGACATTAACACGCAATAATGTGGAAATATTAGCAAGCAGCAGGTGGCCACCATTTCCATGGTATACACAACTTCCTGCAAGCGCATGTTGGCATAATGCGGCGCGAATATACCAAAGATAAACGTCACGTTCTCTTGAGTCATTATTAAAATGTAAGCTGGATGGTGCATCAATTTGCTCGGTAATCTTATCTTCATTTATACCGCCTTCGCGGGCGGCGTCGATAATCACATCTCTGCTAATGCATGGGATTTTTAAATCAGATGCGAGTTGCTCAGCAACTAATGTCGTCCCCGCAAGGCTTCCTCGTGATATGGATATAATAGTCATGACCGATTCCTGCCCGTTTGCGCTGATTTATATTTATAACTAGCGATGAATTTCAACCTACCCCTCCCCTTATTGCACCGTATAAGACTTCAGTTGGTATTTTAATGATGAGAGTCAATGGAAAGTCGGGTATTAGAGTTTGTGCATAAGATGAATAAGGTATTATTTCAGGTTGTTTTTTGTACAATGGCTGACCTACAATGGCCTCTGATTAAAATATGACCAGCTGAGCTTCCTTCGGCAAGTAAGCCGTCCACCCTCGCCAGTTTTATTTTAGGGATATAGCAATAAACGGGAAACATTATGACGATGACTCTACCTTCATTGACCACAAGACGCTTTAAAGCGAGCTTGTTCTTTGTTCTCATCACTGTCCTTACTGCTTGTGGTGGAGGCGGGGGTAGTAATGGCGGTAGATTAAATGCCATAGAGACATCGCAGAGACCTTTTATAAGTACCTGGAAATCGGATAATGAGGGTGCGACTACTGATAATCAGCTTCTCATTTCAACAGAAGGGCCTGGTTACAACTACTCAATTGATTGGGGTGACGGTTCTCAAGAGAGCAATATCACTGGGGGTGTCACCCACACCTACGCATCGGCGGGAACCTATACCGTAACAATCTGGGGTGACTTTCCGCACATTGTTAGCTGTCGGGAAGACAACAAGTTGCTGTCGGTAGAGCAGTGGGGAGATATTCAATGGAAGTCTATGGAAAATGCGTTTCGTGATTGCACAAATGCGGTGATTAATGCCGATGATTCTCCAAATTTGTCACAAGTGACTGATATAAGCTTCATGTTTTATAACGCTCGCGCCTTTAACCAGGACATTAGCACCTGGGATGTGTCGGCGGTGCGCAATATGGAAGGTATGTTTTACTACGCTGACGTCTTTAATCAGGACCTTAGCAGCTGGGATGTGTCAGCAGTGACCAATATGGCAGATATGTTTCATTCCGCTATTGCCTTTAATCGAGACATTAGTGCCTGGGATGTATCCGCAGTGAGCACTATGGAGGGTATGTTTTATTATGCTGACGTCTTTAATCAGGACCTTAGTGGCTGGGATGTGTCGGCGGTGACTAATATGCGGCACATGTTTTATTCCGCTATTGCCTTTAATCGGGACATTAGCGCCTGGGATGTATCGTCGGTAACGACTATGGAGGGTATGTTTTATTATGCTGACGTCTTTAATCAGGACCTTAGCGGCTGGAATGTGTCAGTGGTAACCAATATGGAACACATGTTTCACTCAGCGATTGCCTTTAACGGAGACATGAGTAATTGGGATGTGTCGTCGGTGACGACTATGGAGGGTATGTTCTATTACGCTGATGTCTTTAATCAGGACCTTAGCAGCTGGGATGTATCGGCGGTGACCAATACGCGGCACATGTTTTATTCCGCTATTGCCTTTAACCGGGACCTGAGCGCCTGGGACGTGTCGGCGGTAAGCACTATGGAGGGTATGTTTTATTACGCTGATGTTTTTGATCAGAACATTAGCGACTGGAATGTATCGGCGGTGACGAATATGGGGCGTATGTTTTATGCCGCTGTTGCCTTTAACCAGGACATTAGCACCTGGAATGTGTCGGCAGTGAGCACTATGGAGGGTATGTTTTATTACGCCGAAGCTTTTAATCAGGGCCTTAGCGCCTGGAATGTGTCAGGGGTAAACGATATGGGGCACATGTTTGCTTACGCTATTGCCTTTAACCAAGACATTAGCGCCTGGGATATATCGGCGGTGAGCGATATGTCTATGATGTTTCTCAGCGCAACACTCTCCACCTCAAACTACGATGCCCTATTAACTGGCTGGAGCGCACAGAGCGTGCAAAGCAACGTAAATTTTGATGGCGGTAATAGTATGTATTCCTCTGCATCCCCAAGTGCTCGCGATACCCTGGCTGGGGCCTTTAGCTGGACAATAACAGACGGCGGTGTAGCACCAGAACTGTAAGCATGGCTATTTCCTAATGGCTGCTTTTTGAGCCATCAAAGCGTATTATTGCAGCAAGCACTTCCGCTCCTCTGTCTAGAGTGCCGTGATGACTCACGCAACAAATATGTCCTTTTTATCCTAAGGGTCCCAGCCAAAGAGCCAGCATTTTGGCTAGAGAGCTTTCAACGCCAAGTCGTTATCAGAAGGAGTGTATAACCCCCTTCTGATAACGACCTCAGGCTTTTCTTACAGGGTAGATAAATTACATGAATCGTTGAGTAAAATATGACTAGGCAGGGCTTCTACAGCAAGCGGGCCTTTTACCGCCACCAGCTTTAATTTCAGAATATATCAATAAAGAGGAAACACTATGGCGATGGCGCCCCCCACCTTGATCACAAGACGTTTTAACGCAAGTCTATTATGCACACTCATCATTGCCCTTACTGCTTGCGGTGGAGGCGGAGGTGGAGATGGAGATGGAGATACCAGAGCCTTATTGGATGCCCCTGCCTTAGAAAATGCTCCAGCTCAAAGCTACGCACAAAATGTTGCCATTGAGATACTCCGCTTGAGCAATAGTGGTGGAGGAGAGTTAAGCAGCTGCAGTGCCACTAGCCTGCCTACAGGTCTAAATGTGGCCGTATCCAGTGATGGCACTACCTGTGTTATGAGTGGTACCCCCGCCATTTTTTCGGAGCAAGCTGCCTATACCATCACCGCAAGCAATGCTGCCGGCAGCAGCAGTGCCAGTATTTCTATGGAGGTAAGTCAAAGAGCTTTTATAAGTACCTGGAAAACGGATAACGAGGGTAAAAGTAGGGATAGCCAGATTGTCATTTCAACAGGTGGCGCTGCTTCTAATTACAC